>Ga0210243_101692_pt1 | contig 14961 bp, 8 predicted proteins | sample ChrtobMeP5a_32mM_FD_155461 | JGI IMG/M metagenome (GOLD analysis project Ga0210243, IMG submission 155461) | Chrysochromulina tobin associated microbial communities from unialgal haptophyte culture, Seattle, Washington, United States - P5a_32mM | ecosystem: Host-associated > Algae > Haptophytes >...
CATCACAAGTCGCTCTGCATGGCCAAGTACCGAAATGCGACCAAAACGCGACCTCACGGGCCGTACTCGGGGTCACAATGTGACATCTGAGTGGCAACAGTGACTCGGGATGGCGTGATTCACTGTGGAGAAAGAAATCGGGCGTCGTTTCACTCAAAAACACTCAAACCCGAGCCTCCTCATGCACAGTCTGTGAAGAGCCCATGAAGGGAGTCGGGCCTTGTCCCTCGTCCACGTGCGCGCGAACCGTCCCGCGTGCCCCTCAGTGTGGTGCCTCTGATTGCCCATCTTTGCCCACGAGTATTTTCAATGAATACACAAGGGGCTCCCAGCCCCTTGGAATACAACGAGTGCAACCTACGAGAGTGAGACCTGTGAGAGCAAAGAAGCAGAACATGCACGTCTGCAGTTCGATGCACATTTAGAGGTGTACATGTATGTCTCTAAATAGACTAGAACAGTTTCCGCCAACTTTTGGGGGGCTCTCCCTCTGTGAAACCGCCTATGCACAGTCTGTGAAGAGACCATGTGTGTCCTATTCACAGTTTACGTGGTGTTCATAAGAAAAGCACGTCGCCAAATGGCGCATTGCCTCGCGACGATCGAGATCTTGGCCGGCGAGGAGCGCGAGCTCGCCGACTGCGCGCTCTCGCACGCAGCGTTGCGCGATCCGATTGTGGGCAGCGTGCGCCTCCTGCTCGATGGTCACCTGCTTTGCAGCCTGAACGCGGAGCGGCCGCAGCAAGCCGTGTGCATCTTGCTGCAGCAAGGCACGGCAATCCTGCGATGCGAGGGTGCGACCGGTGCCGCCGTGCATCTGCTCGGCCGCGCGGCCAACGCCTCCGCCGCATCGGTGAGCGCTGAACGCGGCAGCGACCGTGTGGCTCGCAAGCGGCCGCAGCCGTCTCCGCCGTCGGGCGGGTCGACGGGTGGCGCGAGCAAGCGCACGCCGCGCCTGCGCTTCAACCCGGAGGTGCTCGTCGCCGAGTACGTGCCCAAGCGAGGTGGGCCGAGCATGGGCATCTCGCCCGAGCGCGCGCTCGTCTCCCTCGACGAGATGGTGGCACGCCAAGAGCAACGACGGCTCGAGGAGGCGGAGGCGGACGAGGACGACGAGGACTACGAGGACGAGGACGAGGACGAGGACGAGGGGTCGATGGAGGCGTTCGAGCAGATGATGCGACAGGGCGGCCCGACCGGCGCCAAGGGTGCGGCGCTCAGTGACGTGTATTCGAAGCTCGCCGAGCTGATTCTCAAGGAGCAGCAGCGGAAGCAGCAGCTGCCGATGGCGCCGGCGCCCGCACAGGCGGCACAGGCGGCGCGGCAGCAGCTGGAGGAGGAGGAGGAGGAGGAGGGCGAGGAAGAGGAGGGCGAAGAGGAGGAGGAGGAGGAGGAGGTCGACGACGACGACGACGACGAGGATGACGACGACGACGACGACGACGACGATGCAGCTGGCAAGGCAGGCCGCAGCGGCGGAGTCTCGAGCGCCGTCTCGAGCGCCACCAAACGTCCCACACAGCCGCCAACACCAACGGCCGCTCACGACGGCGCCGCGAGCAACGGAACGGCCGCCAAGGGCACGGGTGCCCATTACGGCGCGTCTACCGGCAAGGCGGGGCATCGAGCGGCCGTTGCGTCAGAGGATGGCGCGATCGCGGCATGCGGGAACGCCGGCGTGCCTGGCGACGGCGCGCCGGTGCGTCCGTCGCCTCTGCAGAGAAGGCTCGAGAAGCTCTGCCTGCCCCTGCTGACTGCGCGTCGGCTGCTGCTGTGTGCGCGCGAGCCCCTCGGGTGCGCGGAGGCGATCGGGGCGTACACGCATGCACTGGACGCTCTCGTGAGCACTTGCCGGGAGGGCATGGACGCACGCACCCTCGATGCTGTCGCACGCAACCTGCAGGCGCCGAGTCGAGCACTCCTCGCCGAGCTCGGGCCGTTGGCGGAGCGGCGCGCCGTACCGAGCGCCCATGACGTGGCCCGCGTGCTGCTCGCGCTCGACGCTCTCTACTTTGAGATCATGTACACTGGCCTGACCGAGGCGCCCGAGGCGGCGCCTCTCCTTTCACAGCCCGTCGCTCTCCTTTCACAGCCGATGGGCTCAGAGCCGCCGGCAGCGGCGCCGCCCAAGAAGCCGCCGGCAGCGGCCGCGCCGTCTCGAGCGCCGTCGGCCCCTTCTGTAGGAATGGCGGAGCTCACTCGATCTCCCGCCGAGCTCACTCGATCTCCCGCGGAGCTCACTCGATCTCCCGCCGCCTTCTTCGCTCGCTCTCACACGGCCACGTGGCAAGCGGAGCAATTGGAGCGAGCTACCAAACTCCTCGGCGATGGCACAGTGCCGGGGGCGGTGGCGACGCCAGAGGCGGGCGCGGTGGCGACGGTTGCAGCCGAGGCGGCGGCGCTCGCGCGCGTGCGAAAGGGATGGTGTGCGATCGCGGCGGCTGCCATCGCCAGAGAGTTGCAGCAACCTAGTCCACCAGCCGCTGCCGACGCCGCGCCCGCCGCCGCGCCCGCCGCCGCCGCGTCCGCCTCGGCTACCCCCCGCACCGCTGCCGCTGCCGCTGCCGCTGCCTCCGGCACGCCGCCAAACACGCTCCTTCGCGTGTGGCGTGAGCGTACCCTCGAAGCCATTGACCTGATGCATGCAGGCGGCGTCGCCGCGCCCGCCGCTTACGACAGCGCGCTCCCGCCTTTGGCACCGTCCGCCGCAGACAAGGAGCCACCAGCACCGCCCCTAGTCAAGCGCTGGCGCCAGATGGATCGCCAATGGCCATGCTGGTCGATGGCGTTCGCGGTGCCCTCCGAGGGTGCGCTATCGCTCCTCGCGCAGCATGCGCCCATCATCGAGATGGGGGCAGGCACCGGCTACTGGGTGCACTTGCTCCAAGCGCGCGGCGTCGATGCTTGCGCGTTCGACGCGCGGCCGCCGCTGCTCGCAGGGAGCGGGAGCGGGAGTGGCAGTGGCGGCGACGGCGACGGCACCGGCGCTTGTGGCAGCAAAAATGGCGGCAAGAGCGGCGGCAAGAGCGGCGGCAAGGGCGGCGGCAGCAGCGGCAGCAAGGGCGGCGGCGGCGGCGGCGAGGCTCCCTCCCAGAACACCTTCCATGGAGGCTGCCCCGCGTTCACCACGGTGCTGCCCGGCAGCCCCAAGCTGCTTGCGGAGACACGCTGGCGCCAACACACCCTCTTCCTGTGCTACCCGCCCAACGGCCGGCCGATGGCACGCGAGTGCCTTGAGCACTTCGGGGGCAGTACCCTCGTCCATGTGGGTGAGTGGCGCGGCGACACTGGTGATGCGACCTTCGAGGCGAGCTTGGCGACGGGATGGGAGCTTCGCATGCGTCTGCCGCTCCCGTGCTGGGGAGACACCATGGAAGATCTGACCGTTTGGCACCGGCGCGCGACACCGCTCGCGACGGCGCCCACGCTCCATCCGATACTCTCGTGCGATCACTGCGGAGCGGCCGCCGCCCTCGCGCCCTCGGCCGGTGGCGGCGCTCGCGCCGGCCCTCCCAGTGGCACGCCCAGTGGCGGCGCCCAGCTACGTCGTTGCCGCTACTGCCGTCTCGCGTGCTATTGCAGCGCCACGTGCGCGCGCGCCGCGCACGGAGCCCACCTGCGCTACCATGCGGCCAAGTGCGTCACGGTGCAACGCCCGCTCGACTTCGACGGGAGCGACTTTTATTCCATCTTTTGACTTCCAACCCATGCCGCCGTCGCGTCAGCTTCATTTATAATACCATAGGAACCTGAACACGCGAAGGAACACGCCGAACGGCCACGGACCACGTTGCTCGCTTTTGTTCAACTTTCGTACTGTGAGCTATAAATAAACAGACCAGCTGAGAAAGAGGCCATGAAGGGCCGGTTCGGCGGTCCGAGACAATGGGCCACCAGTGCCTCGCCTGCGGCGGCGACCAGCCGAAGAGCGGGTACAACACGGCTCAGTGGAAGAAAGGCCCTGGACTCGGGCGCTGCAAGGCGTGTTTCGCCGCAGCCGCCTCTGCTTCACCGCCGCAGCTGCCACCAATCCGGCAGCGGCAGCATGTGGATGTCAGGGCCGACCTTACGCACAGCGAGTTTGTGGAGCGCTACAAGCACAAGCGTCCAGTGATTCTTCGCGGCCTCGCCAACGACTGGGCGGCGCTCGCCCGCTGGGGCAATGTTGAGCATCTCAGCTCGCTGCATGACAAGGACATCCTTGTGCTTCGATCGCCCGACGGCAGGCACTTTCTGAAGAGGACATGCGAGCACTATTGGGGCCCGTTTGGCCACGTGGCCGAGCGGCTCTTCACGCCGGGCGGCCTGCCGCCCGGTGAGCGGCTCTACGCGCGCGCGCGGCTCGAGGATGGGTTGCGTGAGGAGGTCGCGCTCGAGGCGCTCGAGTTGCTCGTGGGCGGCGCGCCCGGCGCGCACAGCTTCAACGTGGCCAAGTGTGGCGTGTGGCTCGGGAGTACTGGGTGCGTCACGCCGCTTCACTACGACCTGTGCCACGGCTTCCTCGTCGGCGTCCTTGGCACGAAGCACTTCACCTACTACCCGCCGGAGACCTTTCGATGCCTTTTCCCTCGCGACGCCTCCCACGGAATGGAGCTCGGTGAGGCCCTCCTGCAAGACATTGAGCAGGCGGCACAGCTCTCCGAGCAGATCGACACGTGGCGCGACGCCAAGCGGCAGCGCGCGCTCGGCGCGGCGGAGGCGGGCGAGGGAGGACTTGCGAGCGCCGTCGTGGGCGAGGGAGGACTCGCGAGCGCCGTCGTGGGCGAGGGAGGACTTGCGAGCGCCGTCGTGGGCGAGGGAGGACTTGCGAGCGCCGTCGTGGGCGAGGGAGGACTTGCGAGCGCCGTAGTGGGCGAGGGAGGACTTGCGAGCGCCGTCGTGGGCGCGGAGACTACCATGCCGGAGACTATCATGTCGGCGGCGGAGGCGGCCGCGTGGCACGCGGAGGTGCGGCCGGGCGATGTGCTGTACACGCCGCCCTACCACTGGCACCACGTGGAGACCGGCCATGAATCGTCCGCGCTCTCGGTCCTCGTGCCGTGGGACCCGACCGCGGAGGAGCCCGCGCCCGCATGCATGCTCGGTATCGTGAAGCCTGAGTGAGAACCCGCGCAGAGCCAGCCAGGGGAAATCTTGTTGGTCCTTGGCTTGTTCTTGATACAGTTGTGTGCTCAGTCTCAACGCTCTTTTCGTTCTGGCGGTACGCAGCGCGCAAGCCGGCTAATTGCGATATGGCGATTGCACTCTCGCCATTGGGCAGCGATTCATGTGAACGCTCATGACGACGCGAAATCCGTAACGGTTGAAGCGTGATCCGGCCACTTGCAAAAGCCCCTCTCATGCGCGCGCTCCGCGCAGCCCTCGACAAAGCGGAGGCGATGGCCTCGACGTCTGCGCTGCACGGCGTGCCATCGTCGCCAGCGCTTCTCGAGTCAAGCGCAGGCGGACGCTCCGACGACAGCGCGGCGGTCGGCAATTGGGTGGCCCGCCGGCTCGCACAGCAGGCCCTCGACGAGAAGGTTCTGCAGGATGCCACCAAGGCCCCGCAAACCGGGGCATCCGTGGATCTCGCGAGCTGGTCGGTGGACGACGTGTCCGAGTGGCTGCGCACGACGGTGCGCTTTGACGCGGAGCAGGTGGAGGCGCTGCGGGCGCAGGGCATCAGCGGCGTAGAGCTCACCACGCTAGACGAGCTCGACCTGCGCGTGCTCGGCGTCGTCGATCTGCCGCAGCGCAAGCGCATCCTGCGCCAGCTGCACGAGCTGCGAGCGCGCGCACGGCGCGAGGTCCCGAGCGGCGCACTCTCCGAGCAGAAGCTGGCGCGGCAGCTCGAGGCGAGGCGGCGACGGCTGCAGGTGCTCGGCGAGTGCATGGCAAAGGTGCTCGCCACGACGCCCGTCATCCCGCTGCGAACGCGCCGCCTGCTCACGCAACTCTGGCAGCAGGCCGAGGACGTCGGGCTCGACGCCCTCGCGCAGATCGATCTCAACGACAAGGTGCATCGGCAGCGCGAGGCCGAGCAAGCGGATCGGATACGTCACGCGTGCCGTCGACGACTCGAGGATCAGATGCGCGCGTGCGCCGAGGCCGAGGACGTGCTGCACGAGACGGAGGAGCTGCTGCGCCTCGAAAGGGCGAAGATGGAGATGCTGCGCGCCTCGATGAACATCGAGAACTCGTTGCGCAAGGGCAAGGGGGAAACCTGGTCCCCGGAGCGCGCGTTCAGCCACGAGATGGTCAACCTGCTTGTGCCCTCCGACTTTAGCATCCATGAGATCTCGCCGCCCGAGCTCAGCAGCAGCTTCGTGCGCATGAGCACGGACCTCGAGGAGCTTGTGCATACCGCCGAGCATGACTGGTACTCATGCGATATGGAGCTCTCGCACGCGGAGACTGTGATTCACGATCTCGATGTGGAGAGCTCGCAGGAAGCGAAGCGCGTACAGCGGCTGCGCGCCATCTCTGCCAGCCGCGAGCACGCACGCGAGCGTGAACGCCAGAGGGAAATTGCCGAGGCAGCGGCCGCTGCGGCCGCCGCCGCCGCCGCGGAGCTCAGAGCGGCGCATGCGGCGTTCGCACCAGCGCCGGCGCCGGCGGCGGTGGCGCCGAAGAAGCCGAAGAGATAGTCTCGAAACATATTGTCTACTCGTACAAAAAATACGCTTATGTTATGATATGCCCGGGGGCTTCTGGATCGAAGCACGAAGGCGAGCACGAAGGATGGCGTGACGTGCACGGTTCACTTGTAACGTCGGTTTCCGGAGGGCGGGAGGCGGGCGACGAGGAGACAGGTGAGTGGGTGGAGGGGGGGTGGACTGCTGGCGGCGGGGCCGAAACGTTCGATCGCCGTACGCGGGAGCGCGCGCGCGCTTCGTGCACAACATCATCCACACCGTCCCGGTGAGCAAAACTGAAGAACGTGACCGGGGTCTAAAATGTGTCCCCAGCAACTTTCTTCGTCGGTGAACTAGGAGAGAACCGTGCCTGTGGCTGCCATTCGACGCTGCATCGTGGCTCGAGCCCCGTGGCATTGCAGCGAGCTTGCAGCTCAGTTGCCACAGGTGTAGCTCGATGTCCAGTTCGATTATAGTACCCAAATATCTGGTCCTCCGCCGACTGATTCCAATCAATAATGAACTTTTGAGTCCTATGAGTGCCCATGCCAGTGTGTAGACCGCTCCTGGTAAAGGAAATCCATGGCCTGCCTTTATTTTTTGATTTCTCCACCTTAAATGCGCCGGGAGCAAAGTCATGCACCTTGAAGTGCACGATGTGTGGGGCAAGACTGTGTCGTGTTGTGCGATCAAAATGTGCAGCAGTCGGCCAGTACTTCCATCCATTACTTGAGCCCTTTTCGGGAATGATGCCGGTCTTGCTTCGAGATTGGCCCCATTCCACGCCGGCCTCCCAGCGGAAGAGCCGGGCCTCGTGCCAGATGTATCCTGCGTCGCAAGATGCCAATGATACGATCGGCTCAAAGCTCTGGTAGCCGTTCGATGCGGCTTGGAACTCACGAATTCCTGAGCGCTCGCCGGAGCTGGGAAGGGCGTAGAGCATCTTGAATTCGATGGCATTTGCTAATGGGCTGAGACGTTCCACGTGGGAGACGAGTATCCTCAGATCCTGCACCAAAAATTCGTCCGGGTGCGCAATGTAGATCCATCGCCCCTCCAACACTTGGGACTTAGCACCACAAAGCAGTACTTGCGTTGCTGCAGCCCGTATCGTCTGGTCTGTCTTCCAGCCCTGGATTCGCCAGTTGAATACATCGGCCTCGTTTGCATATACACAGTTCGCATACAGCTTGCACTGCGCAGCAGTCCAAGCAGCCGCAGGCGATCCCGCTTTACTTCCATCCCAGATGGCGAGACGGTCAAAGATTGCTATGTGCCGGTACAGCCATGGGCGGATTACCCATTCTGAGCTCGATGTCAACATGAGTCCAAGCAATCCTCCATGCCGAGCCACGTTAAGTCTTGAGCAAGGGGCGGACTGCGTTGTCTGCATCGGTATCGTCATTGAACCTTTGTAGGGCTTCAAGACCTGTGCGATGTGAAACAAACACGGCGGTGTCGATCATCCGATTTTCATCGTAATCACATGTTCTTCCGCGAGGCTCCTTTATGACTTGGTGCGTTGGTTCAGTTGGATGTCTTGACAACTTGACATTAAAACCATACCGGCCTGTCGCCATGTGATCGCCATGGAAGTTGGAACCGTCCCGTTTCCGTCCCGTGTGCCCCTCAATGAAGGGGTGAGGGGCGGAAGCGGCGGATGGTCCCAGCCGAGCAGCTGGATAGCTGAGCCGAAGATAAGTTAGCCAATCACTGTGCAGTCACTGTGTGGCAAACGCGACCCGAAACGCGACACATGACGGCCATCACCGACCGCGGGCGGCGCTGGGCGCACATACGTTCGACATTTTATTGAACGACGCGACGACACGACAACCCGACCCCCATGAAGATCTTCTCCACACCGTCGACCAACGTCATCGTTGCATGTACTCAGCAGACTACCCAGTTCGGAAGGCACCCCGAGCCCCGGACTGAGAACGGCGCCGGGCCGCCGCCACCTCAGTCTCCGCGCCCCGCCTCAGTATATCACATCGCCTCAGTATCACACCGCCTCAGTCTCACACTCCGCACACTCCGCATCCGGCCGGGATCCCGCACACACGCTCGCAAAGACTCATGCGATCGGGCCGCGGGTTCGAAGAACTCTCACATACCACCGCGCGTTCATGATCAGTTCCAGATACTGCACACTTTAGCGCGCCCACACTCACTCGGCACACTCACGCCATCGGCACACTCACGCCATCGGCCCACGGCCGCCCTCGTACCGCTGGTAGGCCAGCAGGTACTCGGGGTAGATGTACTCCGAGTGGAAGACGATGAACTCGCGGTAGCGGGCGGGTGGTGAGACGTCGGCAAGCAGCGAGTGGTGAAGCACGGGCGGAGAGATGCCGGCCACCGTGTCGAGCTCGCGGTAAACGATGGGGAACACGGGCCGACCCGTATTGGTGATTGTGGGTGACTCATTATTCTCTCTCATCTTCTTTGTAATCCTCTGCTGCGTTCGCACGTGATGACCGAGCGCCACGCGGCACACGAGGATGTAGAAGACCTTGCCTGGGTGGTGGCGCGCGCCGTGCGCGTACAGCCGCTTGTGCAGCTCCGAGCTCCCATCGTACTGCGGGTCCACCTTGGTGTACTGGTCATTCTTGCCGGCGTCCTCGGCCAGGTAGGAGCCCTCGCCGTACGCGGCTCCGGCGGCTGTGCCGGCGAAGCGCTCGTTCATGCCCGTGGAGAGGATGTTGATGAGCACGCCGGCGTTCGTGCCGTGCATCAGGAAGGCCTCATTGACGTCCACGCGCAGGTCGCCGGGTAGGGCGTCCGCTACGCGGCATGTAAGAGGCGGCGCGCCGCCCGCGGATGCCACTCGCCCCTGCCGGATGCGCTTCATGTCGTTCATCACACCCTGCACGCCGCTCATGTACTTGTCCCACAGCGCCGGGTTCTCCAGGCGCCACGCGCACGCGAGCTTCAGCCGGTCGTGCGTGGTGCCCCTCCGATCGGCACCGCTCTGTTTCAGCTTCACTGGGTCGGTCTGCAGCAGCCGCTCGAGTGCGGCCCACGTGCTACGGTCGCGGCCAGTGTGATCGAGGGCAATCGCGGCGAAGCCATCCGGCGAACTGGTCGCCATGCGCGTCTCCCAGTAGTCGGGCATGGCGCGGGCCTTTTTGCGCTCGATGCGAAGCTCATCACGCTCCTTGGTGGCCTTGGCCTCGGCGCTCTCCGCCTCGGCCTTTCTCCGCGCACACTCAAGCGCCACTCGCTTCTCCTCAGCTTCGAGCTCCTTGCGCCTGGCCTGCGCCTGTGCTTGCTGCTGCGCAGCCTCCGCCTTTGCATCGCTCGTGAGCTGCGCCGCCGCCCGCGCCTTTGCCTCCGCCGCTGCCTCCAGCTCGCGCACTTTTGTCCGCTCTTGTTCAAGGCGGCGCTGCTCGCGCTGTATCTCGTTTCGCTTCGCCGCCGCTTCGAGCTCGCTCTGCTGTGCAGCAGCCTCAAGCGCCTCCTCCAGCTCCGCCTGCCTGCGGCGCAGCTCGGCCTCACGCCACGCAGCCTCGCGATGCACACGCGCCGCCTCGCGCTCTACAGCAGCCATCTGCTGCGCCGCCTCGTGTGACGCCGCTGCGACCGTCTGCTGCGCCTGCATGCTCGCCTTGGCCGCCGCCTGCTGCGCGCGAGCACTCACCTCGAGCGCCGCGGACGTGTCGAGGAATGCGTGCCGAAGCGTCTGGCTAGCGCTCAGGCGCTTTTCGAGAGCCTCCTTGTTGGTCGTTGCCACCGCGAGGAGGCTGTCGAGCAGTGACGGGAGGTGCTCATCGGCAAGCGTAGCTGCATCGCGCGACCATTGCGCGAGCTGCCGGCCGTCTTCCCCCGCGAAACGTCGCACTGCCTGCTGCTGCGCGCTCGCATCGGCCGGTAGGCAGCACGCGAAGAGGCAGCAGACGCCGTAGGAGAACATGTCGCCCATCGCGGTGGGCTTCGCGTCTCGCTCGCGGCCCTCTCTGCTTGCCTTGAGGATCTCCGGCGCCGCGTAGAGCTCGGTGAAGGCGTTGCTTCCGCCCGTGCTCGTGCTCAGGCTGCTTTGCTGGCGGCGCGCGGACTCGAAGTCGGCAAGGTGCGCCGTCGCGCGCTCTCCCTCGAGAGACACGAGTGTATTCTCAAGCTTGACGTCGCCGTGCGCGAGGCCGTGGCTGTGCACGTGGCGGAGCGCCTCGCACAGCTGCCCAAGCAGCGCCTTGCGTCGCCACACCTCGGGGGCCGTCTTGGTCAGCCACTGGAGCATGTCACCGCCATTGTAGTACGGCAGCTGTACATAGGCCGCCGTGTGGTCTGGGGTCTCAAACACGGCCTGCACGTCGGCCACGTACGGGCAGCTGGCGAGTCGCCGCAGGATGGTGACCTCCTTGACGAGGGCCCTCCACTCGTCGCGACTGTCGAGCTTGTACTCCTTGAGCACGCACGCCTCGCCGTCGTAGCTCATCCGCCACACCTCGTGTCGCGCATCCTTGCCGCTCAGCCGTTTCTCGCGCTCATAGTGTGTCAGCTCGCGCTCGACGAGCACCGCGCGCACTTCATCCTCGTCGAGGCCGTCGGCCTTGCCCACGCGCAGCAGCACCTCGCGCGCGAACAACTCGGGGAAGTGCGCCTTCGCGAGCGTCGCCGCCTCGAAGCGCGCTTGGTGCAGTGCCTTCTCCGCGGCCTGCACGGCGCGGCGGGTGACCTTGAGCGCGGCCTCCGCGGGCGCGAGGTTGACGCCTTCATCCTTGGCATCCTCGAGGCCGCGCGTCGCCTTCTTGAGAGCACCCTTCGCCTGCTTGAGCGCCTCGTGCTTCATGTGAAGATCCTCCAGGCTGGGCGGCTCGTCGCTCACGTGGCGGCCCAAGTCCTCGCGCTCCTCGCGCAATCTGCCGATCTGCGCCACCCACTCGTCAAGCACGGGCAGCACCTGACTGTGCAGACACTCGAGCCGCAGTTGCTCGTCGAGCGTGAGCTTGCGCGCCCCCTGCTGCTGCTGCAACGTGGCCGCCTCCATGGTCAGCCTCCGTCGCTGCTCCTCGGCGTGGCGCTCGTCGTGTACACAGAGCGCATCATCGAGCGCGCGGACCAAGGCGACGCGCGCCGCGTCCCTCGCTTTCGTGGCGTCGCGCAGTGACTCGTCCTCAACAACCGCCGCCGCGGCCGCGAGGCGCACGCGGCCCTGCTCCTTGCAGAGAAGCGCGCGGGCGTTGGCTATCTTCTCAAATTCCGCCTCCCAGTGCTTCAGCTCGGCCGCCGCCTTCTCGGCCGCCGCCTTTTTGGCCGCTGCCTTCTCGGCCGCCGCCTTCTCCGTTGCCTCTGCAACCGCTGCCGCCTTCTCGAGCGCCATGTCACGAAGGGTAGCGTCGAGCGATTTGAGTCCGAGCAACTCATCGTACCGGGCCTTGGCGCCCGAAAGGTCGTTCGCCTTGAATGCCATGGTGCCAGCGGAGAAGAGGCACATGGCGGATTGCTGAGCAAACTCGCCGTCGGGAGGACACCTCCGATAGGCCTCGTCGAAGGCGTCACGCGCTCCGGCAAAGTCGGCCTTGTCTTTCAGGGCGTGCCCTTCCTTGGACTTGGCCGCCGCCTTTTCGGCCGCAGCCTCCTCGGCCGCCCTCTTCGCGACCGCCGCCGCGGCCTTAACGGCCGCAGCCTTGTCCGCCGCCCTCTTCTCAGCCGCCGCCCTCTTGGCCGCCACCTTCTCGGCCGCCACCTTCTCGGCCGCCGCCCTCTCGTCCGCCGCCTTCTCCGCCGCCGCCTTCTCCGCCGCCGCCTTGTCAGCTGCCGCCTTTGCGACCGCCACCTTCTCTGCCGCCACCTTCTCTGCCGCTCTCTCCTCGGCCGCCCTCTTCTCGGCCGCCGCTTTGTCGGCCGCCTGACGTTGCTGTCGAGCCGCCGCTTCGCGCCGCTCTGCCTCGCGCTGCTCGGCCTCGCGCCGCTCCGCCTCGCGCCGCTCCGCCTCGCGCCGCTGCGCCTCGCCCCTGTGGACGCGCGAGGGCACACACACAGCTTGGCGCTTGAGAACGGTCGACCTCAAAATCACAAGGCAGAAGGAGACTCAGTGGAGACCACGTGGTGCCCAGCACGGCGCCTAGGATTTGGTCGTTCTGTGCCCGTCGCCAAATGTGAAGGACGTGCAATCGCAATGCGCTGTGTTGCCCCAGAGGGCGTGCGTTGCGACCTCTCAGCCGCATCCCATGGCAGCTCGCAGCCATTCGTTCGCCGAGCGGCAGATAATCCCTGGTCCGCGTGCGCCCAAGACGGCGCCTCACCGCCGCCGCTTCGAAATCGCTTCGCAATCAAGCATCGGTCGGTCTTCATCCGCGCGGCGTACCGAGGCTCGCTCAGCAGGGCTACGACCTTGCTCTTGCCCCTCTCCCGTGCCTCGTCGAGGGCCGTCTTGCCGTTATTGTCTCGGAGAGTCGGATCGGCGCCGCCTTCGAGAAGGCGCTTGGCGATCGCGAGGTGGCCGCTGAAAGCCGCGCAATGCAGAGCTGACCCTCCATTGTTCTGAAGACAAAAGGGAGGAGACGAACGAAATCACTACATGGAAGCTGACCCACGGTATGTGCTGGGTGAGGGCGCTCCAGACTCACCCCCGTGGCGTTGACGGTCGCCCCAGACTCGAGAAGGAGTCCGACGCACCCTTCGCGCCCGAACGTTGAGGCCATCATCAGAGCTGTGAATCCGCCCTGGACGCACACACGAGCCATCCTCAAGGGCCATAGGGGTGAGACGAATGAGCACGCGAGGGTGCGGCGCGCGCCATGCGACGAGGACGCGGGTGCCACGCTCGGCGGGGCGGCGGGGCGGCGGCAAAAGGCCAGCGCCGCCTGGGCTGTGGGGAGACGGCGCCGTGTCGGGCGGGCGCTGCCTCGGCGGCGAAGGCGACTAAACCAACAGAGGCGGCGACGACCCCACGCGAGGCACATGTGGCGGCGCACCTCAGGATGGTGCCAGTTGACGTTCCCTCCACGCTCGATCAGCTGCCTGAGCTCCGCCTTTTTGCCGTCGCTTGCGGCCTGCCACACGGCCTCGCCCATCGAGTCGCTCATCGCGTGCGCCGCGCTTATCAGGCCTTCGCCCGCTCGGACACCTGCGGATTCGGGGGGGCACGCGCGGCTCCGCGGTGACGCTCGGGAGGCGGCGGCGCGCACTCCGTCGCGGTGCGCATGTGCAGCTCGCCCACAGGCCCCTCGGAGCTCGGGTGGCCGCGGCAGCCGTGGCGCGAGGGCGCGTCGAGGACGCTCGGAGCGACCACGGCGCGCAGTCGAGGCTGCCGCAACGCCTGGCTCCCGAGGCCCCGAGCAGCGTGGTATGGGCGTGCGAAGCAGCTGTGGCTCCCAAGGCCCCGAACGTGTGCGATGCAGGCCATCGGGCTCGACGAGGGCATAGGGCGCGCGAGTAGGAAGCGATCCCCGCAGTCAAAGAGGGCAGCGTCCCAGTGACTTCCCGAGGCCCCGAAGGCGCGAAGCATGTCGTGCAGACGCGCAAGGAAATCGGCCCCCATCTCAGCTCGTCGTCAACCCCGCGCGCAGGGTGAGCGGACGGGAGCGCAGCGAAGGCCGGATGGAGCGATGAGTTGGGCATCGCATACCGCGGAACGCGTGTCAAAGGGAAGCAGGCCATCGGGCTCGACGAGGGCATCGGACAATCCGCCCGCGCGCGAGGGATCGGCCGGATTCACAATCCTGCTTCGCATTTTCTTACTTCGCGTGAATTACCCGTGAAAAGGCTGTGAAAGAAAAACCTCGATTTGTTAACTTGACATGAAGACCTGACGCACAGATTTGTGACAGACGCCGAGCACACACGGGTCACGGCACATATCACCGTTGCCCTTGCACCGACCGGACGGCGGCGACATTGACAGACGCGCAGTTACTCACACAAACGGCAGTTCCGCTTGCTCTCATCACGTAACGGTGTCGAAGCTAGCCCCTCGAGCCTCGCCGCCTCAGTCAGGGCGCGGCACTCACACCCGTGGCGCTGCGACCCGTGACGCCCCACGTCCCATCACCCCGTCCATCCCACGTCCCATCAGACCCAGTCCATCCCACGTCCCACATCGCAAGGGGCAAGGGCAGACCATGCACGATCAGGCATCGATCGTGTGAATGACTCCATGGGGAAGTGTGAATGACGCGCATCAGGATCGATCGTGCCGCCCTCCACCTGTCATGCTGTCACTCTTCAGATCTCACTTCAGATCGTGCCGCCCGCCGCCTGTCATGCTGTCACTCTTCAGATCTCGTCAGATCTCGTCAGATCACTCTTCAGATCTCGTTGGGCGCGATGCCGAGATCGCGCAGATCTTGCGCGCAGTCGCGAAGGGCGCGTGCGCGAGAGGCCGCATCGAGAGTCGCAAGGT
>Ga0210243_101711_pt1 | contig 14815 bp, 6 predicted proteins | sample ChrtobMeP5a_32mM_FD_155461 | JGI IMG/M metagenome (GOLD analysis project Ga0210243, IMG submission 155461) | Chrysochromulina tobin associated microbial communities from unialgal haptophyte culture, Seattle, Washington, United States - P5a_32mM | ecosystem: Host-associated > Algae > Haptophytes >...
CCAGTTGCAGCTCAATCAGGTCATGTACCTCGTCATGGACGAGGCCGACCGCATGCTGGATATGGGCTTTGAGCCGCAGATCCGCAAGATCGTGAACGGCGGCATCCGGCCCGACCGGCAGACGCTCTTTTACACGGCCACGTGGCCGAAGGACGTGCGCAAGCTCGCGTATGAGTTCCTGCGCTCTCCCGTGCAGGTTGAGGTGGGCGACATCAACACTCTCAATGCGAACATAGACATCACACAGTACGTGCACGTTGTGCGCAGCTCGGGCGAGAAGTTTGGGATCCTCAACCAAATCTTGGGCTCGCTCGAGATGGGCAGCCGCACGCTCATCTTTGCGAACACGAAGCGGATGGCCGACCAGCTCGGCCAGCAGCTCATGCGGCAGGTGGGCTGTGGGGTCTTCCACGGTGACAAAGAGCAGCGTGAGCGTGAATCGGTGCTCAATGACTTCAGGTCTGGCCGCCGGCCGGTGATGATCGCCTCCGACGCGGCCGCGCGTGGCATCGACATCAAGGAGGTCAAGGCGGTGATCAACTACGACTTCCCGACGAACATCGAGGACTATGTTCACCGTATTGGTCGTACCGGTCGGGCGGGTGCGAAGGGCATCGCGCACACCTTTCTCGATAGCGGCAAGGACGGCAAGTATGCGCGCGCTCTGGCCGACATCATGCAAAAGGCGAAGCAGATGCTGCCGCGCGAGTTTGCCATGATGGCCGGCGTGCGTCTCCAGCCGGGCGAGGAGCTCGACATGCGCGCTGTGCTGCGCCCCGCCCCCGACGGCGGCATGATTTCGGCGCAAGCGCAGCAGCACTTCGCCGCGATGGGGCCGCCTCAAGTTGCCGCCGCGCCCGAGTGCGGCGATTTCAAGCGAGGCCAGTGCACGCGCGGCGCGCGATGCAAGTTCTCGCACGGCGCTGCCGGCGGCGGCGGCGGCGGCGGCGGCTACGGCGGCATGGGTGGCGGCATGCCCGGCGGCGGCTACGGCGGCATGCCTGGCGGCTACGGCGGCATGGGCGGCGGCTACGGTGGCGGCTACGGCGGCGGGTACGGCGGCATGCCCGGCGGGTACGGCGGCGGCGGCTACGGTGGTGACCGCGGTGGTGACCGCGGTGGCTACGGTGGCGACCGGCGGCGTGATTCTCCACCGCGCCGGAGGTATGATGATGACTCACCGCCTCGCCGCGATCGTGACCGTGATGATCGTGATGATCGCGGCGGCGGCGACCGGGGCGGATCGAGGTACGATGACTGAACGCGCGGCACGCGGTCGCTCATGCAGCGAGTGCACTAGTGTTGCGGTGTGTTGGATCCACTTGTGCTCGCGGAGTGCACCGGCGCCGAGATGACACCGAGATGACACCGAGCGTGCGCCTGTGTGCGCGCGGCGCGCGCGGCGCCGCGCCGCGCCGCTCGCTCTGCTCCTCTCCTGTCCCTCTGCATGGTGCGCAGGGGCAGCACTGAGGTCGACGCGTTGCAGGTGCTGGGCAGATACGCGTCGTGGTGGGCGCGCGCGGTGCTGGGCAGGTGCGAGTGCCGCGGGCACAGCTCTCCCCGAGAGGTCAAGGGGTGAGGCGGAGGGGCGGGCAAGGTGTGAGGGGAATGCTGGGGTGCGCTATGGCGGGCGCTGTCACAGCGCCGCCATGACGCGGGCGCTGCTGCCTGCGGGACACCCGCCTGACCCCCGGCAGGGGATGGGGGGCGCGCTTGGGCGTGTGCCGGGAAGGCCGGGGTGTAGGACAGGCCAAGGGCAGACTGAGCGGGTCTGGCGGCCCGGCGGCTTGTGCCCGCGCTTCTGCCCTTGGGTACTCCCACCGCAGGGCGTACTCACCGCAGTCTGCACGCGAGCACTTACCGCCGTGTCGCCATCGCAGGGACTTGTGCTACTCAGGGAGCGAACGCAGGCACGCGTGCCCGGAGCTGACTCACGTCCGAGAGAGCCTTGGGTGTGCTCATCGGATTTGGGTCGCTCTCGGCCGCCTGTGTGCACCCTGGCCAGCCCCCTGCGACGGGCCGCCTCTCTGCCCCCACGCCTGCCACCCCCATGCCTGCCCTGCATGCCCCGCATGCTCCCTTGTCTCACGTGCGCGGCGGGCGGCAGCGGCAGGGCGACGACGAGCAGCACCGGCAGGGCGACGAGGCCTCGACGCCGCTGGCGCAGATGGAAATGGACATGAGCATCGGCTGTGGCAGGTGGTACAGCGCACGCCGGCAGGGCGCAGGCGACCGAGCAGCAGGGCCAGGGCGAGCAGCAGGCAGCAAGGGCGAGCAGAGGCGATCGAGGTAAGAGACGAGAGCACGATTAACGAGGCGCTTCCATCGCGTAAAAACGCGCGCATGCCGGTCCCCGATGGCTGAGTGTGACACGGCCGACGAGTCTTTGACTCTGTAAATGAACTCCGGTCCATCGCATGCTAAAGAGTATAAAGTCGGAGTGTACCCACAGTACCGTATGCCGCGAAAGGGGCGAACCAAACCGGCCGCGGCAAGAGCCGGAGCCGACCGACCGCCGGCGCCGCCGCCGCCGCGCAAGGCCTCGCACGTCGCAGAGGCGGAGTCCGCCCACGGTGCGGGTCGCGCGCGCGGCCGCCCAGGGCCCCGCCCGTGAGAGCCGCGCGACCGCCCGACACATCCGTATCGACCGATCATGCGGCGTATGATGGACCGCCTATTCGTGGACTCTGCGCTCGCATCCGTCGGCCCGGGCTTTCGGGGGCAAGGAGCCCAGAGCCCAGATTCGCCGCCGCGCCCGAGCCGGGGCGCCTCGACTCACTCGGCGGGGCAGCGCCACCGTGCCGCTGCCGGCTGCCGGCTGGCCGGCCACGTCACCCGCGGTCGAGACGAAGACCCAAAGTTTGCACCCAAAGCTCGGCAGCCATCCCTGCGTCACGCCCGCCGAATGTGCCGCCGAAAGGCTACGGGTGCCGCCGTCGTTCAGCGCACTTTGACGGAGCTCGCCGCCATCGTCAGCGCACTTTGACAGAGCTCGCAAACACGCCTGTGGCCAGCGTCGAGATGATCACGAGCAGGCACGCCCACGTCGGTATCACGAGGCCGACGAGCACGTCAAGGACGATTTTGACCCCAATGAAGACGAGGAGCAGCGCGACCGCGTGCTGCAGGTACTGGAACGATTTGATCAGCCCGACGACCAACGTGTAGAACGAGCGCAGCCCGAGGATCGCGCACAGCACCGCAAGGTACACGATAAGCGTATCGCTCGTCAGGCCTAGTACAGCCGGTACTGAGTCGACCGCGAAGAGGACGTCACTGAGCTCAATGGTACCTAGCACGAGTAGCAGTGGCGTCGCGCGGCAGCTACCGCCCTCAAACACCCAGAAGTACTGCCCACGGTAATCGCCCGTCACCGGCAGCCGCAGCCACTTGACGAAGCGCACGACGCGGTTCGAGCTCAGATCCTCCTCATCGTCGTCATCGCCAGCAGAGCGCAGCAAACCCAAGGCCGAGTACACGAGCAGCACGGCGAACACGAGCAGCAGCGGCTTGGCGCGTGCGAGTACCGCCGTGCTTAACAGTAGAATCGCGCCGCGCAGCACGATCGCGCCGAAAATGCCCCACGCGAGGCAAGTGCCCTGCAGTGCGACCGGACACTTGTAATACTTGAAGATGAGGTAGAAGGCGAACATGTTGTCGACGGAGAGCGAGAGCTCCATCAGGTAGCTTGCGATGAAGAGCATCGCACCATCACTGCCGCGGGTGAAGAAGATGAAGCTTGCTGCCGTGCACGTGCAGACCGCTGCGGTCACCAGCCCTCGCCAAAAATTGCGACGATCCTCGGGCGGGATGGCGGCGCTCTCGTAGTTGACGAGCGGTTCCTGCTCCGGTTCCGCCGCATTGGCATATTGAGGCAACATGCTCACGATGCTCGCCGTGGTTGTCGATGCGGTGGTGGCGCGATCGATTCGCGACCGTCGGTGGACGCCAGCGAGCGATGCACACCAGGAGGTCCGATTCGCCACGCACGGCCGCCACGCACCACGCTTTACATGTACGAGCGGAAGCGAGTCTTCAAATCGCTCTCTTTTGGGAAAGGGGGCTCCCGACGTTTCTGTGAATTTCCCTTCACGATCTGCGGGGACGCACGACTAACTCGCCGTCCTCGCTGGCTCCTATGGCAACCATCGCTGACCACGACCCAGACGGGGTCGAGGCGACGGCCGCGTTCGCTGTCATCGCCGAACCCGACAGCGACGATGATCAGTCCGAAGCCGACGCTGAAGCAGGGGCCGGAGGCGAGGCCATGCCCGATACAGATGAGCCGATGCCACTGTCAGGAACGGCGCTCGTCGGCCAGCGGATCGAGGTCCACTGGCCACTGGACGAGGAATGGTATGTGGCGATGGTCACCGGGTACAGCCACGCTACGGGTCAACACGAGGTGCACTACTTGGACGACGATGTCGTCGAGCGACTCGACCTCGCCAAGGAGGAGTGGCGTCTCGACATGGGGCTCCGGCGAGCGGCGGTGCCAGCACCACAGGATTCCACCGCGGCAGAGGAGGAGGAGGAGCTTGATCCTGAAGCACAGGCCGCCGCAGCAGCTGCTGCGGCCGCAAAGCATGCAGCGCGTGAGGCCGCGGCGGATGCGGCGGAAGCGGCTGGCGGGCGCAAGAGCCGGCGGCAGTCGGCGGGCACGGGGCCCACACGCTTCATCGAGTCGACCTTCCCCCAGTCGTACCAGCCCAAGAAGCTGAACCGCGCGCGCGAGACCCAGAGCGAGCAGCCGAAAGAGTGCGCCCAGACGACGATCGAGTCCGAGTGGGTCCAGTGCGCAGAGTGCGACAAGTGGCGCATCGTCAAGCGCTCGGACATCGACAAGCTCCCCGACGATGTGGCGTTCACGTGCTCGATGAACCCCGACTGCCGGCACAATCGTTGCGCGGCGCCGCAGCACCTGTGGATGATGTCGGCGCCCGAGAACGGCGAGCGCATCGAACCCCGTGGCTACACGGCGCGCGCGACGCTCGAGAGTCATCGGAGGAAAATCTCCGACGCCGAGATCGAAGAGCTGCAGCGCCGGCTGCCTCTATCGATGAAGCAGGCAGGATGGATCTTAATGCCATCCGGCGGCACAAGGGCGTCACACCGGCTCGACTACGCGTATGTTGGCGGCGAGGCCGACGTAGCTGCGAGCGTGACGCACTTTGCACGCGTGTACCTCGCCGCCGATCCGCTCGCAGCTGCCCGCGCCGTCACAAGCAGCTTCGTAGCAGGGCCTCCACCGACGGTTACGGTTTCGTCATTCGACGGGGCCGAGGACGCCGACGCCGCTGTGGGCACCAAGCGCGCGGCTGCCGCCGCCGCGGGGGGCGGCAGCAAGAAGGCCAAGGCGGCCACGGTGCCCAAGAAGACAACGGAGGAGCGGGCTCTCGAGGTGGCCGAGCAGGTGGACGTGCCCTATTTTTGGGACCGAGAGACGGCGATCGCCTTTTGGGAGCAGCTGGTGCATGACGCGCTCGCCAAGGCGCGCGCGGTCGAGCGCGCCGCCGCCGCCGCCGCCGCCGTCGCCCCCGCAGTCATCAGCCTCAATCCGCAGGGAGCCTCGGCAGGTGCCCACGACGACGCCGAGGAGGACGAGGAGGAGGTGGTGGAGGTGGCGCGGACGTGGGAAGGCATGCGGCTGTGGCTGCAGCCGGGCACCAAGCTCCATCGGCAGTGGAAAGCGCAGCATCGGCAGTGGAGCGCTCATGAGAATCCGACACTGTCAGGAACGGCGGTCGTCGGCCAGCGGATTGAGGTCCACTGGCCACTGGACGAGGAATGGTATGTGGCGATGGTCACCGGGTACAGCCACGCTACGGGTCAACACGAGGTGCACTACTTGGACGACGATGTCGTCGAGCAAATCGACCTCGCCAAGGAGGAGTGGCGTCTCGAGACTGGCCTTTCCAAAAGCGGCGACCCGATGAGGCTCGAGCGAGCGGCGGCGGCGGCGCAGGGCGTAGGACGCGCGCGCGGCGCCGACACCGCCCCAGCTGCTGCGCCGGCCGTCGCCACTGCGCGCGGCGCGGACGAGGAAGGGGGGTCGGAGGCAGGGGGCGGCGTGGTCGACGACAGCGCGGGCGGAGGTGCGGCGCTGACAACCGAGGAGCGCGAGCGGCGGATGGCGCTGTTCCAAGCGCTCGAGGCGGCGGTGCGCCATGCGAAGCAGCTTGAATGGGCGGGCGATGCGCCGGTGCCAGGCGCGGAGGGGTGGCTGGTGCGATGGAAGCCTCGGGCGCGCAAGAGTGCCGGTGGCGTGAGTGGCGATGCGTACATGATCTCACCAACCGGCGTGTCGCTCGACTCGTTTCGAAAGGCCGAGGCATACCTTGGGCTGACCGAGGCAGGTAGCGACGGCCCCGCAGCTGCGGCGTCGGAGGCCGGCCGCGGTGGCCCCGCAGCTTCGGCACCGCCGGCGGAGGCGAACATACGCCGTTCAGCGCGGGCCGACGCCCGCCAGCAGAAGGAGAGGGAGTGCGTCAAGAAGCTTCTCCTGACGATCATCTCGCAGCCGATCCCGGGCTGGGCTGAACCTACCGCGGCCGCGGGCAGCGCGAAGGCCACGGCCTCTGCCGGGGATGGCGCCGAAGGCAGCGGCAGCGGCAGCGTGCCGCCTGTGGGCGTCGTGTTGGGCGCGACCGTGCCACCCGTGAGCACCCGTCACAAGGTGAAGGTGGAGGACGACCTCTTCATACCCGGCGGCGGCGTGGGCGCGCCGAGTGTGATGGGACTCGCGGCCGTTTCGCCCACCTCGATCAAGGTCACGGATGATCCCTTCTTCATCCCGGGCAATTTCGCATCTCCTCCAAAGCTGAGCGACGCCGAGTTGCGCGCGGAGGCCAAATTGGAGGCGGAGCGCGAGGCGAAACGACAGGCGCAGCTGGCGGCGCAGGCGGTGGAGGAGATGCGCGAGCGCGCCGAGGAGCTCCTCGAACTCATCGCACGCGCCGAGCGCCTCGGCGTCGAGTCGGGCGTCCTCAGCCAGGTACGCGAATACATGGCGAAGTTGGGTAACGCCCAAAAGGCCCAAAAGTCCATCACCACCGCGGAGCGGCCGGTCGCGCCGCTCCGCGGGCCGTACTGCCAAACGGCGTACCGCGGCGTGTTCCGCAAGATGCTCACCTTCGGCGGCGTGCGCCTGCGCCTCTACGAGGCCTTCCACAACGCGACGTACCTCGGTGTCTTCGGGCGCAAGGAGGAGGCCGCGGTAGCGTACGCCATCCATATGCATGCAACCAAGGGTCTCGAGGCTCCCGAAGACGATCCGTTCGCGAGCCCAGGCGCCGCGCTGCCACCCGATGGCGATGGCGGCGCGGGGGAGTCTGCAAACGTTCCGTCCTTGGCGCTCAAGGCCCTCTCCAGCCTCACCGCGCCGCTATTCAAGCGATCAAGCGGCTTCAGGATCGGCGTCGACCTGGTGCTCCCAAGCAATCGCAGGTCCCTCAAGGGGCCGGACAAGGGGCCGGACAAGGGGCCCGAGAAAGGGCCGGACAAGGGGCCGACCAAGCGCCCTGTGGGCTCCGTCACGGCCGGCCGTGAGGAGGAAGCTGGCGTGCAGCGTGCCTCGCTGTCTGCTGACGAGATCGATGCGAGGCTATGGGTGGGCGCCTCCGCCGCCGGATGGACAGTGTACCGAAGGTCCGGAGACGGTCACTACCGGTACGTCTCCCCCGATGGGGCGGTGTACACTCAGCGGCCGGAGGAGCCCGCGTTAAGCTCTCGGGCGTCGCCCTCCAAGCGACAGAAGGTGGGCGCAACGTCGCCGGCCGCCGTGGTGAGCATCCCCACGCCGCCCCGCCCGCTAGTCGCTCCCACCACGGCGGGTCCGCCATTAGCCGCTGCTATGCCACCGCCGCCACAGGCCGCTCGTGCTGCCGCGCCGCCACCAGCTACGCGGTCACCAGCCGCCTCCGCGCCACCGCCTGCTTCAACCGCGGTGCTGCCCTCACGATCGCCGTCCGGGCCCTCCGCCACCTCCCCGTCTCCTCGCCCGCTGGCTGTTGCCGCCCCCGCCGCTTCTTCTGCGGCCGCACCGCCTCGCCCGCAGCCGCAGCCGCCTCGCCCGCAGCCGCAGCCGCCTCGCCCGCAGCCGCCTCGCCCGCAGCCGCAGCCGCAGTCCGCAGCCGCACCGCCTCGCCCGCAGCCGCAGTCCGCAGCCGCACCGCCTCGCCCGCAGCCGCGGCCGCAGCCGCCTCGCCCGCAGCCGCAGGTCCCAGGGGCACCGCCTCGCCCGCAGCCGCAGCCGCCTCGCCCGCAGCCGCAGGTCACGGGGGCAGCTGCAAACGAGTCACCACGGGTCGGCACCTCCGCCCCGTCAGCGCCGCCCTTGTTCACACCGCCCTTGTGTGAACGGCATCCAACCATACCAGGCAAACTTCGCGTCGCTTCGTCCCTCATGGTTGGGGTGAGCGGCGGCGAGAAGGTGGCGGTGCGCCTGCCAGGCTGCGAGCATGTGGTGCGCATCACGTGGCCAAGCGAGGTGAAGCAATACCTCACCTTCACGCTGGGCACCTGCCCACAGTGCCCGCGGTGACCCGCCGTGCCGGCGTGCGATGCTCAGGAAATAAAAGGATCGCACCTCCTGGAGGCTGGTGGGTGCAGCTGGGCAGCTCGAGCTGCCGCATCTGCGCAGTTCCGTGTTTGTAGAGAATCACATCAGACAGCGCGCACACTCGGGAAGGCTACGTATCGCGCGTCAGTTGCTCCCCCCATTGGAACCTGTGTCCGGCGTTGACGTTGTAGAGCGAGCGTAGTCCTCGCTAGTCCCAAGTCCGCTCAATGAGTCCGCTGTGGTCTGGAGAGCGAGTCGATCAGTGGAGTATCGTTCCTTTACACGCCGCTCAAGGCTCATGGTCCTCATGCCTCGGCGGCGCGCGCCCCGCCGCCGGGGACCCGCTCAATCCTCAAACTTAACCTCAAACACAACTCACCTCTCGAGAACTACCACAAAGCCCCACCCTGGGTGAGGGATTAATGAGATAGTAGCGGGCTCTCGCCACGGGGACGAGCTTTAAGCTTATCTGCTCAACATCCTTATGGTTATCGTTATCGGTTATGCCGTTATTTTTGGAGGTTGGAGCGGATCTCGATTATCTAGAAGTCCTCGGCATACTCGCGAATAACCTCCTATAATGCGACCACCGACTCACAGGTTGGAGGTATCTCTAGGCTGCGATACAGAGAATGTCGTTAAATTTGACGAAATTCTTTAATTTTGACGAAACCCCGACCACCGGTACAGAGATGAAAATGAGAGCTCTCACGCTCACGCTCGTGGTATTCGCGCCCAATGCGTGGGCCTTTGCGCCTATGGCACGCTTAGGCGGTCGCCCGGACACGAATGCGCGGAGCAGCGTGCCGGTCATGGCCGGTCGACCACCTCCGGATCTGAACTCGCGTCCTATTGTGAAGGGCATCCTCGGCCTCGTGGCCGCGCAATTTGTTACTGCTGCGGCGTTCGTGGTGGGGCCTTCGATCGCGCCTGCAGACCTGCCGCAGTCCGAGATTGCAGCCAGGGAAGCCGCCGCTAAGGCCAAGGTTGAGGCTAAGGCGGAGGAGGCGAAGGCAAAGGAAAAGGCTGCCAAGAAGAAGGCCGAGGCTGATGCAAAGGCCAAAGCCGAGAGGGCGGAGGCGGCAGAGAAAGCGAATGCCGAGAAGGCGGCACTGGCGGCAGCCAAGGCGGAGGCCGCCGCAAAGGCCAAGGCTGAGAAGGCGTCCGCGGCGCCGGCGAAGGTGGACAATGCGGCGAAGGCAAAGGCGGCGGCGGAGGCCGCAGAGAAACGTGCGAAAGAGAAGGCGGAGGCGGAGGCGAAGCGTGCTTCGGAGAAGGAGGCGAAAGCCAAAGCGTCAGCGGAGGCCAAGGCAGCGGCGGCGGAGGCAAAGGCCAAGGCAGCGGCGTCGAAGGCGGCAGCGGGCACCAAGGAGGACAAGGTGGCGGCGAAGGCGGCGGCTGACAAGGCGGCTGCCGAGAAGAAGGCGATAGCGACTAAGGCGGCGGCCGAAAAGAAGGCGGCGGCTGACAAGGCGGCGGCCGAAAAAAAGGCGGCGGCGGCGAAGGCGGCGGCCGAAAAGAAGGCGGCGGCTGACAAGGCGGCGGCGGAGGAGAAGGCGGCGGCAGACAAGGCGGCTGCCGAGAAGAAGGCGATAGCGACTAAGGCGGCGGCCGAAAAGAAGGCGGCGGCTGACAAGGCGGCGGCCGAAAAAAAGGCGGCGGCGGCGAAGGCGGCGGCCGAAAAGAAGGCGGCGGCTGACAAGGCGGTGGCCGAGAAGAAGGCGGCGGCTGACAAGGCGGCGGCTGAGAAGAAGGCGGCGGCCGACAAAAAGGCGGCGGCTGATAAAAAGGCAGCGGCCGACAAAGCGGCGGCTGACAAGAAGGCGACAGCTGACAAGGCGGCGGCTGACAAGAAGAAGGCAGCAGAGAAGGCTCCAGTGGCCGCGAAGCCCAAGCCCGCTCCGGCTCCAGCACCAGCGCCCCCACCCCCACCGCCGCCGCCGCCGCCACCGCCGCCGCCGCCGCCGCCGCCGCCGCCCGCCGAGCCACCGGCCGCGCCTCGGCCGCCCACGGCGCCGGGTGAGCTGTCAACGGAAGAAGCGCTCGCCATCCTTGGCAAGTACAAGAAGAAGTAGGAAGCCTGGCTAGTGCAGAGGCGGTGAGCATGCGATGAGGGAGGCCGTCAGCATGCGCGTGAGCGGATTCCGGGCGCATGGCACTGCGCATGGCACTGCCCAGCAGTGGCAATGTGTGCCAACACGAAGGGCTGCGGCTATTCACGATCCTATTGATAACGAGAGTGCACATCGGAGGGCATGCGGCATCCGCGCTGCTGGACGCCCGGACCGGACCATGGAGCACCAGGTTGCGGGGTGCACGTAAGAAACCGACACCGTTCGACCGAACAAGCTCGGAGCACCGGACAGGACGCGATCGTAAGGACCGAGTAGCGGGCATCTCGTCGGTGTCAGCACACGTGTCAGCTAGCGCATAAAACGAGCTACCCGCGCGCGCGAACCCGCGCCGCGCGAAATCACCGGTCCGCGTCCGGGCCCAAGGCGAAAAATTATTTGAACGTTGGAAATGCAACGGACGGGACGCGGGCGGAGCAGCGGAGCACGCGCACCAGCGGACAGCGCGGCACGGCGCGGCACAGGCGAGCGAACGCGCGCGCGCACGCGCGTCTCCAGCACGACACCTGCGCTCGCGTCTCCAACACAAAAATTCCATGCGGACTCGGCGTACTATAGGGAGCGACCCCGTACCTCGCGTCTCCCGCAAGCATCGATGCGTGCCACGCGCTCACTCGTCGTCGTCCTCGTCTTCGGGAAAGTATTCTGCGGGCTGCTCCTCCTCGTCCCCCTCATCCTCCACGCCATCCTCCTCCTCCTCCTCCTCATCCACCTCGGTGGGAGTGGGCGACTGAGCGCCGACCCGAGCACCGCCCGCCGCGCGCGATGAGGAGGCGGCGGCGGCGGCGGCGGCGGCGGCGGCGGCCTTCGCTGCCGGTCGCTTGGCCTTTGGGGGTGCGCGTGCTCCCGACGGCGCCTGCCTTTTCGTCTTCAGCTTGCTTGCATACTCGCCATGCGCGGCACGCTCCGCAGCGGTGAAATTGCGCATCAGCCCGTCATCGTCGCCGTCGTCGTCTTCGTGGTCGTCATCGTCGGCAGCGCCGTCGCCCGTGGGCAGTGTGGGCAGAGAGGCCATGCGGATGCCTCGCCCGCGCGCGGCGCCGCGCCCTCCCGGCCGCCCACCGCCTCGCCCCCTCGCACCGCCTCCGCCCCCAGCCCTCCATGGCGAGTGATCTACGAAGCCATCGTCGTCCCCCTCATCTGCACCGCTGCTGGCCTCGAGCTCGGCCGCTTTTCGCTTCGGCGGGCGCCCTACCGGCCGGGCCGCCGCCAGCCCACTTTTGGCTGCGTTGAGCGCCCAGCGCCCGGCACGGGCAACAGCCGTCGACGACGAGGCGGCGGCTGGTGGCGGCGGCGCGCGGTATTCGTATGTGAAGGTACGCCCCCTGGGCGGCGGCGGCCCTTCCTTCACCGGTACGAGCAGCTTCGTGTTCTGGTGGAGCTTCGAGCTCGCGCGCAGGTCTGGAAACTTAGCCGCGTTGAGGTCGACCAGCGCCTTAGCGTCGACACCACACGCCGTCGCAATCTGGCGCACAGTCTCATCTTCGCTGGCCACGTACTCTCGCAACTGCTGCGGCGCGCGCGGCGGCGCGATCGCCGACGCCGTCGCCGCCAGCACCGCCTCGCCTGCTGCCGCCGGAAAGACCGCCCGCCCGCTGGGTAGTACACGTGGCTTCGCTGGCTGCTTGCCAGCGGCCTTGGCACTGCTCGACGCTTTCTCCTTCCCCTTCTTCACCAGCCGAGCCTCAGCCGCTGCCTTGGCCTTGGCCTTGGCCTTCGCTGCCGCCTTGGCTTTCGCCTCCTTCTCCGCGACGGCGCTCGCTTTCGCCTCGGCCGCCGCGGCCGCCTTCTCGTTGGCATTTGCCGCCCTCTTCGCCTTCGACTCCGCCGTCGTCTTCGGCTTCGACTCCTCCTGCGCCTCCGCCTCCTGCCCCTCCTCCTCCTCCTCCTCCTCCTCCTCCTCCTCCTCCTCGCCCTCCTCCTCCTCTGCAGCCGAGCTCGAAAAGCACCGCGACGACGCCGGCGCCCGTCGCACCGTCGACCGGCTCAAACTCTGCGCCGGCGACACCTCGCGTGCCGATGACGGCGTGGCCCCTGTCGGCGTCGTCCCGAGCGCGTCCAAGGAGGCGAAGCACGTGGCCACAGCATCCTCAATCTCCGCCGCATGCATGTGCCGGCGCATGTAGCCGTCGCATCGCCGTTCCATTGAGAGGCGCCGCCGCTCCGACTCTCGTGTGCTCGCCTCCGACGCTTCCCATGCTGCGACGCCCTGCGCCATCTGCACCTGCTGCTGCATGCAAGTGCTCGCCACGACGCCCTGCGCCATCTGCACCTGCTGCTGCGTCGCGGCCACACACCCCGAAGGCCCAGCGGGCCGCGGCTCTGGTGCGTAGACGGTATGGTACAGCTGCTGCTCCGGCAGCGCAGCCAGGCAGCTCGCGACGTCGGCCGCGCGGAGCCGCCGATCAAGCGCCTCGGTGGCGCTCAACACGGCGCTCGCGCCCCGAGACGGCGGTCCCGACACGCTGTTCATCGTCGGCCTGAGCGCGTTCACGCTGGTAGCGGAGGCGGCAGCAGCGGCGGCAGTCGCGGCGGCAGTGGCGGCGGCGGCGGCGGCAGTGGTGGCCGGCGGGACGAGCGCTGAGGGCGTCGCTTCCCACTGGCTCTCCCTCATTTGGCTCTCTCTCTTGCGCATCCGATGAGGCGACTCCGCGAACGCAGTGCTCTCCAAGAGGCCTTCCCTCAACTCATCCCTCGATCGCTTGGGAGAGCTCATCAGACCTCGGCTCTCTCTCTGGCGCTCAGCGCGCCGGGCACGCCTCTGCTCCAAGATACGCATCGCGAGCCGCTCCGTCTTGCCAATGTGTGCGGCCGTGCGCCAGTCGTGCCACGTCTCGCGAAGAGTCCTCTGGGAGTGGTGCGCGCGTGCACAGGCGAGGCAGTGCGCGTGCACCGCGCGCTCATATCGGCGCGTCGCCGCGCTCGCCTGCCACTCGTACAAGTAGCGCCGGCACGGGCGCAGCTCGCGGCTCGAGATCGCGAGCTCGCGGCTCGAGATCGCGAGCTCGCGGCTCGAGATCGCGGGCTCGGCCCCTCCGACGATTCGTAGGGAGGGAGGGAGGAGATGCTCCTCGCGCTCGGATCGTGCGCCGGCCGCATGCCAGCCAGCTTGGGCCGCTTGGCGTGGCGAGCACGTGCCAGCTGGCGTCGCATGGAGCGTGTATGCCGCTTGGTCGTGGCTGAGCGAGGATGCTGCGTGGCTCTGGTGCGCAGCGGTGCAGGCTACCGCTGCAGGGGTCGAGACAGCTCCCAAGGCTACAAAGGCTGCGGCCGCGCACGCTGCGCTGCGCCGATGCCATCGCCCTTCCTCGTCACGACACAGGTCCGCCTGCTGTGCCTGCAGCGGCTGCGACGATGGCTGCACCTCCAGCGATTCTTCGACAGTGCCCAGCGCAACACGGAACGCTTGAGCCACCTGCGCGTCGCCCGCCAGCAGGCGCCGTAGGCCAGCGCGCAGCTCATGCGGGCTAATGGAGCCGTCCGCGTTGCTATCGAGCGCCGCAAAGAGCAGCGCGCTCTCCGCCGCACTCGCGCCGGGCGCCAGAGCCGGAGTTGCCATATTAGGAGCCGGAGTTGCCATATTAGGAGCCGGAGTTGCCATATTAGGAGCCGGAGTTGCCGACGCCGCTGGTGGTGGCACGTGTGGTGCGCTCGATGCGACGCTCGTCGCCTCTCGCACAGCCGACGCGGGTGCACACGTAGCCCCGAGAGCCTGCGCGCCGCGGGCATGCAAGTGCTCGCTTTGGCGCGATTCGGCCGCATGCAAGTGCTCGCTTTGGCGCGATTCGGCCGCATGCAAGTGCTCGCTTTGTCGCGATTCGGCCTCGCGGCAGCTCAGCTTCAAGCGCAGCGCCGCGGCCGAGGCGGCCGCGGCCTCCGCCAAGGCGAGGCATCCACACTGGGCACGGGCTGCTCGGACGGCGGAAGGTCTCGCCACTTCCATATTAGGAGCGATCGGCCCTCCCGAAGGCACCGAACATGCGACCACCACGTCAGATGCGCCCATCACGGCGCCCATGCCTGTGGCCATCTCCCGGTGTGCCGAAGCACAGATGTCAATCTCCCGGTGGGCCGAAGCACAGATGCCAACGGCGGTCCCGCCCACGCCGCCCGCCCCGCCCAC
>Ga0210243_101719_pt1 | contig 14747 bp, 9 predicted proteins | sample ChrtobMeP5a_32mM_FD_155461 | JGI IMG/M metagenome (GOLD analysis project Ga0210243, IMG submission 155461) | Chrysochromulina tobin associated microbial communities from unialgal haptophyte culture, Seattle, Washington, United States - P5a_32mM | ecosystem: Host-associated > Algae > Haptophytes >...
CGAGGTCTGTCGAGTTGTCGAGCTGTCGAGCTTGACACTTGACGCCGCCGTCGCATGGAGTCAGGGGGGTTCTGTCGAGTAGCTGTCGAGTTCTGTCGAGGTCTGTCGAGCTATCCTGTCGAGTAGCTGTCGAGTATCCTGTCGAGTTCTGTCGAGTTGTCGAGGCCAGGGCTCAACGCCCGACGGCGACGAGCGTAGTACTCCTGAGTTCTTGGTACGTCCAACGTCGGAGTTCTTTGAGTTCCGCAGTTCCCGAGATACCCGACACCGCGGTCCTGCCGCGGAATTTACCATTTTATTCTTGCATATATTTTTCTATCGTTGGCGTTTCCGGCTAAAACATAGCTAAAACACGATGAACGCATGAATGTGTATGCGAATGAAGTATGAACGTTTTGTATTTTGCCCTGCCGTTTTTGGACGCGCGAAGATCGCGGCGCGGCGCCGCGGCCGAACCGCGGCCGAACCGGAATTCCAATGAGTCATCGGAATGTTGAGGTTAAGGTAGTCCGCTTATGGTGTACATGGGGCGAAACCTGATCTCTAAAAGCACTGAAGGGATTTGACCGAAACTCAAGCCAGAGGTGTCCCACGCACTCCCATTGAGTTCTAGCTCAAAACTTTCAGAATCGAACGTGGAAATCCCATACTCTAGTTCACAAACCAGCCCAAAACCCTAATTTTGCCTAAAAAAGCAAGCGCGGGAAGTGCCCCCCGTGAGACTCGAACCAGCTTCTTTTCACTGTTTGGCTCCACCGTTGTCCATTCTTTCACCACCCTCCCCCGCCCCGGGGGCCTTGGGACTCATTGATTTATGTAGGGCTGATTTCCAAAATTACCCTAATGAGTGCGAGCGGACTACCTTAAAGGAAGAGTCCGATTTCCGAAACGAACGCGACGTCGTTCCACGTTCCTGCAGGGATTCGGACCGGTCCGAATCCGCAGAATTAATTTTTTTTGTTTTTTGGAAAGGTGGTGCCCTGCAACGAGACGCCGAGGTCGAGAGTTTTTAGAGTTTTTAGAGTTTTTTGAGTTTTTTCGTGTGTTTTCCATGGGAGTTGGTTTCGGGCAGGGGAGTGTTCCTTTAACGGATTTTCGTCGTTTTTTGATTTTTCTAAGATTTTTCGCCTCAAGCGAGAAGCGTGTAGCGTCCACAATTATGAACGGACCCGCACGCAGCCTGAACCCCCACCCCCACAGCGATGTGCGACGCCGACCGCGACCCGACCGCGGACGGGCACCGTCGTCGTGTCGTGTGCTCGTGTCTTAGTCGTGTCACGACTCGCGCGTGGTCGCGGGGTCTCAGCGCGGGCCGAGCGGGACGGGGTCGTGCCACGGCTGCCATTGACCTTACAACTTCATGCTTATCTTTTGACGCTCTTGTCCGCCTCGCGCCTGCGGCGCTGACGCGTGTGACGATGTATGATGCCAGACGAATTCGGACATGCCGATTGCACACTCAGGGCTCGTTGTCGGCAGGTGCATCTGCCACTGTTGCTGCTGTTTCCACCGCTGGCTCTGACACCATCCCCGCCGCTGCAGGCTCCATCTCCGCCGCTGCTGGCTCCATCTCCGCCGCTGCTGGCTCCGCCTCCGCTAGCTCCGCCACTGGCTCCGCCTCCGCTAGCCCCGCCGCTGCAGGCTCCGCTTCTGGCTCCGGCACCATCTCCGGCACCGCCGGCTCCGTCGCTGGCGCTGGTGGCACCTCTGGCGGCGGCGCTGGCGGCAGCGCCTCGCCGGTAATGGCCAGGACACTGGCAGCGATCACCTCCTCTACCACAGCCTCACCAGGGCTTTGTGGCCTTACAGCAGCGTCGGCCTCTGGCAGCGGCGCTGGCGGCAGCGCCTCGCCGGTAATGGCCAGGACACTGGCAGCGATCACCTCCTCTACCACAGCCTCACCAGGGCTTTGTGGCCTTACAGCAGCGTCGGCCTCTGGCGGCGGCGCTGGCGGCAGCGCCTCGCCGGTAATGGCCAGGACACTGGCAGCGATCACCTCCTCTACCACAGCCTCACCAGGGCTTTGTGGCCTTACAGCAGCGTCGGCCTCTGGCGGCGGCGCTGGCGGCAGCGCCTCGCCGGTAATGGCCAGGACACTGGCAGCGATCACCTCCTCTACCACAGCCTCACCAGGGCTTTGTGGCCTTACAGCAGCGTCGGCCTCTGGCGGCGGCGCTGGCGGCAGCGCCTCGCCGGTAATGGCCAGGACACTGGCAGCGATCACCTCCTCTACCACAGCCTCACCAGGGCTTTGTGGCCTTACAGCAGCGTCGGCCTCTGGCAGCGGCGCTGGCGGCAGCGCCTCGCCGGTAATGGCCAGGACACTGGCAGCGATCACCTCCTCTACCACAGCCTCACCAGGGCTTTGGGGCCTTACAGCAGCGTCGGCCAACGCCGTCGGCGCCTCGGCCGACGGGGCGGCACCCGGCTCACGCGCAGGCTCAGGCTCGGGATTAGGCGCCTCGGGCGCGGGCTCGGTCGCGGTCGCGTCCGCGGGTGCGAGTGCTGCTGGCTCTGTCGCTAGCTTGGGGGCCAACCTCGGTACCTCGTCCAATCTGAAGCCCTCGTCGGGCCGAAGGGCAGAGGCGACCGCTTCTGCCATCGCCTCAGCCAGCGCATGCGCTTCGATCGCCTCGAGCGATGGCTCTGTTGCTTCCGCTGCCTCGTCTGGCGCGGTTGCCGGCGTGTCGAACCGCGCTCGCACGTGCCCTCTCGACGCGGCTCTGGGTCGCTGCAGTGCAGCACGCGGTGCCGGTGTCTGCGGCGGTCGCGGCGTCGGCTTCTCGGGCTGCGGCCCGAAAAAGTCCCCCGCTCCGCCGCCGCCGAGCCAGTAGGGCGGCAGCCACGGCACTGAGGGACCCGCGGCGTTCGCCTCGAGACCACGTGGAGACGCGTGCGGCGAGAGTGGCGGAAGCGTGCGGACGGAGGAGGTCGGGTGCGCACCGCCGACGGATAGGGTGCTCGTGGTGCCTGTGAGCAGGCCCCCTTTACCGGTGCCCCCCGTACCCGAGAGCCGGTGCGCCCCCATCCCTTTCATCTCCGCGTGTGCTCCCTTGTACGTCGACTCCGCCGTTGAGTAGAGCTCGCGTGCGCTTGTCAAACGCTGCATCGCAGCCTGCTGCGCCATCGCCTCCTGCTCCGCCATCGCTGCCGCGACCAGTTCCCTAGGAGTGGGCGGCACCACTCCGAGCCGTCCACGAGTATGGCCGACGGCGGTGCCCGGGGGCGCGTTCGGGGCATACAGCAGATGCGAGATGATTCTCGGCGAGATCTCCCCCGAGATTGGCGCCTCGCTTTCTGCAGCGCCGTGGGCGTGGTGTGCCACGCTCTTCGCACGAGGCGACGCACGAAACGGCTCCACCTTCGGAGGCCTCGAGGCGCGATGTGACGCGAAGAGGTCACGACTGAACAGCAGGGCAGCCCTTTGGAAGGAGCGAGGCGACTGCGGCGGGCGCGCGTCGTCGGGTGCGGCGGCGCGCGCGCTGGCGGCTGTCGTGATGCTGCGCGCGACGCCCACGCGACGCAAGGCCGCGTACGGGTCCGCGTCCGGGTCGAGCGCGGCCGCCTTGGCTGCGCGCAGTGCGAGCAACCTCCCGCGATTGACAAGTTTCGTCACCCCGAACGCGACGGCGCCATCCCGCAGCACCGCGGCGAGCTCGATGCTGGCGCCGCGGCGCAGCACCTTGTTGAGCTCGGCGTACTCGATCGTGCCCGAACCGTCCGCGTCGAGCTCATTAAAGAGAGTGAGGACCTCCTCGGGCCCCTTGGCTGGTAGGAAGCCGAGAGCGGCAACTGAGCGGCAGAATTCCTTTCGCGTGATCGTACCGCTCTGGTCCACGTCCCAGTCGCGGAAGAGGTCGACCACCCGCGTCGAATTTTCGGTCAGTAGGTCGCGCAGCTGCTCCACGATCGGCGCGCCGCCATCCTCGATCTCGACGAGGTCGACAGCCGCAGGCAGCGCCGAGTAGCGCTTGCGCCTCGAGGTATGCGTGATCGCGATCGCATTCTTTGCCTCGAGCACGATCTCCCCAGCGGAACCCTGGGCGACTTTGACGCGGTGCACCGTCCCAAAGCGATCGGCCACCAAATGGGAGGAGAGGTCGACGTCTTTGCCTGAGCGCAGCTGCCGGTACATCTCCAGTTGGGAAAGCTGGCCTGAGCCATCGGAGTCAAAGGATGCGAAGAGCGCCGCCGCGTCCTCGTCGGTCAGGTCGAGGCCGAGCGCGCGCAGCGCCGGTGCGAACTCGCTGCGGTCAACCTCGCCGGAACCGTCCACATCCCAAAGGCGAAAGAACTCAAAGACCCGCTTGTTCGAATCGGCAAGGATGGCGCGGAGCTCACGAACGCGTTCCATGGTCTCGACCTCCTTGCGTGCCTGCCGACCGCGCAATGCAGCCTGCACGCGCGTGGCCGCGAGGGCCGAATCGTGCGGTACGTCCTCCTTCGTAGCCCCCATCCTAAGAATCCCTATTCGCTGGTGAACAGTCATCTCGTGTGAACAATCGTACGTGAACGTGCTTCACAACCCGCTCAAGGTTTCCGTCATGTGACACTCAACTGTTAATGCTGAGAGTCGCGCTTCGGCGCGGCCTTTTTTCTCACGGGCCGCTCGCCGCTGAAGGAGCACCAGTATTAGAAGGAACCCTTGGAAGGAACATGACATGGTGAAGCGCTCAGAGCTAAATGACATACAGGTACGTACTGTACGGCGAGGCCCTCGTGATCATCCCTGCTCTACACAGGTGCATCGAGACTCTGGCGCCCGCCAAATATGGTGGAAGCATTGGGGCCCGATGTACCCGCAGCCCCGCGCACCCTTCTAGTTTCGGGCTTATTTTCGGAGAAACTAGGGCGCTTCGTTCCACAGCGGAGATCTACACCCGGATCTACACGATGAAGTTGCTTGGAGTATGGGCAAGTTGGTTGCGGTTTTGCTCGTTAGCATGCAATTTGGTCTCTTCGAGAAAGTTCTGTCCGGTAATTTCGGGCCTCCTGACTCGACCACAGAAGTTTCAAGAGCCTGCGGCGTCGGTCAGCAGCTGTGCCACTTTGACGTCACTTCCTGTCGTCCGGATCGCGCATCTACATCCGTGTCGCGTGTGTCGCGAGTGTTCGACCCGATGGACGAGCGGATCTCGGCGTTGCACACGGAGGTGATTCTTGGCGTGCCACTCATAAGAGGCCTGATCTCTCCTGGGCCCGGAATGTACCATTTGCCCGGAATGTGCTTCGCCGATGCTGCCAAGCAAAAGGCACGCCCAACGTGGGGCCCACCGCCCAAATACGACTCGCAGAAGCTGAGTCGCGCGCGTGTCGATGAGATGCGTTTCATCAGCAATGACCACATGCGCGAGATGAGGGGGCACTTCTCGCCCGGTCCACAATACACGATTCCTACGACGATTGGTGGCGCGCAGGGAAATTCATTTACTTATCAGAAGTCGCTTCAGAAGAGGAATGAGAAGCTGCTCGGCGGAAGCCATGGCAAAACCGCGGACCGTGGCGTGCTCCACCCGGCGCCGCACGGAGCGGAGCCCATCTTTAAGCTCACGCCGGGCAGCTACGCTGACCAAACCCGTGCGTCGCGCCCGGCGACCAGCCCGAGGTCGAGAGGCCTGCCGCCGCAGGCTTTCTGGAACAAGGCGACGACCGCGCAGGACCATGAATTCCACTCGCAGCTAGACAAGGCAAACGCACAGGCAGACCGGAAGCCATGGGTCGAGGCATCACGCCACAGCTGCTACGGCCACGAGCTGCAGGATGGCGCCGAGAAACATTATTACACGGACCGCAACCGATCGCCATCGCGCAAGCCGCTGCGCCAGCTTGCAGACGCGTGCGCCGACCCGCCCCTCGCCAACGTCTTTGGCAGCCTGAACAGCAAGGATTTCCTTGGCACTATTGGCGGCATCGACCGCGAGTGGCGCGAGAGCAAGGTGGTTCCATCCTCGGGTGGAGGAACGGCCTTCGGACCCCCACCCAAGTCGGGCCCGCTGCGTGCGGCCTACGTGCAGCCGATGGGCCCGAATTCCATCCCGCGCAGCGTGCCCAAAACGAAGGTCGAGCATGAAGGTGCGTCATGGCTGCCGGGTCGGCGCCACCCTCTGTGTTCTACCGCCTGCGCGCCTGTGGACTGCAACAGACTCACCACTGGCCTGGCACTGGATGTGTATACTGTGCACCCCCCCCGCCCCCCTCTTGCGCAGGCGGCCGCATCACCATGTACTCAATCGAGCGTCCGATGAGCGCCTACTCGCAATCGTCCTTTGATGGTCGATTCTCAAGGGTCGACTCTGTCGAGCACTTCCCCCCACACCCCTCGCCGAGCCGTGCGCAGCACGGCTCCCCTACCCCGTGGCGGCCGAGCCTGGGCCCCGGCTCTAACGGCTCGCCGGGTTCTCGGGCCTGCCTTGGAACGGGTAACCTGGCGTCGCCAAGCCGCGGCCCGAGTCGCGCGCTCGGCTCACCGGTGGGCGCGACTGATCTCCACGGCTATTCGGACACGGGCGTACCAGTCCGCTTGTTGAGCCGCTCGCCCTCGTCGTACCAACTCACTTCCACCTTGCGAAAGCCGAAAGCGAACCGCCCGGCGCCGGCGAGAGCCCTTCTCTCGGGCGAGACCCTTGCAGCGCATGCAGCTGACACTGGCTTGCTCTTTGGTTGAGAGGCATTTAATGTCATGATGCCCAAGGGCCCCATCGCTCGCCGTGAATGTTGAGCAAGATCAGGTGCGAGAGAGCAGAGAAGAGGAAGGAGCGCAAAGAGTGAGGCAGTGAGCAAGAGACATACCTCCCACCATACCTCTACATACCTGTGCGGCAGATGGGTGTGCAGAACTCACAGTGACACAGTCACGCAGAGCAGACGCACGAACAGAGCGCGCGAGAGAGATTACGTTGTGGAGGTGTTTGCCTTGGGTGTTCATGTGTCTCTACGTGAGCCTTGGAGCTTGGTGTACACAGTGTCTGCCCACGTCCGTCGACCGAAGACGGTAGTGGTCTACGTCTAGTGGAGTTCAACAGTCGAACATGTGTGTACATGTATAGTGTGAAGTCTGACAAGATGTGCGAGGTGGAGGTCGCCGTACGCCGACAAACGAAAGCTCGTCGCGCGACATCTACGCGACATCGATAACCGTTTGGCGAGCACAGGACGTACCGTTAGCGTTACGTTGGCATGTGGAGGATATTGGTGAAAAGCAAGCAAAGACTAATAAGTCTAAGAGTAAGACTCTATGAGCTCTAAAAAGTGCGCTCTTCCTTGCTTGCTAGAATAGCTAGAGTACCACGAGGCTGTCGAGTGTAATGAACACCTCTCTTTCACCGTTTCTCCACACACAGCACCGAGCACGCTGTTTGACACTCGGGCACAATGCCACTTCGCTCTCTTCAAGCAAGCAAGCTAATTAGTCGAAATGCTTTGTTTCCTTGCTTGCTTGCTCTCTGCACTTGTGAATGAGAGGTGAGGCGTACTCGACAGACCCGAGCGCCGAGTCGCGCCGTCTCGGCAAACATAATGGCGATGCGCGGTGGGCGCGAGCGTGGCTCGTCGCGGCCCTCTCCGTACGGCGGCGGCGGCTACGGTGGCGGCAACGGCGGCGGCGGTGACGACGATGGCTGCGCGGTTTATGTGGGCAACCTGCCTTACGATGTCACGTGGAAAGAGCTGAAGGACCACATGTAGGCGAAACCTCGCTTTCTCACGCGCTGCACGCACTCCAATACGCCTCTGCTCCGCTGAAACTCTTCACTTCCAAAAGCTGTCGTGCCGCCCGGCCGGGCTGCACTTCTTTGACTCCCATCGTCGCGCAAAACGCCGGCTGCGGCGCGTTGATTCCTTCTCGGTACCTGCAGGAGTGGGGCTGGTGATTGCCGTGCAGATGTCAAGACGGGCGAAGATGGCCGCTCGCGCGGTTTCGGCATTGTGCGCTACAACGACCCGGAGAGCGCACAGGAGGCCATCAACACGCTGAATGGTTCGATGCTCGGCGAGCGCGAGCTCATCGTGCGGTCCGACGGCGGCAAAGGCGGTGGCAAAGGTGGCGGCAAGGGCGGTGGCAAGGGCGGCGGAAAGGGCGGCGGAAAGGGCGAGGGCAAGGGCAAGGGCGGAAAGGGCAAGGGCAGCAAGCCGTGAGTACCACCGCCCAGTGCCACAAGCCGACCCGTGCGTTTGCTACCTAAGGGTCCCCATCACTCACGTGTGCGTCTCACAGTCGATCAGCGTCGGATCTCGACGACGACCTGGACTCGTACTTCAAGGGCAAGGGCGGTGATGGCGGCGATGGCGGCGATGGCGACGCGCCCGCCAAGAAAAGCGGCGGCGGCGGCGGCAAGGGCAAGGGCAAGGGCAAGGCACCTACTTCGGGTGGCCTCGATGATGATCTCGACTCCTACTTTGCGCAGAAGAAGGACGCATCGGCCGCGGAGTAGGCGTGCTTAGGTGCGCTTCGTTGGACCCCCCCACACATGCGGCTTGGCGAATGAGAGCAGGGGCGACGCCCTTTGTGACGCGGGGACGAGATCTAAGAGACCGGCCCGAGCCGAGGCCGCGAGGGCTGCACTGTCGCTTCTCTAGTCGAGTTGTGTCTGGACGGAGCGACCTGCTCCCTGCGTCCTGGCCGGACCGACGGCCGTAGTGGTAAGCCGTAGGGGCAACTTGCGGCGCCATATCTGGTAAACTATGAATGTCTGTGTGGTTGCTGATGGCTTTTTTAACAGGAAATGACAAATGAAGAGATTTCTGATTTGGTCTATGCAGGGCCGCTCGCGCCGGGAGCGGGACCGGAGCCGGCCGGCGCGGGTGTCCGCGGTCGCGCGGGACGGTCACAGTCCGAGTCTGTGTCTTGCGTTCACTGTTATAAACAAGAAAGCCCAGAAATGACAAACTTCGGCGGGGGCAGTCCGGCCCAGTCCGTCGCCCCGGCCGGCCAGCGCCAGCGGCAGCGCGCAGTGAGCGGGGGAGGGAGGAGCCTTGGAGAGGCCACCTGCACCTCCGGCGGTCCGGCGCAGCACTAACCGACGGCCCTAAGCACTAGGGGCCCGACCCCGCAGCGGGAGCGCGCAACCACCGGGTTGCGCGCTGGGTGCGCGCGCGCGTGCGAGCTCAGGGTCGGGCACAAGTCTACGAAGATTTCACAAGCCTTTGTTGAAGAACACGCGCTCGTGCGCCGCAAAGCGCTCCTCGACACGCGTCCCCGGAAGGTCAGTGTGCTGTGGAAAGATGGCAATGCACAGCGGCACGGAGATCCAAATGACACCAAACGTGGATCCCACGTCGACGACAGCGGCGATGCTCCTCGGCAGGCCAGCTGGTAGCACGCGCAGCGCGGCGGTCGATGCCACGGGCGCGAGCGTGAGCAGCGCGACAGTCCATGCGACCCTCGTGGCTGCGCACTGCCCGAGACCGTACTGAGCCGCGAGCTCCGAGGTACCGAGCTCGCGGCCGTCGGCATCGGTGACGGGGATGCCGTTCTGCAGCTCCTGGCTGCGCGTGAGCATCAGGTTCACGATGGCACCCACGGAGACCCCGAGCATAGGTACTGTGAGCTGGAGCAGACGTCCACGGCCGTGTAGGTGTCTCGCGCCAAGGTGCTGAAGGCCAAGAGCGATGCCGACCGACGAGAGTGTCGCACAAATGTAGGCCGCCGCGAGGCGTTCGGGAGGCGGCGAAGCGCTCGAGCGGTTGCAGTGGTTCACGCCAACGTTGTAACTCTGATTGAACCACTGAAAGAAGGCAGAGGCGCGCAAGCTGACGCCGCTCGCCCACAGCAGCCCCGAGCAGATGAAGAGATTGACGGGCGCAAAGGCCGCGAAGCGAAAGGGCGCCGGCACGAGCACGCCCGTTTCGGGGTGTACGCACGCGGCCTCGATCTTGCGTGCACGCCAAAGCTGTGCGTCTGAAGCGGCGGCGCCTTCGCCCTGGCCAGAGGCATGCTCATGCAGCAGCCTTTTGCTCGCCGCCCAACGTGTTTGGTCGACAGTGAGCATCGATAGGTCTCCCAATGTGTCCAGATAGTGCAGAGCTCGGCCCACGTACGTCGATAGATCAAAGCGACTCGGTGCGGTGGAGGAGAAGGGTGGCGGTGCCCAGACGCGTGAGAGGTTTTCAAGCGTTGAGGCGCTGGACGAGGAGGCGCTCGAGGAGGCGCTCGAGGAGGAGGCACGCTCGTTCAGGGTTGGCGGGCGGCGGGCGGAGTAGGCGGCCAAGGCCGCCGCACTCGCGGCGACGCCAACCTTGTAATTCGTGACACGAACGAGCATGAGAATGATCTCCCTGCCGAGTGAACACCTCTCCTCTCATTGACAAGCGAAGCGGCATTGCCCGAGCGTCAAACAGCGTGCTGTGGGGAAAGAGATGATCTCCCAAAGAATGAACGTGTTTTGACGGAGCGATTGAGGATGACGAGAAATCAAGCGAGTTAGCTGAGCGAATCTGACTCACACGCGCTGTGGTGAACTTATGGTGTGTTGTGAATGAACTTGAGCCCAATCATTCTCACCTGCAATGAAGGCTGCACAGCTCCTTCTTCTCATCTCCCTGCCTGCCGCGCCCTCCGTGAGCTCTCAGAGGTCACCCGTGGTACCGCCTGAGCACCACAGTCAGCCCACGTCGGCGCCGCGTCTCGGCTTCCTCGAGCTGCAGGCAGGCACACGCGGCGGCCCACGGCGGGTCGTTTTTGCAGTTCCAGCCCTCGAGGGCGTGCAACGACCTCTCTTCGAGCTATTACGAGGGAGAGAACTTCTCGGCCTGTGCATGGACCGGGCGCACGGCAGCGAGTCACCTGCGGCGCTCTCCACGCGCTTCTGGCGGCGCAACGGTACGGTGGCACTGCCGCTGCTGGCTGCAGGTAGTACCAGAGAATCTTGGCCGCCGGTCGAGCAGCAGCGCCTGCAGGCGCGCGAGCGTGAAAAAGCTGACGCGCGCGTCGTCGCCCAGTCTCTTCTCCTGACGCTACACGAGGACGGGGATGGAGCCGTGAACCCACTGGACCCGCAGCTGCCGACGCCGCAGGAGGAGGTGGACGGTGCGCGGTCGCGTAGGGCCCTCACCTCGGGCCTGATGCTGGCGCGGCACGATTGGGACCCCGCGCAGCGTCATGTGGCGGTCGCCGAGGTGGTGCAGGGGCACGACGTGCTCAAGGACATGCACGACGCAGCGCAGCGCAAGCGCAAGAGCGGCAGCTGCAGCGTGCGCATCGTCGAGAGCGGCGAGCTACTGGTGCCCGACGAGCCCGAGGAGCCTAGCGAAGCGTCCTCGCCGCTGCCGCTGCTGCCCTCACTCGACGGCGACGCCAACGTCGAGAGGGTCGTGCTACCGCTCGGGCGGCCCGTGGCCTCGCTACACCGCCACCTGCAGCTCACGTCCTCAGAGCCACGGGAGGTGTATCACTATCAGGTGGCGACAGCAGGGTTGCCCCGCGGGCAGAAGGTGCTGCTCGGGGCGCTCTCGCACGATTCGGGGCAACCCGTGCTCCTCCTCTCGTACTCGAGCGCCTCCGCTGGCTTCCAGGAGGCGCACTGGGCCCTGCCCGTCGAGTGCGGCGTCGAGATCTGCTCGTATCAGGTGCGACAGCAGCAGCCGGCACGTCTCCCTGATCGCGTTGCCCGCGCCTCCACGAGATTGCCCTCACGGGTGCTGCCCATGCGTTCCATCCCTCCCTCGCTCCTCGCTCATCCCCTCGCCCCCTCGTCTCTCTGCTTGCAGCGCCTCATCGTCGACAGCGGCCTCGACTCACCGCTACTGCTGTCGCTGCGGAACGTCGCGCTGCACCCGTCGGCCGATCGCTTCCGCTTCGTGGTGCACTCGCAACCCATCTCGGTGACGCGGCTGCAGCCAAACGAAAACCGCATCGTGCGGGTGCCCGCAGGTAGCGCGCCTGCAGCTGCCACCGCCACCAAGACGGCCGACGCCAAGGTGGCCGACGACGCGTCCGAGAGCGGCAGTGGTTCCACAGGAGCGCTCGCGCCCTCTATGGTGCCGATCGGCGCACGCAACGGGACTGCCGATGGCACGGTGATCTCAGAAGCGCTGCTGCCGCTCATGTACTTCTATGTCATCCGCGTGGCCGCGCTCCATGAGCTTCATGTCACCGTCGAGGCATCGCAGCCGGTGGTGCTCGCGGCCTCGCAGGACGGGCTCGCGTCCCTCGTGAGCACGTCACCGCGGCTGCTCGCCGAAGGGCTCCCTGGATCGCCCGCGATCATCAAGATGCGCTCAGCGCACAACGACCGCTCTGTGCACATAGGGGTCACGCTGCTCGCACCGCCTGAGGGCTTCGACATCACTGTGAGCACCCGACCTGCGCCCGTGCAGCCGGCGGTCGATCTGGCTGAGCTCACCGCCGAGCTCGAGGCGGCGGGCGTGCTGGACGGGCTCACGTCGGCCGAGCGGCAGAGTATCATCCAACAGGTGCATGCGGAGGAGCAGGTGCTCTCGCGCATCTCCATCCCCGGCCGCGCCACCGCCCAGCGGCTCACCGGCGACGCGGTCTTCGGCGTCGCGGCCGCCTTCGGCGATCCGACGAGCTGGGGCGACCCTGGCTGGGAGAGCGTGGCTGGCAGCGTGGCGGCTGGCAGCTGGGGCGCAGCGTCGGGCCTGGGTGGCAGGCGAGGAAGTGACGCGGATGGCAGCTTGAGCTTCGCATCCATCGGGGGCATCGTCCTCGTCCTCGGGCTCGTCGCGCTCGGCGGACTCGCGGTCGTCCAGTGGCAGCAGCAGCAGCAAAATGCGGTCGCCGGAGTGCTCTCCGCAGCCGCTTCGCAGCCTCGCGGCTCTGCCGCCAAGGGCGAGGCGGCTGTGGGGGGTGGCAAGGCCGGTCGCAAGGGCGGCGGCGGCGGCGGCCACGCTAAGAATGGCAGCGCGCATCCCAAGAACGGCAGCACCATCGCACACGCCGACGACAAGCCTGCCGCAACGGCCGAGCGACCAGCTGTCGCCGGCGCCGGGATCGACGACAGCAGCAGCACCGCGAGCAGCAGCAGCACGAGCAGCGCGACGAGCTCGCACAGCGCGCTCAGTGGGAATGGGCTTCGACAGCGCCGGTGCAGCGAAGAGGGTGCAGCGGAGACGCCTAGGCGCGCAGGAGCCAAGAGCGGCAAAGAGATAAGCAAGGAGCCTTCTGGTGCCAAGGAGGCTGCTGCCAATGAGGCTGCTGCCAAGGATGCCAAAGCTGCTACGACAAAGACGGACATCAGGGAGCGCGCGGTGAATACCTCGACGGCGGCGGGCGAGGTGCCGAGCGGCGAGGGCGAGCGTCGAGGCGGCGGGGACAAGGGCAGCGGAGCCGGCGGAGCAGTGGGTAGCGGAGCGGGCAGCGGAGCCGGCGGCGGAGCGGCGACCAAGGGGGGGACGCGGCGGGAGCAAGAGCGGCTTGCTGATGAGGAGAAGCGTGCGGGTGAGGAGAGAGAGGAACCTTGGCAACTCTCCGCCAAGGGCGCCACTGCCCGCAAGGCTGCCCGCAACAGCTTCGCGTCACCCTCTGCGGCCGACAAGCCTGCTTCTTCCACGACCGCTAAGCCTTCTCCTGCGGCGGAGGCGGCGCCCGCGGCCGAGGCGGCGAGATCGTCCGCGACCGATGGCAGAGCGCGCAAGGGCAGCGCGGGCGCCGTCTCACCGCCCAGCGCCGCCCCTGTGGCCGCGCCCGTCACGACGCCTGAGCGCGCGGCGGCACCCGCCGCCACCGTCGACGCACGCGCTGGCACGGCCACGGTGGGACTCAGCCACGGTGATGCGACGCCGCATGTCGTGTGGGTGGCGCCGTTGTGCTCCGCGGCTCTCGACTCGGAGGAGCCGCTCCGGACAGCTTTCGCGCCGTGGGGCGAGGTGGCGGGCTGGCGACTGCTCACCACCAACGGAGCGGCCTTTGTCTACCTTCGCTCTGCCGAGGCGTGTCGCGCGTTGCTCGCACACGTGCACGCGAACGGCCGCCCTCCCTCAGTGCTCGGCCGGCAGCTCGTCGTGCGAGCGGCGATCGTGAGCCAGGATGGCACCGCGCTCCTCCCCGGGACGCCCGCGACGGCGCTCCTTCCCGGGATGACCGCGGCCGTTGGCGGCGTGGCCAGCGCAGGCGTGGCCGCGACGCCCATCGGAGCCTACGCGTCCTCCCTGTACGCTGGCGCGCCCAATCGCTCCGCCTCGAGCGAGTCGACTCCCACTGGCTTCGCCACAGGCTTCGGCTCCGCTGTGAACCGGGCGCACTCCGCTGTGAACTCGCATCCCACGCCCACGCCAACTCCAAGCCCATCGTCCACTGCCAAGCCCACGCCCATTCCCATGCTCATGCCCATGCCCATGCCAAGCACGTCCCTCTTTGCCAATCCCAATGCGAAGCCCGCCGACTATCGCCAAGCTCTCAACCCGAGCGCGCCGCCGGCAGCCTATCCGGCCCTCGCCGGTGCGGCCGCCGGCACCTCGCCACTCGCCACTGCGCCGCCCGCGCACCTGGCGCACCTGCTGTCACCCACCCATCCGCTGCCAGCCGCCCGGACCACCACCAGCGGCGCGGCGGGGCTCGGGCTCGGGCTCGGGCTGCCTGGAGTGGGCGGTTACGGCTTGCCAGGGGCAGCACCCTCGACGGCCGGGGCGGCGGGACCCACCCTCGACTCGTCACGCCCGTGGAGCTCGGCAGCCGCCGCGGGCGGCAGCATGGGCGGCGGCGTGGGCGGCGGCGTGGGCGGCAGCATGGGCGGCGGCGTGGGCGGCGGCGTGGGCGGCGGCGTGGGCGGCGGCGTGGGCGGCGGCGTGGGTGG
>Ga0210243_101726_pt1 | contig 14701 bp, 9 predicted proteins | sample ChrtobMeP5a_32mM_FD_155461 | JGI IMG/M metagenome (GOLD analysis project Ga0210243, IMG submission 155461) | Chrysochromulina tobin associated microbial communities from unialgal haptophyte culture, Seattle, Washington, United States - P5a_32mM | ecosystem: Host-associated > Algae > Haptophytes >...
TTGATCGTGATTGATGACGCCGCCGATTTGGCCGAGAAACAGGCGCTTTGTACCAACCTGGCCGGTCATCTTCGTCATGAAGAAGCCCACGAGTGAGTACTATTGTAGCTGAGTACAAATGCAATCACGAGAGGCCCGCGGGACATGTTCTCCACTCCAAGGAAGCGCGCCCGCCCGCGCTTCTCGCTGCTCACGTGCCTCGAGCACGGCGAGCTCTACTTTGGCTCGCACGCGGCGAGCCTTCACCCGACGGCTGACCAGGCCGAGGCGCTCAGCCTGCCACCGCGCGTCTCTGCGCTCGCCGGCCGGCTGATGGTCGCGAGCAAGTCGCTCACCTTCGAGCCGGACGACCCGGACGCGCCGCTGGTGCGCATGGTGCTCAAGGATGTGCCGCGGCCACTCATTGAGTGGGCCGCCGCGACTCACGAGGTCATCGGCGCCGGCGCGGGCGCGGGCGGCTTCGAGATCCATGTAAGGATGCTCGCCGCACGTATGGAGCGCTACCAGCCATTGCGCACGATCAAGCTCGCGCCGACGGTGCCGGCGCTGCGCTTCTCGCTGCAGCACACACGCCCAATCTCCTTCGTGAATCTGCTCAACTCCATCCTCGATCTCTCGATGAAGCCGCACGACTCGGCGGCGCAGGCGCGGCTGCAGCAGCTGCACGCCGAGTCGGAGCAGGTGTCGGCGGTGACGTTCGACCAGACGGCACTCGTGGACCCGCTCGAGGCGCAGCTGATGCAGCTGCGCGTCCAGCGCGTGCGCCCTATGCTCACTCTCCCTGGGCTGCTGCTTCTGACCGAGTCTCGATTGTACATCGCCGAGCCTGCGTGCATCGAATGCCCGCTCACGCACTGGCCTCTCGCGGCCCTCGAGCGCGTCGTGTGCCGGCGCTACCTGCTGCGCGACGTGGCGCTCGAGCTGCACTTTCGGCGCGGCAGTGGCGCCGACGGCGGCCGCTCTGACACCTCGGCCAGCTCGCGCCTCAACCCGAACGATCCTGAGACGCTGCTTGTGGCGCTGCCCTCCCGCACGGCACGTGACCAACTACTCGAGACCGTGCAGCGGACGGCGTGGGCGGTGCTCGGGCGCTCGCTGCCGCCGCCGCCCGAGGCGAGCCTGCGCGAGCAAACCGAGAGATGGCGTCACGGCCTCATCGACAACTTCACCTACCTCCTCTTTCTCAACGACTGCGCGGGGCGCTCGCTCGGGGACCTCGCTCAATATCCAGTGTTCCCGTGGGTACTCGCCGACGTGACGAGCACGAGTCTGAACCTGAACGCGCCGGCAACCTTCCGCGACCTGCGCAAGCCCGTGGGTGCCCTCAATGAGAAGCGCCTGGCCATCTTCCGCGAACGGTATGACTCGATGGAGCCTGGGCAGCGCTTCCTCTACGGCACGCACTACTCCGCGCCCGCTTTCGTCTCGTACTTTCTCCTTCGGCTCGCACCCGAGCTCACGCTGCACCTGCACGGCGGCTCGTTCGACACGGCGGACCGTGAGTTCACCTCCATCTCCGAGGCGTGGCACTCGGTGCTCAGCTCGTCGAGTGATGTCAAGGAGCTGATTCCGCACTTTTACCACCCCCCCTCGGCCTCCTTCCTTCTCAACGGCCGGCACCTCGATCTCGGCGTGCGCTCGGACGGGACGCCCGTGGGCGACGTGCTGCTGCCGCCGTGGGCCTCGGACGCCACCGACTTTGTGACCAAGTGCCGCGCCGCACTCGAGAGCGAGCTGTGCTCGAGCCAACTCCACCGGTGGATCGACCTGATCTTTGGGTACTCACAGCGTGGTATCGCGGCCGACGAGGCGCACAACCTCTTCTGCCCGCAGACGTACGAGGCCGACTACTCCAACCTGCCTGCCATGGACCGGCGCGCGCTCGAGTCGCAAGTCGCCGAATTCGGGCAGACGCCGCTTCAGCTCTTCATCGAGCCTCACCCACCTCGGCTCGCGGGCGCTTCGCAGGCGCCGCTCGTCGCCGAGTCTGAGCTGCTTGCTGGGCTGCGCGCGGCGGCGCACGAGCAGGCGCGCTCCGTTGGATATGGTGACGCGGCGGGCGGCGCGGCGGCGCTGCCGCCTTCGATGGGAATGCTCGGGGCTTCCGCGAGTGGCGCCTGGGATGTAGCCGAAGCGGGCGGTGCGAGCAGCGGCCCGAGCAGCGGCGCCGGCCGCGGGCGCGCCGCCGAGCGCGTCCGAAACGGAGGCCCCTCGGCGGCGACTATGGGCGCAGCGCGTGTGCTCGAGGCGCTCTCACGGCTCGAGGAGGTTGGGCGCGAAAAGGGGTTGCATGCAGAGGGCGTGAGTGCGCTGTGCCACGCGGAGGATGGCACCACCCTCTGCGTGGCCAGTGCTTCCATATTCAAAGTGTACTGCCGCACGCGCACCAAGCTGCTCCGCTCTGCCCGTGTGGCGGAGCTGCAAACGTCGAGTTGCGTGCAGCTCGCTGGCCTCGATCTCGTGTGCCTCGGCTCGTGGGATCAGCGCCTGCACCTCTACTCTGTTGGACGGGGCAAGGTCGTCGAGAGCCGGTACGCACCTATGGCGCATGGCTTCAGAGGACCCAATCCGAGTGCCTCCGAGTGCCTTTGAGTGTCGCTGAGTGCCTCTGAATTGCCTCCCGCATCAGGCATGCCCACGACGACGCGGTCTCGTGCCTCGATGTGTCTTGGATGGCATCTGGCGCGGCCGCGGCCGCCGCTTCCGCCGCCGCCGCCGCCGCCGCCGCCGCCATGGGCGCCTCGGCAGCCGCGCAGAACCCACCTGTGGTGGTCAGTGGCTCATGGGACACGACGGTGCGCCTGTGGCCGTTGCTGCCGACTGGGTTAGGGCTCTCGCCGCTACGCACCCTTGGCGAGCACGACGACAAGGTGACGAGCGTCGCGCTGCTCCCGGGTGAGACACGCGTCGCGGTGAGTGGATCGGCCAACGGCGAGATCGCCATCTGGGACGCTCGGCGTGCGGCCTCCTCCCCAGCGATGCTGCTCACGCCGCATGCCCGGGGTGGGGGCGCCACGACGGGCGTTGGGCTGTGCCAGGACGCGTCGGGTGTTCGCCTCTTTAGCTGCGCGAGCGGCGGCGGCGTCGCCACCACGGAGCTGCGCGCGGCACGCCCAGTGCTCCTGCGCGCCAGCGGGCCCGCACAGGCGTGCCTCCGCACCTTCGAAGGAGGTGCGCTCACCGCCGGCGAGGACGGCCTCGTCAACGTGTGGGGCGCGCAGGCGCTCGTGACGCAGCGCCGGATGGCCAACGGCGGTGGCGCCGACGGCGGCGGCGCCATCCGCGCGATGCACTTGTGGGAGGACGACAAGGAAGTGAAGCTCGTGACAGGACATGCGAACGGGAGTGTCGTCTGGTGGGCCGTGCCGTCGAGGGGCGTGGCGCCCGGCGCGTGAGCCTCGTGCTCTTCCCCCCCCCAAAGGCGGGCGTGTGGGCGGCGCGCTTCAGATCACAGATGTGGGCCCCGCGATGCATCGTCTCCGTACAAACCGAACTAAGTCATGTTTGAGTTGTCATGACTTTGAGTGTCCGGAGCGTGAACGTTAGGCAGGCTAACCGACGTTGGGCAATCAGATCTCACGTCATACGAAAACCCCCCGCAATTTTCGACACTAAGTTGACTAAGTTTTCGTTTTGTTTCTCACCACACGCCTGTTTTTCATCCGATCTCGATCATCGTCATCCACATTGACCACATCCTCGGCCGACCCGCTCGAGTCAAGCGACGGCGGATCCATCTCGTACATCGTGGCCTTCGGCGCGGCCTTCGTTGGTCTTCTTGGTCTTCACCGACTCGAAGCCTGCCGGGGCTCGAGGTGCGCGATGTCGCCCAACCCAAACTTCGCGCCGTTGTAAGCGGTCGGCTTGCAGCCCTCGAGGGAGCTCTCGTCGAGACCCCACTTGTGGAGGAGCTCGCGGACCCTCTTGGTGACGCGCGGGTCCGTCTCCGCCTTCGGAGCCTTCGGCTCCGTCGCATTCCGCAGCGCGCGCAACAGGTGCTCTCGCTGCCCTGTCGCATCGAGCGCGTTCCACTGCCAGTACGGCACCGGCACCAGTGCCCAGCCCGCCGCACGCAGCTGCCGCCGCTTGAGCGCCGTCGCGCCCGTCGGCGCGTGTGTGCGGCCCACAAAGTGGCTGGGCCCGTCGACCTCGATCGCCACCTCGCGGCTCGAGATGCGCACTACCGCGTCGAGGGAGTAGCCCTGCGGCGTGCGCACCTCCTCACGGGGCTCGTGGCCGAGCGCCTTGAGCGCCGCGACCACCTGCCGCTGCAGGCGGGAGGGCCGACCTTCCTCGGCCACGAAAGCCGCATGGCATCGCTCAGCGAGCGGCGAAGGTAGCCGCGGCCACGCGGCGCCGCGCTCCTCCAGCCAAAGCTGCCACTGGTGCAGCTGGCACAAGGCCTCTGGCGAAAAGGCAGCTTGCATTGCTTCGCAGTGGGCCACAAAGGCTGAGCTGCCAAACAGCTCCTCGCACAAGCTGTGATCGGCGGCCGCGTACGCCCACGCCGTGTTCGCAAGCCCCTGCGCATTGAAGTCGCGCACGCGCGGCGCCGCCTCCGACGCGATCGCATCGAGCAGCGCCGGCGCCGCGTGCTGCGCCGTCGCGTACGCCCACGCCGTGTTCGCAAGCTCTTGCGCTTTGAAGTCGCGCACGCGCGGCGCCGCCTCCGCCGCGATCGCATCGAGCAGCGCCGGCGCCGCGTGCTGCGCCGTCGCGTACGCCCACGCCGTGTTCGCAAGGTTCTGCGCAATGAAGTCGCGCACGCGCGGCGCCGCCTCCGCCGCGATCGCATCGAGCAGCGCCGGCGCCGCGTGCTGCGCCGTCGCGTACGCCCACGCCGTGTTCGCAAGCCCCTGCGCATTGAAGTCGCGCACGCGCGGCGCCGCCTCCGCCGCGATCGCATCGAGCAGCGCCGGCGCCGCGTGCTGCGCCGTCGCATATGCCCACGCCGTGTTCGCAAGCTCTTGCGCATTGAAGTCGCGCACGCGCGGCGCCGCCTCCGCCGCGATCGCATCGAGCAGCGCCGGCGCCGCGTGCTGCGCCGTCGCGTACGCCCACGCCGTGTTCGCAAGGCCCTGCGGCTTGAAGTCGCGCACGCGCGGCGCCGCCTCCGCCGCGATCGCATCGAGCAGCGCCGGCGCCGCGTGCTGCGCCGTCGCGTACGCCCACGCCGTGTTCGCAAAGTCCTGCGCATTGAAGTCGCGCACGCGCGGCGCCGCCTCCGACGCGATCGCATCGAGCAGCGCCGGCGCCGCGTGCTGCGCCGTCGCATATGCCCACGCCGTGTTCGCAAGCCCCTGCGCATTGAAGTCGCGCACGCGCGGCGCCGCCTCCGCCGCGATCGCATCGAGCAGCGCCGGCGCCGCGTGCTGCGCCGTCGCGTACGCCCACGCCGTGTTCGCAAAGTCCTGCGGCTTGAAGTCGCGCACGCGCGGCCCCGCCTCCGCCGCGATCGCATCGAGCAGCGCCGGCGCCGCGTGCTGCGCCGTCGCGTACGCCCACGCCGTGTTCGCAAGGTTCTGCGCATTGAAGTCGCGCACGCGCGGCGCCGCCTCCGCCGCGATCGCATCGAGCAGCGCCGGTGACGGATGCTTCGCCTTTACGAACGCATACGCCGTGATCGATAGTTCCTGCGGATTGAATTTTGTTGCGACGTCCGCGCTCTTTGCCGCCAGCGCCTTCCAGACGCGCTTGTCTGGTGCGAATCTGGTGGCGCTCACCACACTCGCAAGCCCGTACACCGCGGTCGCAACCGACCGAGGCTCGAAGAGTGGCAGCTTCTGCAGCATGGAGTCGAGCAACGGCGCGAGCGCTTTGCTCCGACGCAGCTCTGCTTTCATCCACTCACACTCTTCGCGGCTTTGGCGTACCAGCTTGCCAAGAGTGCTCCAGCAGCTGCTGACGTCCACCGGGCGCATCTGGAGTGCGTGGCGCTCGTGGGCCTGCAGCACCTCGTGCGCCGTACGCAGCTCACCGATGCGCGGCACCCTGCCGCCGCGCACCGCTCCGCTGCCGCCACGCACCGCGGCGCCGCCGCGCGCCGCTGCGCTGCCGCCGCCCGCCGCCGCGGCCGACAACCAGCGCCGGACCGTGAACATCGCGCCGCGACCGTTACCCAGCGTGCCTGGCAGCTTCCCTGGCCGTACTGTGCGGCGTTCTCCATGTCGCGAGGATATCCCACCCCCTCTCTCGTTTTCACATCTAGCGAAACCTCTTCACAACTAGTATCGCGTGTCGTGGGCTTTCCGTCGGCGCACGTGACCACGAGCATGGCGCCGAAGGGTGGCAAAAAGGATGACGACCTCGCGCAGCAGGAAGTGCTGCAAGCGGTCGTGCTCGCCGACTCGTTTGCGTCTCATTTCCGGCCGATGACGTTCCAAATGCCCAAGGTGCTCATGCCGCTTGGAAGCGTGCCGATGATAGAGTACACGCTCGAGTTCCTCGCGGCGGGCGGCGTGCAGGAGATCTACATCTTCTGCTGCGCGCACGCCGACGAGGTCGAGCGCTACATCGTCGAGAGCGACATGGAGCGCCGGCTCGCGACGGTCTCGCTCCACGTGCTAAAGTCTCAGGGCGAGTGCATGTCCGCAGGCGATGCGCTGCGTGAGGTCGAGGCACGCGGCGTGATCAAGTCCGACTTTGTGCTCGTGCCCGGCGATGTGATCGCGAATCTTTCGCTCGCACCGCTCATCGCCGCACACAAGGCGCGGCGCGAGGTCGACCGTGATGCGGTGCTCACGACGGTGATGGCGCGCGTGCCCGCCTCGCACCGCGCAAGGCGCGGCGGCGAGGAGAAGCTCGTGGCGCTCTCCGGCGAGACGGGCCGGCTGCTCATGTACGACGAGGCCGTCAAGGAGGGCTGGGCAACCAAGGTGCGCCTGCCCATGGCGCTGCTGCAGGAGACGGACCGCTTCGAGCTGCATCGCGACCTATACGACACGCACATCGACGTGTGTACGCCCGAGCTGCTCGTGTTGCTCCAGGACAACTTCGACTGGCAGGACCTGCGCCGCGACCTTCTGCCGGGTGTGCTCGGCCAGTTCGAGATGCTCGGCAAGACGATCTACACGCACGTGCTCTCGACAGAGTACGCGGCGCGTGTGCACGACCCTCACACATACGACGTAGTCTCACGTGACCTGCTGCAACGTTGGGCTTTCCCACTTGTACCGGACGCCAACCTGCTGCCCGGATGCTCGTACCGGTGCACCGCGCACTGCGTGTACCAGGAGGCGGGCGTCTCGCTTGCGCGCTCAGCCGCCATTGTGCGCGACTCCGCCATCGGGGAGGGCACTACCATCGGTGAGCGCACGGTCGTTGAGGGTTCGGTCGTCGGTCGCGACTGCGTCGTGGGCGTCGGTGTCACGCTAAGCGGCTGCTACCTCTGGGGAGGCGTCATCGTCGAGGACGGCGCCACGCTCACTGGCTGCATCTGCGGCGAGGGCGTGCGCATTGGGGTCGGCGCCGTCGTACCCGCCGGCTGCGTGCTCGGGCGGAGCGTCGTCGTGGGCGCGGGCACGACCCTCACGCGCTTCGCGCGCTTCTGGGCGCCGTCAGACGCGGCGCTCAAGGTGGCCGCCAACGAGGAAGCCGACGACGCCGCCGACGACGACGCCGTGGCCGATGACGATGACGCCGAGGCCGACGCGGGAGCGGTCGGTCGCGAGCGCTCGGCACGTGCGCGCGTGGCTCTCGCCACATCCCAGCTGCTCGCCAAGTGCTCTGCCGGCACGGGCCTCACGTTGCTCGGGCCGGGAGGGCACGGCCGGCTGTGGAAGGTCGTGCCCACCGCCGCGTCGCTCGGCTTTGACCGACCGGTGGCGCAGGGCCAGTGCGACGACGAGCTCTCGGAGGAGGAGGATGAAGAGCTTGAGGAGACGAACCTCGAAGACGTTGAGAATGAGCAGTTCGCCACCGCAGTGCGCGAGCTCATCCGAGATGCTCTGCGCTCCGCCGACAAGGACGACGCCGTCGAGAATCTCGCTCTCGAGCTCAACGGGCTCAAGTTTGGCGCCGACCGCACCTTTGCCGACTCGGTTCGCGCCATCGTGCCGCCCCTGCTCGCCGAGGCAGCGAGTGCGCCCACCAAGAAGGCGAAGGTGGCCAACCTGAAGCGAGCGCTCGAAAAGTGGGCGCCGCTGCTCAAGAAGTTTGTGCAGAGCAAGGCCGACCAGCGCGCGCTCGTCGAGGGCGTCGCTGCCGCGTGCGAGCAGGCGAACGAGGGTCTCCTCGAGGTCTTCGACCACGCGCTCAAGCTGCTCTACGACCGCGAGGACGACCTGCTCGACGAGCAGGCTATCCTCAAGTGGGCCGCTGCGGTCGAGGAGGAGGCCGAGGAGGGCTCGCTCGAAGAACGACTTCTTCAGCAGGCCGACGGGCTGCTCAAGTGGCTGCGAGAATCCGATGACGAGGAGGAGGACGACGATGATGAGTGAGCTCTCTCTCTCTTATCAGAGAGCCCATCATAGAGCCATGGAGAAGGTGCGGGTCCGCCTCACCCTCAGTGCAGCAGGACTGGGTCGGCTTTCGGCTCATCGCGTCCGAGTTCGGCACATGTTTGAGCACACGGCATTTTGCTCGAGTGCGTCTGGAGGAGTGAGATGCGGATTATCGGTGCATGCCCCGCTGTTACGCGATGCCGCGCTTACAAAGAATCGAAACGTCAAACGACGGCTACGCCGACTCGACAGTCGACTCCACCGCCGCCGCGCCGGGCCGTGCTCGGGGGCTCAAAGCGCTTAGCCAGTATATTTTATGCACTGACACAATCCGATTCCAAAACATCGCTGCACCTCTGCCCGGGGTACGAAATACACCACGTATGTCGTAACCGCAGTACATGATTGTGCACAGTGAAGTAGTGCGATCACCCAAATTTGAGGCGGTGTACTCAGGCGCGCGGCGGCCGTTCGATCGAGGTATGAGGAACGGTTCGTGCGGCTCGGACTTGAATTCGTCTCTAGAGGAGAGAACTGGGGGCCGAAGATCCACGATGCCGTCTTGGCTCCCTAAACCCTGATAGGTTCCCTGCAGTAGGCGCGACAGTGACTGGCTATTCATCGTCATCGTCCTCCTTGTCCGGATCTGGCTCCGTCGCCGAGGCCGGAGCTGCTTCGTTGGCCGCCTCTGCAGAGCTCTCTCCAAGAGCGCCCCACGGGATCCGACTGCTCACATGAAGCTCTTCATCCGCCGTGCTCGCGTCCGCGTCCGCCGAGCTGCTCGCTACCGGCGTCGCTGCCAGCGGGGACGTCGCTGCCGCATCGATGGCGGCCGCCACGCGGTGCGAGCGCTGCGAGCGCTGCTGCGCTCGCTCCTGCCGCCGCTTCGCTTGCCGTTGGGCAAGCGATTCCCCCGGTGCCATCGGTGGCGAGCGCGACGGCGGTGAGCTGATCACGCGCTCAATGCGCTTCGCCACGACCACGTCGTTCTCACCGATGGTCTTATCGACGTAAGCCTTGGCCAGGAGTGCCTTCTCTTCGGCTTCCTTCGCCTCCTGGGCCAGCTTGGCGGCGAAGGCTTCGGCCTGCTGCTTCTTGCGCTCCACAGCCGCCGCAGCAAGCACCGACTTTCGAGCGGACTTAAGCCGCTTCGTCTTCGCTGCCGCCGCCTCCTCCGCTGCGCGGCGCTCCGCGAGGGCCTGCGCGACGGCCGCGCGCCGCTCCTTCTCCTCCTTCTCGTCCTCGATCTTCTTGAGCGCGAGAGCGCGGTCGGCGTCCCGACGACGCTCCGCCTCCGCCTCCGCCTTCGCCCTCTCCTCGGCAGCCCTCTCCGCCTCCGCCGCCGCCTTCTTGGCCTGCCGCCGCGCCTCCGCCTCCTTTTGCGCCTTCAGGAGGTCCCTCTGCCTCGCTTCCCGCTCGGCTGCCTCTTTCTCGGCCATCTCTTTGGCCGCTATGAGCCGCCTGATCGCGAGATCCACGTCATTCCCCGATGCCGCGAGCGCTCTACGCGCTTGCTCCTCGGTAAAGCCCTTCACGACGACGAGGTTGATCTCCTCCTTGATGGGCTGGCGCTCTGCGCGCGCCTTGGCTATCATCGCAGCCTTTTCCGCCGCCGCCCGCTCAGCCGCCGCCTCCTCAGCCGCCACCATCTCAGCCGCTGCAGCGGCGGCCGCTGCTGCTGCCGCCGCTTCCGTTGCCGCCGCCGCCGCCGCTGCCGCCGCCCCCGCTGCCGCGGCCTTCTCCGCCGCTGCCTTTTCGGCCGCCGCCTTGTCGACCGCCGCCTTGTCGCCCGCCGCCTGTGCCGTCTGCTTCACCTTGGAGACATCCGCCGCTTTGGCCTTTGCAGCGCGGACCTCGCCTTGCGTGACCTCACCTGCCCGGCTGCCGATCGAAGCGCCGGCCTGTGCCGCCTTCCAGTTGGCAAGTTGCGCGTGGTACGGTAGTGTCGCTTTTGGAGCACTCGGGTCCGCTCGGGGCGGCGGCGAAAACGTCGCGGCCCATGGCTCGGCAGCGGCCGCCGGCACGGCTGAAGCAGCGGGGACGGTCGCTGCAGTCGGATCATACGTGACCATGGAATAGGGCTCGATGGTGGCCGCCGCCGGGGTGGCCGTCAGTTGCGTGACCTCGCCCACTCGGCTACCGATCGAACTGGTCGCTTCTATTGCTGTCCTTTGCGGCTGCGGAGGCGATGCGGCCTTGAAGGCAGATGCGGCCTTGATGGAGCTCATGGCGCTCTTCGGAGGGCTCCGACCTCCGGCTGCTGCTGCTATTGCTGCTGCTCCTCCTCCTCCTCCTCCTATTGTTGCTGCTGCTGCTGCTGCTGCTGCTGCTGCTGCTGCTGCTGCTGCTGCTGCTGCTGCTGCTGCTGCTGCTGCTCCTCCTCCTCCTCCTCCTCCTCCTCCTGATGATGATGCTGCTACTGCTACTGCTGATGATGATGATGCACCTGCTCCGGCTGCACCGGCTGCACCAGCTGCACCGGCTGCTGCGGCTGCTCCGGCTGGCTGCGTCGGCTCGACCACCACCGGTACCAGCGCCGGCTTCAGGCACATCATTATTAGTGCTGAGAGCCAGCCTTGACTCGCTGCTACAGGTAGCTGCGCCATCGTCGCCTGCTGCCGAAGGAGCTTGGTTGACTGTATCCGCTCGAGCTTCGCTTCCAGCACCTGGATGTCTACTGCTGCCAGCAAATCTACGGCCGCCTCGGCTTTCGCTTCCTGAAGTTGCGCCGCACGGTCGTGCTGCATCTCCACGTAGCACTCATTCGTACCAGTGACTACGTGCGACCTTAGTTCAGCAATTAGGTCGCGGGTTGACGCGTGCCGCAACTTTGCCGCAGCGGCCGATGAGGTCGCGACTGAGAGGTCGCGACCGGCGGGACTGAGAGGACGTCGACCAGCGATGCTGGCGGACATGAATTTACACTCGCGTTTTGGACTGGAGAACTTCATGCCGGTACGCTCAACATGGCGCATTTGCTACACATGCACAGATGCACAATCGTTGTCTGTACAAGAGCTCCTCCGCGGCCCTGCCGTCCTGTCTTGTGTGTGCCTCACCAGCGCTGGGAGCCCATGCCAAAGCGCCAGTTCGGCAGCCGGCACAAAGGCACGCCCATCTGGCCCTCGTGTGGCTGAGGCGGTGGCTTGATCGGCGGATCGGGCACGTCTCTCACGCGGAGGCGTGCACGGCCTGCGTCGCATGCACATAGTAGAGCAGCACGCACAGCGGCTGGCCTACAAAGCAGAAGGTGACCCAAAAGAGGAAGTTGCCCGCCTGCTCGAAGGCGGTGCCTTGCGTGTACCTCCTGAGAAGCTTGGAGAGCGACGCAATCAGAGGTCATCAGAGGCCATCAGAGGCCATCAGCGGCCATCGACGAACCTGAGAAGCTTGGAGAGCGGGAGCATGGGCACCTGCGACATCATGCCTACGAAGGCGAGCGGCATCCGGTACGAGTGCAGCGGGAAAGCGACGACGATCTCGTGCAGAACGGCCGAGAGGGTGAAGCACAGCAGGCCCGTGAGCACCTTTGAAGAGGTGACGTGTCGCTGGATGGGGAAGAAGGCGTGGCGCACGACCCACATGTGGACGGGCATGTTCCACGTGCGCCAGTAGCCCTCGAAGTCGATCGCGTTCCACCACGCCTTGTAGAAGACGCGATCGCCGAAGCGCGTGAGCTCGGCCAGGAGATTGAGCCACACGTGGAAGAAGGCGTAGAAGCCGACCAGCCAGACGTATGTCACGGGTACCGCGAGGCGCAGCAGCCGGTCGAGGATCCTCGCCACATCGCCCGCCATGATCGGCTCGATGGACGTCTCGAGGAGAGGCAGCATGTACTGTACCACGAAGGCGGGCAGTAACGTCCATAGCATGATCGTCCGGAGGACGAGTGAGATCAGGTACGTCTTGCGCACGCGCGGTGTGCGAGGGTAGTCGAGCTGGTAGCACAGCGTAGGCGCGACTAGGAACCAGAGCAGGTTGCCGAAGGTCACGTTGTTCGGGTAGTGCAGGCTCGCGCCGTCGGTGTCGCTCACCGTCGAGCGGTACTTGGCAAGTCGTGCGTCGAGGGAACCTTCGGCCTCCCCTCGCGACTCCTTTCCCGCCTCGCGCAGGTCGTGGTGCACGTGCGCCCACGAGACGAGCTTCAGGAAGATCGTCACCGAGCAGATGAGCAGCAGCACGCCGCCACCCGCGCCGCCGTAGTGGCGCTCCGTGCCCACGAGTGCCGCAGGCAGGGCGAGGGACGCGCCCACATTGATGGCATGCAGGGGATCGACGAAGCGGCGCGAGAAGCGACTGAAGGGCGTGCGCTGAACCGCGGCACGCTCCAGCCCAAACGCAAACAGGATCGGCACGGCGAGCACGGCCGCGGTGCGCAGCAGCGCGTGAAGCTTCACCTGAAGTGCGGCCCCGTCGAGAAAAGCCTCGGCGTCGCGGAGCAGATCGGCGAAAGAGGGAAGGGTGACGCGCAGACCGTTGAGGAGAAGGTTCTCGAGGAGCAGACGGAAGTTGGTCACCACAAAGAGGAGGAAGACCAGGTTGACGAACCCCGACAGGTTCGCGTGCTCGCCGCTCGGGTCGCTGCCAAATCCGCCTCCGGAGAGCAGCGACGGCTTCGACGTGCGGTGCATCGGGCGCGACGCCGGGAAGAGATTTGGGTCGAGAAACGCGCGCGGCTTGCGCGTGCCGCCAGGTGTGGTCGTCTCGCCGGGCGTGTCGGGCGCCGGCAGGGGCGGGGGCACCCCCGGCGCCTCGCCGAGCCCCACTTCGATGGGCGGAGGGCGGCACCCTTGAGAGGGCGGAGGGCGCGGCGGAGGCGCACTCAAGGGTACCGCGCTCGCCGCGGGCGACGTGGCCGACACGGGCTGCGCTGTGACGGCGGCGACGGGGGCACTCGTGGTGGCGCTGGGCAGGGCGCCCCCCTCAGCCGACGAGAGCGGCACGCCCCAGCGCACCGGCGGCGAGTACATGAGAGTTGCGAGGTTCTGATGAGACGGCACAGGCGAGAGCTGCACCGCGTCGAGCGTGCGCACCGAGCTACCCGTCGCCTCCGCAAGCGCCTCGAGCCATTTGTTCGCCTCGTGCTCGTCGGCGCAACTCGCGCGGAGCAGCGCACCCGAGCCTGGCCCGCGCTCCGAGTGCAGCGTGCCCTTGAGCCAGACCGAGAAGATGTGAAACTGCGCGCCCTTGGACTGCTTGGTGCCTTCGTCGATGACGACGCAATTCGAGAGAGGCAGCCGCTCATCCGGTACGAGCGCCGTCTCGGTCGGGTAGTAATGCAGCTGGAGTGCTCCCTGTGTATCGCGCGTGAGGACGAAGAAGCGCCGGTCCCAGCGCGACGCGCTCGAGCCCAGCCATGACCCGGCGTCAGGCTTGTACCGGTTCAGCCAGCCACGCGTCTGCTTGATCTGCTTCGTCATGCGCGCGAGCGTCGCCTCGAGCTCGACGATGCGCGCGCGCAGCACGCTCTCCGTGGCCAGGGTGCCCTCCGAGCTGCTTGCGCCGCCACCGACCGGCGCCGGCTCCACCGCGGCCGTGGCAGCGGTGCCCGCCGCCGCAGCCATGTGCCCCGACTGAAGCTCGTGCACGATGGAGATGTATTTGGCCTTAGCGTCGGCGGGTGCTCGGCCGCGCCGACGGGACCAGCTCGACCATTTGGTGTGGTCGATGACCAAGTACGCGGGCGGCCCCTCGGCCGGAGCGTCGCCGCACGTGCCCTGCTTGTAGTAGGAGTATAGGCGCAGGCGCTCCTTCATGGGCAGCTGGTCACGGATCTTGTTGACGTGTTCGCTCGCTCGCTCAAAGTCGGCGTCATACGGCGTGGCCGCTAAGCTCTTGTCAAGCCTGCTGCTCCGACGGCGCGCCCGAGCATCTCGCTTCCACAGGAAAAAGTAGGCTGTTGCGACCGCAAGCAGCGTGGCGAGGGCCGCAGTAGGAGGCGCGGATGGCCAGTCGGCGAGCGGCGCGCCTTCAGCCTTGGGCTTCGAGGGGGCACTGCGGCGGTTGAACGGGTTTGGAATGTTTGGCATTCGCTGGAGTCTGGGCAGACCAGGTGGGCACGCACAAGAGAGCGGAGGTGCGACGCCGTCCACTCCCCGCGTGTTTCATGTTAATACACACAACACGTAAGCAACACAGCCGTGAAGACAAAACAATACAATACAGGCCAGGCCTCAACTGAGACACATGCAGGCAGAGAGCTGAGAAACAGCCTATAAGAGAAGATCGGCGAGACCCAAATATGAACTCGGGAGGGAGCG
>Ga0210243_101731_pt1 | contig 14653 bp, 6 predicted proteins | sample ChrtobMeP5a_32mM_FD_155461 | JGI IMG/M metagenome (GOLD analysis project Ga0210243, IMG submission 155461) | Chrysochromulina tobin associated microbial communities from unialgal haptophyte culture, Seattle, Washington, United States - P5a_32mM | ecosystem: Host-associated > Algae > Haptophytes >...
GCGACACGCACGCTGCAGCTGGTGCAGGCGATGCGGTCAGCCAACGTGCGCGCCGACGCGATCGTGTTCAACTCGGCGCTGAGTGCGTACGCGCGCAACCGGCTAACGCTGTGGAAGCCCCGCGCGCTAGCTGCCGCGCGACATGCGCGTGCAGCGCCAAGCGACACACGCAATGTGGCAGGTGCAGGCGATAAGCTGAGCCAACGTGCGCGCCGACGCGATCGTGTGAAACTCGGCGGTGAGTGCGTACGCGCGCAACCGGCCGCCGCTGCGGACGCCCGCGCGCCAATGCCGCGTTTCATGCAACGCTGAAGCTTTCCGCCCACCACGGCCTCCTAATGCGAGCTCCAGACACTACGTCGTAATTCGGCGCTCGCTCCGAGCGCCGAGCGGCCCGGACGGCATGGTGGCTCTTTGGCAGCGGGCGATGAGCTCAGGCCCGCGCTGCTCACCAAGGTGGTCAAGCTGTATAGCTCGTATGCAGCGCTCGACGGCGCACGGCGGCGACCTAGTGCAACACGCTTGACCCCAACGCCGATTAACGCCTACCCCACGCTCGCCCCATGACAGTAGCGCGCATCCAGTGCAGAGTACTGCAGCACAAGTACAGTAGGATACACTCATGCAAAGAACCACCATGCCAATTCGAAGTGAGAGTAACGTAGCGTTTTTGCCACGCCGCTTAGCTTAGCTTTGCGCGTTTAGTTTTTTTAGCACGCGAGACGACTTTTCGGAGCGTTTTTGCCACGCGTTTAGTTTTCCACGCGTTCACGCTGCGTTCACGCGTTAAAATGCTGTCACGCTTTTAGTTTTTGCCACGCGTTTAGTTTTCCACGCGCAAAAATTAAGCGTGCGCTAAGAAAGGCAGCATAATGGGGAGATCGCAGGTGGAAGTGCCCCTACCGCAGGACGGCCGTGGGTTCTTGTGCTCTTCGTGCGCGGTTTCCGTTCCAAGCACAGTGCGCTCGCTTTCGAATACGCGTGGCAAAAGCCGCATTCGAGCCGGCACACGGCACGCATGTGGGGCGTTCTCGGGATGAGCAAGTGTTCGGTTCGTACGAGTGTCAGCGTGCGTCGTCGTGCGCTCTCCATGCTACTCGGGCACAGTGTGTTAGGGCATGAGCCGCTCTCGGTGTGTGAGGTCGCGTGAAACGTTTCTTGGGTGGAAAGGCCGCGTCCAGCGGTTCACAGGTCAGAATTTCAGACACCCTGGTCACCGGCGACGCGGAGCGACACTTGTGGGACATGTTCCCACGAGTCATTATCTGATCACCACGAGCTCTCACACACTCACTCATACACTCGGGGTAATCGTACACTCGAATTTTCATGAATTTTGGAAAGTCGACGGACGACGTTCGTCGACGAAACGCGTCGGCGTCGGCGTTCGCGCGGGGCCCTTTTGTCTCGCGTTGGCGCCCATCTTCGTGCCCACGAGAAATGGTGGAAGCCAGCTGCCAGCTCGCCGCCACCATCACCGCCGATGCACAGCCTGTGCGCTACGCAGTTTGCGACGGTGTTGTTGCCTGCGGGTGCGTCGACGGCGTGCGTGTGTACGATCTCGAGAGCGAGCCTTCCGCACCTCCGCTGCAACTCTACTGCGATGAGCGGTCGCCTGTACTTGCTCTTGCCCCGGCGTCGATCGAGGATGGAGTCGGTTCCATGGTTCTGGCTGCGGCCGGCGACACGAGCCTCACCATGTGGGTGCTGCGCCGCCATCCAGCGAAGCAGATTGAGCCTGGACGGGCTCCCGAGGTGGCCCGCACGCTGACACGCTTCGAATATGCCACCAACCACGAGCTGGGATGCTCGCCGTGCCTCGGCTCGGAGACGCGGGCGATCACCTTTGAAGCCGGCGCTGGGCGCGCCGCACTCCTTGTGGGCACCGAGACCTGGATCTGGGACATCCGTCGGACGAGTGTGCGGCTGTGCTTACGCCTCCTCGGCGATGCATCACCCCTGTCTGCATGCGCTTTTGGACGGCTGACGCAGCCGCTCGCGGGCAGTGCTGTCGCTCCGGTGCTGCTCAGTGCGGCCGAGGGGCGCGAGTTCAAGCTGTGGCGGCTTCCAGCTGTCGCGAGCGTCTCGTCTCCGAGCATAGCATCGCCAGAGCCATCGATGCGTCGCCCTGTGTGGCCGCTGGCCGCCGCCGTTGCGACCCCTGCTGCTGCCGCTGAGGAGGAGGACGATGGGCCGCTTCTGCTCCTGCGCTCAGCGCTCCCGCCGAGCGGCGCGCTCCTTCTTTGCGCTGCACTCCACCCATGTGCGCCGCAGATCGTTCTCGGCGATGCAGCTGGCGTCGTGTTTGTGTACGAGCTGCAATCTGGTCCGCGTGAAGCGATGCATGCATTGATGCTCGGCTGCCGATGCACGCAGAGGGTGGAGCTTGCGCGAATCGCGCACACGCGCGCTCTGCACGATCGCGGCCTCAGCGTCGAGCGCGCCGCGCGGCACCAGACACCCGCACCCGCGGCCGGCCGCCGTGCTGTTGGCGCTCCGCCGCCGTCCACACCACCGCCGGCCGTGCTTGACAGCCGGCCACGCTGGCAACAGCCAGTCCTCGAGGATGCATGGGGTGCGGCTGAGGCGGCAGCCGAGGCGGCGGCCGAGCTCAGCGGGACATTGCTCGCGCTGCGCTATGTGCGCCTGCCGCGCCGTCAAGCAGAGCAAGCACTGATGGCAGCCAGGGGGGAGGCTTCGCAGTGGCCAAGTGCTGTCGACGCAAGTGCCGCGAGCGCTTATGGACTTTTGGCCGCCGTGCCAGGGGCGCCACTCCTCCTCCGCGTGGGCGTGTGGCAACCGACAGTGGTACCCCTGTGCGGCGAGGCGGCGGATGACGCCCCGGCGGACGAGGTAGCGGGCAGCTGCGTGATCGTTCCGGACGGCTTGGGCGGGGGCACGGCGGCACTGGCGCAGCTGCACGACATCCCGCTTGCTGCCGACGATGCCGCTGCCATTGCGGCCGAGCTCCTCCAAAGTGGCGAGCTGCGACCTGGCGCGTGCTTGGCATGGATTGCGCGTGCCTCTCCGTTCCAGCCACGCATTCGCGTGTGGCGCGTCCGGGTGGAGGGTGGTGGCGGCGGCGGCGGTGGCGGCGGCGGCGGCGGCGGTGGTGGTGGCGGCGGCGGCGGCGGGGGGGGGGGCGGCGGCGGCGGCGGCGGCGGCGAGCTACGTGGCCGTAGGGCCGAAGGTCGTGGCGGCGCCGACGCCGACGACAGCGGTGACCTGATATGCCTCAACTGCGCCAAGGTGGGTCATTTGAATGGAGCATGTGCGCGCCCACGCCGCTCACCACCCGCGTCCGTTCCCTTCGACCAGTGGATCGACCAGGACGACAAGGACGACAGGATAGCGTCGGATGAGGGTGGCTATGCTCCCAATTACCACGCAAAGAACGACGCCGCCGACGCCGCCGACGCCGCGGCGCTTCTCTCGGTGCTCCCGTTGCGAGCGCCGCTGGCCACTTCGCCATTGGGTCGCGCCCTCGCTGCCGTTGAGGCCATGAGCGCGCCAAGCGAGCTCGGCAAGGTGGCGGGCGCCGTGGTGGGCGCCAAACTCGCCGCCACTGGTAAATTGGCCGCGACGCCCGCCACTTTCCACAGAAAGATTGCCTCTTCGGGCTACGGCAAGCCCCCGGTGATGAAGCTGCATGCCGGGGGGCCGAGCACGCTTGCAGCGCGTGCAGCGGCCGCTGCGGCCGCGGGCGGGCCAGTGGGCAAGGGCGGTGCGGCAGTGCTGGCTCGCAGGTATTCTCCGGCAGAAGGTCCGATGTGCCACCTGCAGGTGGAGAACAGCAGCGCGCCGCGCCCACTCGACTCGGCCGCCATCAGGCTCGCCTTTTCGCCCGATGCCACGCGCATTGCCATCGCCGCCGCCGACGGCACCGTGGCGATCCAACGGCTGCCCGCGCGCAGGCACTCCCACGTCGCGCCGCCGACGCTGCTTGGCCATCGGGCCGCCATCAGCTCCGTCCACTGGTCCCACAGCGGGCGGCTCTTCCTCTCTGCGAGCGCCGACGGCTCCGCATGTCTATGGGATGTCGCCCCCGACACCAAGCCGCCGGCAGCGCCACTGCTGCGCTTTGACCATTTGACACACCCGCCGCGGCCCGGCGCCGTGCCGACGACGGCGGAGGCGCTCGCCAACCCCCCGTTGAGCACGGAGGTGCGCGGCGCACGCTTCTTCTACTTGGACACATTCGTGCTGCTTGCGGCAGGTAGCGGGCTTCACCTCTACTCGTATGCCCTCGGCCCACGCGCGCCGACGCACGACGCCACGCGCGCCGCGGAGCTTCGCCACAGTTACCGGCTGCAGACGCGCTGGCCGCTCTCGCGTGCGCATCACATCACGTGCTTCGCGGCGGCCAACTCGTTCCTATCGCCCCTCGCACTCATCGCGGGCAGCGACCGCTCCATTGAAGTGGTCGATCTTGGCACTGGCCAGAGGGTACTCGAGCTCGAAGATGCACATGAGCGCCCAGTGCAGCTCCTTCGGCTACACGAGGGCTCCGCGGCGGGCGACACGCCCACGGCCGGGCACGATCTCTTCCTGAGCGCCGCCCTCGACGGCGCGGTCAAGCTGTGGGATTTGCGATCTGCCTCGTGCGTGCGCCGGCTCGGCGCGCACGTCAACCGAGTACACCCAATCGGCGCGGCGCTCTCGCCTTGCCTTCGGTACGTGGCCACGGGCTCCGAGGACCGCTCGGCCTACCTGTATGACGCGCGCTCGGGCGGGCTCATCGAACGCCTGCGCCACTCGGAGTCCGTCGTAGACGTCGCCTTCAGCCCGCTCTACCCGCAGCTGGCCATGTGTGCGCTCGACGGTTCCGTACGCTTCTACGCAGACCAGCCCGAAGAGTGACTCAAACTCCCACAGGCCCCACCGTGCCCACACGCACCCTGCTGCCCAATGCACATTGACGTGCTCGAGAACAGCAGTCAGTGTGCAAGATGGTGTCATTGGAGCTGTGAAGCCCGCCGTGGTGTGATTTTGCACAACTACTGTTTGGCCCGATTCTCGATGAACCCGCGATAATACACACCCCAATAAGTGAATCAGGTATCAGGTACCGGGACCGTGACGCGCGGACTATCACGGTGCGAATAAAACATAAATGCGATGTACATTCAATTCCCAAACAGGTGTAGGGTGGGGGCCTTTTAAACATGAAAAATAGAACGGACCACTCCCCCTTGGGTCAAGACAGACACACACCTGCAGCAGCCCCGAAAAGGTGTGCGTGGATGAACCAGGCGCTCACAAAGACACACTTTACACATGTTGACGGGAGCCTCCCTGAAAAGGTGCGGGATCAGGGGCCATAGAGATTCCTACCGGTACACGAGGAGCGTGCTAGATTTAGCGATTGGAATCCTTTCGCTTGAGTGCGTCTCGGGGAGAGAATTCATATGCGGAAATATCTCAACATTTCTGCTGGTTTTGAATTTCGTCGAGGTTCGCTTCTGATTTCGTATTCGACCGCTTTCCTAAAATGGAAGGAACGAGAGTGATCCAATGGTAAACCTGGTCGCGCTGCAGAGGCTCAAGCTCGCTGCGGAGCAGGGCGATGCCGCGGCGCGGTGCTCACTTGGAGTCATGTACCATGAGGGACGCGGTGTGGCCCAAGATGATATGCGGGCTGCGGCACTGTACAAGCTCGCTGCGGACCAGGGCTATGCCGCGGCGCAGTGCTTACTTGGAGACATGCACCGTGAGGGACGCGGTGTGGCCCAAGATGATAAGCGGGCTGCGGCGCTGTTCAAGCTCGCAGCGGACCAGGGCGATGCTCCGGCGCAGTGCTCACTTGGAGCCATGCACCGTGACGGACGCCGTGTGGCCCAAGATTATAAGCGTGCTGCGGCATTGTACAAGCTCGCTGCGGACCAGGGCTATGCCGCGGCGCAGTACTCACTTGGAGGAATGCACCGTGAGGGACTCGGTGTGGCCCAAGATAATAAGAGGGCTGCGTCGCTGTTCAAGCTCGCTGCGGACCAGGGCTATGCCGCGGCGCAGTGCTCACTTGGAGCCATGCACCGTGAGGGACGCGGTGTGGCCCAAGATGATAAGCGCGCCGCAGAGCTGTACAAGCTCGCTGCGGACCAGGGTGATGCTGCAGCGCAGCACTCACTTGGAGAAATGCACCGTGAGGGACGCGGTGTGGCCCAAGATGATATGCGGGCCGCAGAGCTGTACAAGCTCGCTGCGGACCAGGGCTATGCTCCGGCGCAGTGCTCTCTTGGAGACATGCACCGTGAGGGACTCGGTGTTGCTGAAGATGATATGCGGGCCGCAGAGCTGTACAAGCTTGCTGCGGAGCAGGGCGATGCCGCGGCGCGGTGCTCACTTGGAGCTATGTACCATGAGGGACGCGGTGTGGCCCAAGATGATATGCGGGCTGCGGCACTGTACAAGCTCGCTGCGGACCAGGGCTATGCTCCGGCGCAGTACTCACTTGGAGACATGCACTGTGAGGGACGCGGTGTGGCCCAAGATGATAAGCGGGCCGCAGAGCTGTTCAAGCTCGCTGCGGACCAGAGCGATGCTGCAGCGCAGTACTCACTTGGAGGAATGCACCGTGAGGGACGCGGTGTGGCCCAAGATGATATGCGGGCCGCAGAGCTGTACAAGCTCGTAGCGGACCAGGGCTATGCTCCGGCGCAGCACTCACTTGGAGACATGCACCGTGAGGGACGCGGTGTGGCCCAAGATGATAAGCGGGCCGCAGAGCTGTACAAGCTCGCTGCGGACCAGGGCTATGCTGCAGCGCAGCACTCACTTGGAGACATGCACCGTGAGGGACGCGGTGTGGCCCAAGATGATATGCAGGCTGCGGCACTGTACAAGCTCGCTGCGGACCAGGGCTATGCCGCGGCGCAGTGCTCACTTGGAGACATGCACCGTGAGGGACGCGGTGTGGCCCAAGATGATATGCGGGCTGCGACGCTGTTCAAGCTCGCTGCGGACCAGGGTGATGCCTGGGCGCAGCGCCAACTTGGGTTCGTGGCTGCGACTCAGCACATCGCCTCATCATGCGCGGCAGCAGCGTTCAGTGCACCTGCCACGTCCGTCGTGGCTGGCGGCGCTCGAGGCGGCCTCTCGCGCGAGGACGAGCAGGCACGCGCCGACGCGATGATGGCACTCCTGATCGCTGAAGAGGAAGCGAGAGTCAAAGCGGAGGCCGCAAAGGCGTCCAAGAAGGCGAAGAAGAAGGCGATGAAGGGTAGAGCGGCGACCACAGCCGCAGGCGAGGCGGGCACCAGCTCGTCGGCGCTGCAGCTAGAGCCGACGGTAGCGGAGTTGGTGGCAGAAGAGAAGATCGAAGAGCCTGCGGCAGAGCAAGTGGCGATGGCGGCACCAGCACCAGCATCGGAGGCCGTTGAGGCTGAGGAGGACGTGGAGGCGACCGCTGCAGCAGAGGCGGCCGCGGCGGAGGTGGCCGCGGCTACGGCGGCTGAGGCGGCTGCGGCGGCCGAGGCGGAGAGGGCGGAGGCGGAGAGGGCGGAGGCGGAGAGGGAGGAGGCGGAGAGGGAGGAGGCGGAAAGGGCGGAGGCGGAGAGGGCGGAGGCGGAGAGGGCGGAGGTGGAGCGCGCGACGGCTCTGGCCGTGGCAGCGAGCGCTGGCCGCGGCGGGCGAGGAGGGCGAGGGGGGCGCGGAGGGCGCGGTGGGCGCGGCCCGACTACCGTGCATCCGCCGCCCCCTGCCCCTGCGCCAACAACAGCCCCAGCACTGGCTGCAGGTTTGATGCCAGCGGAGAGGCATCTGACGCTCGCCGACGTGGGCAACATCACCGGCCGTGTGCACGACGAGGCGCCCGAATCGACCATCGGCGGCCAGACCACGTGCATCGTGTGCATGGTGGGGCCCAAGTCGCACCTTGCGGTGCCGTGCGGCCATCAGCTCGCGTGCGAGCGCTGCGCGGCCAACATGAAGATTTGTCCATACTGCCGCGAGCCCGTACAGCAATGGGTGATGGCGCGGGTGGTGTAGCCCGACCCTTGCGCTTGGGGCGAAATACATGGCCACTGGCGGAAAGAGTGTCGTACCGTACCACAGGAATCCTAATTGTTCCTCCGTTACAACTTTCGTCTGTTGGTAAAGATTGTCATAGTGTCAAGAACTCTCGACTGTCATGCACCGCCTCGACCCTCGTGTACCCCCGAAGAACACGTCAAGAACATACTGGCCGGCCCCGCGTCGAGGAGTAAGCTACTTTATCGACACCCACCCAGACACGCACGCCGCAGCGGAAGACCCACATCACTCCCCTCATCCACGCTACAGGCCGGGGCATGAAGTCCATGCATGGCCTATAGAAAGGTGTCTGTATGCGGACTGCTCCATGCAACATCCCCAAATTGTCGGCCAGCAGGGTTTTGTCACCTGTAGAAGGCGTGCGGGCCGAGCAGCCTGCATCGGGCCTGGTGGTCAACATTGCTTCTCGCGCAGCAGAGTTCGTGGAGGTGATCGACGCAGTAATTGAGGCACTCCTCCTGTGCAGCTCTATCCGTATGGATGGCGCAGCAGGGGTTCTTCGTCGGCCCCACCGAGTCGCAGTAATACCCATCTCCCCACAGTGGCGTATGGGGACCGTCATTGGGGTTGGGTGCAGGGTTCGGCGGGGGCGGTTTGGGCGAATTAGGCGGGCTAGCATGAGAAGGCTCGCCATGGGTAGGCTCGACATTAGGTTCGTCATGAAGAGGTTCGCCGTGAGGAGGCTCACCGTGAGGAGGCTCGCCATGAGGTTCGCCATGAGAAGGTTCGCCGTGAGGAGGCTCACCGTGAGGAGGCTCGCCATGAGGTTCGCCATGAGAAGGTTCGCCGTGAGGAGGCTCACCGTGAGGAGGCTCGACATTAGGTTCGCCATGAGGAGGTTCGCCGTGAGGAGGCTCACCGTGAGGAGGCTCGACATTAGGTTCGCCATGAGGAGGTTCGCCGTGAGGAGGCTCACCGTGAGGAGGCTCATCTTGGTGATTAGGTTCGCCATGAGGCGGCTCGCCGTGAGGAGGCTCACCGTGAGGAGGCTCATCTTGGTGGGGCGACTCCTTAGGCAGTTCCCCAGTTGGCATCCCTCTGGCCGGCGGCTCCCCCAGCGGCTCCCCCAGTGGCTCCCCCAGCGGCGGCTTCCCCGTCGGCGGGTCACCTTGGAGCGGCTCCCCGAAGTCATCCTCTTCCTCAAAAGTAGGGACCCATCCCTCCTCATTGGGAAATACCTCCTCAGTAGCCGGCTCATCGACGTAACGCGTTCCCCACGGAGGGCCACCGTGGGGCGGTCCACCGCCCGGCGGTCCACCGCCCGGTGGTCCACCGCCTGGCGGCCCACCATGCGGGCAAAAGTGGGCAATGACCTCTAGCTTGATGCTGTCTGGGCAAGATCTGGCGCAGCCACCCATGGCCATCATGGCCTCTTCGCAATCCTCAGGCTCGTGCATGCAATTCCTTGCGCACTTCGATGTGCAAAAGGTGAGCATGTGATCCTGTGGTACCTTCCCACCACAGCCAGTTATGGGCGAGCTGGAACCGGAGCCAGAGCCGGGGCCTGAGCCTGAGGTGGGGCCTTCTTCTTCGGGCTGGCCCACAGAGTGCTCAGGCGGCGAGTGATGCGGCGTCGGCGAGCGAACGAGCGGCGACGGCGGTGGCGAGTGGCGATGCGGCGGCGGCGAGCGGATGCGCGGTGGCGGTGGTGAGTGGCTCGGTTTTGGCAAGGAAACCGGCGACGGCGACAGCGAGTGGATCGGTGTCGAGGCAGGCGACGGCGACGGCGAGTGGCTCGGTTTCGAGGCAGGCGACGTCGACGGCGAGTGGCTCGGTTTCGAAGCAGGCGATGGCGACGGCGAGTGGCTCGGTTTCGAAGCAGGCGATGGCGACGGCGAGCGGCTCGGTTTCGAGGCAGGCGACGGTGACGGCGTGCGCCTCGGTTTCGAGGAAGGCGATGGCGACGGCGAGCGGCTCGGTTTCGAGGCAGGCGACGGCGACGGCGAGTGGCTCGGTTTCGAGGCAGGCGATGGCGACGGCGAGTGGCGGCCCGCGGAGCCCGAAGAGCCCGAAGACGAACCATGACCCGAGGACGACCCGCCAGAGGAGCCGTGACTGGCAGACTCGCCGGAGGAGCCTGAGTTCGAAGAGCCCGATGAGCCCGAAGACGAGCCATGACCCGAGGACGACCCGCCAGAGGAGCCGTGACTGGCAGACTCGCCGGAGGAGCCTGAGGTCGAAGAGCCCGATGAGCCTGAGCCGTGACCCGAGGACGACCCGCCGGAGGAGCCGTGACTGGCAGATGCACCGGAGGAGCCTGAGGTCGAAGAGCCCGATGAGCCTGAGCCATGACCCGAGGACGACCCGCCGGAGGAGCCGTGACTGGCAGATGCACCGGAGGAGCCTGAGGTCGAAGAGCCCGATGAGCCCGAAGACGAGCCATGACCCGAGGACGACCCGCCGGAAGAGCCACCGGAGTTTTCACCGGAGGAGCCACCGGCAGAGCCGCCGGAGTTTCCACCGTTTGAGCCACCGTGAGAGCCACCGTTAGAGCCACTGGACGCGCCCGCGGACCCGTGCGAGCCCTGGTCATCGGCCGCGGGTGCATGTGTTGGCTCGAACCCTGGTCGGTCCTCATCGCCCGGCCAGTGTTCAAGGCGGCATGCTGCCTGACAGCCACAATGATTCCGCATCGAGGGTTTCGTGCACTCGTCTGCAACCTGGCACTTGCAGTCTAGAGAGACCGTGCGATTGATGTCGGGCGCCAGGATGCTCGCTAGCTCCATTCCGCTCGCGATTTCCATGTCGCTGGCTGGCTCCGTGCCCATTGAGTCAGCGTGCAGCACGTAATCCTGATTTAATCCTACACCCATGGCTACGGCGGGCGCGCAGCACAAGACCAGGAAGCGCGCCACCATTTTAGGCCTAAAATGGGACGAGTCGGAGACGCACCAAAAATGGAAGAAGGCGCCGTCTTCGGTCGTCCATCAGCTCGGAACGACGCTACGCATGCAAGTGTGGGAAGAGGGGGAAAGGGGGGACATGGGGGGATTCATCTTGGTGTGCGAGATCGATCCGTACGAGCCCACGCCGTCCGCGCCGCCTCCACCACCGCTCTCTTTGCACGTATTGTTGATGGTCCCGAGCGCGTCCGTCGGGCGCAGGGTGAGCAGCGTTACACCGTCCTTGCGGCAACGTACGCACGTGACGATGGCGGCGTTGTGGCTGTCCCATCGGCCGGCATGTTTAGCTGGCCCCCATCGGGCCCATCGTCCACATCCTTGAGTTCTGGATGTACCCGTCTCTAGCGGTCTAGGAGACCCTGGGGAACCCATGCCACCTCCGTACCCACTTTCCACTGGTACAGTGCTGGCATGTGGCGGCTGACGCGGTTTTCGATTATTTGCTGACCGCTGCGATTTCTGCCGCTTTTGCGACCCTTTTGGCCATTGCTGCCTCTGCTGGCCGTCTGAACGGCTTCGCATCGCGGACGACGTGGAGTAGGACGAGGATGAGCCGGACGACGCGGGTGACCACGATGAGGTGGACGACCTTGAGGACGAGGAGTAGGACGAGGATAAATTGAAGGAGGGAGATAATGATGATGAAGAGGAGGATGAGGAGGATGACGAGGGTGACGAGGGTGATGACGTAAAGTGACAGTCGTATGAGGGGTCGTGGGGTTCGTTCTCGTCGAATTCGACCCAACAGCCACTGCTCGTGTTGCTCTCGTCGCTTTCGTCGCCGTCCTCGTCGGCGTTGCTCTCTTCGACACTGCTGCCGTAACTGTCCTGGGCGCTTTCGTCGCTGTCCTCGTCGCTTTCGTCGCTGTTGGGGTCGCTGTCCTCGTCGCTTTCCTCCTCGAGGTGCAAAAGACGATCGAAGGCCTCCTCTTCGTTGTACACCGGCTTCTTTGACCCCTTATATCTTGCCGATTTGCGCCTTGGTTTGAGGTCCGAAGGGATGTCATGCGGGCGCTTCTTGGAGGTCTGCTGTTGCGGCGCCGTTCTAAGTGGCTCGAGCCCAAGAGCAGCGAGAAATTCATTGTTGCGCTTGATGTTCTCCAGTCTTTCCCTTTCGTACGTGCTCAAGGTACGCAGCATTGTTGGAACTTGGAAGAACCTACTCGACGCCGGTACAGGCCGCCCTGTGCTACGCAAGATATATCGGAGCAGACCAAGTTGCGGCAGAAACCGCGAAGCACAAAAAGCAAATCGGTGCACGCGCCGTCATGGGCGCTTCAACAGTGCGGTGCACGCCTGATCCTGCCCCCGCAAAGCACTTCCAAGCAGAAGAGGTGAAGGATAGAGGCCGAGCGGCTAAGAAAGATTCTTCAACGGCTTCGCCCTCGGCGCCGTTTTGGTCGATGCGAACGTACATAATGAGGGCTGCACTGGTGCGGCTCGTACAAGCATGCTTGCTTGCTTGCGGCTCGTACGCACGCGCTCCTATTCCCGTCGCGTGAGTATACAATACCTCATACGAAAACGGACCGATACCGCGGACAAGAAACGCGAACGAGAGTCGAGACCGCCCCGTTGTATATCGAGCCGTAGTCCGTACACAGATCATGTGTACCCTGACCCCTCATGTCAAGTTGTGCTCAGCACCACAACTTTCCACACTGGAATCATTTGAACATGCCACATACACACACGGAGGGTGTTCCACACGGCAGAGGGACGGCGTCGCAGGAAGGCATTAGAGACGGCATGCAGGAAGGGCACAGCGGATCACACGAACACGTGACAATCCAGGACACCTCGCAGACAGCCAGACACTCAATTCGGTCGCGCTGAGGGAGCAACGGACGGCAGGCTCATAGTCTGGCTCCTAGCGGACGCCTGCAGAGTCGCGGGCTGGCTCTCCGGATGGCTCTTGAGCAAGTTCGCCCTGCTGAGGTTGGCGAGGCGCGCTGAGACATCCCGAGCAGTCTCCATCTCGGCTGAGCTCGCAGTGGCCGGCTGGCTCTTGAGCTGTGCCTCAGGGCTCGCCTTCATCTGCGGATCGGCGGCGGGGGGGGCGACCAACGCTTCCTTGGGGGGGTCGACAAAAGGGACGTTCATGACGAGCGCCGGCAGCTCGCTCAGTAATTGGCGCGCGACCGTATGATTCCACAGCCCGATCATAGTCATACGCTCCCGGAGAGCATTCGGATGGCTCATGTTCGCACGGTAGTTGTCCCAGTCTTGGCGCACCAGCCGGCCAGCGGGTGTGTTGATCGTGAGAAGGTCCGCCTCGCCGACGACATGGCGGTACTGCGCACGCGTGGTCGCGTTCCACTCAATGAGCGCATCGAGGCACGCCTGCTCCGCTCCCCTCGAGGTCGCCATCGAGGGGTTGCACACGCCCGTGAGCGGCGCCCTCCACCAATCCTCGAGGAGCTCCGGCAGCTTCGGGTGCTCCGCGTTGAACAGGAGCACGCCGACGTTGAAGCGGCAGTTGCCTAATTTGGACGCACAGCGCCCTTCGTTCGCTTCAAGGATGCCCGGGACGACGCGCTCGACCGCCGCGGCCATGGCGACCTCGGTGAGGCTCGTGGCGCGCACAGTGGTCGCGTCGGCAGAGCTGACGCCTGTGGGGCTCGGCTCGGCGGGCGTGCTCATGCTCGGGGGCTCGTATTGGGGGCGCACCCAGAGTGGGAGGCTAGCAAAGCTGGCGGCGTAGTCGACATCGGGCTGGGAGAGAAAAGCGTCGTCCTCGATCCACGCAATGTACTTGCACGGCTTGCTGCCAGGTGCCATCGACTTCCAGTCGTGGAGGAGCTTCTGCACGATCGAGATCTTGTACCAGGAGAGCAGGCGCCCTCCGAGCTTTCCGGGCACCAACCCGTCGTCGTCCACCTCGGGCGCCGGGATGAGTGTGAAGCGAATGTCCGGTGCGCGGCGCACGATCTCGTGATCGATGAGTGCCGACTGCACGGCGACCGGCAAGTTGAGTGGGTCCGAGCGCGTGTCAGCCGTGTCCCACAAGCCGGTTGACAGCAGAGAGGCATTGGCTCGCGTCTGGAGCAGGTCTACGTAAGATTGGAGTGCGGCCACCGAGTACGCAGGAGACGATTTGACGATTTGCAGCGTGCAGGCACCCGTTTTGGCCACTGCGGGACTCTCAGCAGAGCCCAATCTGTACACCTTGGGACGTCGAACCGTTGTGAGAACGGTTGGATTCCAGTCGGGACTCGCGCGGTCCACTTCGCGAGAGCCCAATAATTTGTATCGAAGTTCTTCGCCTTGCACTGAGCCTTGGCCACTCATGGTCGCCGACGAGTGGCCATCTTCTGCTTGAAGGGCGTGCCCGGCTACGGTGTGCAAAGGTATGATGTCCGCCGCCTTGGCCTGGGAGTACGCGAGTAGCAATGCCAAAGGCCTCAGCATTTTCAGCCAGTTTCCTATTTCGGGCACAGAAGGACTCACAGAAGCGTAAACCGGCTTTTTTTGCGGATACCTTAGTTATTTTCCGTAGTGTGGGGCGGAAAAGAAAAAAAAGAAAAAGGCGCCGCAGGCGCCCCAGGGCGCCAGGGAAGACTAAAGGAGACTTGGGATGATACTGTCGATACCTGGTAACACTTCGGGACCAAGGTCGTGGCGCGGTAGTCGCTCATTTCTCGCGGCGTGGGCGGCGGCGGCTGCGAGGGCGGCGGCGAGGACGGCGGCGGCGAAGAAGGCGGCGGCGAGGAGGGCGG
>Ga0210243_101743_pt1 | contig 14520 bp, 12 predicted proteins | sample ChrtobMeP5a_32mM_FD_155461 | JGI IMG/M metagenome (GOLD analysis project Ga0210243, IMG submission 155461) | Chrysochromulina tobin associated microbial communities from unialgal haptophyte culture, Seattle, Washington, United States - P5a_32mM | ecosystem: Host-associated > Algae > Haptophytes >...
ACGCGCTCCCTCGGGCGCTCGAAGGGCCCTTTCGGAGCGTAACTTTGACCGAGCACTGCGCCGGAACGCTTGCGAATGGGTGAAAACCGAGCATAGGCCCCTGATCCCCATCACTAGGGCACCCTTATTCCATAGAGACATCATCAGAATTGATCATTTTGGCGATGGTCAATTTTCGCTCCCCAGGCCGTCTGACCGAGCTAGAATACCCGTGAGTCGCGAGGTCCTTGGCATCGTCTGGCGCGCTTTGCTTCTTTCGCGTGTACGGGGCAGGTGTGAGGTGTCAGGTTTGAGGACGTGAGGTATTGCGGGGGCCGGGCGTGGGGGGTCGCGCGCCTCGCCGCCTGCGCCCTGCGGTCCTGTGCGTGAACCGCGTGATCCGTCGCGTTGGTTGGAGGTTGCGCGCTTGCCGTCCGAGCCCTGCTTGCGAGGGTAATTCCGTGAAGGCTATAGGGTAGGGGCCTCGTGCCCAGGCTTTCCTTCGGTGACGCGTTCAGCACTTGCTTTTCTACTTGCCTACTAAACTCTTGTGCGCCTCGCGGGCGTTCCGTCTCATAAATTGCAACCGTGAGTCTTCAAGCGGAGCAGCAAAGCTCTCTGCGCACCTCGTCGTCCACGCTGTCCGGAATGGCCACAAAGGAGGAGCCATTCTCGGTGGCGAAGAGGACCTCGTGCCCAAGCTGCAGCGCCTCGGCGAGGCCCTCGTCCACGCGGCATCGCGAGAGGCCGCCGCGCGCCTCGTCGACACTCATTGGCCAGAACTCGTCGCGCGACCTCGGCCACACGTAATGGAGAGGCCGGCCGACCGGCCAGACGGAGACGGCCTCACCCCACTGGGCGGCCGCTTCGGCGCGTGGAACTGCAATGTGAGCAATAGAGGGGCGTGCGGCCACCTGAGAAAGCTGCCGAAGCTCGCCCTCGAGCCGCTCAAAGTAAGCCAGTGCATCGCGTGAGCCATAGGTGCTCAGCTGGAGCAGGTCGGGCGGAGGCGAGAGGAGCGCTGCCGGTGTGTCTGTCGGAAGGTCCTCGCCGCGGTAGAGAAAACGGCCGCTGGCTCTGACAGCGGCTAGAAATGATGGATCACACTCCTTGCGAATCATCGACACAGCATTCGCGAACGACAGTGGCTCAGCAGCGGATTGCCTCGCGGTGGCCCGTTCCACCTGCAGGAGCCAACTTGGAACCCAGGTGGGAGCACCCGGCTCCGTGGAAACCCAAGCAGCTGGCGTGCAACTCGGAGTTGCCGTCAAAAGAGCGAACCCAAGGTTGCAGACGATGCGCCGAGGAAACAGGGTCCGCATAAAAACACTGGACGACCGTTATAGGACCTTTAAACCCCGGGGTACAGATCCCAAACTTCATAACGTCGACAGTGCAGACACCACCTCTCTGAAATTACGGGGTCTTCCTTTCGGCGCTCATGACAGCGCGAACCATACGTGTCGCGAAGTCGGACGCCAAAGAGGAGAAGGGGCGCAGGTGGGGCGAGCGAACCTTTTTGTGGACAGCGCCCTCGAGCAACTGAGCGCCCTCAAGACCGGCTGGAGGGATGCTGTACGCGGACAAGCGCGCACTCGAAACTAACCTGCAAGTCTCTTTGCTCAAGATCCGTGAGAAGGAGCTGCAGTTCTACACGCAGAATTGTATTGCAATTGGAACCCAAGCTGCGCTGCTGTCCGGCTTTGCCTATAACGGCATCATTCAGGTCGACATTCCATCAGAGTCCTCCGATTGGCTCAAGACGGCCTACCTGTGCGTGACAACCTTTGCGATGGGCTTCGAGCTTATCGCCGTGCTCAATGCGACGCTCTGCTCCATGCTTGGGCCCGGTCTGGCGCTTCGAGGTCCCGACGGATCAATGCACCGTGCGGTCGACGGGCTCATGCTCGAGTACCGCTTGACCTTCCTGTTCTTCACGATGGGGCTGATCGCATTCCATGTGTCCGCACTGCTCTTCGCCTGGCTCGAGTTCTCGTGGCCAGTCGCCCTCGCCATGACGCTCGCTCTCCTCATGTTCATTTACGGCATGGCGCGGTACTTTAAGCGCATCTACCAGAGATTCGCCCTTGACTCGGACCATTACATTACGGGCAAGTTTGAGTTTGGCGGCCAGCAGAACGACACGATGGGCGACAGCGCTTCGGCGCGGCCCGCCAGCCTAGGCGAGGTGCTCTCGGGCGGCATCTGCGCGCTCCCAGGCGGGCGCAATGCGACGAGTGAAGCTCAGCGTACGGAGGAGACACGGAAGATCATCGGAATGGTCGAGCCCACCGCGCCGGCGATTGGCGGGCACACCGCGCCTCGGCAGGCGGCGCCGGCGAAAACAGGATGGTGGTAGGCGGCGTCGCCAACAAGAACAACCCGGATTGCATGGTGCAGTGGAGCGCGCGAGAGGGGCGATCCGCACGGACGAGCCTTTGGCCTTGGGCGTACGGAGACGGCGCGATCGGCCAGCACGTGCCCGGTTACAGTCGGTCACTAGGAGATTGACGAGAACATGTGACTCCTGAGTGGCAGTGAGCGTTGTGCCTGTGTCGATTGTCGTTGGGGCACGTGGGGTCGTCTCAGGTGCGCGAGTGAAGGTTGTGAGAGTCTGGAGCCTGAGGGGGGTTTGTAGTAGTATTACAGCTTCGTCCTGCTTGAAAGCTATAAAGAACCCCCTCGATACTAAGCTAGCCATAAGCCAATGAAGCTTGCGGCCTGGGCAGGCTGCCTCAGGGTCTGCGGGAGGGCGATGGACGGCGGCGTCTATATGTCCGGGTCTCCGTCCGGACGCTGTCTCGCTGTGCGTCCGGTACCGACCCACAAGCAGGGCACCAGAGCAAGTGGACACTCTGACGATGGCACCGACCAAGTCAGGCCGTCGACGACTGCTGCCGCTTAGCTTGCTTAGCTAGCTTGCTTGCATGGGAGGGCGTCAGCGGCTGTGGCGTTGGCGGCAAAGCGGCCGCGCCCAGGAGGGGGACGCTACCCGGGACGCCGGAGATTTCCCCGGAGATTTCCCCGGCTTGGGGAGCGAGGTACGGATTCCGATTCACATGGCGCGCGGCGCGCTCTGAGGGCGGCATGGTCGCTCCCGGCAAGGCGAACTCAGGGATGCGAAGCTTCTTGCCAATCGCGCAGCTCTCGGCCTGGCAGAAGACGAACGCCACGTCCGCTGGAACGGGATGACGCTCCCTGGCTTGGCGAGCCTGGCGGTTCGCCAAGGTACGGTTCCAACTACGCCAAGCAGAGAGGTTGGCTCGTTGCCCAAGGGAGACACGCGGCTGAAAAATGTGAAGCCCTTTGGGCGTGAGGAGGTCGGGCAGTACGAGCTGCTCCATCCATGCTTGCAGCACGTCAGATGGCACTCGATCACCTTTCGTGTTCTCATAAGGAACGGCACGGCCAACCTGCAGGTCCTCCATAAAGTATGTGCCGCCTGGCTTCAGATGAGGCCACAGCGCATCAAATGTGTTCATGATATCAGCGTTCAAATGCGATCCGTCGTCGATGATGGCATCAAAGTCGCCTCTAGACGTCTCGATCCACCTTTGGAGATCCGCAGGATCCTTTTGGTTGCCAACGAGCGTGTGGATTCCCTGCTGCAACATCGAGATTTGATGCTTCTTGATGCACAGCTCATCGATGTCTGCCTCCCAGAGCTCTGTTTTGGGGAGCAGCTTGCGCCAGAGCAAAGCGCTCGCACCGGGTCCATAATTCATGGCGCAACCAAGGCCGATTTCGAGCATCTTCGTCGCATGCCCCGCGTTCTTAAGCACTGGGATGAGGAAGAGCCCGTACATTATGTGATACTCATGGCCTAAAGGGTCTGCAGCACCTGTGACCTTGTCGGTCGTGACACCCAACTCGACCATGTCGACCATGTCGGGGCTCACCCATGCTGCAACGCGTACGCCGATCGTGCCGAAAAGAGCTCCTCGCAACCACATAATAGATGAATATGCGTTCGCTCGGCTCTCGAGGCCCCGGGCTGCACCCGTCTCGGGTGTTGCTGCCCGTTTTCCGCCGGCTCGTGCCTGAGAATCCCGACCGAGTCGGCGGTCGGGGCCGAAAGGGAGTACGCTAGAAAGCGGTCGACGAAACATCTCGCGGACTTCCCACAGCCCGCGGAAGCAGAAGCGCCGCTCTAGCCTCTCACAGCCATGGTAAGTGTCTTGCGGGATGAACTTCCTCTTCCGAGTGGTGGTACATGTAACTGTGTGGACCCTGTGGCGCCCCGGCGTCTTTTGACGGCACCGAAACGCCACGTGTTTGGGGCTCGAGATGGCTCGAGCGTCGAGTCTCGATGAAGGTGTGCGACGCACACGTGCCCGCCCGGTCGCCAGCTTTTGCCGCGTTGACACATAACCGCCGGCGAGCGTTGCCACTAGCACGTCCTGCGCAACGTAGACGCCACATCTCTGCCGCATTTGAGTCTGCCGCTGCGTTGCTCCTCCATCGCTTCAGCAGAATTGATGTCGGTGACACTTCCGTGTGCAGGTATGGTGCAACTGCTGCTCTTCACCCTTGGCATCGCGGGCCTCTTACCTCCTCAATGCTCTTCATGGCCACGCAGCAGTCGACGCAGGTGTCGGCTCCGCATGTCCGATGCGGAGGTGACGCGAGACCTGTCTAGTGTGGTCGGCGGCTTGCATGGCGGCAAGTACCAGTTCGGTGCGGGCGGGGCGCAGTACTACGCGGGCTCGATCTTTGCGGCTTCGCTCGCCGCGAGTGTCAGCGAAGCCGCGGCGGCTCCCGGCGGCGAGCTTGAGGCCGCCGAGTGGCCCAGGTGGGCGAGCGAGCTGCGCGCGCAGCCGGACGCTTTGGCGGGCGTGCTGGCCTTTGCGTGCGCAGGGGATGTGCGCGAGGCGCGCGTGGAGAACACCTACCGGACCTGGGAGCCGTGGGTCGCCGCCGTCCTCACTGCCGAGGGCGAAGTCGCCGCCGTCGCGGCCGAGTCACCCTATGCACTCGTGGGCGCCTCCTCGGGCACCCTCGCTCCTCGAGGCGGGGCGAGCAACGTGTGCGACGCGAGCAAGCCGTACTCGGACGCGGCGTACGTGCGGGTGCAGTGCTGCGCGCCGCCGGGCGCTCCCCCCGCGGGTGGCTGGCTTGTGGTGAAGACGGAGGAAGAGCAGTGGACCTTTGCACTCTCGCGCGAGGCATGAATCTCTGCGCGGGTCTGTCTGCCGTGAAGCGTGATCGGTGATTTGCGCGTTGACGTAATTGGATTATTTTCGCGCGCGGGCGACTCGGTCAACGTGACATGCGATGCGACGAGCACACACACAGACGCGCGGCGCATCGACGGACGTTTCTCCGCCGCATGTGCATGACGTAGATCCACACGCCGGCCGGCTTCTTACGGCTTATTACGGCTCATGTCTTCGCGAGACCACACACAGCGAGATCACCTCAGACATTATGTGTGGGTCTCATCTCCCATGCCGCGCACATGCGAGTCGAAGATCTGAGCACACCCGGTGGCGCGGCAGACGAGGCTCGCGTGCCCCCACAAGCGCGAAGCGAGGCGGCGCTTAGGCGAGGCGAAGCTATAGCTTGAAGCTCAGGCGGCGGCGGGCTCGGCGGGCGGCACCATCTGGAAGTTCTCGAGGAGGGCCGTGAGCGAGTCCTTGTGTGGCTTCTGATTCCATTCGCCGTACGGGAAGGGGAATTGGGCAAAGTGATGCTCGGCCGTCTCGACATTCGGGTACATCGTGGTGGCGGCTGTGGGCAAGCTCATCATCGTGCGCTGCAGCCCCGACGAGTAGAGAGCGGCTGGGCCCAAGCGCGTGGGGGCGGACGGGAACTTGCGACCGAGGTGGGCCTCCTGCGCCATCACAGCGCGTACCTGGCCCGCCGCATCCAAAGTCGCGTGTCGCATCGCCTTCTGGGTCGACGCCACGTCATCGCCGAAGACCTGGGGGTTGAGGGTAGTTCGCTCCAAGGAGAGGCGATTCGCAGCGAGCTCGCCAGCAGCGCCGCGCAGCTCGTAGAGCGCCGCCTGCGACGCCAGCCGCTCGCCCGAGAGCACCGTGTGCCCAGGGGTCTGATGGTACGTAGGCGGCCCGATCGTGAAGCGCTCCTCGCCGATGCGCACTGGAGGCACCTTGTACCCTGTGGACGAGAAGGCGCGCGGCCGCGCCTGCTCGATGACGGGGCCGCAGGCGGGGCGCTTCTGGTGCATCCAGGCGCCTGCCCGCCACAGCGCCTTCGCCGGATCCGTCGAGCGGTAGTAGCGCTCGAAGTCCGATTCCCACTCTGGGAACGGAGGCACGGGCGGCGGCGGCTCGCCGGCGATGAGTACGGCGCGTGTGTGCACGAGGCCGGCCCAGCGCTCCAACTCGGAAGATTGGTGCTTCGCGTCCACCTCGTACCGGTGCGCTGCCATCTTTGGCGACTCGCCGTACGCGTCCGTGCGCGCCGCGTCGGCGCCCGCCTGGAGCAGCACCTCACAGCAGCCTCGGTGCCCGCCGCGCGTGGCGAGCAGCAGCGGGGTCGAGCCCGAGTGGCCTCCGGCGAGGTCGACGGTCGCGCCAGCCGCGAGCAGCTGCTGTATGCACCCGACGTTCCCGTTGAGCGCGGCGGCGGCGAGGGCCGAGAGGCCCGAGACGTTTTGGACATCGGGCGAGACGCCCTGCTGCAGCAGCTTCGTGAGCACCGGGACGTTCCCCGCCGCAGCCGCGCTCACGAGCGGGTGCTCCCCGTTGGACTGCAGCACGTCCTGCGGGTTGAGTGGGGGCGGCTCCCATCCTGGCGCCTCCACAGGCGGCGGGGGCGGCTCCTCCTTCTTAGGTGGCATGTCGAGCGCTCCAAGCGGAACAGTCTGTTTCAGATGCGGCACACCTTCTTCGTGTTCGGCACAGGGGGCAGCAGGGAGTGTTCGGTCCACACTCGTACACTCACAATTGAATTGTGTGCCTTGAGGGGTTACAATTGTTCGGGTGCGGTTTGACAGCGCGTTGCGACGGGCGCTCTACGCGTTCGCATCATCTTGTCCGGCCGCCAACGTCCTTGTTGCAGAAGGAACTGCCGAAGGCATGCCTCGCTGGGACCAAGGCGAGCTGCTTCCGGAGAACCGCGGCGCGCTGCAAGCGCACCAGCGGGAGGCGCCCTTTGCCCTCGAGGGCGACGTGTATGCCGCGCCCACGCACGTCAACGACAGGCACACGTACTCGCAGATCGCACTCGGCGGGCCCGACCAGATAACACGCGCCGACATCCTGATGGCGCAGCAGGCGGCGCGGCTGCGCAACCCGCACGCGGGCCGCTCGCAGCTGAGCTCCCTTCAGCTGACCGACGAGCCGCCCGCGCCGAAGCCGCTGCCGCTGCCGCCCAGAGCAAGGGCAGCACGCTCGAGCATTGAGATCACCGACCAGCTGCCAGCGAACGCGGCGCGCAGGCCGCCCGAGGGCTTCTTTTACAATGAGCACGGCAATCTGCAGGCGAAGCCGGCCTACGGCCCGCGCCCCACCCAGATCAGCAACGCGCTCTTTGGCGGCCCGGCGGACTCGGTCCCGTACGCCGACGAACAAAAGCACACGGGGCGCGCGCAGATACCGGACGCGCGCGCGCAGCGGCAGCATGTGGACGCGCTCGTCTTCGGCGCGCAGCGCGCCGGTCCGGCGCACGACATCGACCTCGCGCCGCCGCATGAGGGGCGCCGCCACGTCATCGGCCGATCGTCGCACGTCGGAGCCGAGTTGAGGTGGGAGGAGGAGGCCGAGCACGAGCGGTTCGTGCCTTCGGCGCCCGGTGCGCCGCCAGCGGGCGGCTGGGCGATGGACGCTTTCCCGGCACCACGCTCGGCCGCCGCCGCGCATGAGCTCTTCCGTCCTCTCATCGACCCCTCGCAGCCGCCGTACCAGTACCAGCAACAGCATCAGCAGTACTACTCGCCGCCTCAGCAGCAGTACGCTCCGCCGCCGCCGCCGCCGCCGAAGCAGTACTACTCGCCGCCGCCGCCACAGCAGCAGCAGTACGCGCCGCCGCCGCCGGCGCAGCAGCACTTCTACGCTCCACCGCCGGCGCAGCAGCAGTACTACGCTCCACCGCCGCCGCCGCGCCACGCTCCGAAGGCACCGACAGAGCTGGTCGACTACTCGCGCGCCGCCGCTCCGCCGCGCCTCTCGCCGGTCTCGCAATACCAGCTGCCCACCCAGATTCCGAGCGCCAACGCCGCGCCGCCGGCCGCCGTGTCGGGTGGACCGCTCGTGTACGATCCAGTGCAGCGCCGATGGGTGACACGCGACGGCGGTGTGCCGTCGGCGCGCGATCCCATCCTACGTGGCGGCCCGTCAGGCGGGCCACCCACCCAGTACGACGCGCCGACCGCCGCCGCGCCGTCGGGCGGCATGCGCCATCCGAAGCTGTGGCTTTCGACGGCCATGGCCGAGTACACGAAGCAGAACAGCCAGCTGCCGCCCGACCTCGCGCCGCGACGGGACGCGAATCGCAACCAGAGCTTCACCAAAGCCTTCGCGCCGCCCAACAAGGTGGCTAGTGGCTTCGCCCACTGAGCGCGAAGCGAATCTCCGACCCCCTACGTGGTTACTACGCACCTCCGTCCCTACATGCGCCGCCGCGGCTTCGATGTTCGATCTATGTGTGACCGGTGCCGTTACACTCCCCCACGAGTCCCAGCTAGCAGCTGGGCCTGGGGCGTCTCAACGCAACGTCTGAAAATGGTTCAAAACTCATGTCCAAATTAAAAGTTACTCACTCACAGGACGCCGCCCGGCGGTAGAAACTCAGTACCTATTACTGCACCAGTTACTTGCCAGCCTGCTACTGAGTGCTAGGTGTAGCGGCCGCGCTAAACCTAAAGCTCATCGCGCTGCCCGTGCCGCTTGACCTTCGCCTTCGCCTCGGCCTTGCCAATGCCCTTGTCGGCGCGCCCGTCGCCCTGCTCTCTCTCGGACAGAGTGCGCGCGATGCGCGTGAGGTGCCCCTCGACCTCGGCGGCGAGGGCCGCGGGCGAGAAGGCTTTGGCCATGCGTTCCCTCGCGCGCGCCCCCCGTGCTCTCGCCTCCTCGGGCTCAGTGTACACGTGGCGCATGAGCGCGCGAAGGTGTTTCACACTCGGCTCGGCCCACGTGTGACCGGGTAGCTGCATCTCGTCCGGCACCGGCACGCGCGTCGCGTCGAGCGGATAGCCCACCGTCTCATCGAGGAAGGCAGTCGGCCCCGTCGCGTTCGTTGCGATCACGGGCAGCGCCATCGCCATCGCTTCGACATGTGGTCGCCCCCACCCCTCACCCCGCGACGGCAGCACAAAGCAATCGGCCGTACGGTAGAGCGACGGCAGGGCGGCGGCCGCGACGTCGTGCCCAAGGATGCGCACGGGGGCGCGCCGCGCCGGCAGCCCACTCACGCGAACGAAGTCCGCAATCAGCCCCTCAAAGTCCCCACTCGAGTGGAATGGCGTCGTCTTGAGCACCAGCTCCACCCGCTCGTTCGCCTCAAACTCGGCCCAGTACGCGCGCAGCAACACATCCCACCCCTTGCGCGCCTCCCACTTGAAGACGGCGAGGAAGCGGTACGGCGCGGCCGCGGCCGCCGCCTGGCCCAATAGTGGAGGCAGCTCGAGCGGCGCATACTTAGTCGGGTCGAAAAAGGCACTGTCTACTGGCTCTCCGATGACGACTATTTTTCCGGCGTCGACGCCCGCGCGTGCAAAGTTCTCGGCCGCCTCAGAAGTCGGCACCCAAATTTCGTCCATAGTGTTGCAGCGCTCTGCCCACCCTTTGGGCAGACCGTCTGTCTCAAACATGGTGCGCCCGATGGCGAAGCGCGCCCGCGGCGGCGGGCAGGGCGCCACTGCGTCCCAACCTGGGAATTTGCTCGGCACCCACGCGTCCGGCGTCGAGTGGCACACGACGATGCCCGAGCCGGCGCCCCTCGCGTCGGCGAGCCTCATCACGCGCCGTAGCAGCTTCATGTGTGGGTGTGTGGCCAAGTCCTCGTCGGAGAGAGAAGCTGGTTCGGCAAACTGCCTGAGCGCAAAACGATTTCCAAGCACGTTCTCGAGGCCCTGGGCAAACGCGATCGCCTCCGACGCATAGCCTCCGCCCGACAGCGCCGGCGCCATCCAAAGCAGTCCTAGTGCCGATTCGCCCATGGCCCGTGTGTTGCCGAAGATTCGTGTGAATGGGCTGTGGACACGATTAGGCGAAATTAGGATGTTGGGCTGGGTTTGAAGACTTGAGTTTGTGATTTCCCGTCGTTCCTACGTCGTTCGATCTAATCTGAAATGTTCAATTGGAAAAAAGTTTGAGCTAGAACTCAATGAGAGAGCAGCAGTGGTGAGAGGACACCTTTCACAGGCTCGAGTTTCGTCTTAAATCCCTTCAAGTGGTTTTGGAGATCACTCAGGCAATTGAGATCAGGGGTTCTTCGCCCCATGCCCATAGCCCCATAGCCCATACGGTCCTGCACAGGTTCGGCAGGTTCGCTATGTTGTATCATTTATGTGTTCGGTTAACGGCATGGTTAACGGCTAACGCGCGCCACCCGGTGAACGTGTCGTCGGCGGCGCGCGTCTGTGCCGCTTGTGCGGGGTGGCGTCGACGATGAGCAATATGTCTTTGAGATCGTCTGATACCAGTGACATGAGAACCGAACCGAAGTCTTCTAAGAGCATCGCATTGACCCTACAGTGTCGACACGAGGTCGCGGGAATGCATCTGTGTACATTTTTTTGAACCGCTGACGTGCAGTCAGATGCTCTGAGATCCTTTTTGGCCGCTTTTCTGGTTCGCGAGAGCAAGCTCACCAGTTGGGCCGCCCTGACTCCTCAATGCCTCCTTTCATTGAAAGATGTCGGCGGGAAGGGGATGGAGATCCCCTGGGTGCACCTTGAGCCACGCCTCGTAGCCGACGTCGACGATGCCGTGGCGGAGGAGGACGCGCACGAACGCGTCGCGCGAGAGCTCTCCCTCACGCAGAGTGGGCGAGAGCAGCTGGCTCTCTACGAGCATCTGATCATACAATCGCTCGGCGGCGCCCCTCTCGAGCCACGGCTGCGCGCGCTGGCGCATCTCGCCGCCCGCGCCCACCATGGCGCGCAGGAGCCGATGGAGGCATTTCCACAGGTCGGGCAACGTGAGCGTGCCGTTACCGATCGGGTCGACTTCATCGAACCGGCTCTCGAGCATCCTCTCCTGCTGCCGCCGCGCCACGTCCCACGCACGCACGAGCAGCGCGAGGACGGCATCGAAGCGGAGGCACAGGGCCTTGCCTACGAGATCATTGGGGAGCATCGCGGGATCGCCTTGCCGCTCGGCGGTCTCCATAACCGCCGCCTGTATATGGGGAGGCATCCCGCTCGCCGCGACGGCCTCCTCGATGGCACCCCACACATATTGCGAGCCTCCCTGCTGACCTCCTTGTTGATCCGCCGCCTCGGCCGGCGGTGCCGTCACGCGCGCAGCGTCGGCGGCATCGCGTGTCAAGAGCACGCGGGGGTGTTCCAGGATGCCAAAGAGGATACGTAGGCGATGGGATCCACCGTACAGGGCGAGCAAGGCCGCGAGCACGTGCTCATCGTCTCCTTCGCTCCCAGGCGCGCTCAGGGCGACAGCCTTCCCAAAGGTACGCGCGCGTGCGGACTCATTGGGCCGCGGGGCCTCGCCACCGTGATGGCACGCGGAATGCAATAGGGCGGACAAGTCGGCCACACGCGCGCGCGCCGTCGCCTCGGCAGCCGCGATCGCGCCCGCGCCGGTCGCCGGTCGCGGCGGCGGCGCGGCCTTCTCGCACAGGTATCGGATGAGCGAGACCGGCTCGCCGATTCCACGCGCACGCAACCGAGCATCCTCCTCAGCCTTGTCGGCGAAGAGGGCGGCGAGGCGACGCAGCAGCTCCGGCAACGAGAGCAGATCCGCGGCCCCAGGCCTCCACTGCCACGAGAGCACCGCCCGAAACTCGAGCGCTATCTCCGGATTAATCTCCGGACCCCCCTCCTCGTTGGCCGTGAGCGCCGCCATACGAGCGAGCGCCCCTCGCCGGTCGGCCATTCGGTCCACTGCGCGTGCCTCCCAATGTCCAACCGGCGCCATCTTTGCCTCCGTCAGCGCGAGCGTGAGAGCCTCATACTGCTCGTCCACCTCCGCCAGGCTCATCTCAGTCTGGGTGGCGCTCTCCGCGCGCCACGGCGCCACCTGAGTGAGCACGCTCGCGATCTGCTCGCGCTCCGCCGGGGATACGTCGGCATAGTGGACAAGCGACGTGAAGCAGCGGCGGCGCGCGTGCGGACCGGCGCGGTGCAGCGCCGCAGCAAGCGCCACCCCCACCACGTCCTCATTGCCTGACCCCTCGAGCAATGCCAAGATCGCCTCCGAATGGCGGTGCGACGGGATGATCGTCCCGAGGAGCGACCCGAGGACCGATTCCTGCTCGTCGCTCCGCAGAGCTCCAAAGTCGTCCAAGACGCTCGCATGGGTGACTGCCCGCGGAAGCTTCGAGGGATCGCCGCCAACGTCGGCCAGCACCGTCGGGGCCAGCTTGGCACGCTCGATGGCAGTGAGAGCCGCGAGCGCTTGCTTCAAGAGCTCCAAACGACCAAACGAGCGCTCGAGCAAGCCCTCGATCAACACACCCACCTCGGCCGCGCTGCACATCGACGCCTCCTCGAGTACGCGCTTGACGCGCTCGGCCCCCATGGTGCCGAGCGCCTTTACGTCGATGGCGGGCGGCGGCGGCGGAGGCGGCGCCGTAGCGGGCATATCGACGTCGCTCACGGCGGTTGAGGCGGCCGCTCTGGCGGAGTTGGCGGCGCCGAGCGATGGCGTCCCCGTCACCGAGGCCAGCGTCGCTCGGCACAGCGCGTCCAGGCGGCGCTCCAAGCGCTCTCCCAACGAGGCATGGGCTGCGGCCTCAGCGGCCGCGCCCGGTGGCGGCGGCGCCAGCGGCTGGCGCGGAGGCGGCTTGGGCGGCGGCTTGGGTGGCGGCTTGGGCGGCGGCCGGTGGCGTGCGCCGCCCGCGTCGGCGCCCGGGGAGGACGACAGCAAGCTTGGCGAGGGCAGAGTGGCCGGCGCGGGTGCGCCGGATGGAGCCCCAAAACTCATCGTGGTCGATACGGCGGCTCGAAGCTTCGCATTCGCAGCTGCGCTGGCGGCGGCGTCCATGGCGGCGGCATGTGCATGTACTGGTGGTTTGGTGAGGCGTGCGAGGTAGCGCAGTCGGATGAGCTCCAGGAGGCGACCGCGCTCCTCGCAGTGCACACCCACCTGCCGAATCACCTCCGTCATCGCCTCATCCCACAGCGCCGTCTCGGCCTCCTCGTCCGCGGGCTCGAGCGCACCCAACGCCTCCTGCAGCCATGCACACAGCAACACGACATCTCGCCGGTTGGGCGCCGTGCTGGGCGCCGAGCGGGAGATCTCTGGACCCTCAGCCACGGACGGGCGCTGCACGCCTACCACGCGCCCGCACATCGCCGGAGAGAGGTCTACCGCTGCCGTGACGCTCGGCCGTCGCTGGGGATTCTCTGCCGTCCAAACCACCGACATGCGCACGGGCGGCTCCCTCATGATGAGGCTCCCACGACTGCCCAAAAAGGTGTAGCCCCTGACAGCTTTCCGCTCGCTTCGCCGCTTTGCCGTCTGCTCGGCAAGGGACTCAAATGCGCTCGGAAGCAGCGGCGACGAGAAGGAGGTGAGCATGCCAGTAGATTTTGGAGGTGCTGAGCTCGGCCGCGATCGAACGGAGACGTCCAAGCCCAAGCCGGGTTGATTCGTGGTGCCCGGGCCACGGTTCACGGCCGACGAGGGGCGCATGGGGCGATCTCGCCGCTCTCGAAGACGAGCAGCGGCCGAGCGACGATGGCGACACCCACGGAAACCGTTCTTTGGAGGGTGGGAGGGCTTTTTTCCGGAGCTGGAGGGACGAAAATAAAAAAAGAGTAAAAAGAGAAAAAGAGGGGAGAGAGGGGGAAGACTCTAGAAAGTTCCTCGAGGAGAACAAGAGCAGGGAGGGCGTCATCACGTTGCCGAGCGGTCTTCAGTACAAGGTTCATGCACCGGACGTCCATGCAGCTTGCAGGTTTGCATGCATTACATACGCAAGTAGGTTTTGCTCAAGCGGCTTACATCCGGATACATGCAGGGATCCATGCAAGTTTGCATGCACGACATACATGTACGATACGCAAGTACGAAGTAGGTTTTGCTCCGGCTTGCGAGTGGAGCGTGAGCGTGGTCGAGTGACTGTGTGTACGTACGTGTGGTTCCGACGGATATTCCCCCTTAGCTCGGGTCGCTCATCGTTAAGCGCAATATCTCCTCGGACGTGCAAGCCTCGGGTGCAATGCAGTCGAGCCACCTCTGGCGGCTCACGGTCGGGAGTCCCTCGTTTACTTCCTTCCACACGGGTCGCGTGGTGCATCTGATCTTAGAATCACTCGTTTGGGGTTTTTTCGGTTCTGAGGAAGACGTGATGGCATTGGCACAGTCCCCCTCGCGCCTCGGGGTTACCTCGGGGTACGCATGGATGCGCTCGACATCGTCGCGTAACGACGATGTCGAGTGCACAGGTAGC
>Ga0210243_101748_pt1 | contig 14472 bp, 9 predicted proteins | sample ChrtobMeP5a_32mM_FD_155461 | JGI IMG/M metagenome (GOLD analysis project Ga0210243, IMG submission 155461) | Chrysochromulina tobin associated microbial communities from unialgal haptophyte culture, Seattle, Washington, United States - P5a_32mM | ecosystem: Host-associated > Algae > Haptophytes >...
AGATCGCTGTTCACGACAGCCGCGAGCGACCGCTGAGTGCAGCGGTACGGTGAAGTGCTCTCGGCGCCGCCGAACAGTTCGGCAGGCTCAGGTAAGACAAAGGCGGAGGAAATGCGTGGGTGGAAGGGAGGGCGCGGAGTCGACGTGGCACATCTCGTGGCACAGGCGGCGTTTGGTGGCGAGGGCGGCGAAGACGGGAGGCAAGGTGTCCTCGACGGTGGTGACGGGGGAGCCGTTGCAGTAGAAGTCGTCCGCCGTGGCCGCCATGTTCTCCACGTCTGGGTGGAGGCGTTGCGCGGCCGAGCAGGCCTCGTGGTAGGCGCCGACGCAGAGGATGGTCGAGCTACCAACCCCCTGGCCACCCCCCTCAAAGGAGCGTAAGATGGTGGTGCTACCGGGGCACAGGACGGTGGAGCCGTTGCCGGCGGTGGCAACAGGGATGGTGCAACCTCCAAACCAAATGGAGGCGGCGATGGCGAGGAAGAATCTAAAGATGGGGAGGAGGCGAGGGAGGCGGAGGCGGAGGAAGTCGAATCCTGACTTCCGACAAACGCGTTGGTACATCTCCTTCACATCATCGGAAGTGGTGGCCGAGGTGGGGTCGCGCTCCGTCCAGCCACGCGCGAGGAACGCGAGCTTGGCGGTGCCCTTTGGTGAGTAGCAGAAGTTTGCCACGAATTTGAGCGGGCGCTTGGAGTCGGCGACCGATGCTTCGGCGGCCGCGACGGCCGCGCGAGCTGCGGCGAGGGCGGAGGATCCGGTGGCGGAGGCGGCATCGTGCTCGATGGTGGCGGCGGTTAGGCGCGTCTCCGCCGCCGCGACGCGAAGTTCGTGCGCCCGAACGTCCTCAGGCAGCGGGTGGGTGAGGTGGTGGTCGAGGTCCTTGCGAATTGCAAGGTTGACGACGGCCCACACCAGGCACGTCCACTTCTCGCACATGCCCAAGGGGCGGTACCCCTTCCGCTCGCCGGTCACGGCATGGAGCTTGACGAGAAGGGCCGCTCGGATGGCGCCGGCGAGGAGGTCGCGTAGGAGTGGGTGGCCCACGCCGCGGGCGACAGAGTTGATCCACCCTGTGATCGCGGCAGCGCCGCCATGGCGCACAAGCATTTTGATGAGGCGGTTGTCCTCCGGCAAGGTGCCGGGCGCCTTGAGGTCGTGCAGGCCCTCGGCTGCGCGTGAGACCTGCCGCTCGGTGAACTGGATGGGCGCGGTGCCAGGCTCGTCGGCGACGTCGGCGGCGGTGAGGGGGCGGAAGGGCGTCTGCGACGTGAAGTTGATGACAGCCCGTTTGGCATCATCCTCCCCGTGTGTGTCCCGGCTCCCCCCGGTGTCTTTTTACCGGTAAAAAGACACCGGGGGGAGCCGGGACAGTCGTACCGGTAAAATGACACGGGGGGAGCCCCGCCGGCAGCACAGTGACGGCATGCGTGCGTGCGTCGCACGGGAGGGAGATTACATGTACTGTCTTGACGGTTTACGTTCCATGCTCGCTTTCTCGCAATCTCGGCGGCTAACCCCGGCGGTTCAACACGGTCACCTTTCGGCCCCCGCATTCAGGAGCAAGATGTGCTTCAAGACGACCTGTGGCGTGTGCAAGCTTCCGACCTGGTCTGGGTGAGGTCAACACGTTGCGTCGGCACTCAAAGGCATCCCCGAGGAGAATCGGTGCCCCATGTGGAAGACAGGAGCGGGCTCTCACAAGCTAGCCGAGGGGGAGACCTGGACACCTACCGAAGCGCAGGCTGCAGCCGCTTCAAAGCAGGCTCAGCAGTGCGACATTTCATAGAGTGGCGCAACCGTCCTGCACGACCGTGCACCTGCAGACCGTCCCGCACGGCCGTTCTGCACGACCGTCCTCGCCGTGGTTCCGTCGACATTCTCGAGCACGCACGGCACACACGATGACGCGAGCAGTTGCACAGCGCCGAGAGGCGGTGACTGCTGGCTGAGGGAGTTTGTGCCAAGCTGCCCACGGCTTTCCATGCACAAGCGTCGGTTATTTACACTGTCATCGGGTGTACTGCCATCGGGTGTACACTGTCATCGGGTGTTCTGTGTACGGACGACGAACGAGTCGCAAGTAGAAGTACTAATCATTCAATTCCCAAACAGGTATAGGGTGGGGGCCTTATGCACATGAAAAATAGTAGACCACTCTACCTTGGGTCAACCATTGTATGGACCATTCAATTCCCAAACAGGTGTAGGGTCCGGGGCCTTATTGCTTATAACAAGCCTATAAACATGAAAAATAGTGTACACTCGTGCACAGTAAAAAGTGAAAGTGTTTGTCAGATTTTGGCTCTCCACAACTTAGAATTGGCAACCGCGACCTCACTCGAAGTTTATAATTAGCGCCAGACGTGCACTAAAAACGTGCACATGGTCTCATGGACGTGCACCATCCTCATGCACGCTCGGGCGCTGCCTTCAGTCGCGCGCCGCTACCGTTCATCGCAGGGGCTACCGGTAGGTGTGAAGCCGCAACGCAGCAAACTACCGGGACTTCGCGTCGCGCGCGCGCGCGCGTGGCGGCGGCGGCGGCGACGGAGTGGGGGGCGTGAAAGCGTGAGCTTGAGTGTGTTTGTCTGCCTGCGTTTACGTGTTGACCGGTCTGTCCCAAGCGGCAGCCGCTGTGGTGGGAAGGGAGAGGGCGGGTATGACTTGACTTGACTTGACGTTTCATGCTCGAACCGGTACAAGCTCGCATTCTCCCATCCTCGGCGGCTAAACCCGGCGAGCAACTCGGTGTCCTTCCGGCCGCCGCCAGAAGCGCATTCAGGAGCAAGATGTGCTTCAAGACGACCTGTGTCGTGTGCAAGCTTCCGACCTGGACTGGGTGTGGTCAACACGTTGCGTCGGCACTCAGAGGCATTCCCGAGGAGAATCGGTGCCCCGCGTGGAAGACTGGCGCGGGCTCGCACAAGCTGGCCGAGGGTGAGACCACCGAAGCGCAGGCTGGAGCCGCTTCAAATCAGGCTCAGCAGTGCGACATTTCATAGAGTGGCGCAACCGTCCTGCACGAACCGTGCAGACATTCCTGCAGATCGTCCCGCACGGCCGTTCTGCACGACCGTCCTCGCCTGGTTCCGACGACATTCTCGAGCACGCTCGGCACACACGATGACGCGAGCAGCAGCACAGCGCCGAAAGGTGGTGACTGCTGGCTGAGGGAGTTTGTGCCAAGCTGCCCACGGCTTTCCATGCACAAGCGTCGGTTATTTACACTGTCTTCGGGTGTACTGCCATCGGGTGTACACTGTCATCGGGAGATCGGGTGTACGACGAACTTCGAATACAAGTAAACAAATTAGGTAACGTAACGCTCCGGTGCACAGAATGTGTTTGTCAGCTTTTGGCTCTCCACAACTTAGAAATGGCAACCGCGCCCACAGGCGGCCGGCCCTGTGAGTGAGCCGAGTGAGTGGCGGTGAGTCTGAGTCGGCGCGCTGACGGTCGGAGTGAGTGAGTGAGTGAGTGAGTGAGTGAGTTGTCCGAGTTGTCCCACGGTGTGTCTGTTTCTCAATAACTCACTCACTCACTCACTCACGCCGGCCCTCACTCGAAGTTTTCGACTCAAGCGCTTACGATGTGTTATGAATAGCGCCGAGACGACTGACGAAGACAGCGGAGACTGACGTGCACCATCCTCATCGGCACGCTCGGGCGCTGCCTTCAGTCGCGCGCCGCTACCGTTCATCGCAGGGGCTACCGGTAGGTGTGAAGCCGCAACGCAGCAAACTACCGGGACTTCGCGTCGCGCGCGCGCGCGCGTGGCGGCGGCGGCGGCGACGGAGTGGGGGGCGTGAAAGCGTGAGCTTGAGTGTGTTTGTCTGCCTGCGTTTACGTGTTGACCGGTCTGTCCCAAGCGGCAGCCGCTGTGGTGGGAAGGGAGAGGGCGGGTATGACTTGACTTGACTTGACGTTTCATGCTCGAACCGGTACAAGCTCGCATTCTCCCATCCTCGGCGGCTAAACCCGGCGAGCAACTCGGTGTCCTTCCGGCCGCCGCCAGAAGCGCATTCAGGAGCAAGATGTGCTTCAAGACGACCTGTGTCGTGTGCAAGCTTCCGACCTGGACTGGGTGTGGTGTACACGTTGCGTCGGCACTCAGAGGCATCCCCGAGGAGAATCGGTGCCCCGTGTGGAAGACTGGCGCGGGCTCGCACAAGCTGGCCGAGGGTGAGACCACCGAAGCGCAGGCTGGAGCCGCTGCAAAGCAGGCTCAGGAGTGCGACGTATCATCACAGAGGTTACGAAGGCTTTGAACCTCTGTGGTTCCATAGAGTGGCGCAACCCTGCTCGACCGCGCAGACTGTCCTACACGGCCGTTCTGCACGACTGTCCTCACGATGAGCACGACGCCCGATGAGCACCACGTTCCGACGACAGTCTCAAGCACGCTCGGCACGCACGATGACGCGAGCAGTAGCACAGCGCCGAGAGGCGGTGACTGCTGGCTGATGGATATGCGGTGCCCAGCTGTGCGACACGGCTGTCTGACACTCTGACTTCATCTTCAAAATACTGTGTTCACAGTTCAGTCAAGTCGCTAGTACGTAGTACGCACTGTGCGCTGTCGAAGGTACTGTTTATCCCTAATACTTTACGCTCGTGCACAGCTTTTGTCTGTCCACAGCTTAAAACCGGCAACCGCGCCCACAGTGGCGGCGGGCCCTCACTCCAGTTTGACAGCGCCCATGAAAGCGCCGTTCGTGCCGTCTGCCGCCGCGCCGAGACGGCGCGTGGACTGTTCGCGCAGCTCCAGCGGCTGCTCGGCGGCGTCCTCTCGCTCAAAGCGCGCGAGCAGCCGCCAGTCGTACGGCCGGTGCACGTTGAAGTCGCTCTCCCATCCGAGGAATCCGTGGGTGTGCAGCTGGCCGTCCTCCATGTACGCTGCCGCGAACTGGGGCCCGAGGAACTGCTCAAGTGCCTGCGCGACCGGATCGCGCGCGGGCGCGGGCGCGGGCGCGGGCGCCATCTTGGGCGCGCGGCTGGTCACGGCGGCCGTGGTGGAGGAAGACGTGTCGCCCAGGCGCGGTGCCTTTGAAGGTCGGCGTCCGCCTTTCGACGATTGGGCGGGAGCTGCGCTGCCGCCATCGGCGGCCTCGTTCACAGCGGCCGCGTCCTCCTCTTCCCAGTGCGCGACCAGGAGAGCGTGCTCGGCGCGCCGACGCTCCAGGTCCGAGACGGCGTTGAGCAGCGCGTTCATCCGTGCCTTGAAGACGGCCTCCGACAAGAAAGTTGGCCCAACGCTCCCTGCGGGTGCGGGCGGCAGTTTCTTGCCCGAGGGCGCTGGCACGGGCAGCACATCGAGTACGTCGTACCCGCGAAACCAATCGGGTGGCGGCTCGGGCGCGTCGTAGCCGGCCCCGAGCGCGGCCGCGCTCGCCGGCGAAGCTTCGCGGAAACCTCCCGCACCGGGAGGCACCGCGGGGGCCTCTGCGGGCGGCAGCAGCGGCGGCAGCGGACGACGGCCGCCGAGGCGACACCCAAAATGGAGCTCGGGATCGTCGGCGATCTCAAAGTAAGCTCGGTAGCCGTGCTTGTACACGCCGAGAAGCAGCATCGCATCGTCGCGCGTCGACCACGGGACGGTGTCTTCGCGTCCCACGCCTCCCGGCACTGTCGGGGCTCGGAAGGTGAGCAGTGGCGTGCGCTCGCGCTCGACGGCATCGGCGAGACGCTTGAGGATGATGAGCCGCGCCATGAAGGTGGCGCCGAGCTTGTGCACACGCTCCGCGTACTCGTGCCCGCCCGCGCTGGCGGAGACGTACGGCTCGAGCTCGTGCGTCTGCTCCTTGGTCAGGAGCGGCGCATCGCAGCCGAGCTGGGAGAGGAGCTCACGCGCTTTGGCAATCCCCTCGATCTCCTGCTCCCCGAGGGGAGGGCCACCCGCCGGGATGCCGAGACGGGCATCGCCCTTGTCACCGCCGCCCACTCCGGCGATGGGCACGCCCACGCAGAGGCAGACGAAGGCGACGCCGAAGCGAGCCACCTCGACGTCGTCGCGGAGCTTGGTCGCGCCGCCCGCGTACTCCTTGATGCGCGCCCACCGGCCGAAACCATAGGAGAGCATCGCGCGCTCCACGTTCATGCGCTCCGTCTTGCTCCACACGTGCGCGAGTGATCGGCGTGCCTGGCGGCGTGCCTCCTCCTCGTCCTTGGAGCCCTTGTCCTTGATGCCGCGCCGCTTGACGCCGCCCTCCTCGAGGTGCTCCTCGATCTCAAACTCGCTCGCCATGCCGAGCCGTGCCACCTGCTTCGACTTGCGCTTGACGTAGTACTCGGCGAGCGCCTCGTCCTTCGCTTGCAGCTCGGGCAAGATCTTGGTCCAGAACTCAGGGTCGTCCATGTCGACGTCGTGCTCGTCGGATACAAAGGCCGCCTTCGAGAAGACCGAGCCGGAGCCCGTGTTCTGATCGTACGACACCTTGGTCGACTGCGCGAGGATCTCGTCAATGTCGGCCTCGTTGAACTTACGTGACTGCGAGTCGTCCTCTTCGGACATGAAGATGTTGTGCGCGCCGCGCTTGAGCATCGCGTCCACCTCGGCGCGATCCTGCGGCGGCCCGCGCTGCTGCGACGCCGTCACCGACAGTCCATCGGAGGCGCGGTCGGCATTCATGGCGCGCTCGAGGCCAAGCTTGCGGTTGGCGCGCTCGACCATCTCGGACTCGTACGTGTTCTTGGTGACGAACCGGAAGACCTTGACGCGCTTCGACTGGCCGATGCGATGCGAGCGCGCCATGGCCTGCACGTCGTTCTGCGGGTTCCAGTCGGAGTCGAAGATGATGCACGTGTCGGCCGCGATCAGGTTGATACCGAGCCCCCCCGCGCGCGTCGAGAGGAGGAAGGCGAACGTGTCTGAGCCCGGCTTGCAGAAGCGATCGATGGCGGCCTGTCGTAGGTCGCCGCGCACAGTGCCGTCGAGCCGCTCATGCGAGTAGCGGCGCTCGCGAAGGTAGTCCGAGAGTAGGTCGAGTACGCGCACCATCTGCGAGAAGATGAGCACACGGTGCCCTTCGGCCTTGAGCTTGGGCAGCAGCTTGTCGAGCAGCACGCACTTGCCACTCGCCTTGAGCAACGAGTCGAGGTAGCTCGGCCTCGGGCCGGCGCTCGGAACGGCGAGCGTCGTCGACGAGCCCGCCGCCACCGACGGCGGCACGCCCTCGACCTCGTCGGTGCCGTTGAGCTCCCTCTCTCGCTGCTCTATTCCCTGGATCAGGTACGGGTGGTTGCACACCTTGCGCAGCTCCATCTGCAGGTTGATGAGGGAGGGCATCGCCGCGCTCTGCGCGCCGCCGAGGAGGATCTCGCGGTTGCCCTCGAGCACCGCGCGGTAGCAGCGCTTCTGGAATAAGGTCATCTCGACCCAGATGATCGTCTCCTCGAGAGGGACGAGGCTCTTCTCGACGTCACCCTTTTGGCGGCGCAGCAGGTACGGCCGGATCTTCTCGTTGAGCGCGTCCACCTGCGCGCTGTCCGTGAGCGTGCCGAACTCGGCGAGGAACTCGTCCAGCGAGGGGAAGAGCTGCCTGTCGAGAAAGTAAAGGAGAGCCCACAGCTCGGTCGTGTTGTTCTGGAGCGGCGTGCCCGAGAGCAGGTGCATGTGCTCCATCGAGATCGTGCGCAGATCGGCCGCGAGTGCCGAGTCCTTGTTCTTCAGACGGTGCGCCTCGTCGATGACCACGTACCGCCACGGGATCTTTTTGAACACGTGCAGGTCCTGCTTGATCACCTCGTACGAGGTGATGAGGACGTGGAACTTGTACAAGAGCGGCGCCTCGCTGCCCGGTTTGGGCGGGGGCACGACGTTGGGGGCGAAGTGCCACTCAACCTCGCGGATGAGCTCACGGGACTCATTCGAGCCGTGGTACAAGATCGTGTTCATCTCGGTCCACTCCTCAAACTCGCGAAGCCAGTGGGCGAGCGTGGAGAGGGGCGCGAGCACTAGAAAGGGGCCGCGGATGCCCTCCTCCTTCCAAATATGGTGCAGCGTCGAGACGGACTGGACAGTCTTGCCGAGACCCATCTCATCCGCGAGCATGACCGAGCGCCGATTGTACCACGAGAAGAGCAGCCAGTTGAGCCCCTCGAGTTGATACGGGCGGAGCGTGTGCCCGGCTTTGAAGGAGGGCGACGCGGTCAGCTTCTTGAAGGCAGTCTTGAGGGGCCGGAAGCCGCCAGACGCAGCCATCTTCTTCTCGTGTTCGGGCGGCGCCTGCTCGCGCTGGTGGTACAGCCGGATCGCCTGCTGCTCCGCGAGGAGCGTGCGGCAGCTCTCCCAAGTGCACGCCGCGTACGGCAGCGATCTCCACTTGACGAGATAGCGAGGCGGCAGGTCCTCGCTGTGGGGTGGCACCGCCTCACTCGCCGCCTGGCACACGATGCGCTCGACGACCTCAAAGTCTGGATTGTACGGCTCCTCATCGGTACGCGCGCCACGCCCGCCCTCGTCGCCCTCGTCGCCCAGGTCCCAGGTGTTGTCGGCGCCGTTGCCCGTCTCTCGCTCCGCCTGCGCCTTGAGGAATCGCAACACGCGCTGCTTGTTACTGAGCTCAGCCTCGAGCTCGCGCCGCGGCACCCACTGGCAGTGGATGTGGGCGAGGCCCTTCCACTTGACGAGCAGCTCGGGCTCGCCCGTCTCCTCCGGCAGGCGGATCAGGTAGATTTTCTCCAACGGCCCCGGGAGCAGCCCCGGCCGCCACGCGCCCGCGACGGGCAGCGCGGGAGGCACGCCGCCTGCGGGCTTGGGCACCCACGACCAGTCGTCCTCGTCGTCGATCCAAGCGCCCTCAGACTCGTCGAGGCCCTCGAAGTTGGCGTGCATGCTGCGAACGCGGGTTGGGACGCAGCAGCAAAGGGCTCAATAGGGGGGAATCGCGGAGCGCTCATGGCCAAGTGTGCAGCCGGGCAGAGGCAGCTGCTGGTGGAACAGGTACGAGTGCGCTGCTCGCACGCGGCGTGCCAACACGCACCGGTGCCGCTCCACGTACACCACGACGCCCAAGTAGGGCACCAGCCCGGAGCGGCCCTCGTCGTACAGGACCTGAATGCATTGACCGACTGCCTCTAGGGCGGTCTTGCCCTTGAGATTCATGGGGCGCGTCGGTCTCGCACGCGACGGACCGCCACCAGTCACCTCGGGCGCCGGCGCTGAGGACGGTGCCGGCTGCTTGCCGGCTCCTCGAGGCATTCCTTAGGCGCTGGGTGAGTGACACGCGACCGACCTCAGTGCAGAGCCTGCATCGCAAACGCCAAGGCGAGCGCTCACCATGGCGTTTTTCGATCGTGCTGCCTCGCTCAGCAGGAAGGCGTCGAAGAACCTCGAGAAATTCCGTGCTCTTACTCACAAAGTTAGACAAACGGTCAGCTTTCTTCGACCTGGGCGGCCCAGTGGCGGCCCTGGCGGCCCCCGCCGTCGATGGCGTCAGCGGCGTGGGGCTCGCTCCGGCCGCCATCTGCGCGCGACGTCAAGGGCCGTGGGTCTGTCAAGGGCTTGCAGGCCGCGCCGCTGCCGATGAGTCATCTCGTCGTGCTCGACTTTGAGTGGACCGCGGACAATCGGAAGCGCATGCTGCCCGTGAGTGAGATAACACAGTTCCCATCTGTTCTTGTGCGCCTTGATGGGCAGCGCTCTTCCATCATTGACCAGTTTGACACGTTTGTGAGGCCCACGCTCAACCCGACGCTGACGCCCTTCTCCATCCAGCTCACTGCCATCAGCCAGTCCGACGTGGACGCGGCTCCCACTCTTGTCGCTGTTGTGCCTCAGTATCTGGCATGGCTGCGCGGGCACGGACTCGTGGATGACGAGGGCGCACGGCGAGGCAGCTGGTCATTCTGCACGTGGTCCGATGCGGATATTGGCGGCCAGCTCGCCACAGAGTTGCGCGTCAAGGGCTTGGCGATGCCCAGCTGCTTTGATCAGTGGGTCGATCTGAAACTGGTCTACCATCGCCGCTACAAGCGGGAGCCCCGCGGAGGGCTGCGGGCGTGCGTGGAGCGCCTCGGGCTGGTCTTCGACGGGCGCGCGCACAATGGTCTCGTCGACAGCATCAACACGGCCAAGATTGCGCTCCACATGGCCAGAGGCGAAGGCATGCACGGGCCCGCCCACGTCTTCACGCGGCCGACGCGCGGACTCGACCTCAACGGGTACCCGTACGGCTCGAAGGCCAGCCGCGAGGCAAGGACGCAGACGGCCTCCAGCGTGCCTGCCGTGGGCGAGGCACCATCAAGTGCGCATGCATCTCGAGACGCTCTTGGCGTCGCGAACAGCCGGGCAACGACCGGCATCTGCAGCAGCAGTGGGCCCTGCAGCAGCAGCAGTATCTTTGACGACGCGTGCCTCCCAGACGAGGTGCTTGGTAACATGGCATTGCCCGACGGCGCGGACGCCGAATATGCTGCCAAATCGAGCCCTGTTGGCGTCAGGAAGCGAGCTCGGGTCGGGTAACCATAAGTACAACCAAGACGCGACCGTGACCCCATGACTGCGCCGAAGACATCGGGGTCGGTACCGTACCCACAGAACCTCAGAATTCGTCCGGGATCGCCTCCAAAGTCAACACTTGAAAGTTTGATGAACTCATACCGCCTGAGTCAACACCAAAATCTGCTCTGTGGGTTGATTGTGACATTTCACATTACAGGGGGGGAAATGTAATTTCAAGCTTCGGGCTAGGATTACAATTCCGAAATTCCGGGATTTCAATTCCAAGTCCGCCCCTGCACTGTCGCCTCACCGGGAATTTCGGAATCCTGGGTTTGCAGAGAGGGCTGGGGGCCGGAAGTGGAATCGGGAATTTCGGAATCCTGGGTTTGCAAGGAGCGCTGAGGGCCGGCGAAGTGGAATCGGGAATTTCGGAATCCTGGGTTTGCAAGGAGCCCTGGGGGCCGGAAGTGGAATCGGGAATTTCGGAATCCTGGGTTTGCAAAGAGGGCTGGGGGCCGCGTCGTACCCGCCGCGTTGCGTTTACTAACCATAAATCGAAATTAACCCCTAAACCCGCCGCGTGCGCGACTTGGTTCGGTTCCGTTCTAAGCGCTGCGCGCCGCGCTCCGCGCTCCCAGCAACCCGCCGCGTCGTACCCGCAGATGTGCGCGTCGCTTCGTCGATTCGGGACGACGAACGAGGTGTCGCTGATCTTCATTGCGTGCGTGTCGTCGAGCGACTCGCCGTAGACTTGTACACCTTTGACCATGCAGAGAAAGTCGCCGCGCGTCACATCGTCGCGTCCTTGGCCGAGGAAGAGCCCGACTTCATTGAGCACGCGACCCTTCTTATCTTTGAGGCCCGTGCGCGCGATGCATAGCCCGGAGATCATTCCCTTGCCCAACGGGCCCGGAATTGTAGTCGTTGGGTGCTCGTCGAGGCTCCGAGGAGGAGGCTTCCAGTCTGGCGGTTGCCAGCGGTCGACGACGCCAGCACCCGCAGCCGCACGCTTGATGGGTCGCATCATGGAAAGCGGGTTGCGGGAGGCGATGCACCCGTTTTGGGCTTTCTTGTTAACAGTGAAACAGGACACAGTGAAGACGGATCGAATTTGGGGAGCGGAGCCGTCCTTTGAGACGGACGGTGGAGTGTCCCCAGGACGCTCATCTTCGCCCACTTCGCCGACGCCGAAGGCCACACACCGGCCCAAGGCAACGCACGCGTGAACGCGTGCACGCACTCCCCCACCCCTTGTATCATGTTAGGGGCGGGAGAAAAAGGGATGTGGTGAATGAAATGCATGCAACTTTGGCAGGCGCGCTCCGTGCACCAGCGTGTCCCCAGACGCTCATCTTCGGCCGACCGAAGGCCACACACCGGCCCAAGGCAACGCTCGCGTGAGCGCGTGCACGTACCTCCCCCACCCCTCATATCACATCAGGGCGCGGAGGTGGAATGAGCGTGGGGGGACCGCGAAGAAACTGACTGACTGACTGAATTTGTCACACATCATGAGCTGCCGGAAAGACGCAACGGCGCGGGTGGAGCGTCCGAAAACAGCGCTTTTCTCACTTCGAGAACGGGGGCCCTCCTTCCTGAGCGTTTGGTAAGCTTGTAGTTTTAGATGAAGCCATATTGTGAAACGACCCATGGCCCGGCGAGGTCCTCTGACCTGCCGGAGCCTCCCCTGCCTTCCCGGGTACACCTCGGTAGATACCGGACTTACCATACTTACTGATGCTGACACTCCTGGGGTAGCGTGCGATGAGAACTGAATCCTCTGTGGTGAATGTTCTGGTGATCTGCCCGTTGCAGATCCAAACTGAAGTGATACCCATCATGTATCCCTGCTATATTCGCGTGGGCTGGGCGGGTGGTTGCGAATATCCAAAGCTCGAGGAAGAGAGGTTGGAAGCCGACCGCGTCCGAGCGGGCCGAGCGTCGATCAATCGAGAGAGAAAGACCGGCATACTCAAGAGTGAACGGATCCTGGGAATCTATAAGTGAGCACTTGGACGGGTTGCCTTGCATGCTGTAGGGAATTAGGTATTCCATTTCCACAGCGGGATCTCCCAAGTGTTCCTGATACCCTTAACGTTGACTCTGAGAGACGAACATCTCTGATTGATTGATTGACTCTGGCACACTCACGCGCTACTCACGCGCCGCATCCCCATCACTCGAAACGAACAGACAGGAGTGTCCGCCAATTGGTGTCCGCCCCCCCCCCTCCCTCTCTGGAGCTGCTGCTGTTCAACACAACGCGCGCGCACACGCTCCGGACCCCCAAGCACGAGGGCCTCTATCGCTATGGACGGAGGTGTGGCCGACACAGCCCGTGCTAACACAACCGTATTAACACAGGCCGTTCTTCCCCACCCCGTTGGAACACCGGGAGGGAAGCCTCTGAGATTAACCGCCAGCGTGAAAATAGCGCGCGCGCGACCCGATAGGTTTTGGCCGGAGGACCCTTTTTTGGACAGTGCAGCTACCGCGTAGCTAAACAACTTCAGCCGGGCCTCCCTCCAAAACTCATTCACACCGTGCTCTCCACTCTGGTTCTTCAAGGCGGGCTGAAAAGCCCGCCGATGTCGAGCTCATCGGCTACCTCTCCCGCGGAGCTCTCGCTCCGCCCGACACTATGGCGAACCCGTGGCAATGGCCGCCGAACCCGGCCGACGACCACATCCTGCGCACGTCGAACACTGAAGCAGCCTGCTTGGCTCGCGCTGGGGCGCTTGCTTCCGGTCTGGCCAACCATTGCGGTTGTCCCGTTGGTCAAGATGCATCGCACTGGCCAACCCCTTCGGTTGGGCCCCTTGATCGAAAACGCACAGCGCTGGCCAACCACTTCGGTTGTGCCCTTGATCGAAAACGCACCGCGTCTGGCCAACCGCTTCGGTTGTCCCTGATCAGTCTAAGCCAACCCCCCTCGGTTGTGCCTCTGGTCAAGATGCATCGCGTTGGCCAGCCCCCCTTCGGTTGTGCCCTCGATCGAAAGTGCACAGCGTTGGCCAACCCCCTTCGGTTGTGCCCTCGATCAAAAGTGCACCGCGTCCGGCCGACTCAGCGACCATACTCGCACCTTGCCAACCATCTCGGTTGTGCTTGCCAACCATTTCGGTTGTGCTGCCAGCTATTGCAGCTGTGCTTGCCAGCTATTACAGCTGTGCCCCCATCTTTTGGGGACCGTTGCGATCGGCCTGGCCGATCGGCCGGGCCCGTCTTCGGATTCACCTGCCAACCATCTCGGTTGTGCTTGCCAACCATTTCGGTTGTGCTGCCAGCTATTGCAGCTGTGCTTGCCAGCTATTACAGCTGTGCCCCCATCTTTTGGGGACCGTTGCGATCGGCCTGGCCGATCGGCCTGGCCCGTCTTCGGATTCACCTGCCAACCATCTCGGTTGTGCTTCGTTCCCTTCGGGGGGCGCGCCAGCGGGTGCCTCTCTACACCTCCGACTCCCTCTGCGACGACGGCGGCCCCGGCGCGAGTACGCAGACTGCATCTACGGCACCGACTGCGCCGACTGCGGCCCGCGATTCCCGCCTCCTCCGCCAATATGCGCGCCGAGACGTGCAACTGGGCTTCCGACGCCAATTGCAACGACTGCGGCCCCGGCTCGGAGTTCCGCCCGGCCCCGGGCCGACGGCACGTGTACCATTGTGCATCGTCACAAGTGGAGTACTGGTAAGGTGAAAGCGGTTTGTACCTTGTAGGAACCCTTCATAGTAATAGCGTATTCTCTAACTCTGGGATTGGAGTGGGATTTTCCATGTCAGTCCTTTTTTCGTTCGTGTGCGTGTGGTCGGGTCGCAAAAAGGGTTTCCTACTTAAAAAGGTCAGTCAATGGTCAGTCAAGGGTTCGTTTACTAGCTAAATGACTAATCCTCGACTGACCAATTTCCGCCACTGGCGATCGATGGAGGGACGAGCCTCTTGCGAGCAGTGGATGCCCGCATGGCTGCTTGATGGGAAAGAGGTTTGCGCGTCGACAGCGCCTGTGTTGACGGGTACGGCGACCGCAGCC
>Ga0210243_101757_pt1 | contig 14389 bp, 7 predicted proteins | sample ChrtobMeP5a_32mM_FD_155461 | JGI IMG/M metagenome (GOLD analysis project Ga0210243, IMG submission 155461) | Chrysochromulina tobin associated microbial communities from unialgal haptophyte culture, Seattle, Washington, United States - P5a_32mM | ecosystem: Host-associated > Algae > Haptophytes >...
TCTAGTTAGTGTGCACCACTGCAGACAGTTCTGTACCGTAGTACACGTCCATCTCGTTCGGGGATGTACGTCAGACCCTAGGGTGCGTGCGTGTATAGGTATGGTCCGGTCACCAAAAGCAAACTTTCCACTTTCCTATGACAATTTTGACGAGGGATGATGACGTTCACGTCGCATGCGGCAGGACAACCGCGGAAGGCGCTCAACCACGAGCGCCCTTACAGGAGCGCACGGCAGCACGGATTGCTCTCAGGCGGCCGGATCTTCTGGCAGCTGCTCGGCGCCCATGCCACGCTCGCGAATGCTGAAGGCATAGTATGCACAGCTGAGGCTGGCGATCGTCTTCAGGGACAGGAAGATCGCGGGAACGACGAGCCAGGCCTGACGGACGGCAGATATGGCATTTATTATTGAGTACAGCACGTACAAGCCGATGGCGACGAGCTTGTAATCTTTGCCTTCCGCGTGCACCACCAGCCAGTAGAGCACGTAGCCCACAGCGAACGCATATAGGATCTGGAAGAGTACCAGCCACTCCGAAGTGCCGAGCACCCATTCACAGAGGCTTCCGAGTACCTCGAACCAGAACGCAAGCGCGTTCATGAAGATGAAGCCCTCTGTCAGGTCGGTCGGCTGCGCGAGCACACGCTCCTGCATGGCCGCCACATTGAAGAGATCTGTGGTAATAGGTTTTCCGAGCTCGGTTGTGAAGGTACTCAGATGCGCAAATCTGAAGAGGCCGGCGTCGTCGAGCAGCTGGATGTTGGCCTTGACGATGGTATACGTGCGACGCGCCGCGTCTTTGACCGCGTCGAGCGGCTCGCCGGCCATTGTGGATGTCTACCAGGCCAAAAGGCAAAGGTAAATCCAAAATCGTTCCCGTTCACATCTTTGCGAGGCGCTGGCGAGGAGCTGACCAGAGGATTGGGACTGTCCGAGCCAACCAGCCAGTCTCGTCGTCACATTTCTCTTGAACTTCTCGTGCACAACCCATCCGCAGGGACATCCTTATCCAGGATGAACCTGCCGAAGGGCATGCTCGTGGCTCACTCTCGCCTGCTCATCGTCTCACTTTGGCTGGCGTGCGGGCTGCGGAGGGTGTCGGCCGCGGCGTGCCCAGCAGCCTGCAACGGCCACGGCTCATGCCTCGTCTCTGGGCTCTGTGCGTGTGACGACGGGTACACGTCCCCAGATTGCTCTGTGAAGGTGTGCCCCGGGGGCTGCAGCGGTCGCGGTCTATGCTACGATGGCACGTGCTTCTGCGAACCTGGGTCAGCAGGCTCCCGGTGCGAGCTCGACGCGCACGACTGCAATTTTCACGGCTCGTACTCCCCCTCTACTGGGCGCTGCGAGTGCTCGCCAGGCTGGAGTGGTCTCACCTGTGAGCAGCCCGAGTGCACAGACCGCTGCAGCGGCCACGGATTGTGCGACGATGGCGTCCAACCTCCATCACGGCGCAGTGGCCGCGGACGCTGCGTCTGCGAGACGGGCTACGCCGGCGACGCGTGCGAGTCCAAGCAGTGCCACAGCACGAGTGCAGGCATCTGCTCTGGCACCGGCGTGTGCGTCGACGGCCATTGCCACTGCCCGCCAGGTCGCACGGGTCCGGCGTGCGAGCAGCTGGAGCAGCTCTGTGCATCTGACTGCTCCGGCCACGGCGTCTGCTTCGCTGGCCGCTGCCGCTGCGACCTAGGCTGGGGTGGCCCGGCATGCGCCAAACGACAGTGCGCCGGCCTCGGACAGTGGACGCTTACCCTGTGTTCGGGCCATGGTGGCTGCTCAGCCAATGGCACGTGCGCGTGCCACGAGGGCTGGACGGGCATCGACTGCAGCGAGCGCGTGTGCGCCGGCGGATGCGGCGAGCACGGCGTCTGCCACTCGGGGCAGTGCTTTTGCGCACCGTCGTACACTGGGGAGCGGTGCGAGCGCCGCACGTGCGGCGTGGGCGCCAACGGCCTCCAATGCTCTGGCCACGGCGTGTGCCGCTCCGATGGACAATGCCGCTGCGATAAGGGCTGGCACGGGGGCCGCTGCGAGGCCGCGTCGGCCGCCGTACTCTCGTGCCCTTCGGGCTGCAGCGAGGCGAGTGGCCGTGGCACGTGCTTCAACGGCACGTGCTGGTGTCTCCCCGGCTTCACCGGCCTGAGGTGCGAGAGCGCTGTCTGCTCGGGCCGGCCGAGCGAGTGTGGCGCCGGCGCCGAGCCGCCCCGCGGCTCCTGCGTCACGCAGCGTGGCCACCTTGGACGACCCTTCTCGCTGTGCAAATGCCAGCCTGGCTGGACGGGTGCCGACTGCGAGCTGCGCGAATGCCCGGTCGCGCCCGCCGCGCCCGCACCATACACCGCCGCCGCCGCTTCCAGCAGCGGCACCTTGGGCTGGCTGTGGCGGAGCGCGCCGAAGCCGACGCCGCTGCCGTGCTCCGGCAGAGCCCCGTGCAGCAATGGCACGTGCCTTTGCCCTCCCGGCTTCGGCGGGGTGGCGTGCGATCTACTCGCGTGTCCAAATGACTGCACGCAGCGCGGCGAGTGCGTCATCGAAGCGCGCCGTGGCGCGGGCCTGCCTGTGCTCTTTGGCTCACGTGGCGAGCCTCGCCCCACGTGCCAGTGCGCGCCGGGCTTTGGCGGTGCCGACTGCTCCGTGCGGGTGTGCGCTGCGCCTGGGGCAACCGCCAACTGCTCGGGCGTCGGTTACTGCAGCGTGGCGATTGGCAACGTGTGCCTCTGCCCCGAAGGCCTCGGCGGCGCCGATTGCTCACAGCCCGCGTGCCCACCGGGCTGTGCCGCGCCGCGTGGGCAGTGCCGGCAAGGCAAGTGCTTGTGCGCAGTCGGTTGGGCCGGGCCCGCATGCGACCGGCCCATGTGCGACAAGGCCTGCAGCGGACATGGTGTGTGCACGCTGAGCGGTTGCCGCTGCGATGCGGGCTGGAATGGCCAGGACTGCTCGCAGCGTGACTGCGGCGACCACAGGTGCCACGCCGACCAGCGGCAAGGCAGCTGCCTCAACGGCCAATGCGTGTGTGCGCTCGGCTTCTCAGGCCCTTCCTGCAATTCAACCTGTGGCGCTGACGAGGCCGCGCCTGGCCAGCCGCTCTGCTCGGCGCATGGGGTGTGCTCGGCGGCGCGGCGCTGCCAGTGCGAGCCCGGCTACGCGGGCGTGCGCTGCGAGCGTCGCACGTGCCTCATGGGCTGCTCGGGCCGGGGCCTGTGCCACGACGGCAGCTGCGTGTGCGCCCTCGGCTTTGGCGGTCCCGACTGCGCGACCACCACCGTGCCTAGTGCGCGTGACTGCGCCACCGGCTGCGTGCACCTGTGCGCGAAGCGCTGCGCCGAGGCGCCCGAGGGCGATGAGGGCGGCGGTAGCTGCTTCGTCCGGTGCCGTCGGCAGTGCGCCCAGTCGTGCCAGGTTGCGTCGGGGCAACGCGCACACTGGGCGGCCGGCGCGGCACAGTTGCTCGGACCAGAAGGGCTGCTCGGGCCCGCCCGAAGCGAGATCGGCGGTCTTTGGGAAGCGCCCACCGCCGACTACACGTGGGCCGTCGCCGCGTCGGCGGCGCTAGGTCTCCGCGTGCCGTTGGCCGCGGCGCTCCCGAATTACGATCGGTGGGGCACCATGCGACGGCGAGACGGGGACGCGCTCACGCCAACTCGAGTCGACTCGATGTAAAGTCAGAATAAGTGCGAAGATGCCACGCCTCAAGAACCGAACCTAATGTCACCATACGATCATGAAAGCATGAAACAAAGCATGAAACAATTTTTACACGCGCGCCCGCGCCCGCCCGCCCCGCGCGGCACGGTGCGCCCGCGCCCGGGCCGGGTCGCGGGTCCCGTCACACGCGCCACCCACCCCCGGGCACCGGACCACGAGAGCGAGCCCCCGGCCGGACGATGGAATCTCGAATGCGAAACGGTCGAGAAGAACGGGCGGAACCGGGAGGCACGCACGCGCATGATGCGGTTCCGCGTTCCGTCCGGGCCGTCCAGCGTGCGGTGAGCTGCCGGCATGGTCTCTACTTTCGTTCCCAGCCAGAGCCACCGCCACCCCAGTCTCCACCTAGGGTTACCTAGGGTCAGCCTTTCCGTCTCTCTATCCAGCCACGCGGCCTTGTCTTGCCTGGGCCAGTCCATTTCACAGCCCATTCACCGTCCATGGGATTGCCATGACACTGTGACGTGTGCACAGAGCTGCGAAGGCCTTCACCCATACAGGTGAAAGCCGAGCCCACAGACCCATAGCTTCTCTCTCTTCCCAATAGGCTACATGTGCATGGCTCTTAGTCGACGGCTCCATTACGGCTCCATGAGGGCCCCCTCAGGTTCCCACAGCTCCATGAGGGCTCCCTCAGGTTCCCACAGCTCTCAGGCTCCCACAGCTTCGCCTCCGGCCGGCCCAGCCGTTCGACTTATTTCTTGAGAGGGACGCCGAAGAAACTCTTGCCATCCGGCACGAAAAAGAACTTAATGGGCTCGGACGCGCGCACGTAAGGCTCGTCGCAGATGTAGAAGCCGCGGCGCTCTACCTGGATCGTCTCGCCCTTTTTGATCGTTCGCATAGCGGCCTCGCCCTTGGCCATGTACGGCAGCACCGTGTTCGGATTGAAGATTTCCTTGATGTCATCCTCCTCCTCGATCTTGTCCTTGTTGAGCATGAAATCGAGGTCGATGAGCTCGACGTCCACGAGATTGTCGGGCGTCGAGGCGAGCCACGTGAGCTTCTTCTTCGTCTTCTTGACGTCGCCCGCGATGTGCAGCTCGCCTCGCACCCTGACCACCTTGCCGTCGGCACCCATCTCGACATGGCGCACAATGGCGTTGCCCCACGACATGAGCGTCACCTCTTCGTCGGCCTCGAGCGTGATCGCATCCTCCGCCTGCAGCATGACCGTGCTGGCGAAGAGGCGCGTCTTCTTCCCAAGGGATTCGTCCTTCGGATGGCGGAAGAGCGTCTGTGCAAAGGGCTCCGCGGGTGCACCCGCGAGTTCAAAGGGCACGAGGCCGTCGGCCAACAGCGCCGTGTACCTCGTGGCCACCGGATCGACCACGGCTTTGTTGATGGCCCAGATCTTGTCCCACTCCATCAGGTTCGTGTTCTTGGAGGCGCCCATCGCGAGGATGAACGTTTTGAGGCCGGCGACGGTCAGACCCCGGCGCAGCACGCCCGCCACCGTGGGAAAGCGCGGGTCATCCCACCCCTCGGCCTGCTTTTGGTCGATGAGCCACTGCAGCTTGCGCTTCGAGAGCAGCGTGCGCACGAAGTTGACGCGCGAGAACGGCTGGAAGTTGATCGGCCCACGCGCCCTTCGCGCCGTGAGGTAGGGCGCAAGCGCCTCCAGGAACCACCGGTACTGCGCGTCGCGGTCGGCGTACTGGCTGTCGCGTAGCGTATGAGTCACGCCTTCGAGCCAGTCGACGATGGGGCACGCCATGTCATAGGTGGGGTACGCCTTGTACTTGTCCTTCGTCTGCGCGTGCGGCGTGAGATTGCACCTGAAGATGGTCGGGTCACGCATGGCGCCGTTGTCGCTCTTCATGTCGATCTTGGCGCGCAGGCAGCAGGTGAGGCCTTCCTCGGAGCCCTTTTGCATCTCGTCCCACCAGCGCAGATTCTCCTCGACGCTCGCTGAGCGGTGCACATTCTCCTTGCGCTCGAAGCGGTTCTTCTGCTGCTCCTCCTGCGGCGATGGGTCGCAGTAGGCCAGGCCGGCCTTGATCATCTCAGTCGCGATGTCTTTGATGTCGCCGAACCAGTCGGACGTGTGCGACACGGCGGCGGGCACGATCTCGAGCCGTGCGAGGTCGTGCCTGATCGCCTCCTCGTACTCCTCCTTCTCCTTGGATGGGTTGGTGTCATCAAAGCGCAGGAGCATCTTGCCTTGGTAGCGCTCTGCGAAGTGGGAGTTGAGCAGTGCCGCCTTGACGTGTCCTATATGAAGGTGGCCCGACGGCTCGGGCGGGAAGCGTGTAACGACCTCACCCATGACCGCATCCTTGAGCGCGAGGTCGAGCGAGCCCGCGCCATCCTTCTGCGCACCGAGAAAGTCCTGCGCGATCGCGACGCACGCTGGGTGCGTCTCCATGAACTTGAGCCAGCGGCGCACATGAGGGAACCCATGGGAGGACGCCTTGGCGGCTGCCGCATTACGCTTGAGCGCGAGCCACACCGCGCCGTCGCCAATGGTAACCGCATGGCCGGCAATCACTGTGCGCATCGTCAGGTGCGTGTTGAGCGCGCCGAGCGCCTCGGCGACCATCGGGCCCGTCGCACTCTCGAGTGTCTCGGCATGGCTGATCCACTGGTCGACGGTCGTCGCGCTCGCCGCATCGCCGGGCGCGCCGTACAGCTGCGACGGGGCGTCGACCGAGGGGCCGAGGCGTGCGAAGTAGCGCGCGATCACCATCTCGCCCGAGAAGCTGCCTGCGCCGAGGGGCAGCAGCAGGTAAGCAGTCGAGCCTGGGGGCAGCTGCTTCGGGTCCACACGCTTGATAACCACCTCGCGCTTGGCGAGGCGCGAGGCGAGCAGCGCAAAGAGGGGCGGCGCATCTTTGCCAAACCACAGCTCTGTCGTCCTATTGAGTACCACCTTCTTCTCAGCGCCGCCGGAGACCGTCGCGGCGGCCGAAGTGACGGTTTCGAGAGCTGGGCGTTTGCCGGCTGTCGGCGCAGGCGCTGATGCCTCTTTCTTCGCAGGACTTGCTCCCTCCTCGGCCTTCACCTCCTTAGCCAGAGGTGCGTCGCCGCCGCCTTGCTTCTTCGCCTCCTCCGCCGCCTTCTTGCGGGCCCGTGCCGCCATCTTCTCTTCCTCCTGCTTCTTGGCGGCATCCGACTTGGCATCTTTCTCTGCGCCATCGTCCTCTGCCTTGGACGCCTTCTTCTTGTCCTGCTTGTTTGGCTTAGGCGCGGCTGGGATCTTGGCTTTGAGCATCTCTGCTGTCGCCTCGTCGGGAGCTGCAGTGATTGCCGCCTCGAGCGCAGCCTTGAATTGCTCCTTGCGGTGCAGCAGCTCAGCAACGGCGCTATCGACCGTATCCTTGTCGGCATTGCCGGCCGTTTTCAAGTCCTTCACGACATTTCCTATTTCCGTGACGAGCCGCTCCCACTCCTCCCAAGAGGCGGCCGTCTCGACGTGCTGTACAGACATTATCACCGGCGAGCAATTGCCGAAGCCTCGTGTCCACCTTGGCTTTTTCCTTAGCTGTGAACAGCGCTGACCTTAACTCCATGTGTGTGGGAAAAAATACTTTGGGGTCGCCTGGGGTCGGGTCGTGTCAATGGTCGTTTCACATGCGGCTCTTGACTCAGGCGGTCCTGAGCACCTCCTCAACGAGAAAGCGTGCTTGCGCGGCCGGCCTCATCGGCGGCGTGAGACCAAAGAGGATGCCGCCATCGGCCGTGCCCGCCCTCCTCCAAGGCTCTTGGCTGTAAAATTGCTCACGCAAGCGCACGCGCTCGGCGGCGAGGTCCGCGCGCATGCGTCTCATCAGCTGGTCGTGCCACACCACGTCTGTCCAGGCGGCAAAGACAGGGCGGAGCACGCGCTCTCGCGCCCTCTCCGCCAGGACCGCTTCCTCCCGGCGCTGCCGCACGCATGCAGAGGCATGCGCTGCTAGCGTGCCGAGGGCGCGGCTGATGAGCAGCAGCCTCCAGCGCGCAAGGCAGCGGAAGGCCGCGTCACTCAAGCTTGGATCGGCCCGCAGAGCGCCGCTCAGAACAGCAAGGTTCCGTGACTGCCGTTGCGCTTCGCGCCGCGCGTCGGCGGCATGAGACTTGAGCGCCCACCAGCATCGAAGCGTGAGGGCTTCAAGGGTGACCCGCTCTAGAGTCGCCGCGACCGCCGCCGCCGCATACTCTCGCCACCAGCAGTCGAGGATGCGAGCGCGCTGCTTGCTGGCGACGCGCGCACGCACCTCAAGGGAGATGCGACGCAGCACGGTGCGATGGGCGCAGAAGGCTGCAAGAGCACGCAGATGCGTGCGGCACACATTCTCGGCGACGTGCTTCTGCACACGGCGCGCGCGCACAAGGACCTGGCACAGCCGTATGAGCGCGCGCCAATGACTCGCAAGGCACTCGTGCGCGCGACGCTGCTGAGCATCGGCGATGCGCTGCCGGATGGCCAAGGCATGCCGCCACGTGCGCCAGCTGCGGGCTCGGATTCCGTAGGTCGTCCGGCGCGCGGCGCAGAGCGCGGCGGCACGCAGGCGCTCGAGACGGCGAGTGCGATGGTGCGACGGGAGCAGCCAGTCGACCAGAGCACGCTGTGCCAGCCGGCGGCAGTCATGCTCCACGGCACGCTGTGTAGCAGCGCGCTCGTTGCACACGGCATTGAAGGCGGCAAATGCACGCCGCGCCAACCGGCGGCAGTCATGCTCCACGGCACGCTGTGTGGCAGCGCGCTCGTCGCGCAAGTCATCTCTCAACGCCTCCACACTGGCTGCCTGGAGGCGCCGAGCAGTCCGCGAGTTGCGCCAGTGCGACTGCGCCATCAGCGGCTGAGCGAGGCACCACTGGCGGTGGAGGGCGAGCGAGCGGAGAGCGCACATGCCGCGCCGCTGGCGGGAGTGGGCGACAGCGGCGGCGGAGCGCACGCGCGCGGCGCTGCACTCCCGCCAAGCCGCAAGCATCCCCCTCAGGCGACACGCCCTCGTGGCATCCAGACCCTCACGCGTCAGCCGCTGTATCCGCACGAAGCTCGTGAGACGCCCGAGGGCCGCTGTGGTGCCCGCACGACGCGCGTGTTGCTCGCACGTCGAGCGAAGCAGCAGCCGATCTGCCGTCCGCTGCGCCGCGCTCGCCGTGAGCGCGCGAAGATGAGGGCCAGCCACCCGAGTCTTGCCGCCGTCCTCCGGCTCTGTCCTCTCGAGCACGAGCACCAGCACGGCCCACCGGCTCCACGTGTCACGGAGCGCCTTTGCATGCCTCCTCTCCGCGTGTTCGCCCTCGGCTCGCCGCAACGCGCACTCGCGTCGCCAGCGTGCCCACCAACGGAGGTGACGCACCGTCCGCACCTCCACCGACTTGTGCGCACGCCATGCGGCCGCCGACCTCCAACTGCTCCAACGGCTCCAGAAAGCGGCGCGGCGGCTTTCCCTGAGCGCCATGGTCATCGCGTGGGAGGAGGTATGGAGCCGAGCGCACCGCATGGTGTCGAGGTGCCATCTGGCCACGACAGTCGCGGTGCGGGCTGCACGGTGCGCCGCCGCCCCCCGCAGCAGCAGCTGCCGCTTCCGCTCGCCCCTCTGCCAAAGCAAGAGCCACGCGCCCGCTGCACGCGCCAAGGAGATGCTCTGCGCCCGAGACGCGCTCGTCATACTCATGACCAATGTAGCGAGGCGTGAGGCTGCAAAAGCGCGCCACGCAGAGAATGTCGCCGCCCTCCGGTGCGCCCGAATGGTGACGGCGACCTCAAAATGCCACTGGCGGCGCGCAGCTTCCACAAGGAGGCACCGGAGCCCATGCCGTTGGCCAAGCGTACGCACTGCGCGTGCGATCGCCACGCTCTCCACGCGCGCCTCGTGGCGGCTATGCACCGCCCATCTCTCGAGTTGCCGCCGCCGCACATGGCCCAGCGCGTGGGCGTGTAGCTCGCCCCTTGTCTGGCGAACTCGAGCGAGCGTGCAAGCGGTGTGTCGCCACTGCCGCGCGGCATGCACCTGCCGTTGGCGTCGGGCGCACGCGAGTCTCATATGGTCAGCGTCGAGAATTCGACGGCGCTCACCCGCCACCATCCGCCAGGACGTCAGCGCAAGCGGGAGCATCGTCCGCAATCGATGGCGGTGAGCCTCCCGACATGCCTCCTCCCACCACTCTCGCTGCGCTCCAAATGCCTTTGCTCCGTCCAGCCAGCGCGCCCATCCCATGCTGGCAGAGAGCGACCCACTCAGCGCACTGAGGCACTCGGCAGCCGTCGCCAGCAGGCGCTGCTGACGCCGGTTCTTCCCTAGGGCCATCAACCCATTGACCATGCCCCGCTCAGTGGCAGCACTAGCCGCGCAAGCGGCCCTCGCCGCTGCAAGGCCCCTCGAGTGTACACGCTCGCGCCAACGCTGCATCGACCTTCCCAGCCGCTGGCGTCGCGCCCATGTCGCGCCACACTCGAGAATGAGCTGCGACCTTACACTTGCCTCAAACGCATGCCGCCAGTTGCGCATGCCGCCGCGCCGCCCTGCCGTGGCGAAGGCGGTGGCGCCAGTCTCCTCGAGAGTGGCCCCGTCGCTGAGTGCGTGCGACTGAGCTCGCCAACGCGACCACGCTCGGCAGCGCACCTGCGCACGAGACCAATCGATGGCGCGCGGAGTTGGGGGGCGCGGCGGCTCTGCGGCACCCAGACCGAGCGTCTGCGGCGCCCAGACGGGGCGCCCACGAGCGTCTTCATAGCGGCATCGGCGCCGCCACCGTGCCCATCGGTATGCTTGAGGCGCCCAGCAGCGGACCAGTGCACGCGTGAGGCGGCAGCGGGTGATGTGCTTGCTGCACACGTCCGCACGCTCCGCGACCGCTGCCTCGAACTGCATCCGCAACCACCACGAGCGCAGCATCGCCACGTACTGCTCACGGTGCGTACGAAGTGCTGCGATGCGGACAGCGGAGTGGCAGCCCTTCGTAACAGCTACCCAGGCCGTCCAGCTGCGCGTCAAGCGGCGAGGCCTACGAAAGGCCTGCGCGGTCGCACGCAGGGAGTGCCGCGGGGATAGCGCGGCGAGCGGGCTGGTGGGATCGGCGGCGGGCGTGCGGGCGGGCGTGCTCGCGTGCGAGCCGAAGGGGGACGCAAGCGGCGAGGTGCGACCTCGAGCCGGTGAGATACGATTTCGAGCCTCGGACACCGCAGCGGCTGCGGCAGCCCGCCTTCGCCCGGTGGCACTCTCCTGACGCCACCGTGCCCATAAGCTCAGCAAGCGCCCAGCAAGACGGCGTCGGCCGCGGTGCATCGCCACACGGAAGCGCGCCGCGAAGGAGCGCCACGCCCCAAACGTGAGCGCCTGCAGGGACAAGCGCCGATGCGTCTCTGCTGCGAGGCAAGCCTCGACCGCCCGCCGCGTCAACAGCGTCGCTACGTAAGAGGCGCGACGGTTGTGCGAGGCAGGTTGGCTGGGGTCGGCTGGTGGTGTCAGCGGCGGTAGCGGCGGCGGCGGCGGCGGCGGTGGCGCCGGCGGCGGCGGCGGAGCGTACAGGGCAGCAACTGGCGATAGCACGAGCCGCTCCACGGCTCTGAAGAGCCCGATCTCGGTCGGCGAGAAGTTCTCGACGGCATCAGCAGACTGCAGCTGGGACAGCCGAGCACGTTTGCCAGCTTCGTTGCTCTCATCCCAAGCCAACGGCGGCGACTGTGGCACTGCCGTGCCATCCTCAAGCAGCAGCCGCCGTCGAACGCTGCCCGTCGTAGCAGCGCTCGTGGCAGGAGCAAGTGCGAGCGCAGTGCGTGGGGCGGAGGATTTACCAGCTCGGCTTAAAGTTGTCTGAGGCCCTTTGGGCGGTTGGCGTTGGACTGGTCTAGACGTGGACGGTGCAGCGCCGGCCTTCACCTTCACGCCCGGCCGCACTGCTTGTACGGCTCCGTCACTTTTGGCTGCGACCTTGACCGCCTTGATGGCATTGGGCGTCGATTGCCTAGCCATTAATCGCGCCCTCCACCCGCTGTAACTTGTGTCCACGCCCTCGCTGCACTGCAGCAGCACACGGTAGATGTGGGCATCCTCTGCCGGCTGGATGCCATGGCGTGGCAAGACGATTTCGTATGCACGCAAAAGATGGATCAGCGTCAATGGCCCTCCACCGTCTGCAAAAGATTCGTGCGCACGCCGTGCCTCTTCGAGTATCGCGAGGAGTACCGGGAGCAGCGGCGTTGGCATCACCGCGATGTGAGAGAAAAATTGTCCCTCTTTCACACATGCTGAACCCCATGGTGATTGATGCCTTCTTTTCATACCCGTAGCTGACCTTTTTGCTTAGCTGACCTTTTTTTGCTCATCTTGACGCTATTACGCATCGTGTCGCGATACGGAATACACTCCGACATGTGTGCGCACGGCACGCACAGGCCTGCAGCACAGGCCCATTGATTCCGCCTCTCATGGCACGACGGTTTCCCCATCGCCTCGTGGTTGCGCACAGTCCACCCTCTCGACCCTCGCGTGCTCGCGCACGTCAGCACACGGCAGCGGCTTCGCCGTCGTAGCAGCCGGAGCCGCCGCAGCCGCCTGCCGCATCCCCTGATTGCTCACGCCCGCGCGCTCATCGCCGGAACGACGACGTGGAGGACCCGCCGTCGGGCCCCCGCCGCCGTTCCGCCGCCGCTCCAGAGGGCGACCGTGTCGGCCGGGATGCGGATCTCGATCTTCAGCTCGCGCGTGGAGTTCGGCTTCTTGGGGGGGCGCGCCGGGTCCTCATGGGCCTTGATGCCGGCCACCTTGACGTCCACCTCGACCTCCTCGAACCCGCCGTCGCCGTTCCGGTTGGGGTACTCGACCAGGATGTCGTACGGCCGGCCCATCTCGAAGTCCTTGTTCAGCCATTTGATGACCGCCGTCGTGCCCAGCTCCGCGCGGAGGCGGCACACCTCGAGAAACTCGCCGATCTGGCCGAGGATCGCCGGGTCCTGCGCGTCGCCCGCGTCTGCTCCGCCGCCCGCCGCGCCCGCCGCCGCCAGGCGCGCGGCGTGGTAGAGGCGCACCACGCCGAGCGGCTCGACGGGCTGCGCCGTCAGGGCGTGCCACGCCGCGACGGCGTGCTCATGGACCGTTCCCGAGTACTCGTGCGCCAGCTGACGCGCCACCGTGCGCAGGTAGCTCAGGAACTCCGTGTAGCTCGCGTCCGTGATGAGCGTGCGGTCGGTGGCCCCGAGCGTGGCTGCGTGCGCCTCGGACAGGACGATGAGCCCGATGCGTTGTAGGGCGTAGCCGTCGTTGGAGCGCGGCCTTGTCAGCCGCTTCAAGAAGCGCTTCACGAGCGCCGCGCTGTAGTTCTCCGACTTGGGCTTCGCGGTGTCGGGTGGCCACTGATTTTGCAGCGAGTAGGCGATGGTCTTCGAGAGCCTTGGCGCGCGTCCCGGCACAAAGTCGGCCGCGCCGATCTCGAGGACCACGAATGCTCCGGCTCCTTGTACTCCGTCGGGGAGCGGCGACAGCGGGACGGCGACCTCCGTTGGCGTTGGCGGCACCGACGCCGCGTCGCATGTCGGCATCCTTCCCAACACGGGGTGCAGCAGAAAGCTACCCAATTTGGGAGCAAGGTTTTCGTTCCCAAATTTGTAAAAGTTCCAACGTAACAGCGACACAACCCCCGAGGTGCTCGAGCAGAGCGATCGAGATCCCACATCTCGTAGCTCGTGACGACATCTACCTTGCTCCCTAATTGGGTGGTCTTCCCAAATTGGAACCTCGGCGTGGCCGCCGTCGTGTCGCTGCTCCGCCGCCCCGCAGCCGCGCTTCTTCGCCAGCCGTGTGTGCACGTGAGTGCGAGCGCGATGCGCCGAGCGGGTAAGGAGCCGGCTGCTTCTCCCGACGCCGACCTCGCGGGGCCGGCGCGTCGGACCCGCCAGCGGACGCAGAGTCGCGGCCCTCCGCAGCTCGACTTGTTTGCATCGCCATCGGTGGCTTCTGGGCCGGGGCGCGCGCTGCCGCCCGCGGGCGTGGGCTTGCCGATTCCGTTTCCTCTGGAGGCCGCGCCCGTGCAGGGGTCCATCCTTTGCTTACCCGCGCCCTCGGACGGGGGTCCGGCGCAAGCCTCGCCGCCTCTTCTCGTGGGCGCTCTCCTTTTGCCTGGCAGCGCCCTGCAGGCAAGGTTGCGGATCGGCTTCGAACCACGTCCACCGAAGTATCGGGGCGAGGGAGAGCAACTGGAAGCCCTCGAGGCTGGTGGCCTTTCTGAGATCATTACGTGTGCGGAGCTCGAGCCGTGCAAGGTCATCGCCCTCGTCGAGCACTGCGTCGAGGCGCTGGACTTTGCGGTCGATCGTGCCCCGTTCCCTCGGCCCCAGCCCCTCGTGGCGGCGCTCTCCTTGGAGTGGGAGGATCTCAACGACGTGGTGCGCGCGCGCCGCCCCTTGCGCCCGTACGTTGCCCACCTTTACCCAGTCTTTTGACACTGTGCCGACGCCCCGCAGTTGGATCTGGCCACCATCCTTGTGCGCGCCGGCGCTCCGGTCGATATCAAGGACCATGCGCGCGGGGGGGTGACGGCGGAAGAGCTGTACCGCGCGAAACCCTTTGCGAGCTGCTTCAAGGGTTCGCGGCCCGTCACCACCTTGCGCAAGTGGCAGCGCATGCTCCTCGGCGAGTCTGACAGCGAGTAGGTTGCTCGAGAGACGAGTCGAGAGAGAGCTACTGCCTCGTAAGCAGCGCCGGGGGGTCTATTATGGGGGGTCGTTTCGGCGGGGCGTGTGGGGAAGGGGGGG
>Ga0210243_101763_pt1 | contig 14342 bp, 9 predicted proteins | sample ChrtobMeP5a_32mM_FD_155461 | JGI IMG/M metagenome (GOLD analysis project Ga0210243, IMG submission 155461) | Chrysochromulina tobin associated microbial communities from unialgal haptophyte culture, Seattle, Washington, United States - P5a_32mM | ecosystem: Host-associated > Algae > Haptophytes >...
TCCCTCATACAATCGGTGTACATATCGTACAGCGCACGGTTTCGAACCCCGGGGCAATGGCATTGCCTCGGAAGGGCTTCGCCGTCCTTGTGCGCTATAACCTCAGGCCGCGACATACCCAATATGGTACGGCCTGAGGAGTCCTCAATCAATATACCTATATAAGATACCCGTCACAGATACCGGTATCCTTCACAGGCCGACCGGTGCGACAGCACTCTCGATATCGGATAACAACAAACACGCGACGCGACTCGTGGGCGCAAGGGATGCAGTCGCGAGAGCCCTTACTTGTCGTGATGGCCTTTGCGGCCGGCATGATGATCATTCTCGCGAGCCAAAACATCAAGTGGCACGCCAAGAACGCCGAGAACGCCAAGCCCGCTTTCCCCAAGGAAGCACTCACGGAGGCGGAGCTCATGCGGTGGGTCGTCAAGCCGGGCCAGAGTGTCCCAGAGATCGTGCGGCCACCCCTGGGCTCAAACGTTAGCATCGAGGGGTACCAGTCAAGCGAGATGGAGCTGACGTGGCTGACTGGCAACATCGCAAAAGGCACGTTGTGCGATCACGCCAGAAAGCCCGCGATCACCGCGAAAGCGCAAACTTGGGTCGAGTACTCAAGTCAACGAGGCGTTTGGGCCCCTGCCCAACGGCCAGCAGCAAAGCCAACGCCGCAGCAAACGAAGGTGCTCTCACACTTTATCGTGCAAGGGCATCCGGAGCCCATCGAGCCGCTGCACGGTGTGGCGCGCCATCCGTTTGGTGTAGAGACATGCGCCAAAAACGCCACTGGGTATTCCACGTCTCTAATGGACATAACCTACTTGGTGATTCACAACGACTGCGGCCGTCAGCAGCGGCCCCAGCCGAAGCCAAAGCCACGGGTTCTGCTCTTTGATATGGGCGCTTCGACCGGTTTCTACCAGATTCCCGATGGAGTGCCGGCGACGGTGCAACATGGCAATGGCGGTGGCCCGTCGGTGCCGCTGTTCTACAGGCTGTACAAGGACAGGTGCTTGGAGCCCGACGCTATTTTTTGCTGGGAGCTTAACAAACTCGTCTCGAGTTCGGACTGGTGGGACGACGCGGGCCCCGAGATCCGGCACAAAGTTCGCTTCTTCGAAGTGCCCGTGTTGGAGGGGGAGCTGCACGAGGCCCTCGCAGGTGCAAGGAACCGCAATTCGTTTCTACAAATGCTTAAGATGGTGGCCAAACCTGACGACTTCGTGGTGGTGAAGCTCGACATCGACACACCGGCGATCGAACAGACCATAATCGCTACGCTCACCCAGCGGCCCGACCTTGCCGCGCTGATTGACGAGCTGTTCTTTGAGTATCACTTTCATTTTGACGGTCTCAACTTTGGCTGGGGGTCTTTGCCAGAGTCGATCAGCGTCGACGCGGCGCTCGCCACAATGCACCGCCTGCGAGAGCTTGGCATCCGCGCGCACTTTTGGATCTGAGCCCACGTAATCGGTGGGCTTACGTGGATCCACGACCGAGCCAACGTAATCGGTCATGTGCTATCTGCTAAAACGTCATGCAGCAAACCTCTGCCGACTGTGAGTGCGCGTAGCCAAGTATGGCGGGGGCGAGGCGCAGAGGAGTATGGCTACTCGGGCTCCAGGCGCGGGGGCGGGCGCATGTGGAATGAAATCGTCAAGAACTCCCGCAGGCACAGTGGCGTGTACGAGGGGTAAACTCCGCTCTCCGCTCTGGCGTCGATCTCTGGCACTCTGGGTTCTTCTGGCACTTAAGACGCTAACGTTGAGCGTTGACGGTTTTGACGTTGAGCGTTGACGGTTTTGAGGCGCGGGTTTGGGGTTAAAAATCGCGGGTGAGTTGATGTGACCGCATTCTCCACGGAGCCTACCAAAACAAATGATACGGTAGTGCTCGCTCGAATGTGCGGAGCTCCCGCCTCCCAGTGTCTTTTTTCTTCTATACAGAACCGAATTTACAACGTCCCCCAGGTGTGTACCGGTACCGGTACCGGTACCGGTCGGCTCCGGGCCTGCGGCTGTTGAGTCGGCCGCGGCTTCGGTCGTCGCGCTGACGTGCGGGGTGCGTGTTGTTGGTGGGTTTGGATGGTTGTGAGGTTCGTCTGTGTGGTCCGTTTGCCTTTGTGCGTCCGCGTGTCCCGTGTGTCCCGTGTGTGTCCCGGCTCCCCCGGTGTCTTTTTACCGGTACGGAACACAGGGGCGCGGCGATGCGTGAAGCCATCCCGAGCGTCAATCCGGCGATCTGGTCGCTCGTGCTGCTAACCTGCTTGGCTGTGTGTAGATCCCTTTCTGGCGGTTTGGACAGAGGCCTTTCAGGCAGCGACATCGGCCGACGTCTGTACGCGCCCGAGCAGGAGTACCATGAGGACCGTGGCGGTCACAGTATCGACAATGAGCGGGCTCGAGCACCGCGAGGCGGCGGACGAGGATCCGGCAAAGGAGGACGTGGCTTGCGCGATCATCATAACAGCAGCACTCCTCTTGGCGACTTCTGGGCAAGGATCACCAACCAGAAGCTACAGGTATCTAACCCACCGGTCGATAACGTCACCACCATCGATTCATGGCTCACCGGCGCCAAGAAGGGCTTCTGCGGGCACACGATCGCCGGATCGCTTCATGAGTGTCGAACGTCTGTGCGTGGGTCGATTGGCCTCTCCATGCAAGCGGCGCGCTCTCTCCGGAGCGCCGTGCGCGTGTGTCTGAATGCATGCGCCAAGTGTCAACGCTGCAACTACATTACCGTCAATCCCGAAATGCGCGATTGCTCTTGGTACGCTACGTGTGACATGGATCATCTTCTGACCGAGTATGATGGGTTCCTCTCCGGGCCAGCTGTCAAAGCGCGCCACGTTGCCCCATCACGCGCGGCTACATCACGCGGGCCCGCATCCCCCGCCGTCGTCCCCGAGCCCCAGGAGGTGATCCTTTGCATGCACATGGAGAAGACGGCGGGCACCGTCGCGCGATCGTGGTTTGAGCAGCACGGGTGGCAAAAGACGAGCTACTGTGTGGGCATATCAACCGTGCAAGGTGAACTGATCAAGTTGCTCACGGCGAACCACAAGCGCATCTTTGTGGAGCATCACTGCGCCCTCGACTGGTAAGCGCACACGCGCCCGCAGCCCGCGCCCGCCTGCAACCCGTTCACTGTTGACAGTTGCTTTCCCTTCCTTTTCTGCTCGGATCTCAGGGGCGCCCCCCGAGAACTGCAGACCACCATCAGAGAGTACGAAGCTGTGTCCGGCCGCCGCGTGCGCTTCCGATCTTTCACACTCCTTCGGTCACCGCTGGCTCTCGCGCATTCTCAATTCACCTATTGGCACCATGCTTCCGCGGTGCCTCGCCAGCTCTTCTATCAGCTCTCGCCCGAGTTGGTCTTCTACCGAGACACCCTTAAGCTGATCAACGATCGGGGACCTGTTTGCAGCGACGAATCCTCTGCAACAGGCGGCTTGTTTCTCAATTTGCCGCTCGAGAAGAGAGGGAACGACCGCGTGTGCTCCGCAGGGCCGTGGCAAGTGCTCTGTCAACAGTTGATACTCGCCCTGGTGACATCCGAGGAAATGCGTAAACAGCAAGGATGGTTCCATGTGGAAGAAGATTTCCTCAGGCACAACGCCCAGCTGCTCGCGGCACACGATGGGAATGCAACCGCTCCACTGAACGCGGCGTTGTGGCGTCGGTCGTGCTCCAACCGAGACCTTAACAAGACCGCAACATCTGTAGCTGCAGTAGCTCCAGACGCCCCGTACGCTGAGCTTGAAGCCGCCCTGGCCGGTATGTGCCCTGCGCTGCGGCTCAAGGTGTTGCAGATCACTGGATGCTTAGTCGATCGTGCGAGGCGTGTGGAGAAGAAGATGCTCGAGGTGGGCTGCGATGGAGTAATTCGACAGGCGTTTGATCGCCTCGATCAGCTCAGCCATGTGCTGTTCATGGACGCGTTCAAGTTTTCGTTGGAGCATGCATTTGAAATGGCAGCACGCGGAGCTGACCAGCGAGATGTCAACACGACACAGCCGAGCAAGCTCTTGCGGACCAACATTGGCATCACCGCTGATCCGTTCATAGCGAGCGAAATCGAGCCATTCAATCGATGCTCCAATCGCTTCTGTGCGTATCATGACAAACCTGCGCCTAACGCGATCAAAACTGACGCCCTCTGCCCGTTTGTGTGTGCAGATGGGGAGGCGTTCGCCAAATACACGGCGCGCGTTCCGCACTTTGAGGTGTTGCGCGAATTGGACTTGCTGAAGTCGCCAATCAATGGCCAGGTCCGTGAGGCCAGCCAAGACAATGCTCATGTACCAACTGGCCAAGGTGAAACACCTGTGTGGTAAGTCCGGTTTGAACATGTCTCGAGGAATGGTATGGAACTATGTTTAGCGGCCAGTCGACGCCCGCCGCTGCGCCTGAAAGGTAGCTGCTGTACCTAAGCGCGCTGCGCGTATAGAACTTTAGAAGTGGTATGAACCGAGGACACCAAATGTGTGCAGGTGCAAGTGTGTTCAACCCGGCAATGTTTTGTGAGACCGTTCGCATGTTCATGGTGGCCATGGTCCATGGACCGTTCGGCTTCCGTTTTGGCTTTTCGGCGTTGTTCCGCAATTCCGAATTCGAATTCCGGAAGCGCAACCGGGAGGACAATGGACATAGAAAGGGTTGAAACTTTTGCAGGCCGAGCGTCTCCTCGAGGCCTTGTTATATTAGCGTCGGCCGTTGAACAGCGCCGCACGGGCCTCGGGCCCTACTCGGGCCCTACTCGGGCCCAATTTCGTGGCCCGGCCCTGCCGACCCCGACACGCCTGTGTGGCTGTGTGAGATCTGAGAAGTAACGGGCCGATCTCCGAGCCAATGAGCGCCACTTTCGCCGAAGAGGAAATCGGCTTGAGATCGACCGGGCGTCCAGTATGAGATGGGGGTGGGAGAGAGAAAGTGGGTAGGCGGCCGATGTCTGTAATCACACCCTTGATCACACCTTCCCTTTTGGAATCGACAGTTCCGTGCAAGAAGGCTCACTCGTTGCTTGGAAGGACCGCGCAGAAGTGTTGCCGCGTCGCCGGCCGCAGCAGGTCGACACACCAGCTGATGCCATCCTCCATCTACTTTGGGCACAATGGCAAGTGCGCGGCCAACTTCTTCACGGGAGAGCTAGACATGAACGCACCAAAGGATCTAATGAACCTCGACGTGATGCATAAGCGCTCAACTGGGCGCAATGTCGAGGCGATGAACCATGGCCGCTTTAACACCGCGCCGCGCGGTACGCTGCACGTGCCGAACGCGCGCCAGCCGAGAGCCACCGTTGATCGCACGTGCGAAGCCCACCTCGAACTCACGCGCTCGTAATCGGATCGCGCGGCCAAAGCAGATTTCTTTGGTGAGAAGGCTATTGCTCGATCGAATCAGTCGATCCCGAGCAAGCTTTTCCTGGATCCGTACCACGTGGCGGACGGCAACCTGTTCGCCGAGAACTTTTTGATGGGTCGCTTCCAGCGCGGAGGTCAGACCACGCTCGCCGGCCGCAGCAAGCAGCTCGTCATGGAGAAGGAGCGCTTTGGAAAGGAAGACATGCAAAGTCGAGCACGCAGCAAGTACCTCGAGCCCGAGGGCGGCCGCTTCGTGCCGCCGCTCAAGCCGGCGTGCTCGCGCGATAAGGGGCCTGACCCGTATGACACGTTCAAGCATTCGAAGTGGATCATCCAAGACACGGGCTACGCTGGCGGCATGGGCAGACAGGCGAAGACCGCGCCGCTGTGGAATACCCACTCGCTCGCAAAGCCGTCCGAATGCCAATGAGCATGGCGACCGCGCCGCCACCGCTGCCGCCACCGCCGAGAGACCTCTAGCCAGCCCCAGCAGCTGTGCGCCGTGGGTAGTACGCACCTGCGCCGCCGCCGCTGACGTGAGCCATCGGCCGCTTCCATGGGCGGTGCGAGAACCCGCGCTTCCAGGCTTCCACCTCGTGTCCGGACGGAGCGCCTCGCCGGACACCGGTGCGAACACGTGCGGCGGGCCTGCTTCCACGCCCGACCTTACTACGACGTCGGGTGCACTGGACACGCGAGGGTGGGCGGCCTGGGGCGTCCTCCACAGCGCCGAGTATACGGTGTCTTCAATGTATTGATTCATTCGAACAATTTTGTTATCGTTTTTTATATTTTTCTAGTAGAAACGTATCCGAATGGTCGTCTTTCCGCTAGTAAGGTAAGTACTTTTACGTTTTAGCGCGGCGGAGTTGGCCGAGACGCGAGAGAGCACTGAGCAGAGCGCGTGCGCGCGTTGGGCGAGACCGCGGCGCTGACGCCTCTTTGCTCTTACCGAAAAGTTACCGGATACCGCTCGTCCGGACCTCGCGGAGCCCCCCCCGGGTACCGGTAGTCCGGTACGTAAACGCGGAGTCGGCCAACTCGAGATAGCGAGCGTATAGGGGTCGATATATCATATAATAAGGGAGGTCTGTGCACTGTCGGAGCCGTGGAGCGGCGTCCGACCCGGGCCTGACGGGCCTGACGCGCCGAACCAGCGGCTACCGGCAATCGGGTCACGCGCACGAGTCAATGCTGATCCGTAATCGCCGTGACCGGGGCGACCGCGCTCCGCGGCGACCGGGGCCGGGCGAGAGAGGAACCTCGGCGCAGCAGAATAATCTTACTTGTGTGTACACTCGCCACTCGAGCTCGCCTCCCCGTTGTGTTCACTGTCTCGCCCGCCGTGATATTGCCGCTCGCCCGACCGTGCATGCGCCCCTCAGCGTGCGCTCGCCATTGCATGCGCCATGGCATGCGCGATTGCATGCGCCATTGCGCTCGCATGTGGACCCGCCAAGCACATACGCCTTAGGCTAGGAGCCGGACGGCAGCAGTGACGGCAGGGGCCCACCCAAAGGAGGCCAGAGCCTTACCGGTCCAGGCGGAGCCCATCAGGACGGCGAAGACGGAAGAGGCTAGCGCGAGCCGACCGGGCGTGCGGGGGTCGTCGAGGAGATCGGACATGCGTGACGAGAGCTCGCCCACGACACCGGTAAAGAGCGACATCGCCGCCATCGTGCCCAGTCCGAAAGAGACGAGGTATGTGGCGGCGACGCGCCAGGTGGGCATGGTGAGGGCGGGCATGACGCCGAGCAAGTGGCCTGAGCCCGAGCAGCCGTGCAAGATGCCCGTGAGCAGCGTTGAGACGATCGTCTGCGCCTTAGGTGGCTGCGAGAGTGCGACTTCGAGAGAGTGCTGCTTCGCGTTCTCGGTCGGTCCCTCGGCCATTGAGAGGGAGGCCTCGTTCGCCCACTCCCGTGACTCGCGGATGCCGTTGACGCCGATGATCACGATCGAGATGCCCACCGCTGCCTCCATGTACGACGAGAGCCGATCCAGGTTGAGAGCGCCGCGCACCGCGAACGCGAGTGCGCCGACGAGCGCCGCGCCGATGCCGTGACCAAGGCCCCAGTACGCGCCGGTGCTGAGGGCTACCCACCAGCGCCGGCTCATGCACAGCGGCAGCAGCGCAGCGAGGTGGTCCGGACCCGTCACCGCATGCAGCCCTCCGGCAAACAGTCCACCGATGGTTGCGGCGAGCATACGTGCGTCTGCTGCCATGAGCGCTGCGACATTCATCGCCATGCGCGGTTCGCTGCGGCGGCGACTGCTGCTACTGAAGCTACTGCTGCCGCCGCCGCCGCCGCCGCCGCCGCCGCCGCCGCCGCCGCCGCCGCTGCTGCTGCTGCTGCATGGCTGCCAGCTGCATGACTGCCAGCTGCCATCATACTCGAAGCTGTCGGAGGCGTATCGAATGCTGCCCACAACAGCGGCAGGGGGTATCCTCGGCCGCACTTCGTGCAGCGGCCGATGGCGCACGCCGCTGTGCAGCCCCGTCGTGCTCGCGATCGTCGCGAGTCCGAGCCACAACGAGCCGCAACGAGGCATAAGCAGATAGATTGAGACCACACCTCGCTCGTTCATGTTCTCTGCCCCAACTTGATGACGAACGGTTCAAAATCACCGAAGTAGAAGGAGCCGGGACTGACACGGGGCACACGGGACACACGGGACACACGGGCACACGGATCACACAGACGGTAGACCCTCTCCTTGGGGACAACAGTGACTCAATGTGTGTGTGGCCGAGACAACCTGCTACACACGGGCGGGGGAGTCATACCGCACGGCTCCCTAGACCACGATGGCGGCTCCTAGCGGCTCCGACCTGCCCCCTGGCCCACACCATCACTCACTTGAGCATGCCACGCGGATAACGGCGCTGAGACCGGCTCTGCCCCGTGCGCTGTTGCGGCTCATCGGCGCCGGTGCTAGCCCGCATACTAGCATATGGCGTGTTGAGGTGCTCGTCCGCTGTGCCAGCCTCGATGCGAAGGCCGAGCGTGCTGAGTGAGAGGCTTTGGCCTCGATTGGGCTGGGCCGGACGGGAGATCTGTCGCGACTGCTGTCCATCGACTGTCCGCGAGATCAACGCCCAGTGCTCATCCAAATCACTTCCAAAAGTGAAGCAAAGGTAGGCGTGGGCCCGACGCCGAGTGCGGGAGGGCAAGCGGAGCCAACGATCCGAGTCGGTCCCCGCCACAACCGACGTCTCCTCCATCGCGACCTCTGCCTCCGCGGCCTCCGCCTGTCGTGACTCGAAGGCCGTGGCGGTGCCGGGCTCGGTGCTGTGGGTGAAGCCAGCGCCGAAGACGATCGCCTCTCCGAGCTCGTACCGGTATCGGCGGAGCTTGGCTTCGTCATCGAGGTACACCAGCTGGAAGTCTTCCACCTCGGAGTACTCGGTGTACAGAGGCGTCATCAGCGTCAGCGCGCGCGTCTCAACCTCGTTCTCATAGTCGACGTGCATGTCCGTCTTCGAGCACGTGGTCCGCACGACGAAGAACGCCGAGTACAGATGCACCCCGCCACCCGCGTCGCCGACAATCGGCCCAAACTTTCCGGCCAGGCCCATGCGCTCGAAGAGAGAGTGGAATGTATCATGGGTTGGCTGGTCATCTGCCGAGATCCAGGCCACGTCAGAGTGCCACCCGGCATGATGGGCAAAGAACCGCTCGCCGCTGCGGCACTGCACCTCCTCACGGCTGCTCTTCTTGGTCACGTCGAGGCGGGCGTGACAGGAACGGAGGTCGGCGCGCTCGAAAAGCTCTGCAGCTTCGGCCACGAGCGACGTGTCCACGTTGATGCACCACACATTTCGGGCACGGAGGCGATCATTGTGGTAGCTCTGGGTCGATTCGACGTAGTGGCAGGAGTAATCGACGCTGATGGCGGCCGCTTCCACGGCCGCCTCTGTATCGTCTCCGCAAAGCAGCGCGCCCACAGGGGGCAAAGGGCGTGTGTCAGGTCGCCAAAGGGTCGCCACACCTTTGGTGTGTAATCATTGGCTGTGAAACCAAGTCAAGTCAAGTCAAGTCAAGAGATCGACCGTTACTTCTCACCTACTTGTTCTCCGAGGGCACTGGTGTGTTTCGACTAATCAGCTTGCTTGCTTGAGGGCACGTATGTCAGCACTTATGACGTGTCACCTCATTATCAATGGACCCCCTCCGTCATCTCCGCCCACTCCCGTCTTCCCCTGCTGGCTTCCGGAGCACATACCACATTCGATAGGCTTCCGTATGGTTGTCTGTTGTTTATGTATAGACTTGACTTGACTTGAAACCACACTCTCCAGACCCCCAAAGCCACGAGTGCCTCTATCGCAATGGACGGAGGTGTGACCGACAGGGCGCGTCTACGACTCTACGACAACACATCGTAACAGGGCCACATAATCGGTGCGCACCATCGGTGGTAGATATGGCGCGAGGTCTTTATCGTCTTATCTCCATTGCTTACATGATATTAGCTTATCTCATCACCAAGTGAGCCGAAGTGAGCCGTAGCGTGCCGGGCCGGGTAAGAACAACGCGGGCTCGTACGGGATCTTTTATTCGGAATTACACGCAACACGGGTCACAACCAGCTTCTCCGAACCTTCGATTGTGGGATTATGACAGTCTTCAAACAAAACGCGAGGCGCCGTCTTTGCTAGTTTGCTTGCGGCCCGGCCCGGCGGCGGGCATGTGGCCGTCGCCACGTGATCGTACCCACCAGCACGGTAGCTAGGATCCGCCCAGCCGCTCGCTATGTTGGGCATCGAGCTGACACCGCCCCCGCACCCTGCAGCTGTCCTCCCTCGCGCTCGCTGTTTCCGCTCAGGCGCGCGCTCGCCGCGCCTCGCTGACCGCGCACTGCCAGCATCGTTGAGAGCGCCGCGCCCCTGCTGCCGCTTGCGGGGATCGGAGAGTTCCTCGTCGTCTTCGAGAACGTCTTCCTCATCGAAGCCACCCGCCAACCGCGCACCCAGGGCACCAAGGGCGCCTCCCGTGTAGAAGATGGCGAGGAGCGCCGCACATACGCATCCGAGGACGAGGACCAGGACGAGGAGGCCCACAAATCTATCCAACGCCGGAACGTACCACGCCGATAAGCCCGGCTGTCCCTCGGCGCCCGACTCGGCGCCCGACTCAGCACCCTGTACGCCAGCCCCCTCCTCCTTCACATGTGCGGCGTCTGCGCCGCCCTCGCCGCCCCAATATGTCTCGGCGGCCACCAGCAACGCGATCATGCCGCCGCCACCGCCACCGCCACCGCCACCGCCACCGCCACCGCCACCGCCGCCGCCGCCGCCGCCGCCGCCGCCGCCGCCGCCGCCGCCGCCGCCGCCGCCGCCGCCGCCGCCGCCGCCGCCGCCGCTGCTGCTGCTGCTGCTGCTGCTGCTGCTGCTGCTGCCATCACCGCTCTGAGTGCCATCGGCGGCGTCCTTGGCTTCCTCGGCGCTCAACGGCGGAAGCGGCTGCGGGCGTGCGGGCGACAGTTCGCGCTCCGGCGGCGGCCACATGACGAAGGGCGGCGCGTGTGGCGGCGGCGCATACCGCAGCGGTCGCACGGATGGCGACGCGGATGGCGTGCGCGGTGATTGCGCCAAGGGCGGCGGCGACGGCGAGGGCGGCAGCAGCGGCGACGGGGAGGGCGGCAGCAGCGGTGAGGGCGGCACGGCCGGCGGCTCCCAGCACATAGCCCAGTGCACCGGCTGGCGCGGTACAAACGGGCGCTCCGCCACCTCCGGTGTGGCTGCGTAGGCGCCTTCGCTCCGACTCCAGTAGAAGCGCCGGTACGGATCGCAAGGGGCGTATGCGGTGGCGTTCACAATGCGGATGGCATGGCTGGCGACGTATCCCTGCACACCATGAGGCTGGTCGCCCGCGGCGTACATCTGACCGCCCGACGCTGGCGCTTCGCGCCCACCCACACCCTCGCAATGGTTCCATCCGCAGCGCACGTGCCGCATCAGGAGCCCAGCCGCCGGGTAGCCCGAGAAGCAACCACCGCCCATGTGGATCGCGTCCACGTGCTCGAGCAGGCCACCGATGGCGCGCTCGTCGTCGTTCTCGAACATGACGCCCACGCCGTTGGGCGCATTGTTCCCGTCAACCAGCCCCTCGCGCACCGTCACCTCGCGAGATCTCCACACCGAGATCGAGTCCTCGGGCCACGAGCGGCCGAGCTCGTTGACGCAGTGGAAGCGCTCTAGCAGCGCGTGGTCGCAGGCGGTGAACTGAACGCATTGGCCGCGCGGGTACGGACCACGCACGTTGCGCCCGACGATATCGCGCAGCTGCGCGCGCGCGCACCGCTGCAGCTCGATGCCGCTAGAGCCGCCCGTCACACGTACCTGCTCAAGTATGACGTCCGCGCTGTCGACGCCATGGATGTTGTGGCATTCGCTGGAGCCAAGGTGGCAGTTGGCGGTCGGACGTGCGTGGTCATCGGCCGCGCCGAGCACGCGCACCTCGACCTGCTCCACGCGAAGCCCGGGACACCGCTCGAAGCGGATGCCCACGCCACCCTCGACGTGCTCAATGAGCAGCTTTCGGAGGACTACGCTCCTCGAGTCGCGGCAAAGGATTGCCGGACGGCCGACGAGGCTGCTGCGCACATGCAGAGACTCGATCACGTGTCCGTCCTTGTGCTCCACGGCGAGCGGCTCGTGAACGTCTGCGAGCACACAGGGGGCCACCATTTCCGCACTTCAGAGGTCAGAGAGTTGCCTTATTTGTGTGCTTGTTTATGCCTTACCAATTGCGCCTGATGTGAATGTGCATATTAGTGACCTCTCCGTTTATCTCTCTTCTTACAATACATGTACTCGAGTTCGTTGGTTGAAAACTAGGCCGCTTCTTTGTTTATTGTTGATGAATACAGACTGTATTGGTTGATTCAAGGGTTGATAAGGCTAAGGGTTGATTGGCGGGGTCCATCATAACTTCATACATGTATACAACCCCTTGTACACAGCATGACAGCAACGAGCAAGCATTACAAGCAAGGCCAAGGCTGCAGGCGGTCTTGCCCCAAGGGACTCTATAAACACCGATCTTCAACCGTCGCTAATAACAAATAACTAACCCTGGTACATGTACATACATGTAAGGGCCATCCACCGGCCACGGGCCTCGGGCGCCTCTCACAGGATCAAATGCTCAAATCAAGGCGGGTCAATGCACTACATGTATAAGAGTTTGAGTGTCGAGCGTTTCGGTGGGTTTTCCACATTGCCCGCCCAAACGTGAGGCCTCTGCGCCTCTCCGATCCCGTCTGGGGTCTCTGGGGAGCCGGTCCGTCGCGAGAGACCCTATTCACAATGAGAAAGGTAGGGACTCGTGCGCGTGGCGCGCCGCATCGCTCGCGATTCCAGAAAGGTGCGCGTCTTTTGCGCGCGCTTTATGCGATAGGCGGCGCGTTGCCCGCCCAAACATGCTCGCCCCACACGGCCCCGTGCGCGCACCGCGCAACATACTCCAGCGCACGCGCACCGTCTCTGCACCCTTTTCGGCGCGTCGCCCCATCAACTTCCAGCGGCGCCCACGCCGAGCGCGCCTTGGCCGATCTGGAGCTTCTTTGGCCCCCAGACCCTGCGCGCTCTTGCGCACGCGCTTGCTGACGATCGCGTCTCTCTGCCGCCCACCCCCGCGCGCAGTACTATCAACCAAACAACAAGCACTCATGGGCAAGGACGGCAAGGTTGAGGGTCTCGCGGTTGGCATCGACCTTGGTACCACGTACTCGTGCGTCGGCATCTGGCAGAACGACCGCGTTGAGATCATCGCCAACGACCAGGGCAACCGCACGACCCCCTCGTTCGTTGCCTTCTCGGACACCGAGCGCATGATCGGCGACGCCGCCAAGAATCAGGCCGCCATGAACCCGGAGAACACCATCTTCGACGCCAAGCGCCTTATTGGCCGCAAGTTCTCGGACTCGTCGACGCAGTCCGACATGAAGCACTTCCCGTTCAAGGTCAAGGCCAAGGACGGAGACCGCCCGGTCATTGAGGTTGAGTTCAAGGGCGAGACCAAGCTCTTCACTCCCGAGGAGATCTCGTCGATGATCCTCGTCAAGATGAAGGAGACCGCCGAGTCGTACCTGGGCAAGGATGTGCCCAACGCTGTCGTGACTGTGCCGGCCTACTTCAACGACTCGCAGCGCACGTCGACCAAAGATGCGGCCGCGATCGCCGGCATCAACTGCCTGCGCATCATCAACGAGCCCACCGCGGCCGCCATCGCCTACGGCCTCGACAAGCAGTCGTCGTCGGAGCGCAACGTGCTTATCTTTGACCTCGGCGGCGGCACCTTCGACGTGTCGCTGCTGACCATTGAGGAGGGCATCTTCGAGGTCAAGGCGACCGCAGGTGACACCCACCTTGGCGGCGAGGACTTCGACAACCGCACCGTCAACCACTTCGTGCAGGAGTTCAAGCGCAAGCACAAGAAGGACATGACGGGCAACGCGCGCGCCATGCGCCGCCTGCGTACCGCTTGCGAGCGCGCCAAGCGCACCCTCTCGTCGTCGACGCAGACCTCGATCGAGATCGACTCGCTCTTCGAGGGCATCGACTTCTTCTCGTCGATCACGCGCGCGCGCTTCGAGGAGCTCAACATGGACCTCTTCCGCGGCACCATGGAGCCCGTCGAGAAGGTGCTCCGCGACTCGAAGATGTCCAAGGCCCAGGTGCACGACGTTGTGCTCGTCGGTGGCTCCACCCGTATCCCCAAGGTGATCCAGCTGCTCACCGACTTTTTCAACGGCAAGGAACCCTCCAAGTCGATCAACCCCGACGAGGCCGTCGCGTACGGCGCTGCCGTGCAGGCCGCCATCCTTTCGGGCACCGGTTCGGCCAAGACCGAGGACCTGCTGCTGCTTGACGTGACGCCGCTCTCGCTCGGCCTCGAGACCGCGGGCGAGGTGATGACCGTGCTCATCCCGCGCAACACCACCGTGCCCACCAAGAAGTCGCAGA
>Ga0210243_101778_pt1 | contig 14198 bp, 9 predicted proteins | sample ChrtobMeP5a_32mM_FD_155461 | JGI IMG/M metagenome (GOLD analysis project Ga0210243, IMG submission 155461) | Chrysochromulina tobin associated microbial communities from unialgal haptophyte culture, Seattle, Washington, United States - P5a_32mM | ecosystem: Host-associated > Algae > Haptophytes >...
TCCGACGGAGTACACAACTTACAAGTTTGGGAGAGACACGGCCTGCGCTGTTAGCGGCCTCGTCACTCGCACTTGCCTCTGCAAGTGCCCCCATGTTCACACCACTGTGCGGTTGCACTTTCCCTTACACGGAGTTCACGCAACCGCGCCTTGAGACTGAAGAAACTCATCTCATTTACGGGTAGCATCGCGACCTTTTGGTCTTTTGGCTTTCCTGGCTGAGGGCCAGAGCTGGCTGTGGCCATTCTCTCGTGAATTTCGGGGAAACCCGACTCCCACTTCAATATAACGCCTTTGCGCTCCACAAGTGAAGAGGGCCGCCATCCTTGTCGCGCAACGCGCTCAGTTCAGGCTCGAGGGCCGCCGTGTCCAGCCGCACCATCGACGGGACGCACGCGGCGACCACTGGCGTCAGCACGCCCACACCTCCGAATACGAGCGCGGCTGCGCTCGGCCAGAGCAGCTCGGGGCTCTTGCTCATCAGGCGCGGCACCACAAACATTCTCATCGCGAGCACAGGCGCGAGTAGTGCACAGCCGGGCACGAGCACGCTGTGCAGCAGCACGGCACGTTCAATAGTGGCGCGCGCCGCGATGCGCGAGACGCCGCGCTCGGTGCCGGCAGCATCAACCACGGGCACACCCTCGCGCAGCTCGACCTCGGCGTTCATCACTGTGCTGAGCGCGCCCGCGCCCGCAACCGCGCTGTGTGGCACGATCATGCTCAGCGTGCGCATCGACGGCACCCGCGCCGTGAGCGCGATTGAGATCAAGCTAAGCGCAGCCGCAACGCCCGTCGATGCACCATACGCCTGGAGCATACGCCTCGCGTCGAGCGGCCGTGACGTGTCCGCATAATTGCAGTAGCGTGTCGCAGCCGAGTGGCTCTGATAGACCCAATGGAGGAGCACGGTCGCCAGCGGAGCCTTGGTCGAAATCATGCCCAGCGAGAGAGAGGCGGTGATGGGCACAAAGCTGCTCACCCGGAAGGCCGACGGGATCGGCTGCTGCAGCACTGGATGCACCGCGGCGTCGCAGACCCACTGCGCATGATTCAGATCAGCAGCTGACTCGTGCCGCGGGTCGCGCAGTTTCTCGACGGCCGCAAGTGCGCGCACATCCGAGACGAGGACGCCGCGCGGGTCCCAGCGGCGTAGCAGCTTTTGAAGTCGGCCGAAGTAGCCTCCGTCAGAGGTTGATGCTGCCATTTTCTCGCACAGAGTGGACCCCGTGGCGACGCACTTCATGTGAATGGGTCCGCACTGTCTTGTGTCTTGGTGTCTTGGGGGACAGTAGCAATCTGAATCTCAAATGTACTAGACGGGCCCCTTGCATTCATACAACCATGACAGAGGGTCAAAAATTCCGATGATGCGTCAGCCAGCTCCACAAGATCATCGGCCTCCATCAGTGCGATGCAATGTGCTCATTTACCCCACCCGTCCCTCTCAGGAGTCTCGACCAGGCTGCTCGGCCGTGATGCTCCGCGCTCTAGGCAGCTCCCGGGCTCATACAGCCTCAGCTGCCGCCTGCTGCGCGGCAGCCGCCGCCTCCGCCTCCCGACGCGCCGCCGTGAGCGCGACGAGACCCGCCGAACTGAGCGCTTCGGTGCCCGGGCCGCTCGAGGCGGCGCCGCCGAGGGGCTTGCCGATGGCGTCGACGTAGCGGTCGATGGCCGCAATCTCGGACTCGAGGAGCCAGCGCTTGCGGTCGGTCTTGACCGCCTCGCTCAGGGGGCGAGCGCTCGTAAGACCCTCCTTCTTGACCATCAACTGAATGCCGCAGCCGACAGGCAGTTGTGCCGTCGAGATGCGGGTGTCGTTGGGCAGGATCGCGTGCAGCTTCTCCATAGCCTCCTGGTCCTCGATGGTCGGGAAGAGGAGCATGCCGAACATGATGAGCACGCCGCCCGGCCGCAGCAGCTTCAGGCTCATGTTGTAGTACTCGCCGTGCTGCGGCTTGTCGGCATCGAGAGAGATAAAGTCGAAGGTCGTGCCGGCCGCCTCGAAACGCTTGAGCGCGTCCATCGCCTTGCCGACCATGAAGTTCGCGTTTCGCCCGGCCATCTGTTGCGCCGCGAGCCGCGTGTAGTCGCGGTCGACCTCGAGGCAAGTGAGATCCGCCTCCGGTGGCAGTGCCTCGAGGATAGCTGAGGAGGCGTACCCGGTAAATGAGCCGATGTCAAGCGCCTTGCGCGGGCGCGCGAGGCCCACGAGCGTGCGCAGTAGCATGGCTTGCTCAGGGCCGCAAATGTAGCACGCCTGCTCGTACGGCACGCGCTGCATCGTAGCATTGTACACACGCTCCATGAGAGGCGTCGGCGGCGTGCACGACTTGATGATGAAGTTGCGCAGGCTCACATCCGGAATGAGCGCGAGCTCCTGCCGCTGCGTGTCGTTCATACGCTGCCCGTACTGCCACACCTCGAAGCTGTGCTGCGACATATTGTCCCGACGGATTTGTGCGAGCCGGATCTGCTCCTCCGACTCCGACTCCTTGCTGCGCGTCAGCCACTCGTCCTCGCACGAAGGGCAGCTCGAAGGGCGCACGCGGAGCGGCGCCTCGGCAGCGGCGGCGGCGGCGGCGGCGGGCGCAGCCGCGGAAGCGGCCGGCTTGGGCGGCGCCTCGGTCGCGCACGCTCGCGGCGCCACCGACGAGCGGCAGCGGCGTGATTGCGCTGGGAGCAGCCGTGGTAGGGTGGCGGTGGCAGTCGTCGAGCGCAGCGGACCGGCGCTTGCGGCGGCAGCGGCAGAGAATGGCGATGGCGTCACGATGGGCAGCCGCACGCCGTAAGCCGCCGAGACGGCGAGGGTGGCAAAGCACAGCATCATGCGTCTTCAAGCTCAGTCGCTCTAAGGTGTCGCGAAGCGAGCCTCTCCGTCGTCAGGCAGGGTACCGGTACAAGATTCAATCTCGCTTCGTTTTCAAAGACAAGGACACTTCCCCCCAATGGCTCTTCGACGACGAGCGCATGCCAATCGCATTGAGGTTCTATGCCTTTTACAGACGGCGCCCAACACCGCGCCGCGTGAGATCGAGGTCGCTTCCCATCATGAAGCTCGCCGCTATGCAGCTGATAGGTCTCGCGGCCGGTGGTTTCATTGCTTCGCCGACGTCGACGGCCTCCTCTTGCAACCGGCGCCGGGCCGGCGCTGTGCCGACGGCCCAGTTCGGCTTCAAGGTGCAGAAGAGCGACCGGCTGCTCATCCGCGAGGCGTGGGAAAAAGCGGATGCATACCGGCCTGGCAAGGCCAACTGGTTCACGCAACAGCAGAAGGACCTCGTCGAGCTGCACAAGACGCTGAAACCCGAGATAGATGCCCTCCCGGCGGTGGCGCCGTTTGGCATCCCCGGCTCGGGCGAGGAGACATCGCTGTTGGGTGCGCTGCTCAAGTCGCTCACGACAGGCGACCTGGCGCTCACGCTCTGCTCCAAGGAGCCGCCGGTGCTCACGGAGCTGCGTGATTGGCTCATCACCGCGCTCACGATGCCTGAGGCCGTGTGCGGCCTGCCCGAGGAGCAGGGGCGCGTGCTGTCGACCATCGCGAGCGCGGTGGACGCTCGCAAGCTGCTCGACCTGGGCACGTTCACGGGATACTCGTCGATTGCGATGGCACTCGCCACGGCCGACGACGCGCGCGTCATCTGCTGCGAGCCCGACAGCAAGTACGCGAAGCACGCGCGCGACTGGTGGCTCAAGGCGGGCTGCCAATCGAAGATGGAGATGCACGAGATCCCGGCGCAGCAGCTGATGCAGAGGATGATCGACAACGGGGAGGCGGGCACGGTCGACATGATCTTCTGCGATGTGGGCGAGCGCGAGCGATACGGCGCGCTGCACGAGCAGATCATGGAGCTGCTGCACGTGGGCGGCGTCGTCCTCTACTACGACACCCTCTGGCCAGCGGACGGCGTTCTCGCGCATAGCTATTACCCAGCAATGCGCGCGTTCAACGAGCGGCTCGCAAAGGACCCGCGCGTGCTAGCTTCGCTCGTGCCCCTCTCGTACGGCATCACTGTCTGCATGAAGCTGCTCCACCTCGACGGCCCGCGCCTCGCGGCCGCGCGCGATGCGCAGGCCGCGGGCGACGACGCACCGCTGCGCGCGCTGATGCTCGAGCGCAAGGCCGCCGCGCAGGCTGAACTGGCCGAGATGTCACCGGGTTGATCTGATCCAGCTGGGGTGGCGGCAGCGGCTCTTTGGAGCCACAGCTCTCAGCTGCCCACAGAGCACAGAGGACGCGCGCCTCTGGCGCGTTGATGGCCGATTGTTTGGCACGGAGAGGAGATTTTGCCGATTGTGTGGTTGTGAAGGTGTCTGGTTTGACCGTGGTTTTACGCGCTGAGTTTAGAGAAGGGGAAACGGCGAACACCTCGTTCACCCGCACACGACGCGACACCATTCACGGCACGGTCCCTTCTTCCTTGCGTGCGTCTGCGTTCGTGCGAGCGTACGTCGATGTCGGCCCTGGTCGAGCATCCGTACATCCTCATCGGCGACAAGAACATCGCACGCGATCGCGAGGCGCTGCGCAGAGAGCATGTACGATATGTTATCAACGTCACGCCTCCACTAACGTCCGGGGGCGTCGCCAACTTCTTTGAAAAAGAGGGCACCATCGAGTACCTTCGCCTGCCATTGCGAGATGTCGCAGTCGACTCGATTCTGCCGCACGTCTCACGCGCCGTCGAATTTCTGCAGCGCGTAAGGGTGCGTGCAGACGGCTGTGTGCTCGTGCACTGCAACGAGGGCAAATCGCGCTCGGCTGGAATCGTCATCGCCTTCCTCATGCGCGCATATGGATACACATTTGATGACGCCCTGGCTGCTGTGCGAGCGGTGCGGCCGCGGGCCGAACCTCGCGACAGCTTCGAGCGTCAACTCAGGACTATCGCAACTGCCACGCTCCCTTGCGACGTGGATGGCTGGCGTGCGCCTTCAGTGGGCAGCAGCAGCAGCAACGGCATCGGACCCACAGCAGCTTCCAAGCGGATCGCTGGGCCGATAGGACCCGCTGCGCCGCCGCCCAAGCGGCCAGCTATTGGTCCTCAACGGCCAGCGATCGGCCCAGCGCCTCCACCATCCGTTGCGCCCGAGTCAGGCCCTGCCGCTCGAACCGAGCAGCGAGGAGTCAGCCTCGCCCATGTGCTGGCCGCCGATCGCGAGCCTGGCGGCGACGAGGCCGAGCTGCATGCGGCGTGTGCAGGGCCGCACGCAGGCGCCGCCAACTCGGACGACTCAGACGGCGCTCGAGACGGCGCGACCCCGCGACCCATGCCCATTGGCTCCGCGATCGCCGGGTGTGGGCCAGGCGAGATCGGCCCGGGACGTCAGTGCACGAGGGATGACGATAAGCAGCGGGCGTACGACGCATGGGTTGAGTGTGGAATGCGAGGTGCTCTTCGTGCGAGAGCTGAAGACCTGTGCAGGGCTACTCCGTGTGGCCTGCGTGCGCTGCAAATGGTTGAAATCGGTCAAAGGCTGTGGATCCACGTGGTGCTCAATGGTCAGAAACAGCGAGTTGGCTGTGCTGTTCTCAGAGCGCTGCAGGGCAGCGAGATGCAAAGAGACGAGTGGTGCTTGCCAAACAATGCAGGTCGGCTGGTAAACCATGGAATCAACCACAACGTCGAGAGTTTCCGTCGCGACATGCAGAATGCTGGGCAAAACTACGACGAGATACTAGGCCAGCTTCTGCCAGAAGCCTCTGAAGAGACGAATTCGACGATCGAAGACCTCTTGCAGTGGCTGGAAGACATGCACAGGCCAGCCACATACAACGATGTCTTGCGAATGCTTGAAGAAGATCCAGAAGAGCTGCTTCGCGCTCTGCAGACCGTCCAGCGCCGAATGGCGCTCGGCACGGCGCTCGGCGAGGCCGAAGAAGACGACGAAGCCGCTGGTCACTTCCGAAGCCTCGGGCACACGTCTCGAGGTCAAGTTGGCCAAGACGAGTTGGCCACACGCCTCGCTCGCGTGCGCGCCGAGCTTGCTCAACATCTGCCGAGGCTGCGCGCGCTTGGGGATGATTGTTGAGGAGTAGGTTTGTGAGCTGAGCTTGTCTTTTGTGTGAACGTTAACACGACAGACGCGACAACCGGTGCTACGGCGTTTGTGTAGGAGTAGGTTTGTGTGTTGAAAGTGAGGATTGCATCATTCACGTGAACGAGAGTGGACGACGAAATCGGCCGCAACTTTCGCGCTCGCGGTGACCGACGCCGCCGCGACCGTGGCGTCCGCCATTCATGGAGGACGTAGACCTCGGCCCGGCCGCTCCTGCTCTCGTCCCTTTCGCACAGCGCGCTTCGCAGCTCGAGCAACCATTGGCGACACGTGAGCAAGAGCTGCAGACCCTTCAGCACACCGTCGCCTCATGCACGCCGAGCACTCAGAGCTCAAGCGTGGCGGCAGTGCCGGCTCCCGAGGTGGACGCGGCAGATGTAAAGGATGAAGACACATGGGACGACATCGCCCTCGCAGACTCACCCAAGGCCAGGCCAAAGTCCCTCTTCCCTGTCGCACTCCCATCCGTGCGCCGTGGCAGCGTTCCCAACCTGCGGGCGACGACGACGACGCCTCCAGCCGGCCGCGGCTCATCTTCCGTCGGCGGCAGGCCGTCGAGCCTTCGTGAGTCGGAGTCATCTGGTGGCCGCAGCACGCCCATCTCCGCCTGCGAGCCGCCCACCGCCACTGGAGGTAGCCGAAGGCCTATGGTGAGGACCATCACCGCTTCCGTGTCTGTCGACAAGCTGCGCACCGTGTCGGCCAAGGTGGTGAGCACTGTCTCTGCGAGCGCATCGAGCGCGGCCGCGGCCGCCAAGCCAGCGGCCGAGCGGGCGCGTACGAGCGCGCGTACTATCGTCAGCGAGGTGTCGATTCTGAGCAAGGCAGCTACCGCCGCAGCCCAAGCGGGTGCATTGGCCGCCAAAGATCCTGAGGCTGCCGCAGCCGCGGCCCGGCGCGACAACTACGCCTCGCACGCGTGTGGTGGGCCAGCGGCATCATCGGCAGAAGATGCAGAGGCGTCGCGCGAGAGTCTCTCGGGTCTCCGAGTGATCAGCGGCAGCGCGAGCGGCGGCGCGAGCGGCAGCGCGAGCGGCGGCGCGAGCGGCGGCGCGAGCGGTACCGTGGCAGACGGGATGCTGCCCTCACCCTCGTGCTCGACAACTTCGTCCCTTGGCATACGCATCGGCCTGCGCCCCGAAGGCATTGCCAGGGCTGCCGAGCGTCCCTGGGTGTCGGCCCTCGATCTGGGCGACGTCGAGCTCGATGACTACGATGACCCGTCCGACGCGGTAGACGTGGCCTCGCCGGACGCGGACGACGGCGGCGACGTTGAGGCGGCGACAGCGGAGTGGAATGGTTCTGCATCGCTAGCGGCCACTCGACCTTCTAGCGGCCGCTTCCTTTCGGTCGCCGTGCAGAGCACACCGCCTCCGCTGCCAGTGAAGGCATTCAGGCTCAATGGCTTTCACACGGAGCCTCTCGGCGAGACGATCGATGAGAGCAGCAGGCTAGACCATTGCATGCTAAACCAATCGCCGCGGCTGCCGATGCCGAAGGCGCCCGCCCCCGTAAGGGAAACACGCCCCCTCTCCGTGCGATTCGCCCAGCTGCGCGCTTCCGCCACGGACGGGTGGCAGACCACCGCCGCCAGCCTGCGCGAGTGCATGCACGGCGTCTTGACGACAAGAACGCGTCGACGTGACCTCCAGGGGCAGATGCGCTCGGTGACAGCTGTGGAGGGTCTCGCGTTGCTCAAGCGCGGCAGCGTCGCGACTAAGTATTCGCGCCACGGCAAGCAGCGGCGAACGCGCTTCACTCTCTCAGCCGACGAGCGCACCCTGAGCTGGGAACGCAAGGGCGTGAGCGACAAGCAGGCAGCCGCCCAAGACGGCGCCCACGGCAAGTGCGCCGCGCTCGGGACAGCGCTCATGGAGTTGATCGTGGACAGCGCTCGGGACAGCGCCGAGTGGCTCGGCCAGCGGCGCTCGATTGCCATTGCCGACGTGCTCGAGGTGCTCGTGGGCCAGCAGAGTGCCAACTTCATCAAGCACCGGCACCGCACGGCGCTGCAAAAGCAAGCGGCGACAGCCGCACACCTGTCGCTGACGCTGGTGCTCGTGACGGCGTTCTGTACCCGATGATTGCCTCTGATTGACGCTGATGGCCTCCCCAAGTGCATGCAGGTGCTCGTGGCGGCGCTCCCCAAGGCTCCCTCCGAAATGGAGGGCGAGGCGGACGAGGCCGTCGGCAGGCCCTTGGAGCGCACGACGCTCGATGTGAGTTTCAACGTTGGCGAGGACGAGGTCTTTGGGTTATGGGTCGCTGGGCTGCGCGCGCTGCTCGCGGAGACGCGCCCGAAGCCGCTGCCCTACCCGGCGCCCTTCAATCCGCTCCATGCGTCCGCGGGCGCCGCGCTACGACACGCCCCGCCTTCGGACGCGAGCCGTTTCGAGCGTGCACGCGACGCGGCGCTCGTGTGTCTCGATGGCTACATGCAGAGCCGCCTCTTCGCGGGAGTCACCGTGGTGTGGGTGCTGCTCGTCATCATCTTCGGCGCCATGTACTTCTTCCTCCTCGTAGGGTGGCACGGCATGGGTCAGGACGAGGCGAACGAGCTTGCGAACGCCTCGATCCAGGTGCTCACGCTCCTCTTCACGTACATCCTCTCTGATGGCCTCCCTGATGACCTCTGATTGCCTCCGTCATCAGGTGCTCACGCTCCTCTTCACGTACATCCTCTCCCTCACGGCGCCGTGGCGCATTGGCAACGCCGTCCACCTCTGGGGCACGCGGCGGCAAAGTGCCGCCGGGCTGGACCTGTACGGACGGCCCGCCCAAGGCATTTGGTGGCACATCCCGCCCACACAGCGCAAGCGCATCGTGGCGTTGCTCATGGCCAACCTGATCTTCCAGTATCTGACCCAGCTGTGCCGCATCGGTTGGTCGTCGTACACGGCCTCGCAGACCATTGCAGGCGCCGTGCTCATCAACCTCACCTTCGTCACCAGCTTGCTCGCTGGAATCGGTTCGGGCGCGTACCAGGGTGCATGCGAGAACGCTGTGCGCAAGGCCAGTCCGGGTGTCTTCCCACCTACGCCGCTCGCCTTTGCCCTCGAGGCGGGAAAGCGTCGTCTCAAGGAAGCGCGCGAGGAGGCGCGCGCCCTCGAGGCTGCGAGGCAGGAGGCCAAGGGTACTCGCGGCGGCGCGGCGCCTGCCATGGCCCCGGCAGCGCCGGGCCCGGCAGCGCCGGGCCCGGCAGCGCCGGGCGTACGTGAGATCCATCGCCCTGAAGGCGCCTGTGGAAGACCGGATGATCGCCCCTTCTGGGGCCGAAGGAGCCTGATTGCACCGGAGAAGATCCATCGACCCGAAGGCGCCTCGCCCATCCGGTCTCCCACAGAGGGTCCCGACGGTTTCATCGAGGTCTTGCCCGCCGCCCACGTCGACGCGGCCAGGCCCGCGTCGACCAAGGAGCTCTTTGGCGTCGCAGAGCCGCTGCACAAGTGTTCCATGCTCACCGAGGTTGGGGTCGAGGCTGGCGTGGGCACACCGCCTTCCCCACACAAGCTGCCCAAGCCGGCGGCAGGACGACAGGCCGCCGCCCTACACACTCCGCACGCTCCGGCGCTTGCAGACATACCTCCAGAGGTGGGGGCGGAGGCAGCGGCGCAGGCGGCCGCGGAGGCAGAGGGTCTAGGCGTGTCGTATAGGAGCGAGGAGCTCGACGAGCAGTCCGACTTGGTGCGGCTCGAGGCGCTGCAGCGAGCGTACTTGGAGGCTGTGCGCGCACGCGAGAAGTCCTTCGACGAGGAGGGGCAGACAGATCTGCAATAGTATGGAGGCCGAGCTCACAGGCATGCATGGAAGATGCCGAGCCGATTCGTAGTGTAACATGTAGTCGAGAGGAGCGGCACGTCCTGCAGCTTTGCGCCCAAACCACGCATTGTGAGCGCGAGGACCGTCCGAGAGCCGTCGCGTCCGTAACCGCAATGCGGCGGTGTCGCTCCGCACGGCCGTCCCGGCGCGACCCAGCACCCGCGCCCGCGGTATCCACGGTGCGTTTTAGCCACAAGCCTGTAGAAACACTGCTGTACGCGTACAGCGTGCATTGTAGTTTGAGTCGCCCCCAGATGTGCAAGCGAATTAATCACAATTGCCAAAAGAGTGGGGAGCACCATCCGCATGGTCCATGGACGGAGACCCATGACGGAGACCCCGGCGCTTTGCGGGGCGGTACCGCGTACCGGTAGCATCTGCGACTTGAATGAAGATGCGCCTTATCGCTTATGCGCTTAAGCTGCGTTGAGGCGACCGGGCGGGGCTATAAGCGGGGCTAGCGGTAGGCTACAAGCGGGGCTAGCGGTAGGCGCCTGGCCGGGTGTGTGTAACTCTTTCGGACCCTGTGAAGGTCTCGCATGACTCAGCGTAAAGAAAAAAGCGCGAAGACCGCGACACCTCTTACCACAGCAAGCACATGTCTGCACCCTTGCTCGCTCGCGCCCGCTGCTCTGCGTTCGTCGCAGGACCGGAGTCACACGCGGCGCGCGTTCGATTCACCGTCTCGCAGAAAAGCTCACATGGTTGCCTCCGTGGATACCAACCTCGTCATCACGAACGGCAAACGCGCGCGCACGCAGCGAGAGCTTCACAATGGTGAGCAGTGCAGCAGCCATTCAGCGCGGCCGCCGCAGTACTCTCGTGCTGCCCGGACTCACCCCACATTGCCGTCTTCGCCCTCGCAGCGCCCGCGCCGTTGATCAAGAAGAAGCCCAAGGAGCCCACCGAGGATGATGAGCCCAAGGCCAAGCGGCCGTCGAAGAAGAGCGAGCAGAAGAAGAAGGAGACGCCATCTTCGCCGATGAAGAAGAAGATGAAGGGCAAGGCGAAGAAGACGACTGACGGCGCGGACAAGGCCGACGAGGTCGATGAGACCAACGAGCCCGACAACGACGACGACAAGATGGAGGATGGCGTGGCGGGCAACGAGCCCGACGAGCCAGCCGACAAGGACGGCGAGGACGGCGAGGAGGAGCAGGAGTGAGCGCTGCCGCAGTCCGCCGGTGCTCTTCCGCTCGTCGAGCGCTCAACGCCGTCGAGATGCTGCCAGCTCCGGCCTCGCACGAGCGGACCTTGAGCGGACGAGCTTGGCCCAGCCCCTCCGTCTCGAGAACTCGACTCCCGGGCGCGGCGGACTTGCTCGGGCCCGAGCTGTGCGATCCGCGACTGTCCACCTGTGTTGTGTTAAGAAGTAAAACACATGGTGTGCGTCGGAGCGCGCGACGAGACCACGTTGCGCGAACCGGAACGTGCGGCCCGCACATCACGGCCACACGACAGTCACGGGCGTGACGCTCATCCGCAGACCGCACGGTCGTCCTCCGCACGCGACGCCTACACGCCTTACTTGACAACTTACCGCGCCTTCGCCCACGCTCGGGCCTCGGCTTACCGCACACTTCCCCGTTCATGCCGACTCTTGCATCGACTCGCAATCGTGCTGCTGTCTCTCGTAAATGTAACTCCTGCGCAGGTCTCTCAGCCGCTGCGTCGGAGTCCTCGGGCTGGCGCGGTGGGGCGTCCGTGCGATCACCTGCTCTTGAGCTGCTGCTGGCGCGCGGCGGCCGCCTGCTGCATCTCTTGCTGCTGCATCGACACGGCGAGCGCCTTGAGCTCCTCCCAGCGCCGCTGCACGCGCGCCTCGCGTTGGAAACGCCCGTGCAGCCTCGAGCGCTGCAGCCGCTGCACCTTAGACACTGGGTCGACAAAGGGCGGGTTGCCGTGCGACGCGTCCGACATGGTGGTCCCGACAGAGGAGGCGATCGTGCCGCCGCCGACAGAGCGCCGATCCTCGATCATCGAGAGCCCCCCACGCGAGCCACTTACCGGTAAGGATTTGGAGAGTGCCGCCGAGCCCGCAACGGACGAGCCGCCCGTGGCGCCGCCCTCGCGCGCGCGGATGGCCTGCTCCGTGATGCCGCCGCCCGCGCCGCCCTGCTGGCGGCCGCTGCTCCTCGGGGTGGCGCCAATCGACGAGCCGCCCGACACGCGGCTCGCCTGCAGAAGCGAATCCTCTTCGGCGACGACGGAGAGGGCCGTGCCTGCGCCCTTGCCACGCTGGCCGGCGCGCGAGCCCCCCCCCTTTTTGGTGCGCGAGCCCCCCCCCTTGGTGCTGCCGCCGAGTGTGCCGCCCTGCACGAGCAGCGGCGCCGCCGCCATCAGCTGTGCGTCCTGGCGCTGCGCATGTGTGTACGACTTGAGGAGTGTGGCGAGGAGGGGCACGGGCACCTCGCCGCCCACGAGGCCGGGCAGGTGCGGGTAGGTGGCGAGCAGCGCCGCGCTGAGCGAGAGGCACGCGAGCTGCGGCGCCTCCGCCTCGGCGCCCGGCTCGGCGCCCGGCTCGCCCGTCGCGAGCGATGGCGCCGTCGCGGGCATCGCCAGGCAGCTCACGCTGTAGTGCTGGCTCGAGAGGAGTAGAGTGCACGGGCCGGGGCGTGCGGTGAGCAGCGCGGCGCCGCCCGAGAGGCCGGCCCGGGCGGCGGCGGCGTGAGGGTTGAAGAGGGCGAGCAGGTCGCCCTGCATGTCGAAGATGCGGATCGCGTCGGGCGATCCGAGGAGCACGAGCGGGAGCTGCGCGCCGATCGCGAGCCACGTGGCCTGCATCCCGTGCTCGAGCCGCCTACGAAACGTGAGCTTGCCCTGCCCTGTCTCCGGGTCGGCCGACACATCGTACCCGTGGAGCGTGAAGTCGGCCGCATACGAGATGCACAGCTGCGCGCCGTGGAGCGCGAGCTGCGTGACCGCGGCGCCGTGCCGCTGCAGCACGTACCGGTCCGAGCGCACATTGGTATCCCAAAGCACCACCGAGCCTTCGTCAAGGCCGGTGGCGATCAGCACCGAGTCGGCCGAGGCGGCCGAGGCGGTCAGCGCGCCCGGAAGGCGCCACTCGAGGGTCGCGCTCGTGCTCGTCGCGGCAGCGGCGCCCTTGGCCGCGAGCGCGCTCGCCGAGGGCAGCACCGTCTGGAGCAGCTTCGAGCCGCCTTCACCCCAAGAGAGCAGTCCACAAGCTTGCCACGAGAGCGCCGCACCGAGGGATCGTGGCGCCGGCGCGAGGACAAAATGGCAGCCCACGGACGCGGGCGGGCCCGCGGCCTGCGCGGGCACCGTCAGGAGCAGAAAGGGCGGCGGCGCGGCCGGAGCCGGAGCCGGCGCGGCGGCCTTGGCGCCCAACTTGGCACCGCCCTCGGCTGGCGGCGGCGGCACGGGCGGCGGCAGCGGCAAGTGGTAAACGGCCACCGAGCAGTCGCGCAGTACGCACGCGCAGAAGCGGCCGTCCGAGGATAGCGTTGCGCGCGCGCGCCCGAGGGCGGCGAGCTTGAACGCGCCCACGGGCGCCACCGTCCATGTGGTCGTCGTGCCAAGCACGGGCGGCGTCAGGTCAAAGGCGAGCAGCTGCGCGTCCTCCGGGCCCGCGTTCACGTTCACATCGGGAGGCGGCTCGGGCTTGGCGGAGAGCATCACGAGCCGCTTGCGCGCGGGCGGCCCGCTCGAGGCGGGTAGGGGCGTGCACGCCAGCACGCACGGCTTGAGACCCGCGCCGGCCGCGCCGATCTGCAGCGGCGGCACCTGACCGCTAAGGCTCCACAGCCAGAGGGCGCCGCTGGCGAGCGCGACAGCGTACACGCCCTCCGCGATAGGCTCGAGGACACTGTCTGCGTCCGCGTTGCCGAGCTCCGCGGGGAGCGCGTACGTGAACGTCGCACCGAGCACGACCGCGCCACTCTCATCGTCAGGCTTGGGCTTCATATTCTCGATGCGAGCCACTTCCTCCTTGAGTGTGATTTCCAAGAGCACGTCATCGAGCGTCTCCTGCAGGATTTGGTTGAGAAAATTGAACGGTTCGGGCAGAGCTGCCTGCCAGCGGTCGGGGTCATGATGGGTCAACAACATGGGAACCCAACGTCCCGCGCTGTTTTGGGCGCTCGCAGATCAACCGAGTTGTGGTGTTGATGCAACGTACCCGTAAGCTTCAAGAGTAATACGTGATTTACCGGTACGTCCTGGCGAGCCAAACGGCGTCCAATGGTGTCGCTGCTGTGTGCGGCCGTCGACGACGTGTTCGACACTGCGTTCGAAGACGAGCCGCCCGCGCCGCTCGTGTGCAGTGCCAGTGTGGACCGCATCAGTCGCACGGC
>Ga0210243_101787_pt1 | contig 14175 bp, 11 predicted proteins | sample ChrtobMeP5a_32mM_FD_155461 | JGI IMG/M metagenome (GOLD analysis project Ga0210243, IMG submission 155461) | Chrysochromulina tobin associated microbial communities from unialgal haptophyte culture, Seattle, Washington, United States - P5a_32mM | ecosystem: Host-associated > Algae > Haptophytes >...
TGAGTCGGCCGCGGCTTCGGTCGTCGCGCTGACGTGCGGGGTGTTTGTTGTTGGTGGGTTTGGTTGGTTGTGAGATTGGTCTGTGTGCCTTTGTGCGTCCGCGTGTCCCGTGTGTCCCGTGTGTGTCCCGGCTCCCCCCGGTGTCTTTTTACCGGGTACGGTAGTGCGCGCTGCGCTCGCTTTCATCCTTCCTTCAACAACATGAACGCAGTTTTCCTTTTCGCCGCGTGCGGCGCACTCTCGGCATCCACAGCATCCATCTCACCTAGACACCCACATCCCACTCGCCTGCGGGCTTCTAGGTGCCCGCTCTTGGCAGAATCTTCGGGCAGCTTCGCGAGCGTCGTGGTAGCGTGCGGCGACTCGTTTGACGAGAGGCTTGCGTGGCTGTGCTCGTTGCAAGGCGTGGATGGAAGCCCGCTACTGCGCGTTGAGGAGATTGGACCTGCCGACGCGCCGAGCTACGTGCGCATCGCCGGTGCTGGCACTTCGATGATCCTCACGCGGGATGGGCCCGCCGCGCCGCTCGTGTTGCGGCTGCCCTCGCTGGTGCCGCATCCCGACACAGCCGAGATGCCCATCGGCTGCCGCGCCCAGCCGATGGCTCTTGACCCGTGCGACTTTGTCGACCGCGCGCTCCCGCCGCCTCTCGCGCCGCTCGAGAGCCTCTTCGATGCTGCGGCTCCCTCCGAGGTCATCATCAGCCGGGCGAGCGGCGAGGGCGCTCAGTGGGGTGTCGGGCGCGCTGGCATGCTCTACCGCGATCTGGTGCCGAGCCGCGCTGGCGGTGCGCTCATCGCGTCGCACATCCGCATTCCGGGCGGCGGCCCCGTTCCCGACTACGTGCACTTCCATCGCGTGCAATTCCAATTGATTGTATGCCTGGCAGGATGGGTGGAAGTGGTCTATGAGGGCCAGGGGCAACCGTTCGTGCTGCGGCGCGGCGACTTCGTGACGCAGCCGCCCATGATCCGCCATCGCGTGCTTAGCTCCTCCGAGGGGCTCGAGGTGCTCGAGATCGGTGCTCCCGCCACGCACGCTACCCTTGCAGATCATGAGCATCTGCTCCCGATCACCTCCCTCACTGCCGCCGACGACGGCGCCACCCTTGCAGACGCCACGGCCAACCGGCTGCCCAACACGACGCTCTTCGGCGGCCAGCGCTTCGTTCACAGCATCTACGAAGAGGCGATGCGAGCGCCAGCCGCACGCGTCGAGGACGGCATCGCGTGGCGGGAGAGCAGCGTGCTTGCAGCCACCGAAGGACTCGTGCATGTGGCACACGGCGCGGCGCTGTCGATGGGCGAGGGCGCTGTCCTGAGCAACGAGGGCGCCGCGGAAGGCGCCCAGGACGGCGCGGTGGAGCTCGAGGGATTCGCTCCCCCGCCCGATGGTAGCCTCGCTCGAGGTGGCACCGGCCTCGCCCATGATGCCGCGCACCTGACGATCGCCTTTGTGACTCGTGGCAGTGCGACGCTCGCGTGCATCGAACGAGATTCGAACGAGATGCGCCTCGACCACCTCGAGCGCGCCGACTGCGCGACGTTGCCGGCCGGCCGGCCGGCGCGCTGGCTCAAGCCGACGGCCGACTTTGAGGTGATCACCGTCGCCTTCCTCAAGTCCGAAGCAGCGCGCGAGGCAGCGGCGCGGGCGGCGGCCTTGGAGGAGGTCATGCAGATGGACCTCTATGAGCAGCAGTCATGAGGAGCAGACGTCTCAGACAGGGCACGAATAGTGGGCCTTGAACGGGACGCTAGACTGTACTTGTACCGTCGTGCTTGCGCAGGGACAGCGAATAGTGATAGAGCAAATCGGTAAACGTGTTAATTCACACCTCGAAGCCCGTCCTAGATTCTTGCGATAATGTCGGTTCTCATGTTGCTGCTTGTCATCGGCTTGCCCACGGCCGGTTCGCACCGGCCGGTTCGCCAGCCGGTTCGCACCGGCCGGGGTCGCTCAGGTGCTATCCGCTGCGCCACGTCGCGGGCCGGTCCGCGGCTGCTCCTCGTCGACGAGGCGGACAGCATGCGCAACGCGCTACAGCGATACTTTGAGCAGCGTGGCTTCCGGTGTGACGCGGTCGCGACAGGGCACGCAGCGCTGGAGATGTTGGCGCGCGCGCCGCCACCGGACGTGCTGATCACTGAGGTGTTGACCTCGCCCGAGAGCGTGGATGGCCTCGACCTGCTGCACGCAGTGCGTGCCGACCCGCGACTATGCGGCACTCCGGTGGTGCTGCTGACCACGCGCGGGCTGACGTCGGACCGCGTCGCCGGATTCAGCGCGGGCGCGTCGGCGTACGTCAGCAAGCCCTTCGACGCCGATGAGCTCGTCGCCATCGTGCGCGCGCTCGCGCAGAATGCGATGCTCGCGCGAGGCGCACTCGTCGGCACGGAGGTGCATCAATTGAGGGCGGAGGTGGCGCAGATTCGGCAGCTGCTGCAGGCGGTGCTCTTCTCGACAGGCAAAGGTACGACGCGCTATTCGATGCCAGGCGTCGACGAGATCCTCCGCACCCGGCCAGCGCCGCTGCAGTTGCCGAGCGTAGGCAGCGCGCTAGATAGCAGCGCCAGCAGCAGCGTCAGCAGCAGCGCCAGCAGCGCCAGCAGCGCCAGCAGCGCCAGCAGCAGCAGCAGCAGCAGCAGCAGCAGCAGAAGCAGCAGCAGCGCCGGTGGTGGCGCCAGCCTCGGAGGTGGTGGCGGCAGCATCAGCGGTGGCGGCGATGCTGGCGGCGCCAAGCGTGGGACGGGACTGCCTCCCATGCCGTTGCCGCGCCTGCCGCTGCCGCCCATGCCACTGCCGCTGGGGGCGATGGAGGTACCCAAACTCACACGTCGGGAGATGTCGGTGCTCGAGCTCGTGGGAGATGGCAAGCTCAATAAGGAGATCGCCGCCCAGCTGGGCGTCGGGCTCCGGTACGTGGAGAAGGTCGTGCGACAGCTCCTTGAGAAGACGAACTCGCCGAACCGTACGGCCCTTGTGCGTCGTGCCCTCCAGGTAAGCATGCCCTGCTTGCCTCTGCTCGCCTCTGCTCGCCTCTGCTCGCCTCTGCTCGCCTCTGCTCGCCTCTGCTCGCCTCCCCACACTCTGTGAGTGCCTTTTGAGCGCGCGCGGCCTCGCCGGATGCTGACCCAAATTAGGATGCTGACCCGAATTAGGATGCTGACCGGGCCCTCGTGCGGCGTGAGCACGGCACGGCGCTCGCAGATGGGTTTGCTCTTCGATGAGCCTCTGCCGTCACGACCCGTCATCCAGATGGGCGGCAGGAACTTCCCACAGATCCCACCCGCCGAGGAGGTGGCGCGTCAGGGGCAGCAGGGGCAGCAGGGGCAACAGGCGCAGCATGGGTAACAGGCTTAGACGATTTAGGCACGGAGGATGTGAGTAACATTGCGCCGTATTGAGCGGCCTCGATTTCGACACAGGAATCTAACGAAACACGATTCGTCGAAACAGCCGGTCGTCTTCTCAACAAAGATGCTCCTGCTCTCTGGGTGTCTCCTCCTCAGCGCGATCCATGCGCTGCGGCTGGCGCCGCCCGTGATGCGGCTGGGGTCGCCTGCGCGGTCCCCGTCAGATGCCGAGCAGCAATCACAACACATGGCTCGCCATAGCGGCCGTGGTAACCAGCTCTCCACTGAGCCTCGAATGGATCACGACCTGCACCCGACTGGCCGCAATGCCGCGGAGGCCGTGGCCACCGAGGCCGCTGCGCGACCACCAATGACTCGCGCGCGTGCGATGCAGCGCGCCCGCGCTGAGGCACAGCACGTAGGATCGTTGACGCGGGACGCGGCACCGGCCGCAGGGAGTCCGATGTCGGAGCAGCGGCGGACTCGGCCGGCTCCGTACCGAGATGAGGCGCAGTGGCCAGCTCCAAACCGAGGCGCACCGCAGACCACCGTGCAGGGCGGCTCGCTCCGCACCTTCAGCGGCGCTACCGACAACGTGGAGATCAACCTCGGCACGAATGGTCGGCCGATGGACGCGACTGTTGAGGTGTGGGAGGGACCTGGCAGCACGCCGGTTCAGATGCGCGCCTACGGCGACGACGGCGCGCAACGACCCATAAACGCCGTCGTGGGCGGCACGCGCCGCTCCGCCTACTCGCCCACGCCGAAGACAGTCGCGATCAGGAACACCGGCCCTATGGAGTTTCCCATCTCCGGCGCCGTCGCGCCCGCGGAGCGTCCGGCCATCCCGCTGCACTCGCTCTCTGAACTGAGCGACGCGGCAATCGAGCTCGGTCTCGTCAGACCAGACGAGTCTTACTCGCGCTCCTCCAAAGTGATCCAAGGCGACTCGCACCGCACGTATGGGATTGATGGGATCGTCGACTCGGTGCAAGTCCTCATCACGAGCGACGGCTATCCGGTCTACGCGCGGATCGAGATCCTTCAGGGTCCGAGCTGCGTGCGAAGTGGGATCGAGCTCTACACCGACAATGGAGCCGGCCGACCTATCCTTTACACCCTCGAGACTCCGGGCTACGGCTGCGTGATCGAGATCCACAACACAGGCCCGATGGAGTACCCGGTGACCGCCCTCGTCGTGCCGAAAGAGATCAACCGCGACAAGCCGTCAAACGACGAAGATTTCGAGGTGGTGATAGGAGGAACCGACAGCGATTTCCATCGCCGACGCGGAAGGAGTGGGCGGTACGCCGCCCAAGATTATCACACGGTGTACTGACCCTCGGTGTACTGGCACTCGAGAAAACAGATGTATGGATGTCCTATGAGTTAGGCAGCTATTTTTCCTACTGGACGACAATTCTAGGTTCCCTAGGTGCTACGTATTCACACTCTCTGACCTGAGAAGCAGAGATCCCCGGAGAGGCTATGTGCCTCGTGGTCGCGTTGTTGGTGGCGTCCGCGCTGGCTCGGTGCGCGCCGCCCGAGTGCCGCACATCTCGGCGTGCTGTGTTTTCGGAGGCTGCTCCTGGTCAACGCCTGCGTGGAGGGCAGGCGGACCGCGGCTACCCAGGTGCAGGCAACCCTTGGGGAGTGCCGCAAGGCGGCGTGGGTCCTCCGCAGCCGGGTGGCAGCGCACCTCAGCCGGGCTGGTCAGATCCCTACGGTGGCGCGCCCACCCAACCGCCCAGTGGCGCCGGCACCGCGTCTGCGTGGGGCGCTCCGCCCACCGGCAGCCCGACGGAGGCGCCACCAACTTCCAGCGCCGGCTATCCGGTCAGCCAGCCCTCGTCATACGACGCATCGCCGTATCCGGGCAGCCAGCCCTCGTCATACGGCGCATCGCCGTATCCGGGCAGCCAGCCCTCGTCATACGGCGCATCGCCGTATCCGGGCAGCCAGCCCTCGTCATACGGCGCATCGCCGTATCCGGGCAGCCAGCCCTCGTCATACGGCGCATCGCCGTATCCGGGCAGCCAGCCCTCGTCATATGGCGCATCGCCATACGGCGGCGCGCCGGCGGCGGCGGATCCTTACGGCGCCAGCCCGTACGGCGCGCCGCCAGCGGATCCATACGGCGCCAACCCATACGGCGCGCCGCCAGCGGATCCATACGGCGCCAACCCGTATGGAGGCTTCAACGCGAATCCATATGGCGGCAACCCGTACGGTGGCTACGCGCCGCCGCCGCCGCCCAAGCTGGACGTATCGGCCAAGTTGAAATCGTGGGGGCTCGATGCGATGAAGGCTCTCGGTCTCGATGAGGAGAGCCGGGCGGAGGCCAAACGCAAGGCGGAGGCGGAGAAGGCCGCCGCCGCCGCCGCCGCCGCCGAGCGTGCCCGTGCGGAGGTGCCGCCGTGGGCGATGGCCCAGCAGCAGGGCATCGCTCACAGCCAAGGCTACCCGTCACCGCAGCCGTATGGTCAGCCGCCGCCCTATGGTCAGCCGCAGCAGCCGCCAGCGCAGCAGCAGCCGCCACCGTCGGCGTACGGGCAGCCGCCGTCAGCGTATGGGCAGCAGGCGCCTCCGTATGGGCAGCAGGCGCCTCCGTATGGGCAGCAGGCGCCTCCGTATGGGCAGCAGGCGCCTCCCAGCTATGGCGCTGGCGCGTACGGCCAGCCCCCGCCGTACGGTGCGTCGCAACAGTCGCCGCCGCCGCCGCAGCAGCTTCCAAGCCAACCGCCGGCAGGGAGCAATCCCGGGCAAACTCCCGGGCAAGGCGAGCTCCAGTTTGGAGGTCCACCGGGGGCGATGCCCGTGGGGGCGATGCCAGGGCAGCAGACGTCATACGGATCGCCGCACGCTTGGGGTGCGCCGCCGCCGCCGCAGCAGCCGCCGCCGCCGCAGCCGCCGCCGCCGCAGCAGCAGCCCCAGCCGCCTCAGCCCTCGCCGCCTACTGCCGATTGGGGCGCACGGCCGTGGGAGCAGCCGCCGCCGAGTGGCGGCATGCCGCCCGGGGGTCAGCAGATGCCGCCGCCGCCGCAGTCGATGCCAGGGCAGCCCGCAAGCACCATGCCCCCGCCGCCACAGACGATGCCCACGCAGCAGAGCCATGGCGCCAACGGTGGGTACCAAGGAAGCTATCCCACGTATGCGACGCAGTCGGTGCCGGCGGCGACGGTCGAGGCGAGCGCTGAGGGCTCGATGGGCTCGATGGGCCAGGCGGCACCCGCGCCGTCCGAATGAGCTGTCTGGGTGAGCGAGAGCCAAGCCGAGGGTAGGGGCGCGCCAGGCGCCGAAAACGTCGCCCCAAGACGGCGTAAGTGGAGGAGAGCTTGTGCGCGCGCCAGGGGCGCATCGGAGCTCTGACGTCTTCGCGCGTGCACCAGCGCACACAGTGCGGGATGGGGCGGGGGGCGGTCATCTCGCATGCATAATAGGGGGGGGGTGTTGTGACGCCTCGGGGGGCGGTCATCTCGCATGCATGTGGAGGGCGCATCTGCTGGACCAGGTAGCCGCGGGCCGATCGCACGGCCGTGCGACGCAGCTCTAACTCCCGTGCGTGGAGTTGTTCGCGTTGCCTCGGCCACAGCCTCGCGCGCGCGTCCGATGTCTGTCATGTGGGTGTGCTTTGAGGCGGGGGCGGAGCTTCGACGCGAACCGACACGTCGGTCGTTTTGATTAGCAATCCTACGCTTTTCAGATCGTACTCTGGATCGGATACACAGCCATTATCCGACTTGCGACTACGAAAATCGTCTATCCGCGATCCCGGATCGCCGAGGCAGCCGGCCAGGGCCGTCGGCCGACGCGAGCGACTCAGACGAGAGCTCTCGAGTCCCGTCCAGGCAGATAGCGATTTGGTAAGAAGTCGCTCTCGCAATAGACGAGCTGCGCCTTCTTTTGCCTTCTCATAGCTTCCTAGAAGTCGCTCTCGTCCAATTGACGAGCTGCGCTTTCCTGCGTTGCATCGAAGTAGCTCTCGCCGTCGACAAGGTGCCCCTTTTCTCTACCGCTTTCCCTGACGTACGTGGCACCCAGTAAAGCCGTATAGCGTGTGGTTCTGAGTTCTGAGCGGATTAACCTCTCCCTTTGGTGAGCAACGCCATGACCTCCTTGTTGCCCTTTTTCTGAGCGAGCATGAGTGCGGTGTTCCCATGCTTGTCGACGAGCTCGAGGTTGGCGCCCCGTTTGAGGAGCATCGAGATCATCTCCTTGAAGCCTCGCATCGCCGCCCAGTGCAGCGCAGCGTATCCACTGCTTCCCTTGTCCTCCAATGGCTCTTGCAAGTTGACATCCGTGCCCGTGTCGAGCAGTTTGCACGCGACGGCGAGGTTGTTGTCCTTGGCAGCCCAGACGAGAGGCTGCCACTCACCCACGCCCGCGTGCCCGCGTCGGTTGAGCGAGGTGCACTGCCCGCCGCCCTTGCCGCCCATGCCCGCAGAGACGCCCTCGGCGAAGATATTGGTCTCGAGCTCGGCGCAGAGGATCGAGAGCTCGACCGGCTTGATGTAATTGATCTTCGCGCCTCCCGCATCGAGACTCGCCAGACCACTCCTCGGTACATCGATGCGTGACGAGCCGCCCATGCCGACGCCGCAGAGCGAGCGCAGCTTGCGCCCCACCGTCTTCTCATTCTTATCCCACTGGAGCCAGTCGATCAGCGCGCGCGCACCCTCCTCCCCGAGGCTCTCGTTGCCGCGCACGTCGATGGAGGCCAGCTTGGGCATGTCTTTCATCAGCTTGGCGAGCTTGATGCCATCGTCGCTCGTGAGGCGGCACTGCTGCAGGTCGATGCACACGTCGACGGGCGACGAGCGGCAGAGCAGCCAGCCCGCAAGCAGCATCACGCGCGCCGGCCCGGTCGCCTTCCATCCCTTGAGATTGAGATCTGGCAGCTCGATCGCCGCCCACAACGTCTTGACCTCGCTGATGAGAGTGCGCTGCAGATAGAGAGTCTCCTGCATCACCTTCGCAAAGTTGTCGTCATTATTGTACCACTCGGGCTCCTGGTTGAGCGCGCCATACGCGATTGCCTTGCGCAGGATCCGAGTCGCAGGCTCAATGAGCCGCTCCTGCGTCTTGAGCGCCTCCTTGATTTCAAGCTCAATGCCCCTGGCCATATCCATGAGCATCTTGCGACGGCGCGAGAGCACCTGATCGAGCGTGTCCGCCGCGAGGTTGAGCGAGAGGCGCGAGTGTATCACAAGCTTGTCCTCCTGCACCTCCGACCCAATCACCTCGATGCCCGTGAGTGGCGGCAGCAAACACTCGCGCTCATGAGGATACTGCGAGAGCCAATAAATGTCGGCGCCGCGGTCGATCATGCCCATCTGCATCTCAAGGATCGTCTTCGCCTCACCGCTCTTCGCGTTCCCACCTCCGTCCGCGTAGTGCACCGCCTGCTGCCGCTCGCGCGTCGTCGACGAGAAGCCAAACTCGACGCCGCCCCGGACGCCCATCTCATCCGCCACCCAAAACTTGTCCGGAAAGCGTCCGTAGCACACGCCTCGGTACACCTTGCCTGCTTTGGAGAGCTTGGAGAGCTTGATGACGGCGGACGAGATGGCGTGGATCGTGGTCGTGTACGTGTTCTTGCCGCACTGCTTCTTCCAGAGCGATACGAGGAACTCGTCCTTAGTCTTCGAGCGCAGCACTGCATTGTACTTTTGGAACATCGGCCCCGTGTACAGCACGGCCGCCAAAAACTCCTCCGTGATGAGGACTGCATCCTCGCCAAACTGCTCCCTCAACTTCGAGTTCGCTTTCTTCTCGAGCAGCTCATCCAGCTCTTCGCGGGAGCGCGGCTTGCGGCACCACTCGGGGTGCTGCTCGGCCAGATGCAGCCGCTCGGGATAGGGGCCGAGCTTCTCGCCCGTCGGTTCGCCCGTCTCGGCGTCGAGCACGTGGCGCTCCGCCCGGTTCAAATCGGGCTTCACCACAAACTCCCACTCGAGCATGCTGGTGGTCGTCACGCCATTCGACGAGGTGAACTCCTTTTCGGAGTCGCACTCAAAGCAGTGCTCCACCTCCATCGCGCGAAAGATCGTCGCCTCTCCCGTTGCTGGGTCCTTCGCCATCTGTGGCGGACCCAGCAACGCCTCCAGGCCGTTGAAGAAATCGGAGAGGTCGCCGAAGCCCATCGTGAACTTGGCAGAGGTTTTATACTGCTCGGCGAGCGCGGGGCCCGATGGCGCAATCTGGCCCATGACTTTCCCAAGCCCGGCCATCACGTGGTCAAGGAGCCCCACGAGCCCGGCCTTCTCGAGCAGCTCCTGCACTGCCTCGCGCGTGAGCTGGCGCATGTACTCGAAGGCGTCCGCCTCCGACTCGGTAGGCATCTGAAGCGCTTCCGTCACGAGCTCTGGCACGTTGATGTTCACCACCCACTTTTTCCACTCTGCCATCCACTCCGCCCGCTTGGCCTCTGCCGCCTCGACCTCCTTCTTCTTCTTGGTCGGCAACCCCTTGAGCTTGTTGATCTTGGTCAGCAGGTTGCCCACCGTCGCGATGCCCTTGAGCGGCGGACGGCTGTCGCCGCCGCCGCCGCCGTCATCGGGCACATTCTCGGAACCCCCCGCGCCATCAACAGCCTCCTTGAGAAGGAGGGCCGCCTCCTTTGTCAGGCCCTCATCAGCCTCATTGAGCGCCCCCAGCTTGCTCAGCGCCTTGGCAATCAACGGCGCCTTGGGCGGCGCCTTGGCCACTCGTTCGTTCGGCAAACTCGATCGATCCGTCGGTGCACCAACCGTCTTCTTCTCTGCCCGAGAAGACGGTGAACCCCGATTAGTCAAGGTGGGCGCAACTCGGCTTGAGGGCGAGGGCGAGCGGCTGCTTTTCTTCGGCGAGAGTGAGCGGCTGGTCCTAAGGTTAAGCTTGGGCGTCTTGCCTTGGGCCTCGTACAGTTGGTGTGTGTGCCGTGGCGTCCACACGGCGGCGCGACTCATTCGAGCCGTCCAAGAGGCTCCACGCACCCCCGCATAAGAGTTTGAAAACTCGGGAGTGGCGAGCGTTGGATCATCACGACGGTTTATTCACACCTCTGAGGTTTCCACACGTCCAAGACAGTCAGGAGCGCTCTCAGGCAGACAGTCAGCTAAGTCGCGGTCACCCCCGTGCTCACCACCGTCTCAAAGTATATGGCTCCGCTGCCCCCGCGGTCAACACACGCTATTTATTTTTACCCGATTTTTAACACACAGCCGTAGCTACCGCCTTACTACCGCCAGTACCGGGCCCAGATGGCCGTTTCGAGCAAGGTGAGCGCCTCGAGAGGCGCTTGCCTCCAGGAGGCCAAGTGCGCCCCCGCCGGCGTGGCTGGCGGGAGGCCCCTCTCGAGCAGGCGCTTCGCCATGATTCTCGCCAACGGCCGCAAGATCAGGTACGCTAGGAGCAGTCGGCGGTGGCGGAGCTCCAACCAGTTGGGAGCATGCAGAGGGCTCGAGGTGTTGAGGACGAGCGCACTTGCTGGCCGAGGTGCCCGCAATTGCCGCTGCGGCAGCTGCGAGGCTTCGAGCCGAGCCGTGCCGTGCGCGCACAGCTGCAGGCTGACGACCTCGAGCCCGATCGCTACGAGCCACGGAAGCCGCCGTCGCCAACCGTCGGAGAGGCTGGACGCGCCGCGCTGCTGCGCGACCAGCAGGAGGATGTACGCGAGCGGCTGCGCCACGTGCAGCACCTCGCCGATTCGTACGAGGTACGCGTCGCGCTCTGCCGCCGCCACAGCCAGGGGGTCTGCAGCGCACACGTGCTCAAACGGAGCCATGGACGCCCGAAGGCGCTGCACGGCGGAAGCCAAAGTCTTGCGTTCTTTCCCCTCCGATACGAACGAGCGCAAGAGCTCGCCCGGCGCCGTCAGCTGCAGCAGCCGATAGCGGCATGCACACTTCCATGCCTCGATCAGCGTCACGAGCGTCCAGCCCGCACCCTCGCCAATGCACCCAGCGAGTGTGTCCGTGGCGTACTCGAGCGACTGCAACATCGCTAGGACTGATCCGTTTTGCGCAGCTGCGATACTTCTGGCCGAGTCCGTCGCCGAATCGCTCGGCGCCTTCTGATGAGCGAGGGCGGCCATGTCCTGACTCTTGTGTGGGAAACTCCGAAAGGGGGCGCACTGACGTGTTCACAGCAGGGAACAGTGATTTTCCCTGAGAATGCCGAAAGTCATTTCACACAACAACAATTACATGTACCGTTTATGGTTGCGGCTATGTTGAGTCGGCCGCGGTTTCGGTCGTCGCACCCACGCTTTGACGTGCCGGGTGAGTCGTGACACCCTGACACGTGAGTGTTGGTGGGTTTGGATGCTTGTGTTCAGTTCAGTTCAGTTCAGTTCAGGAGCACATTCGATAGTGACAGGCTTCCGTATGGTTGTCTGTTGTTTTTCTTCTTGTTTATGTAGTAACTGAACTGAACTGAACTGGTTGTGAGGTTCGTCTGTGTGATCCGTGCCCGAGTGCGCCATTGTGTGTCCCGGCGCCCCGCGTGTACGGCAAAACTCGAGCTCGCGCGCGCGCGCCGACGGCGTTCCCCTCACACGGCACCGCACGACTTCCGCCCTAAAACTCTGCAATGTTGATGCTCTCGACGATTCTGCTCCTCCTCCCCTGCGGTTCCGCTCAGCAGTCTCCTCCGCCACCCCCGCTGGATGGTGCGGCATCCTGGCTCCTCATTGACGTTGTGTCGCCCTCGTCGCCGCCCTCGTCGCCGCCCCCTCCGCCTAACCTTTCGCCATCCCCTCCTTCTAACCCTCCGCCTCCGACGGTATCGGTCCGTGCCCTCTTCACACTCGAGGGCGACGCCGCTTCCTTTGACGCCGATGACGTCGTTCGATTCCGATCGGACCTGCTCGCTGCATGCAATTCCGATCGGTCCAGCTGCATGCCCCTCGGCGCGGCCGCCGCCGTGAGCAGCGTGAGCAGCGGCAGCATTGTGGTCGACGTGATACTTGTGCTTCGCTCCCGAGCCGACGCGACAGTCGCGATCATGCTGCTGCACGACACGCCCCCCGCCTGGATGGGTCAGCAATGGTTCGGGGGACGGGTGGTCCTTGCCGGGCCGCCCGCTGTCGTGATCACGCCGGGCTCCCGTGCCTACGAGGACAAATGGATGATTGACACACAGGCTGCCAATGACCTCATCGCAGGGGGTACGCAGAGCGGCGGGGGCTCGTGGGCCTTTGATGTTGGCTCGTTCTCGCTCGGCGGTGCGATTGTCGCCGTCGGCGTTGCGATTGGCGCCGTCCTGTGGTGTTTCTCCCGTGGGCAGCCGAGTCACAACAATCTCAGAACGCGCGAGGTTGGAGCCATCACCTCGCCGCTCGGGGACAGTTACCAAGCAAGCTATGCGCCGCCGCTGAGAATGAGCAAGCCGACGAGCGCCATGGAAGCCAGAGGTGCGCTCTAACCTTGCACGAGCCCACGAGACTCGGGGAGGTCGTACTGTGGTACTCAGACTTTGGTCTACGCGCTTGGTACATGTACCCCGGTACTTGGAACAAGGGTGTGACGCAATCGACACGAACATTTACGCGTGTCCATGTTTTGGTCACGTGCGTCGTGCGTGCCCGGGTCGCAGTCTGTGTGTCGTAGGCCCGCAAGAATCGTGGTCCCGGTCTCCCAGTACGAGTACAGTAGTCTTTTGTGTCGTCTGTACCCGGTTCCCTCGGTGCCGTAGCACAGTTTTTTTGAACGGTTGTCTGTCGTGTTAACATTCACAGCCAATAGTTTATCACTCGACACCAAGACACCGGACCATTCACACTCGTCGCCGAAACCGCACCGGCGCGCGCTCAATGCGCGCGCTCGCAGAGGGGCAGAGCCTCGTTCATGACCATCCTCCGCCTCCTCGCGCGCCAGACCCGCCTCCCCGGCGCCACCGACAACACGCGATACGGCGAGGGCCGCGCGTCCCCCCGCAGCTTCCTCACGCACCACGTTGTCAACATCTCCACCGCCATCCAAACCGCCGACGCCCAAACCATCCTCAACGCCGCCAGCGCGCGCATGCTCCGTGTCTCGTATGGGGTCATGTAAGATGTGTGTATTCTGAACGGGCAGTAACGGTGCCGTAGCTATTCTTGTCCGGGTGCAGCGCTCGTGCGAGCTGCATGTATTTTGTGCGGATCTCCTTCGCCGTCGCGGTCGGGACGACGCCAAGAATGCTGTAGTAGCTGCTGCTGTGATACATGTGCATGTTGAAGTACGATGGATTGTGATGGTTATACGCAGCGAAGGGCGACACCTCGTGTGTGCGTCACTTCCTACAAGAAGAAGTCGCACACGATGTGTGTCGACAGATACGTTACTTTTTCCGTCATTGAATGCATGCAAGCAGCTTTCGCGGTCTCCCTGTGCCAAAGGGGGAGAAGCGCCCGAACTTCCCGTACCTCAAACAAGCGCAACCGAGTACTCCCGTAGCCAGCCGAGTAGGAAAGAGTGGGCGGAGATGAGATGCTTGTTTGCTTACAATGTACTTGCTTGATCTCCAGCTCGTAGGATTTTCCTATGAACCTGGGCCCCAGGCGATGAATTGGCAATTCAAAAAGCCCATGAGGGACGCACCAGGCCCATAAGGAAGATCTGGAATTTCACCTCCTAGGATACAATGTATCACACGAGGATATCACCCTTCCCCCATTCCTCTCTTGCATGCTATCAACAAACACTTCTCACACGGGCAGTACCAGTGCCGTAGCAGCACCACCATGACAGCCCGTCGACGATCCGCATCCGTGACTCCAAGCTCTTCCACGGCCATAACCGAGAGCAGAGCCTCCACCTCCGTTCGAGTGATGGCTTCCATTACTATGGCAGCCACGCCT
>Ga0210243_101788_pt1 | contig 14175 bp, 10 predicted proteins | sample ChrtobMeP5a_32mM_FD_155461 | JGI IMG/M metagenome (GOLD analysis project Ga0210243, IMG submission 155461) | Chrysochromulina tobin associated microbial communities from unialgal haptophyte culture, Seattle, Washington, United States - P5a_32mM | ecosystem: Host-associated > Algae > Haptophytes >...
CTCGGAGCGGCCGGCTCTGTGGGAGAACAGGTTCTCCGGGGAGCCGTCACGGCGCCTCCTCAGGTTTTCGCTCTCCCTCCCTTCCCTCCCTTGTGTTATGTGTCATGTTCCTGGGGGCCTTTGTGAGTGTAAACTTACTAAAGGCATCTTCTGTTTCTGAGTAGGCTCGGAGCGGCCGGCTCTTGGGAAATTCGAGATGCTTCGACGGGGGGGAGCCGGGAGCCCGGGCCCCGGGGACCATGGACACACCGGGGGGAGCCGGGACACCTTAGGTTTATACAGGACACACAGTTGTGTCTTTGACACACACACACACAGGCTAGGACACACATTAGGACACAAAGGGACACATAGAACACACGTCAGTAACCGTGCCGTACCGGTAGCACCGGCTGTCGCGTCTGTCGTGTTTATAACGTTCACACGTCACACATCAGGCGAACCTCACAACCATCCCAACCCACCAACGCACCTGCACGACCGCGCGACAACCGTGGAACATCCGCAGCCGAAACCTGAAATTTCGAGAAAGTCCGAGCCCCGACGATCTCAGAACCTCGTTCGATGTACCGGTAATCCTCTTCAGTCGCGATGCTGATCGCGATCTGGTCACCCGGATTGGTGGCTTCGGCCGCAATCAAGATGCCTAGAGTCGAGATGAGCTATCGGAAGCTGGGCAGCTCAGATTTGCTCGTCAGCTCGTGCTGTCTGGGAACTATGACGTGGGGCAACCAGAACACCGACGAGGAGGCTGCAGCGCAGCTCAACCTCGCGTGGGACATGGGGGTGAACTTTTTGGACACCGCTGAGATATACCCGGTGCCCGTAAGCGAGGCGACCCAGGGTGCCACCGACCGTGCGATTGGCAAGTGGCTCAAGCACAGCAAGCGCGCTCGGGACGAGGTGATCATCGCGAGCAAGGTGGCTGGGTACAATGAGCGCTTCACATGGCTGCGCGGCGGCCCGACACGCGTCACGCGCGAGCAAATCCACGCTTCGGTGGACGCGTCGCTCAAGCGCCTCGGCGTCGAGCATCTCGATCTGCTGCAGATCCACTGGCCCGATAGATACGTACCCATGTTCGGTACAGTGGCATACGATTGCAGCAAGGAGCGTGCTGGCTCCGTGACGTTTGAGGAGCAGGCGCGTGCGATGGGCGAGCTGGTCTCCTCGGGCAAGATCCGCGCCTGGGGCCTCTCCAATGAGACGCCGCTGGGAGTGAGCCAGTTTGTCCACGCCGCCACTGCCGAGGGTGCACCGCCTCCCGTGTCAGTGCAGAATTCGTACTCACTGCTGGATCGGCGTGACGAGGTGGGCTTGGTGGAGGCGATGCGCCACCATGGCGTCGCGTACCTGCCGTACTCGCCTCTTTCGGCCGGGGTGCTCACGGGCAAGTACTCCGGGCTCTCCGAGCCACCGGAGTCCTCGCGGCTTCAGCTATTCGACTCCTATTTTGATCGATACGCGAGCACGTGTGCGCCCGAATGCGTCGACTGCTACAAGGAGATTGCCTTCAACCACGGCATCTCGCCCGCCGCGCTCGCCATCGCCTTCTGCGACTCACGCCCATTCGTGGCTTCGACCGTCATCGGAGCGACGAGCACCGAGCAGCTCGAGATCAACCTACAGGGATTTGGTGTCAAGTGGACCGACGAGCTCGAAGCCGAGATTGCGCGCATCCACAACTACTACCCCGACCCGTGGCGCATGCTCGTGCGTGGAGGCGGCTGACGCGAGGTCGTGTTGCGACGGCGCACTGAGATTGCTTCTGATTTGATCTTGCCTTTTGATCGATCGGTGACGGCGACCAAGGTGTGCCTGGACGGTGCGCACGTCGGCGGCACCACGGTGACGGGGCGTGTGACAGTTAGAGTTACGCGAGACTGTTAGCGGACAGGCGGACCGGAGCGTACACGTAGAGACAACCTAGAACATATAGTGCTCTAATAAAACCGAACGCAAATGGACGGAGTGGACACAATGAGTGGACAAGGAGTTTACAGTTTTATTGTGTTGAATTCGCACCTGTAGAATTCGCACTGTAGAAGACGGAGATCTATCTTACCGCATACGGGTCGCACCGGCACAACGCACATGTGTGGCATGTCTCGACTCTGACAGTCCGGTGTGCTTGGGAAATCGAACGTTTTACCAATTGGCAATTGGTTTATACAGAGGGAGAGCGCGGAGGGGCACACGCGATATTCAAACTCTGCGCTGTGCGCGCGCTCGTGAACCCTAGATTGCGTCGTGAATGCCTGCAGTGAATGCCCTGTGAACATGCGACCCCCGTCCACCGCCACCACCACCGCCGCCGCCGCCGTCGCCGCCGCCGCCGCTACCTAGGTAGGATGAATGGTTGCCCCCTCGTCACCGCGCGACGGCCAGTTTTCATTGGTGCTCTGGGCACCTCGCTCACATGGGGTGCCGATCTGCCCAACCGCGAGAGGATGGCCTGGCCGACACTCCTGCAGTCGCTCCTCACTGAACGGACGCGGCGGACAGACTTGTTCGTACTCAACGGCGGCATGAGAGCTTCGTCTGCTGACTTCGCCGCATTGTGTTTTGACGAGCTTTGGGGTGCGGCGTGGACAGACAGCCGTGGCATGGCGCGAGGCCCGCGCCTCGACCTTGCCATCATCGAATACAACTGGTCATCTTCACCATCACAGCTCGCCGCACTGATTGAGGCGATGCATGCACGCGGGATCGCGTGTGTGGGCGTGCTTTACTACCATCCCGTGAACGTGGCACGTCTCGGGCGTCACGGGGTGAAGAACGATCCGACCCCGTGGCTGGGCGTCGAGAAAGTGGGTCGTCAGAAGATCTTTGCACGCATCTTCGAGGAACACCATGTGCCGTTCATCAATACCTCGGTGCTCAACTTTCGGTACGGCTATCGCGCGATGCTGAATACGACGAAGAATATCTGGAGCGCGGCGTACCTCTCTCCGCTCGGACACGAAGGCATCGCCGGCCTCCTTGCCGAGACCCTTTTGGTCAACTGCACGGCAGCCTTCTATCTTCCGCCTCGCGTGTTGAGTACACCAAAGGACTACTTTTGCCGCGTCGGCTCGAGCCTCGCCGGCATGCGGGCCGCCGCGTCGCTGAGCGAACTGAGCGCGCTGGCAGACGTACCCACACCCGTCGACGCTGTGGTGTCGAACGAGTCGATGATCGGGCGGAATGCATGGCAGCTCCTTATCCCTCCAGACGGACGCGCCCCGGGTCTGGTGGCCGTCTCGCCCAATGCCACGCTCTGGCTGCACGTGCCGCCGCCCTCGGGCAGTGGACGATTCCTAAGCCTCGGCTTCGAGTGTAGCCACCAACACGACGGCGTCGTCACGGTTGGCTGCGCCGGCTCGTGCACGTGCTCCCCGTTTGGCTTCAGCACGCAGACGCGCAAAAAGTACACCTACCTGCAGCGTACCAAGCCCATCTGGCTTGCTCCAACAGGCGCACCGGAGGGCGTGGCGTGCGAGCTCACCATCAGGACCACGCATTGCACGCGCGGCCGCGTCATGCTCAAGGCGGTGACGGTGTCCTCCCCGCGCTCCGGCAATCGAAGCGTGAGCACGAGTTCGCTGTACGCCCTTGACTACGGTCCGGCGCCAAAGGCAGTCAGCAGCAGCACCCCCACGAAGAGAACGGCAGAGAGATAATAGCCCCAGGTCTAATTACAGGTCATATGCGTAGTTTTGGCGCACTAGAGAGACTGCCCGATATTTTGGGCATGGGCACGTGTTGACTCGAAAGAGGAACATTGCAATGGCAGGCACGGCATCGGAGTTTCGCTAAAGACATGCTCAGATCGAGTAGTAGCTCACACAACACACAGACATGCGAAAGTGGCGCGCTGACACGGCAAGAGTAAACCGCTTGTGCAGCGCAAGTTCTCTTCGTCTTCCTCACTCCACGTGAAGTCGACCGGCGTCAAGCCACGTCATTCTGGGCTGCCACCCGGCACAAGCTGCGAGACGTGCGGGCAGGGCAGGCGTGGTCAGCTCGGTCGAGCGCGCGGCGAGCAGTGGCTGGAGTGGCAGCAGATCAGCACGCACCAGCGCCACGTTGTTGCCATTCAAAAGGATTTGGTCGAGCTTGGTCACCCGCTTGCCCTCGGCGGTGATTTCGTACTCGGTCACGTCCTCGAGCACCATGTTGACGTAGTCATCGAAGCCTCGCAGCGTCCCCACAATCTCTTTGTCGCCGCGCATGATGACCCACATCCGTGAGCCGATGCACTTGTCAATGAGCTCTGCGAGCGAGCAGCACGGCGCGAGGTGAGCGGCGGCAACGCGTGCGGCCAACGGTACTAGGTGTCCCGGCGTGTACCGAGCGGCAGGATCTGACTGCCACTCGCCGCTGCCGACGCCATGTTTTCCTCGCACTTCGCCCGAGCCAGCGCGCCGAGACGGGCACCACGACACGTGAGCTCGTAGCTACCAAGAAAAAGGCGACGGCGCACACACACACAGGTCACACACGCATGCACAAGTCGCCAACCACCGAAATAACCATCACGCGGTGGGGTCATTAGGTCTCGACTTCTGGTCTCCACGACTCCAAGTACCAAGAGGTCTTGCAGAGGTGTGCCCTCACATATACTGCCCAGAACGGACGGCCCATCCCCGTACGCGCCTGCGGCGGCCTTGGCTCCATCTCGCGAGGACGCATCGATCAAGGCGCCTGCATGCTAGAGGTCAGCTTCTTGTTGACGGCGAGGAGGCTCTTGGGGAGGACCCCGAGCTTGCGCAGTCCCACCTTGAGCTCCTCAATGTCGATGGAGCCGTTTTTGTCGGTGTCGAGCTCCTCGAAGAGCTTCTCGAGCGACGTGTAGTCGACATCGTCGTCGGACACGTAGGGCGCGGAGACGACAGGCTCCGCCTCGACAGGGAGTGGCTTGCCCGTCACGTGAGCGTCGAGCGCCATGGCGACGTAGTCGACGAAGGCCTCGGTGGTCAGGCCGGTCGGGCCGCACAGGTCGCGCGTGCCCTTGCCAGACACCATCGCCTTGTGGATGACCTGTCGCATCGTGGCTGTGAACGTGAGCAGCTCCTTGTGGCCGCCGTGCAGCCCGGCTGCGTGGTTCATCGCGCCTATGAGTGCCTCGACCATGCCCAGGGGGTTGAGGGACGTCTCCTCGCCGCGCTTGTGCGCCTCCCACATGTCCGCCACCGTGCCGTGCGACGCCTCGAACTCCTTGATCATCGACCCATCGGCGGCCTTGCCGATCAGGTTGGAGGTGATGAAGCCCGGCGAGCGGTGCACCTGTGCGACCTCATCGGTGAGCATGTCACCGTCGTAGTTGTGCGCGGCCATGCCGAAGCCACCATCCGTCCAGCGGATGATCTGCATCGTCGCCGCGTCCGAGATCAGGTGCGGCAGCTCGTTGCCAACCTTGGCGAGCAGACCAGCCTTCTTGAACTTCTCGAGGTAATGCTCATCGAAGACCTTCTTCATCGCGGCCCAGAAACCCTCCTGCCACTTGAAGACGGTCTTCTTGGTCACGACGTACGGCGTCACCTTCGCCTCCAGGCAGCGCGCGAAGAAGATGTGCGCCAGGTCGGGCACATTGTCCAGCGGGTTGTGGTATACCACGGCGACGCTCGACTCGTCGGGTAGGGTGCGCTCGTCGACCTTCAGAGGCGCGCTGCCGTCGGCGGGGCTGAACATGGTCGTGAGCTTGCCGGGGCCGACGGCCTTCCAGCCCGCGCCGTACTCGCCACCCACCGCGTGACGCTCGAAGAGCACAGGCCTCTTGAAGCCAAGCTCCATGCCCTCGATGTGGATGGTATCGCGCGAGATGGTGATGCCGTTCCAGCCTTTCCGCATTGCGCCGTTGGGTGAGCCCCAGGTCTTCTTGAGCCCGAGGAGCTTCTTCTGCTTCTCGGTGGGCGTCACCGTCGGCTCCTTGAAGATCGCCTTGAGCTTCGCGCCCGACGCGACCGCGTCGTGCAAGCACTTGTCCTCAGTGTTATCACGGGAGACACAGCTCAGGTCAAAGTACTCCCACTTGGAGGTGTCAATGTAGGGATTGATCCACTTTTTCATGATGAGCTGCGCACGCGCGTGAGTCGAGCGATGGCACGAGAATCAGCACCCCGTGTCTGGTCGGCTTCAAAGCGAGCGCCAACTGCGAACAAAAGCTTTCCTCGCTCAAGTTTGGAGGCTGGTGGCAGGCCGCACCTCCATGCAGTACGCGGTCATCTCCTCGCCCTTGATGTAAGTGATCGGCGGGCAAGCAATCTTCGACATGGCGCGCGAGGACAGCAGAGCGGTGTGGCGGGGGCGCGACGCGGCGAGCCGCGCAAGCATCGCCACTTGATGAATGGATGCGCCGCGGGGGACTTTGCAGTCTTTGCAGGAGGGGAGCGGTCAAGGCAAGACAAACAGGTAAAAAAAGACCCAGTGTCAGATTGTGTTCTTAAAATTGAGGAAAGGGATTGGAGGGTCTCTCGAAAGGTCAGGAAAGAGGAGTGCGTACAGCTATTTCTCAGCGAACACGGTCCCCACTCACAGTTGAAAAGGTCGTGCCAGATCTCCGATGAAGGACGCCAAGGTGCGCGGGGTTAAGGCCGCCACGGTATACTATGCGAACACGTCGAACTACGAGCAGTCGCTTGACGTGTACGTCCCGAGCGTGCCACCTCCGCCGGGCCCGCCACTGCCACTCGTCGTGCTGGTCGTCGGCTCTGCTTGGCTTGGCCACCGGTCTGCCATCTATCTGGGCACCTCGTGGTGGAATTCGGCGGGTCCCATGAGCGTGGCTCGCACGGGAGCGGTATGCGTCTGCGTCCGCCATCGTGGCGCTTTCCCGCAGCCGCCACCGTGGTACGTGCTCGTCGTGCTTCTGCTCATCACCTGGCCTGTCTTTCTGCCAGTGTGGCCTGTCTTTCTGCCAGTGTGGCCAGTCTTTCTGCTCGTGTGGCACCTCGCGGCCCGCGGCGCGGCCTGCCACGACGACATGCTCGACGACGTCTGCACCGCGCTCAAGTGGGTCCTCGCCAACCGCAGCGCACTGGCCCAAGCGGCGCCCACGGCAGCACCCACGGATGGAGCCGCGGGCTCGGGCTCCGACTTCGGCTCCAGCGCGGACATGCTCCCGCCGCTCGTCTTCGGCGGGTACTCGTCCGGCGCGCACGTGGCGACCTCGCTGCTGCAGCGCCCGGCGCTCCTCGCGGCCCGCGGCCTGCCACCGCCCGCTGAGCTGTGTGACGGTGTGCTCCTGCTCTCTGGCGTGCTTGGCACGCGGCTCACCGCGCCACGCACCTCGCCTCTCGCGCCGGCGCTGAGCAACCTGATCCTATTCACAGCTTTTGGCGTGAAGGCGGCCGCGGCACTGCCCTCGCCCGTGCACGACGTCGAGCGCTCGCCGCGCCTGCCGCATCTCTTACTCGGGTGCAAGCATGAGGTCTTCGGTCTGCCACTCGTCGAGGCGGCTTTCTATGACGTACTCTTCTGCTCACGCGAGGTGACGCGACGGCTCCAGGCGCTCGGCGTGCCGGCCGAGCTGCACGAGCTGCCAAGCGACCACTGGTTCATGCTCGGCTCGGCCGCGCTGCACGAGGCGCTCGCGGCCGCCCTCCGCGACCGCCGCTGGCCGCTGAATTCGAAGACAGAGTCCAAAAAGGAGTTGAGTCTCAGTAAGTGAAAGAAACGTCACAAGTTTGTTAGATAGGGCGCGGGCGCGGGGGCAATGCGGATCATGGACGCGACGCGCCGTGGCTCACTCGAGCAAGCTGGATAGGATGATAGGCATGTTGATGCATACGATATATGAGAGGAAAAACTAATTCGAAACCAACTATACGCGCTCCTGCTCGCGTGCTCGGCCTGCGGGTCGCCGCACCTCCATGCGCACCTCGCGCCAGCCGCCACCTCCGCGTACCCGCGAGAAAAGCGTTATCATGCGATGAGGAATGAGGTGCAGATAATAGGGTACGTAGGTGTGTGATCTGTGAATGCCGCGCGGCCGTTGCGCGTTGGGATGCCGTGCGGTGCGCGCCTGCTCGTTTGCTCGCAGCTCGCTGTGGCCTTCGTTCGCGCCCATCGAGACCATCGCGCCCTTGCGATGCTGTGGGCATCTACCATCGAGCCTCCCGCCGCCGCCGCCGTCCCCGCCCGGCCTCATCTCAGCTGCTGCCGGCGCGGGCGCGCAGCGCCTGCAGCTGTTCGCGTAGCGTCTGGCGCACGCGCAGCAGCTCTGCGTACCTGGTCTGCAGCACCTTCTCGCGCTCCGCTTGGGCCTTGACGAGGGCCTCGAGCTCGCCGAGCCGTTGCGGGCGCGCGAGGGCCTCCCCCTGCGCGAGTCGCTCGAAGCAGTTGAGCTGGAGCTTCTTCTCAGCGATCGCGTCGTGCTGCTGCTCAATCTCGGCGGCGACCGCCTTGGCGCGCTTTCGGTAGCCTCCGAGCGTCACCTCGAGCTTCTTCTCGATCTTGGTCGCCTTCTTCTGATCTCTCGCCATGTGGTTACGCAGCAGCTGGAGCTGCTGCGAGAACGCCTCGAGGCGATCGGGCGCGCTCACCGAGTCGAGCGCCGCGTACGTCTGCAACGAGGGGATGTAGGCCAGCTTTGCATCGGCAGCTTCCCACGCGGTCGCAAACTCGTCGGCAGAAGGCCCTCCGATGGCCTCCAGCTCGGCGGCGAGCATGGCCTTTGCGGATTCGAGTAGCTCGGGTGGCAGTGGCTTGAGCGGCTTGCGCTTCTTGCCACCCTCGGGCGCGCCCGGCGGCGGGAACGCGCTCGCGTCCGCTTCGAGCATGCGTACCATCTCCTCCGTCATCATCGCCTCCGCCTCCGCCCACGCGGCCGCCCCCGGCTCCGAAGAGCAAGCCGCGCCGCCGCTCGTGAGGGCGCTCGTGAGCGGACCGGCAGTGGCGGTGAGCTGCCGGTTGACAATGAGCGGGCGCGGCAGGCGACGCTGCAGCGCCGTGGAGCGTTTGGCGAGCTCCGCCGCGTGCGCCGCTGCATGCGCCGCCGCTTGGCGCTCCGCTGCATCCATTGCATCCTCCTCCATCGGCTCCGCTTCGCCCTCCTCGCCCTCCGCCTCGCCCTCCTCGACGGAAGGCATGACGATCTTGTACTCGTTGACCGGCGCGGGCAGCATCGAGAGCTGCGCCGCCACCGCCGCGCGCCGCTCTCTCTCAAGCCGCTTGCGGGCCGACTGAGGCAAGCCGCTCAAGTCGACCATTCCACCGCCCTCGTTGATGCCAAAAGCGTCGCGACTGCTCGTCGTCGAGAAGGTGGAGCCCGCAATCGAGCCGGCGACTGAGCCCGCCGGCGTGCCGGGCACGAACCCCCGCGCGCTCGCCCCTCCGGTCGCCCCTCCAGCGCCGCCGCGTCCCCCGGCGCCGCTGGGCGCCGTCCTGGGCGCCGGCGTGAGGCCGCTCGCGATCGCGTTGGGCGTGGGAGTAGGCGCGTGCTTCGGCGTCACGCCCGAAAAGTCGCCTAAAGCTTCCATGTAGCCGGAGTCGCCGCCCGTGAGAGCCGACGAGCGACTCAGCAGCAGCGCCTGCGCCGCCGCCTCTTCGAGCACCGTATCGCCCTGCTTCCCGCCCACGCGCGGCGTGCGCGTCTGGCCCACACCGAAGGAGGCGGGCGTGTACGCGTCCGCGTATGAGTGCATCAGCAACCTTGTGGCGTCGGCGCCGGCGACCTCGTCGGGGAGGGCCGCGCCGGTCGAGGAGGCCTTGACCACCTCCTCGAGCTCGCGGTCCGTCACCTGCGGCGGTGGCAGCATCAGCTTCCCACGACGTGCGATGGCGGTCGCGTCATTGAGCTTATTGAGCTGTGCAAGCACGTCAGGCAACGCCTCTTCGCGCTTGCGCTTGAGCTTCTTGGAGTCTTCTTTGCGCGCCTTCTCCTCGGCCTGGTCGCGGTTCGGCGCGTCCAGCCGTGACTTGAGCACCGCCTTGAAGGCGCCATCCTGTTGAATGACCGCCTCGGCGGCTGCGTCTTCGCCGCGCGTGTCGAAGAAGCCGGCCGGAGTCACCAGCTGGAAGGGGATCTCGCTGTTGTAGTCGATCCCGCGCTCCTTGCGGCTGCGGCTCGAGAGCTCAATGCCCGCCGCCTTGAGCTCGCGCCGCTTCTGCAGCGCCGCGAGCCGTCGCGACTCCTCCAGCTGCTTCTCGCGTGCCTTGCGCTTCGCCTTCTTGCCGCGCGTGTTCGCGAGGCGCGCGCGTGCTTCCGAGAGCATCTCCTTCTCGTCCTCGTCCATGTCGACGGGGTCGGGGCGCGCTGGCTTGCCCTCCGGATTCGGGTCGATCTCGCCCGGCCGCAGCCGCCGCGGGTCGTCCGCCGCGCTCGTCTCGCCATCCTGGTCCCTGCGCGTCGCCTGGTCGAGCAGCCTCTCGTAGTGCTCGAGGCACTGCGCGGCCGTGCGGCCGACGATGGGCGCGATCGTGCGCCACTGCGTCGGCATCAACTTGGCGAGGTGGAGCAGCTTCTCCTCCTCCTCGCGCGACCACTCCGTCTTCTTGATGGAAGGGTCCAGCCACTCGTGCCATCGGGCCTTGCACTGCTTGGCGGACTTGCGCGCGAGGAGCGACGAGATGCGCGACCACTGATTCTTACCGTACTTCATCACAGCCGCCTTGAGGATCTCATCCTCCGTATTCTTCCATACGCCGCCTTTGATCAGGATGCGCATGATCCTGCTTGGACTCAAGAGCCTCGACTTGTTCCGTGGCCGCTGCGCTCCAAGGCCCGCCACCTGTGAAGAAATGGATGAAGTTTTCAGTTTCGTCGCTCCCAAATCACGTACTGTATGTTTTTGCGGCGGGAACGGCGAGAACGTCACCCGGAGAGAGGTGGGGTCTGGGCAACGCGTCGAGTTCCATTCATGCGCCTTCGCTCGCCGCGGCTGCCCAGAAGCACCGTCGCCATCGTGCTGTCCCTATGCGCGCTCGCCATGGTGCTCAACTATTCGCTCGCAGTCGCTGTTGCACCTCTCATTCTCGTCTTCCTCGGCTCCTGGCCCTTTGTTGGCGAGCGCGCAAGCCTCGCCGCGGCACTGTGCTGCACGAGCTACTCGGCTATCTCAGATGCCTTGTACGCCGTGCCTTGGGCGCCCACGCCCGAGGAGGACTTTGACGAGCTCTTGGCGCTCCGAGCCGTCATTGGTACCAACGCGACTTTTCTGGAGCTGGGCTCTGGCGACGGCCGCAATCTTTTGCGTGCTGTGCGCGGCCATGGCTATGCCCACGCGATCGGCGTTGAGTGGTCACCGTTGCTGGTAGTCCTCAGCCGCTTGCGAGGAAGCCTAGCAGGCGAGTCGGCCAGCATCACCGTGCATCGAGCGGATGTGCTCTCAGTGCCGTTGCCAGCAGACGACGGCCGCGCGACACTCACGATCTTCCTGTACCTGAGCGACGACTTGCTTATGAAACTGAGCTCACGGCTAGCGTGCGCTTGCCAAGGACGCGGGCAACGTGTCTCCATTCTCAGTCGTGACTTTGAGCTCCCCCGCTGGAAGCCGTTGAGGAGGCTCGTACGTGATCGGACGATCCTGCTTGCGTACGATGGCGACGGCGCCCCGCCTTGCACACGACAAGAGACGCCTCAAGCAGCGCCAACCTAAGTGTTGCTGTTGGGGTCCTCCTGGGGTAGCATTTGCTTACGTTAGACACCTTAGTTTTAATCGACTATGAACTATCTCTCTAAAAAGGTGGCGGGTGGCGCTGTGGGACCTGCGGCGGCCTGCCAAGCCCAGAGGCCTCTCCTGCAATAGGCGGGGCAGGGGCCGCGCCGTGACGAGGCATTTCAGATGGGGCGCCATGTTGGGCGCATGATCCCCGGGTAGGAGCGACGCCGAGGCCCACCACTGGCGGCCCTCGGATCGGCAGCGGCCCGTTGACGATCTGTGGCGCCATGTTGGGCGCCTTGGGCCGTGTGCCGAGACCACCCACGCCAGCACCGAGGCTGCTAGCGAGGGCGCCAGGCAGGAGATTGCCAGGAAGGGCGCGTAGAGGGATGGTGGTGGTGGCGCCGTTGAGGCCATGCAGGGTGTTCTCATGGGCAACCACCGGCGGCGGCGGCGCGCCCGGGCGCATCGGCGTCGTGGTCCAGGTGGTCGTCCAGTCACTCGGGTGAAGGCTCGACTGTGACGAGTCCATCGAAGCCGCGTGACTCAGCTGGCTGGCAAAGGAAGCCACGGAGGAGCCCATTGATGAGCCCACTCCGCTGGGCACGCCGCCGCGCTGCAATCGACCGTCCGCCGGGAGCGACCAGCCGTTCCGAAAGTAAGAGATGGGCGCGCCCTGAAGGGCGAGCATCGCTCTTTGCACGAGGAGGTGCTGGGCCGGGAAGGAAGGGCCCCCTTCAGGCAGCGGGAGGCGGGGGGCGGGGGGGCCAGCGGGGGGGGCCAGCGGGGGGGGGGTGTAGTGCGCGAGCCGCACAGGGGGTGGGCGGGGAGACGAACGGTCGGTGAGATGCTCCGAGAACGAGACGCGAGACTTGGCTGAAGATCGTTCGGAGGCGCCGACGGAGCCCACCTCCATCCTCGCATCGGCGCCGCCCTGGGCGCTCATCGCGGCGCTCAAGTTAGGAGTCTTCGACCCCTCGCGCTTCAGAAGAGAGCGGAGAGGCGGGCTGTGAATGGAGCTGTGAATGGAGCGGAGAGGCGGGCTCACGCTTGCTGGAGCAGCAGCGGCACTGGGGGCGCTGGGGGCGCTCACGGTGGCGCTCACGGTGGCGCGGACGGCGGCGGCAGCGGTGGCGGTGGCGGCGAGGCTGCTTCCCGGCATGGGCGGCGCCGTGCCGGGCATGGGCGGCGCCGTGCCGGGCATGGTCGGCATCAGAGGAGGCTCACCGAGCGCCGTACCGAGCGGCTCACGCACGTCCCGGGGAGAGAGGAACGTCGTATAGTGGAGCTCGGCTTCCTCGTACGCGAGGCGCTGTGTTGGGCTCAGCAGCGTCTCGTCGCAAGAGGACGCCTTGGTCCAGCTCGAGGTCGCGGCCGACGCGACGCTCGACGGCGTGTTCGCCTCGGCACTCAGGTCGCGTATACGCCAACCGGAGGCCACACTCAGGTCGAGCGACGTGTCGAGCACGATCGCGGACGGGGCGGTCGGCGACGCTGGACTGGCATTCGCAGTGCCATTCACAGTGCCATTCACGCTGCTCCTGCTGGCGCTGTGCGCGCGCCGTGGCGGGCGCCTCGGCACTGACGAAGCCCACTGAGAACTGCCCCCTCCCTCCCATGCCTGAGTCTGCATCGCACTGAGGGCCCACATGTGGGCCACCAGCAAGCTCGCCTCGTGTCCCAGCTGCGGGCTCGCGAGCCGCGGTGGCGGTGGTGAGGCGGCGAGCGTGAGGTACATACGGGGAGGCTCCTCCTCATCGTCTTCGCCGTCCGAGCTGTGCTCGTCGTCCGAGGAGGCCGTCGCGATCACGCGCGCCCGGGACATCTCTCGCTGCGGCGCCCGGCCCCTCGCCGCCACCGGGGATGCCATCGCGCGCGAGGGTGACATGGGCGCGCGATCCGAGGGTGACATGGGCGAGGGTGACATGGGCGACAGGCGGCCTGCGTCGGGTGCTTGCCGCTCCGCGGCCTGCGCCTTGGCGGCACGCGCCAGCTGCTTGCCTCCCTTTTTCTTCGTCGTCTTCTCCCCACCAGCACGGCGTGTCTTGCCGTTCGCCGGCACCTTGCTGGCGCTCGCGACTGCGCCGGGCTGCCGCTGTGTCCTTGGACGATGCTTTTTGGTCATGACGGCGGTGCTCGGCGTTGGCATAAGCGCCACTGCTAGTGTTGCCTTCTCGGGTGAGACAGTTTCCGTGAACATGCCAATTGGAGCCGCGGACGTCATCGCCCGCTCAAGCAGCTCGTCGGGCTTCATCGCTCGGCTTGACTCGGGCGCAAACTTGACGACACTTCAGTTCCGCGAAACACCGGTTCAACTAACACCGTGAAAGGAGCCGGAACACACTCGGAACACACGGGACAAGAATCGGAAGCTCCTCGAAATGTCGCAGACAGTCAATCGACCGTGTCGGCTTTCGCGTCGTTCCTACATCGATACATGTAGGACCCGACTGCGTGTGTGCGTGAGTGTGAATTAGAAACAGGACCACACAGTACAGCGGCGCTCATGCAGGCGCGTCCCCGGGGGGCGCGCTTACATGACTACTGGCAACAGGCCAGCAAGCGGTGCGCCGCTAAGGAGGTGAGATTTCCT
>Ga0210243_101789_pt1 | contig 14171 bp, 8 predicted proteins | sample ChrtobMeP5a_32mM_FD_155461 | JGI IMG/M metagenome (GOLD analysis project Ga0210243, IMG submission 155461) | Chrysochromulina tobin associated microbial communities from unialgal haptophyte culture, Seattle, Washington, United States - P5a_32mM | ecosystem: Host-associated > Algae > Haptophytes >...
GGCGGAGCGACGGCGCAATGCGGAGCATGTCCACAACGCCCGGCCTCGTGCTGTCGAGCACCTCACGATGCTCAACAACCTCACGGCTCAGGCTCACAATCACGGGGTCGACACGCATCTTCCAAATAGCAGCCGGCCGGACGAGAGCCCGCGGTGCCCTCAGCTTTCCACAGAACAGTCGGCCGCGAGGAGCGGTCGGCTCCGGGGCTGCGGCCGTTGTAGCGGAGCCTGGGAATACGTGTGAGTCGTGAGTGCGCGCCGGAGCACAGCTCACCGGCTCAGCGGCCCTCACGGCAGCGGAGAGGAGTGGGCATAGATCGGGTATTTGCAAGGGGCGACCTCACACTTATATCTGAGTCGGCCGCTGGGTTGGCGCCACATGGCACGGCACCTCCTGGTACATGGCCTGGACTTGCGCGTCCGTCGGTGAGTCGCGGTTTGGTTGTGAGGTTCGTCTGTGTTCCGTGTGACTTGTGTTTGTCCCGGATGGTCTTGAACTTGAAGTCTTGAACATGACGAACTTGACTTGACTTGACTTGACTCGACTTGATGAGGAAGTACCGGGTACGAAGAACAAAACACAGCACATCCGCCGCGGCATGGGTCTTCGCGCGCCGCCAAACCTCCCGGCCGAATTCGCCGAATCGCTCCAGGCGTGCGCCGCGACCTGGACGAACGATGAGGACTTCGATCTGGCGCGTTATCGCACCGCCGCAGCCGCGATGGACGCCTACGCGGCCTTCCACGCCAGCGCGCTGCGCAGCGGCAAGGGCCGCTCGCTGCTCTTCGTGCCCAATCAGTATGGCCTGGGCAACCGGCTGCGCGCGATGAAGTCGACCCTGCTCCTCGCTATGCTCACAGGACGTGTCTTCCACGTGCGCTGGGAGGAGCCCTTCCCGCTCGCCTCCCTCGTGCGGCCCGAGCGCATTGACTGGCGTGAGCCCGAGGGCGCGCCACTGCCACGCGCAGTCCCGAAGCGCTTGGAGCCCGGCCAGCCGACTAAGGCCCATGTGCTGTGCCTGCCCTATGCCACGGCACCGCCCGGGGGCGATTGCGCTCGCGGGCAGAGCGATCTCTCGAACGCCGACCTCCGTGCGGCGTACGCATCCGTCGACACGCTCGAGGTACACACGTTCACCGACCTATATATCTTCCTCTCAACGAATCCGCACTACGCGGCGCTGCTCGCGCGGCTCGAACCGAGCTGCCCCAAGCGCATGGGCTGCCTCTACAAATTCCTCTTCTCGCCACAGCCCGTCGTGGCACAACGCCTGAACGCACTGCTCATGGGCGCCGGGACGGGCAGGCCGGCCGTCGCGGGCGCGATCGACACCCAGGGCACCACGGCGACGGTTGCCGCTGAGGAGGACGCGAGTGGTGCATCAGCCGGCTTCGTGGGCGTGCAGGTGCGCAGCCGGCTCTGGCGGATCGAGGGCAACCCGTTCGCACCGCCGACCGGGGCGCGCATTCTCGCGTGTATGGACTTTTGGGTGCCGCCACACGCGCGCGTGTACTTCACGGCGGACGACGACACGCTGTACGCGCACGCGCGCAAGCTTTGGGGTGTGCGGCTCCTCGCTGACCAAAGGGGGACGGTCTTTCAACCGTGGTCTACTGGGGGCAAGGTCGACGCCGCCACCTTAGGCGCAGACGACGAGGCCGCGATGGTCAAGGCATTCGTGGACTGGTTCGCGCTGCAGGCGGCGTCGCGTGTCGTGTATACTCACCAGTCGTCCTTTGGCAAGACGGCCGCCGAGTCGAACGACGCGCCCAACGTCGACGTTAACCACACGCGCTGCAGTCAGGTGGAGGCAGAGGGTCAACCGTGGCAGGAGCTCTGGGAAGTGGCACGCACGAGTACGATCACGTACGACACGAGCAAAGTGCCCGGAGCGAGGCAGTAGCGTTCGGTTAGATAGCCATAAGACATCAGAAAGCAGGGTTGACTTTGAACCGCTTCGATGTCCCGACAACCACAGCACGCAGGCACATACGATACCTTAATACTACTTCTAACACCGACACAGCTATGAATCACTTTTTATACCCTGTTCGCGAGCGGAAGGCCACGGCGGCGCGCGCGTACGTCTTCCTTCACAACTGTTTTTCACAGCCAATCTTCACAGCAAAAGGTTTCGCACAAAGACAACGCGGTCGCGGTCGTGCAGCGCACTGGGCTCACTGGTTCGCGTCGAGCAAAATGGGCAAAGATAGGCGTAAGGAGAAGCAAATAGAGGATGAGGCCCTTGGCAAGCAGGCCGACAAGTTCGGCAAGAAGGGCGACGGAAAGTTGAGGCCCGAGGAGCAGGTCAAGTCGTTTTCACATCAAGAGTGCCGTCACATTCTTGTCGAGAAGCAAGGCGAGGCTCTGCGCATCAGCGAGGACATCCATAATGGCAAGATCACCTTCAACGAGGCTGCTTTCCAATTTTCGCAGGACAAAGCAGGAGCGCACGGGCTCTTGGGCTGGAAGGCGCAGCACGAGCTGGACCAGGACTTTTGGGCGGCAGCCCTCACGTGCAAGGAAGGCGACTGGCTGAGGGAGCCGGTCAAAACACAATGGGGCTGGCATCTGATCATGGTGCAAGGGCGGAAAACCTTGAAGAAGTAGTTCCGCGATTGCGTGACGCCGTTGACCGTGAGACAGGCGACAGGCTCGTGTACCAGCTCTCACTGTGGGCGGCTGTGGACGAAATTGGCGGAGTGTTGACGAAGACTCGCCCAATCATAGTACATACTAGTGTATGAAAGGAAGACCGGATGGGACGCGCACGAAGCATGTTGAGTTGTACATTTGACCTTTCAAAATAATCTGATCTATGAGAGCGCAACGCGGTAACGCGGTTTCTCGACGTGGCCTCCATTTTGGTGATTCCCCCATTCAATCAGTGATTGCGTCCGGTCGAGAGCGAACTAGAGAGGGCGGAAGGAAAGGAAACAGAGGAAGCAGTGCTCGCACTGTCCTGGTCGGCCGAGGTGTTCGTAGTTAAGCGTAAGGGCCGAGCATGCCGCCGACGCGCACCGCCGAGCGCAGCGCCGCGCCGTGCGCCGTGAGCGGCTGCCAGTCCGCACGTGCCACGCGCTGCTGGAAGGTTCGTGCCGCATGCGCGAAGGACTCGTTGGGCTCGGGGGTGCTGGCCGCAGCAAGATCGAGCGGCGGCAAGAGCTGCCGGCCGCTGCCGAGGGCGCCACCCATGCCCATGACAGCGCTCATGACCGCGCTGCTGCGGGCCGCCAGACCCCCAGCGAGCGGAGCCCCGATCGCCGTGAACAGTCCCGACGCCGCTGTGAATGGTCCCGACGCCGCAGCCCCACTGCATTCTGCCCATGCCTCTCGCCGAGCGTCGGCGCGCCCGTAAGCAGCGTCTCTGTGGCGCTCGGTACGGCGCTCGGTGCGTGGCTCGTACGCAGTGTCGGCTCTGTGGCGCTCGGTACGGCGCTCGGTGCGTGGCTCGTACGCCGTGTCGGCTCTGTGGCGCTCGGTACGGCGCTCGGTGCGTGGCTCATACGCCGTGTCGGGCGGGCCGTCGGGTCGGGCGCCGTACTGGGCGCGCAACGGAGCGACACCGCCGTCCTGGGCGCGCAACGGGGCGACGATGCCGTACTGGGCGCTCGACGGGGCGGCGGCGGCCTCACGCGTGCTCTGAGCTGCGGCCAGCGCACTCTGCGGCCGACGGGTGCGCGGCGGCGGAGGAGGCAGCAACGGCTGCTGCGGCAATGGCTGCTGCGGCGGCGGCTGCTGCGGCGGCGTCGACGACTGTGCCGATGCGGCAGCAGCTTCTGCCGCCACGGTGGTGGCGCCGTGTGGCGGGGCGGCGAGGGACGTCGGCGAAGAGGCGGCTGGCGGATAGCCGTAGACTGTGGAAGCGAATGGTGCGGAGGGCGCACCCCTCGTACCCGTCGTACAATGTGCGGCGGCCGGAGGCGGTAGGGGCGCGGGCTGTGCGTGCGGAGCCGGCGCGGGCGCGGGGTGTGCTGAGGGCATGCCATACGAGACGAGAAGGGCGGCGAGGGTCGGCGGCATCAGCGCAGAGGGGGGTTGCGAAGGGGACGCCCACGAGGGGGGGTGCGACGACGGCGGCAGTGGGCCGCACGACGGCGGCAATGCGTACAGCCAATCTCCCCCGAGCTCTGCCCCCAATCTCCCCCAATCTCCACCGAGCTCTGCCCCCAATCTCCCCCAATCTCCACCGAGCTCTGCCCCCGCAGCGGCAGCTGGCGCGGCGGTCGACTTGTACGAGAGCGGAAGGGAACCAAGGTAGCCTGGGCTGGTTGACGAGGGGAACGAAGGGCAGGCGCCGTCGCCAGCCGCCTTCCGATGCGCGAGACGGTCGACGAGCTCCGCCGCGAGGTCCACCTCGGCCAGGACGCGCGCCATCTCGGGCGCCATCTCGGTTCGCTGCCTGCTGGGCGAGCTCGGGGCGCTCGGTACGGCGCCCGGTGCGTCGGCTACATGCGTCGGATTCGCCATCACCGCGTATCGCGCCACCATCGGCGGCGACGTGCCCAGCGTGGTGAGCCAGGGCGACGTCGGCTCGGCAGTGAGCAACGCGGCGTGGGCAGTACCAGTGACCACACTGCTCGTCGATGGCCGGGCTCTGCCGGGCAGGCTGTTCGGGTACATGGGAGCCATTGCATCTTCGAGGAGCTGCATCGACTCATCTAGCGTGCGCTGGCTGGCTAGACGGAGAGCCTTCGCGACCTCCTCGTCGACACGCCGACGGCGCTCGATGGCACGCCGGCACAGCTTGCGACCGAACTTTTGGATGCGCAACGCCGCACTCCACTGACCATCCACGGCGGCGCGCACCCGGCGCATCATCTTGGTGTACTCGATCGTATCTGACGAATTGCACGCCACCTCCGCCTCAAGCGCCGCCACCTCCGCCTCCACCTGCTTCTGCAGCAGCGCCTCCATCTCGGCCAGTTGGCGAGGTTCCATCTCGGCCAGTTGGCGAGGTTCCATCTCGGCCAGTTGGCGAGGTTCCATCTCGGCCAAAGGGCGTGGCTCGTTGGCGGCCCGATAGTACCGAGATTCCAGATCAGCCAGTTGGCGAGATTCCATCTCGTTGGCGGCCCGCTGCTTGTACCGCCGTTGGATGATGTTTGCCGCCGCATCGTACTCATACGCTGTTGGCTCCTGCTGCATCCGGCTGAGTTCGGCTCGTAGGCTGTCGACCTCATTCTGCTCCTGTTGCATCCGACTGAGTTCGGCTCGTAGGCTGTCGACCTCATTCTGCTCCTGCTGCATCCGACTGAGTTCGGCTCGTAGGCTGTCGACCTCATTCTGCTCCTGCTGCATCCGACTGAGTTCGGCTCGTAGGCTGTCGACCTCATTCTGCTCCTGCTGCATCCGACTGAGTTCGGCTCGTAGGCTGTCGACCTCATTCTGCTCCTGCTGCATCCGACTGAGTTCGGCGCGTAGGCTGTCGACCTCATTCTGCTCCTGCTGCATCCGACTGAGTTCGGCGCGATACTGCTGCACCAACGCTGCCTCGCCCTCTGCTCCGGAGCTCTCCACCTCGTCCTGCTGCTGCTGCTGCTGCTGCGTTCGGCTCAGCTCGGCGCGATTGTGCCTCACCAACGCTGTCTCGCCCTCTCTAGTTTCTGCTGCGGTCTGATGATGGGTTGGCCCGCGCGCCCCTTCGCTCCGTAGCCGTGCCATCGCCTCCTTGTAGAAAGCTTCGAGCTCGGCCTCGAGATTGTCCTCGAGCTCGCCCTCGAGCTCGGCCTCGAGATTGCCCTCGAGATTGTCCTCGAGCTCGACCGGCAGCTGTTTCGCCTCCTGTTGCATGTGTGCCATCGCCTCCTTATAGAAAGCTTCGAGCTCCATGTACTCAGCCTCCTGTTGCATGCGTGCCATTAGGGTGCGGTAATGGGCCACACGCTCCGCCGCCACCTCGGCCGCCGCCCAGGGCGCATCCTCCGTCGCCTCATCTTCTCGGATGGTGCCGAGGACGCGTGGCTGATGGCGCCCCTCATCTTCTCGGATGGTGCCGAGGACGCGTGGCTCCGGGCGCCCGCTCCGCTGGCGTGCTCGCTTTTGGATCAGCTCGGCAGCGCTCTCCATCTCCTCGCGTCTCGCCGCCTCCCGCCACGCCTCCTCCTGCTCCTCCGCCAGTGCCTCGCTCAGAGCTTGATCGTCGTCTGCCCAGGACAGCCCTCGCCGTGCCGAGCGCGGCGCCCCGAAGTCCTCGTCCTCGCCGTCGCCGTCGCCGCGGCCCCTGCCACCTCCGCCACTGACGCCACCGCCGCCACTGCCGCCACCGCTATCGAGCGCGGTCAGATCGTAGCGGATGCGGCGCAGCTCCTGCGTAGACAGAGGGTGCCCACTATCAATCCGCGCCTGCAGTGCACGCGCCTCAGGCGTGAGCTGCAGTGACGTGCCGTTGCCACCCGTTGCGCCACCGCCAGACTCATTGGCCTTGGGGCTGCCGCCTGGTGCGCTGCTGCCTGGTGCGCTGCCGCTTGGTGCGCTGCCGGTCAGCGCGGGGGACGCGTCGACCCACGCCTCCGACCACGACGGCTCTTCGAAGCGGGAGGCAGCGGCGACGGCGGCGGCATTGGCCGCGTCCGCCGCCGCCTCGGCTGCTTCGGTCGCAGCCTCGGCCGCCATCATCGCGTCGTCCAGGCTTCCATATTTGGCAAGGGCGGCGCGGGTGGCGAGGAGCTCTTCCATCGTGAGCGACGCTCCATCGCCCAGCTTTAGAATGGCCAGGCGCAAGAGCTCCCGCTCGACGGCGCACTCGACGGCGCGCTCGACGGCGAGCTCCGTCGCCGCCGCTGCCTCCGCCGCCTCCTTAGCCGCCGCCTCAGCGCGCGAGATCTCGGAGCCCGGCGAGAGGCGCACGCGCCGTGGCTCGGAACCCGGCGAGAGGGTCGCGCGCGTGTGGCGGCCGCGCGCGTGCGCCTGCAGCCGCAGAGCTGCTTGTTCCTTCTCGGCCGCTTCGCAGAGCAATGCGTCGTAGCCGGCGGCCTCGTGGCGGAGCTGTTTGTGCTCGTATACGGCGCGCTCGGCGCGCCGCCCCCTGACGCGGGCTTGGATCCGCGTCGCCGATGCAGCCTCCTCCTCCTCCTGTCGCCGCTGCGACTCGGCGCGGGCGCTGTCCTTCCGTCGACGCGCTTGGCTCTGAATCCTCGCAGCCGCGGCATCGACTTCTTCTCGAGGATTCATTGGGCTGGCATCGATGCGCGCACGCCGGCTCTGTGAGTCCTGAAGTGTGTAGGCCACGTAGGATGAGCGCCGTGGCGCGGGCGCGCCACGCTCACTGAGCATGGCGCGTTCGTAAGCTATTCGCGCGACGAAGAGACGTCCAGTTATTTCTTCGCGCCACAGCGTCGCATGAAGTGAAAAAGTCGTCAAAACGCCGTGTTGGGAAAGCGAGTTTGATACATTGGCTTCCGTTAGGTTGTCTGTTGTTTATGTAGTAACTGAACTGAACTGAACTGGTTTGACCTCTCGTGTGATCCTCTCGTGTGGAGACATACCGGTACATTGTAAGCGACTAATTTTCCACTTCGCCTTCACCCTCGGCTCCGATGTCGCATGTCCGAACGAGGGACCCCGATCCCACGCATGCAGCGAACGCGCCCGGGAACACGTGCGAACTACTCCTAGTACCCGTACCATGACCCGTACCTTTCATCTTGGCTTTCAGCCCTGATGCACAACACGCCATTGGCATGGTGCCCATTGTCGGGCCTCTCCTTGGCATGTTGCCCATTGACCGTTCAGGAGCACAGGCGTTCCTGCTCCCCGACACGCACGTGCGGGGAGGGTAATGTTGAGCTTGGCGGCGGCAGTCTCGAGGCTCGAGTTATGCGCCCAGAGCTGGTCGCCAAAGCACCCGTGATCCACCAGGTATCCGTAGCCCCTGGAGCGCAGAAACTCTCGGAGCACGGCACTTGGCCTCTCGATGGTAAGGAACTTGAAGCGGTATCGGTTAAAGTCGTGAGGCAGCATTGCTTCGTCTTCGCTCCCCTCAATGTCGAGAGACAGATAGTCGATCTCGGGCGGCGCATCCAGGTGTCTGAGGATGTCAACAAGGGTGACGGTCGTCTCGTGGACAACTGACCAGCCCCTTCTCACCTTCTTGTTGTCGGTCGAATTACTTAGAATCCCAGCATAACCATCGTGATGATCAACTTTGCCAGCGTTGATCGGTTTCTGAAACACAACCATGTCACCGCTCTTGGATGTAACAATACCTTTGACCACGGTGCAGGTACGAGCCGCTGCTAGCTTCTCCAGCATTTTTATGTTTCCGTCAATACAGATTCCTCGCCAACCGTAGTCACGCTCCAGCGCGCGTGTGTTCGAGAGTAAGATGGGCTCGTTAGCAGCGAGGTCTATGAAGAAACTTGTAGTCAGTAAGTAGCGCTATCGTGCGGTCCTGTCCTACCTGCGAATTCCAGTGGCCGAGCATATCCTCTCCACCTCCATGCCCATGCTTTGCAGCACGCAGGCTTTTGGCGGATACATATTGGATGATGGAGCGAAAGCCACCAACATCCTGGCCTGCCCCCTCCAACATTGCACTTTTCGGTGAATCTCGTGCGTCGCGACAAACGTACCGGTACCGGTAAACCCATTTCGGGTCCGAACCCTTAAAAATTTCATCCCTCATCAGTGATCAGTCCCTCATCAAGGGGCGCATCCCTGCCCGGCCTGTGGATATCGGGGGAGTTCCATACGAGGGAGGTCACAAATAAGGGGCACCCGCACCGCACAACTCTGTGAAACGGCTTGTCTTGCGGAACGTCCGATCTAAACCCTCACAGATAAAAGGTCGTGCTACAATTTAGTACTCCTCATGCTTCGGCTCCTGTGTCAAGTGTCGGCGCTCCCGCGATTGAGCCTATCCCCCGGCCGATGAGGTTCGCACCAGAAACGAATGGATTTGGAAGATTTCCTTTTTTATCGAGTGACCGTCTGACAGACTCCGCCGCTGCGCCGCACCTCTGGAATTTGGTCACATCATACCGGTAAAAAGACACCGGGGGAGCCGGGACACACATCATACCGGTACATGTACTAGCCGTAGCAGGTGCTGTAAAAGTCGTGAAAACGCCGTGTGGGGGAATCTTTTAGTTGAGTGAATTCCTACAAGTAGTGCGCGCTTGCGTATTCTGCGCGACGTCGCGCGCCGCGGCGATTACCGGTACCCGGTAGTACGGGCCCACCGGGCTTTACCGGGCTACCGGTATGCTATCGACATGGTGGCCGATTGCGTGCTGGGTACGAGCTCCCCAGGCCGCACTTCGAATGATTCCCACGGCCGCAGCGAACAGTGTGCAACCTTTGGACTTGAGCTGAAGGATGGGCCAGTGCGCGGCGTGCGCCTCATGGATATGCATGCTGCCGCCGAAGTCGTGTCTACCTCCCGGCTAGCAGTGTGTGTCACCGGGCAGCCTCGCGGCTTCCCAGTCTCATATTTGAATTGGAGGGATACCGTCATGCGGCTGCTTCGCGTTGGCGGCCTCGCGCTTGACTTCTTCTTCGTGCTCTCGAACTCTTCAAGCTTCAGCTACTGGTCTCCCTTTGTTGAGAGTTTGCAGCCCGTCAGGCTCGTGGTCACCGAACCGACAGCGGTATTCAACCGCACGGCCACCGCTGCAGACGGTTGGGCTGCCAGGCAACTTGGAGGCGACGTTCATTTCAACCTTGCCGCATTCCCATGGTTCACCGAGCACAAGTATGGGGTAGAGCTCATGCAGCAGTGGCACTTGAGCCTTTGCCATGACATCATCCAGCAACACGAGCAGTCCATGCGCGCTAGCTATCGGCGCGTTGCACGGCTGCGTGCTGATACTGTCTTCAGCGGGCTCGGGGATAAGACGCCAACGATCCCAAAGGCGCCTGGTGTGCCGCAGCCAGGCATGCTTCCCCACACGGAGACTGTTGCGAGCTACCTGGACTGTAGTTCGCACTCCTCCGCCCGACATCAGTGCAGCCGACTGCTCGCTGAGGGGCGCGCAAAGATGCTCGCGTCTTGCGGCTCCTACTTATCGCAGATTGAGTTGAGGGGGGTGCAGTGGGTCATGGCGAACGGCTTCTTCATGGCAGGTTCGAGAGATGTGGTCTTGGATTACTTTCGAGGACTCGTCCACCTGCAACGCGCGAGGCGCCGCGGCACCGCCAGTCGTCTTGTCCACCTTGTTGACGTGTGGGCAGTCATCACGCGCGAAGTGCGAGCATCTTTTCCAAGGATGACGCATGGTGGCCCGTGCGCCATTGCGACGCGAGACACGGATCTCGTTCGCTCAGCGGGGCCACCCGTCGGGCGCTTCTTCCTGCAATGGGCTGAAGGCGCCGAGGAAATTGCACCCTGTCTCCGCTGGCCGAAGCCGGAGGAGTGTGTGCAGGCGCTCGTCGAGGACAAGTGGTTGATCCCGCTCGCAGCCACGCGCACGTGCCTTGGTTTGGAGTACGACGGCTCGAAGTGGAACACCTCATGTACGCCTGCTCAGATCGCAGACGATCTAGCGAGGGCGCATGCGCACAACTTTGGACCGCGGCTTCTTGGCGACCTTCGCAAATGGGCGCACGGTCGTATGCCGAGCGGAGGGCCAAATGGCATGTGGATCCACAGTGCAAGGACACAGACGACGGACGATGGCTACCAGTCTACATAATGTGTGCCGTTTCCTCTGTCTGTGTTACTGTGTACGCCTCTCCAGGGCCTGCGGTGGCGTGCCGCTCGAGGGACGAGGCTAGCCCTCAATCGCTCGGAACACCCTCGCAGAGGGAACGGAGCTAAAGATCAGAAGGAGCTATTAATTACACCAATTACACATGCACCCCTCCCGCTCCCCTCCCACCGCGCCCCTCCCACCGCATATTCGCCCAACCTCGGAGGTTCTCCTCAGCATGCCTCAGCGATTCCTACTACGTAGTACGCTGTAAATGAATGCCGGCATGACGCATGTCTGCGCCTGTTCCCGCCTTCCACGTGCACCTTGACCTTCCACGTTGTGTCTCCACGCGTCCACGGGACCGGTGGTCGTGTGTTTTGCTGAGATGGCAACAAGGGATGGCAATTTAACGTGAACGTGAACGTGATGACGCTTCAATGACGCCGGCAGCTGTTTGCCGGGAAGATTCGGGATCTGCTGACCATTATCCTGTGGAAAGCTCAGCGAGGCTCTTCGTGCGCACGAAGGAATCCACAGCCACTTCGAGGTCGATACGCCCGCCCGCGCCCGAGCTTCCAGCATGCATTATGTCGCCGTATCGGCACTAACCACGGCATTCTCGACGCATGGAATGCCCATTAAGGCTTATTCGGCCAGCGTGCTAACTTGCGCTCGCCCGCGCGCGGCGCTCTCCATGGTCGAGCAGATACCAAAGCCGGACGCCGGTGGTTTCCCGTTCCGCTTGGCATTCCTCGCCCTCGTCACCGTCCAGTCAGCTATTGGACTAACGAGCGGCCGCGAGATTGGCGGCATCCTTGCGGAGCTCTCTGGTCAGCGACCCATGGCAAACGACATTGACTACTTTGGCACGATCGTGGACGCTGGCTTCCTCGCATTTGGTGCGAGCACGCTAATAAACCAAGCTGGCTTGATCAATGAGAATCCGATCAGCAGCAGCAGCCCGATGGCGACACTCAATGGCATGGAGTGCAGGGTGACCTTGTCGGTGGGCCGCGAGCCCGGCACCTGGATGCCTCAGGATTGGGCGGCGTCGGGTGCGCGCCTCTCGCTCCCGCTCACCGTGCGCTTCTCCGAGGAGATCGTCGACCTCGGCTTCCCGTCGGAGGAGGCGCTGAACCCGAGCGGCAGCCGGTACGCCAAAAAGCTCTACTGCGACGGCGGCAGCTTCGTGGGCGCGTCGGGCGAGGTCGTCGTAAAAGCGAGCGGCGGTGCGTGGGCGACGGAACCGAGCGCTCGGAACCCAGGCGCACAGAAGCTCAACTTCTTCATCGACTTCCCCGAGGGCGCGAAACGCAACGACGTCACGCTACCTGCCGGGCGCGTCTTCTTCAGCAGCGCGATTTGGGAGAGCAAGCAGGCACTACCAGACGGCATCACCGACGGCGTGCTCCTCTTACCAGACGGCGAGAAGGCTGCGGTGGTCGAGGGGCCCGGAGGCCTCTTCTTACTCTCAAAGGGCGGCGTAACCATCAAGCGGAACGACTTCCGCAACCTATGGGGCAGCTTAGGCGACGTCATGCTCATCCTCGGCAAGTTTAGTGTCGCCGTTTGAGGGCGTGTTGCACTCGAGAGCCGCACACGAGACGTGCAATGGCTGAGGTATCACTCCGTTAACGACTCGAGAGCCGCACACGAGACGTGCATGTTGCTGTAAGGTATTTCGGCGTAGTCATTGGGCTGACGGACTTACGGGGACGACGGGCGCGACGCTGCTACATGGAAACTCTTCGGTGATCCAACGCGCTACACACCACTCGCCCTAGCGTCTTTGGTGTCCTGTTCTGCACACGATATCGATACGATAAATATCCCGTTAGCGGCGACGAACCGGCGATGCATCGCCGAACGGCGCGCCGCCCGACTCGTGCGGTGTGGAAGCGTGGGGTGTGAGTGAGCCTCCGTCCGGTCCGGCGTTTCGCCGTTGTCGCGGATTAACATGCACGAGAGGGACCCAAACGCATTTGACACACGACGGTCGACGCGAAGACGTTGCGGACTCATGATGATGAGAGTCCCGTCGCTGAAGCGACGGTAGAGGTGTGTGAGACCCCGGCCATGGTGCGAGGTTGCGAGACCCGCACCTCCAGGTCAGCCCCGCGAATGGCGTGAGGTGTGCGCAGACAACTGCTTGTGCAACCCCTCCGTCATTTCCGGTATTCAAAGTTGCCCGCGACCGAGTCGTTCTCGACCTTTGCACTAAAGACTGAGAAGCCTTCGAGGGACATGTCGCGGTTGATCGACTGGTCGACGGCCCACGGCTCACGCGTCTCTGGCTTCAAGCCCTTGAGTGCATGTGGCACCTGTCGCAAGGGCGAACTGTTCCACGCCGGGTTGGAGCCTTTGAGGCCCGAGGAGGTCACTTGCGAGGTGTACCCTTTGCTCGCCGACAGCACACTCCGGTCATCGAACGCCTCGTCGTCGTTCTTCACATCCTCAAAGCTGCCCGTCTTGCGCTGGTAAAACTGCTCGTCAATGCTCCAAGGCTCCTTGGTGACGCACCTAATGCCGCGCAGGTTGGGTGGCGTGTAACGCATGGGCGTGGGGTTCCATGCACGCTCCCGAGCCTCGTTCTTTGCTTTCTGCGCCCGCTCGCGATAGCGCCTGCGTGCAGGATGATTGATGCCGAGCTGCATGAGCTCGGCTAGCTCCTCCTCCTCGCTCTTGGTCTGAGGCATGCGCGGCGTCTCGAAAAGCGAACGCATACGGCTCATGGCGGCGGCGGAAGTGAAGCCGTCGCCGCCGATTGCCTTCCAGCCTCTCTCGCGCTCGCCCGGCCCAGTCCAGGCGTAGGCCCACTTGGTGTGTGTGGGAGAGGAAGTTATTTTGGGAAGTACATGTAACCGTGTGAATAGATCGCAACTTTGCCGTAAAGTTTGAATTTTCTGTCGGTGGTCCCCCGCGCCATCGCCACGTTCCCGGCCTGCCCCCCCTATTGTCGAAAGCTTGCTTGTTACCGGAAAAACGGGCCAAAGGAATGTGTTTGCTTGCATGGTGCATGCCATCCGGCATGGCTTGCAAAGGCAAGCGCATGTCCCATGAGACGTCGTAGGGCTTGTGACATGTTGTGAGGCCCGTGCGATTTCCTCTTTCGGACTTTGGAAAAACGCAAGCGCATCGGGCGCATCTTCTAGACATCGGCACGTGTTCGCTCTCAGGTGCCCAGGCAAGCGAGCGCGCAACTCCCGAGCGCGCACCACTCACTGGCGAGCTCAGCGCCGGCGCGCGCGCGCGCGCAGGGGACGGGCGTGTGCACAGTCACATCCGCACGCTCTCCATTGCTCCCGCCCCCGCGCGTCACCTTCTCGCTCCGCTCACGATACCCTGTGTCCGCGCGCGTCCTCTCTCGTTTGTGCGTGCAGACTTTCAACTCACAACCGAGACCACTATCGATCATGGCTGCGGAAGTGGAGACGTTCGCCTTCCAGGCTGAGATCAACCAGCTCATGTCGCTCATCATCAACACCTTCTACTCCAACAAGGAGATCTTCCTCCGCGAGCTGATCTCCAACTCGTCG
>Ga0210243_101790_pt1 | contig 14162 bp, 8 predicted proteins | sample ChrtobMeP5a_32mM_FD_155461 | JGI IMG/M metagenome (GOLD analysis project Ga0210243, IMG submission 155461) | Chrysochromulina tobin associated microbial communities from unialgal haptophyte culture, Seattle, Washington, United States - P5a_32mM | ecosystem: Host-associated > Algae > Haptophytes >...
GGGGGGGGGGGGGGGGGGGGGGGGGGGGGGGGGGGGGGGGGGGGGGGGGGGGGGGTGGGGGGGGGGGGGGTGGGCGGGGGTGGCGAAGGTGGCGGTGGAGGACAGGGCGGTGGTGGGTTTGGCGGTGGTGGGTTTGGCGGTGGAGGGAAGGGTGGCGGTGGATTCGGCGGTGGCGGCGACGGGGACGGTGGGAAGGGTGGGGGAGGAAAGGGCGGCGGAGGAAAGGGCGGTGGTGGCACTGGCGGGGGAGGCGTGGGCGGTGGTGGCAAAGGCGGCGGTGGCGCGGGCGGTGGTGGCGTGGGCGGTGGAGGCGCCGGCGGCGGTGGTGACGGCGGCGGTGGCGGTGGCGACGGAGAAAAGAGAGATCCAAAGCTGGCGCTGGGACGGACAGAGATGCCGAGCAGGACCAGCGTCTTCCAATTGAGGCCGCGCTTCGGCATTGACATGGCGAATCGGCGCGCGATGCAGAAATCGCGCGACCCTTTTATGGCGGCCATCTTTCGCGCCTTTTATGGAGCACGACGCGCTGGAAGAACTTCGTGTCACTGCGCGATTGCGAGAGTTTTCTGGGATCGCCGAGTTTAAACACGATCTCGGCGCAGTCTCGGCGTCTTGATGAGATCGCGCTTGGCGGGTTTTCAATGGGAGCTTGGACCAGTGGCCGGTTGGTTATCTTGGTGGCGACGCTCAGCTCAGCTCATGGAAGGCAGCGCGCGGCGGCGCTGCAATTGAGCTACAGCTCGCTACCACCATTCGCCGTGTCTCCTCTCTTGTCCTTGCGAGGCGGCGGCAGCAGCGGTGACCTCGTTGGCAGCAGCAGCAGCAGCAGCAGCAGCAGCAGCAGCAGCAGCAGCAGCAGCAGCAGCAGCAGCAGCAAAGCTGGCAGCCGTCGCAGCAGCGACACGCCTCAATCAGTCATGCGCATCTGCATCAACCTGCTACTCTGGTGGTCGCTCAACGTGCTCTTCAACCTCGCGAACAAGCAGTGTCTCAACAGCTGGCCGCATCCGTGGGGACTTGCGACGACTCACCTGGCCGTCGGCTCTGCGTGCATGCTGCCGCTCTGGGTGCCGCTCCCGCGACCGTCTCCATCGAGAGATCGCATCGCCTGGCGCCCGGTCCGTGAGGCACCCTCGCTCACCGCCGCCGACTTGCGCCAGATCATGCCGGTCGTTCTTCTGCTCGCGACTGGTCATGTGACGTCGACTCTTGCGCCGGCCTACGGCACTGTGGCGTTCTCGAACATTGTCAAGACGGCCGAGCCGCTCTTCACCTGCCTGTTCGCCGCGCTCCTCTACAAGCGCGCCTTCCCTCCCGCCGTCTACTTCTCTCTCCTGCTCGTGGTGCTCGGGGTGGCGCTTGTGTCCGCTCGGGACGTGAATTTCTCCGCGTTCTCGCTGATGGCGGGCATGACCTCGAACGCCGCGTTCGCGCTGTACTCGATCGGCGCGAAGCGGCTCCTCGCGACGCGCGACGCGCAGACCACGTACGCGCTGCTCACCATGCTGAGCTGCCTAGTGCTCGTGCCGGTCGCTGCTGTCATGGAATGGAGTGGCGCCGGCACCTCCCGGATGGCAGCCGCGAGCCTTGCGCCGCTCGGCGGCTGGCGGCTCGTTGGTCTGCTCGTGTGCACGGGGCTCCTCCAGTACCTCTCCAACGAGATCGCCTTCATCACCCTCTCGTTGATCCATCCGGTCACCTATGCCCTCGCGAACACGCTCAAGCGCAGCTTCGTCGTGGCCGCTTCTCTCATCTTCTTTCGACAGCGGCTCACGCCGCAGGCGGGGGCGGGCGCCGCGCTGGCGCTCCTCGGCGCGCTGGGCTACTCGCTCGCGATCACGCACCATCAGCGAGCTACGTTCTCCGCCGCCTTCTCCGCCGCTAGCGCCACCACCGTCTCCGCCACCCGCGCCCCGGTCTCCGCACCGCTCTCACCGGCGATGCCCTCGGGCAACCCGCTGACCGTGCAAGAGGTCGCTGACCGTGTGGACTTCGCCGCTCGCGCATTCGTGGCGAGGGCGGTGATGCGGATGCGGATGGGGATGGAACAGGACTAAGCAGCTGCCCCAATGGCGAGACTCAATGACGAGGCCGCGACTCAAGTGGCGACTCGATGACGAGCCGCGACTCAATGACGAGACCGCGACTCAAGTGGACGACGGCGTATCTTTAAGCGCGCAGCGGGGTAGAGCGCATCTGTCCCGCGCGAGTTACGCGCGCGAGCAGTCGCAGCTCGGTCGGGTCTGGACAGTGCTACAGCGCTAGCGAGGTGCTCGTGACGGTGAGCATCAATAAAGAGAACGGTGCGTGTAATACGGCAAAATTCTCAAAGTTCGACGCTTCTTGATTCGACATATGATCTGATTTATACCTATACTACCCTTTTGCTCTTCTTCTTGCTCTGAACGCGCCTGTCGGGGCTCGGGCGTCATCGCGGCGCCGCGCTAATCCGTTAAAGTCTCAAAGCGAACATGGACATGCGCGCTATCCTGGCGGCTTCGGCGGTCGAGGCGATGGGCGTGGACTCAATCTGTTCAAAGGTGAGTCTTTGTCCACCATGCGCTGACTGCGAATCAGGATGTGCCGTGCGTGAAGCGAGGCCTCATTCAGCCTCGATGCTTTAGGCGCGCTTGCTACTGCGGATGATGCGCCTTGCACCGCTTTGTTTGGCGACGCTTTGGCTAACGTTGACCTCGGCGACACCGGCTCTGGCATCAAATCGCACCGCGCGGCCGGGAATCCCACAAATTCGCCCGGAAGGATCACTGGAGTGGTACTTGGGGAGATCGGGCGTGCGAGCCGCGGGCTGCCCACGGCTCGCTTGCCAGCGTGCAATGCACGGGATGATTCGGCAAACCAGTCGGGCATCTGGCGTGCAGGTTTTTCCTTCTCGGGCATGGAAGGGAAGACCGCTCCACTTGCGCCCGCTGGATGCCGGATCTTGAGGGACTTGGCTATTGAGGGACTTGCAGCCTTTCTCTCGAGTTGCGGACTTGCATTCGACCCGTTGGTGCATGGAAGCTCCGCATCTTCGTCCCATAGGCGCTTGGTCGCTTCCTGCTGGAGGGCTGTGATATCTTTGGAGGCGAAGGAACGCATGATTTCAGTTCGCGGGCACGGTTTTCACACGAAACGCGCTCATTACGGCGGTTTTTTTGAAAGCGGCATGACAAATTCAGTATGCGTGGCTATTAGGAACAACGCGTGGGGGGACCAGCAACTTCGTCATGCCTTCATCAACGCTTCCAAATGCGCCCGCACGGCCCTCTCGAGCGACACCACATTGTAGCCGCCCTCGAGCACGGAGATGATGGGCAGCCGGCCGTTTCCGACTGTGCTCACAATCTCCTTGGTGATCCATGAGAAGTCCTCATCGGACAGTTGGACAGAAGCAAGCGGGTCCTCTGCATGGGCGTCGAAGCCCGCGCTGATGAAGATGGCGTCTGGCTTGAACCGACGTACGGCGGGCAGCAGCGTCTTCGTCCACGCCGCTCGGAACTCGGCTGAGCCCGCACCCGGCTCCAGCGGCACGTTCCAGATGTTCTTGTGCGGCCCCGACGCACCCGGCGTCAAGCCCGTGCCTGGGTAGCAAGGCGACTGATGTGAGGAAGCGTAGAGCCGCGAACGGTCCGTCATAGCGATCGCCTCGTCACCGTTGCCATGGTGCACATCAAAGTCGAGAATCGCCACCCGCTTGATGCCATGCACGGCCTGCGCGTGAGCCACGCCCACCAAGACGTTGTTGTACAAGCAGAAGCCTTGAGGCTTATCTGCCTCGGCGTGGTGCCCCGGAGGACGAACCATGACGAACGCACGCTTCACCTCCACCGACCTGGACATCAGGTCGTCGACGGCCGCGACGACGAGCCCAGCGGCTCGCTTCGCGGCCAGCTCCGAGCCCGGGCTCACAACCGTGTCCGCATCGATCTTGACCTGGCGCCGGATCAGGTTGAGTTGCTTGTAAGCGTCTTCGACCACCTTCAGGTGCTCGGGTGTGTGCACTCGCAGCAGCTGCTCATCCGTCACCTCGACTTCTGGCTCGTGCACGCGCATCCTATCGCCAAAGGCACGCGCCCACTCGCCGCGCATCGCGTTCAACAAGGTGATCAAGCGCTCCGGCTTCTCGGGATGCATCCAGCCCGGGTCGTGGCCGACGCATGCTTCCGATGTGTACACTGCGACAGGCAAGCCTTTGGCGCTGAGCTGTACACCGTAGGTACGACGGCTTATGATGTCAGCCGCCGATCCAGCAGCGAGCGGATGCAGCGCAAGGGGCCACAGCGTCAGCGCGAGCTGTAACGCAATCATGTTATGCCGACGGCATCCGCGTCGGAGGGAGCTCACTCGCTCGTTGTCCTCGGTTCGATCTGGAACTCGGGGTGCGATTGGATTGCGAAGCGGGATTGAAGGTCGTTTCAGGGCCCGACCGGCCAGACACACACCCACAAGCCCCGTAGAGGCGGGGGGTATGATGGCTTCGTTCTTCGTTGTACATGTAGCGGGACGTCCGTTGCAATAGTCTGCGTCGCTCCCATCGGTACGGCTAGTGTGTCCACTCTATTCTAACTTCTAACCAAGCTACGCGCCCACGAGGCCCCATGCCTACGCCATCGGCGGCCATTCGTGGAGTACCACCTTGGGCACGGCGGGCATGCCATCCAGGGTGTACCCTATGCCGGCGGACGTGGGACGCCGTGCGCTGGCAGATCCGGCTCTGTGGGGGCGTGGCTGGCTGCCCAGCACGGCGCTGCCCAGCACCTTGGTGCTCCCCGGCCCCCCGACGTTGCCGGTGCGGTTGACAGCGCTCAGGGCGGTCCGAAGGTCGACGTCCTTGCCGCCATCCAGTGCTGCAGCGAGCAGTGCAGTCTGGAGCCGTGAGTTCGCCTTCTGGAGCTCAACACAGCGCTCCTTCCACCCAAACTCGTCGGCATGTGTCCTCAGCGTCAGCAGCTCGTCGTCTGTCTGCACGCCCGCGTCGCGCGGCGCCAGGCTTCGGCTCGACAAGACGCTCGCCGCTGGGCTTCGGCCGAGGCTATGTGTCGCATCCCTGTTGAACGCATCCCCTGTGAACGCATCCCCTGTGAACGTGGCGCCTCCTTTGTGTCGCCCACCGAGCGCGCCATAGTACTTGGCAAACTCGGAGAACGGGGCGCTCAGATCGGGAGCCACCTCGAGCATTAAGCTGGGGGCTCTGTCCAGCATGAGCGCCGCCGCCGCCGCCGCGCCTGCTGCCACGCGGCCCGTACCGGTGCCCGGCATGCAGCTTCCGCCGAGAGCACCTGTACTCGGCATGGAGCTTCCGTTGAGAGCACCTATACGGGCCGCCGCCTTGGCGGGGGTGTGGCTGTGAGCCGCCGGCCGTGCACTGCTGTGGCCCGCGCCGCGCGCGCTGCCGCCGGGTGTGCGCTGCTGCTGTTCACGCGACGCCGCGGCAGTGCGCGGGCGCCGCGCACTGGCGGCGCCTGACGGCGTGCTTGGTGGGCGTGGGGTCTCGAGCTCTGGGTGCTCGAGCTGTCGTGAGTACGGTGGCAGTGGTGACGTGTGCCCTTGCGGCATGCGCGCAGCAGACATCGTGGGTGTCAGCGTTAAGCGCGCCTCCAGCCGCAGCTTGTGAAGCTCATGTTGCTCGGCGGCGAGCTCATGCTGCAGCTCGCTGATCTGCTTGCGCGATGCCTGGACCTCCAGGTTGGCGGCGCGCAGGTCTGCGACGAGCTGTTCGATGTGGCGCTCGCGTTTCTCGGCCTCCTCGTGAGCACGTACGAGTGCCGCCTCCTTGGGATCGTAGTAGCTGGATGTTGCATCCAGAGAGCAGGAGTGACGTGCCTCTTCCGCTGCAATCATCGAACCCAGCTGCACCTGCAGCGCCTCTTTTTCCGCCGCGAGAGCGTCTGGCGCCTCACGGAGGCGATCCGTCAGGTCACCAAGCTCAGCCATCTTCATTTGCACGCTCTTGTACAGGGTCATGACACGCTCACCCTCACGGAGAGACCTCATAATCCCGGCCATAGCGGGTCCGTGAGTCGTGCCAAGGGCTGGCAGCCCCTTGGTCGTGCAGGCAGTTGGAGCAGGTGCAGTTGAGAATTCACACAGGACGCCGTTACGAGAATTCACAGGCGGCGCCGTCGCAGGAAGGTGTCGTATGACTGTGTCAACAGGACTCGCTAAGCGGCTCATCCTCATGCGTACGGCCTTCTTGGCGCCGCGCACTGGGGCCACGGCCCTGCCGCACGCTCCAACGCTTTCATGACCGCCATCCCCACGATCCGGGCCGCCTCATCGGCCACGACCCTGCGGGCGGCCTGCTGCTCCTTCATCTTCAATGCTGCCTCAGCAGCCGACTCTTGCGCGCGCTTCTCGACGAGCGCGGCCGCCACCCGCTCGGCCGACTTGCGCGCGAGGAGCTCGATAATGTCCAGGGTTTTGCGCTTTTCGTTCCGGATCCGCAGCTTCTCTGCCTTTACCATGGCTTCGGCGCGACGCTGGTCTTCGAGCATCATTTCTGCATAAGTCTGTTGTCGCGTCTCTTCGGACCGGGAGGCGGGGCGGGAGGGCGGAGACCGGGTAGCCTCGGTTGCTGCTGGCCTCGCCTCTGCCGGAGGCGGCTCTTCGTCTAAGTACAGAGCGCGCCGCGCACGTGGATGTTCTGTGGATGGCCGGCCAGCCGCCATCTCCGCCTCCGTCGGAGGCCGGCCAAGCTTCGCCTCGAGCCGCACGCACAGCGCCACGTCGCGCGCGTGTGCGAGCTCGCCCGCGCTCGGCGGGCTCCCACCCTTGCTGAGCCGCTTGGCCAACTCCTGCTCGCGCGCTAAATACTCTTGTGTCGTCTCCTCGAGCTTTCGCGCCGCTTCCGCCGCCTGCTCCGCCGCCTGGTGCTCCTGCCGCAGCTTGCTGATCGCCTGCGCATACTCTGCGACGGAGATGTCGCCCGCATCCTTGGCCGCCTTGAGCGCGGCCATCTTCTCCTTCAGCTCCTGTGCTCGGGCAGCGATAGCCGCCTCGCGGGCAGCGAGAGCTGCTGCCGCCTCGCTAGTGCGATCCGAGGCCGCAGACGAAGGCCTCGTCTTGCCTATGAACGCCTTGTTGTACTCCTCCTTGGCCTTGCGGCCTCGTTGGAAAATCAACTCCTGCCACGATTGCGTGGGTTTCATCTCCAAGGCGCCAGAAGAGGACACTACTGGCGCCGAGCTCGGCCTGGAGCTCGGCCGTCCCGATCCACGCTGGTAGGGATGCTCGACGTTGCGCGAAGTGCCGGGGCGCACTCGCCCCGCTGATGAGGCTCGCTGCAAGGCGAGCGTCGCGTGCAGCCCCGGCTGCATCGGGGGCGCACCAAAGTGTGGCATGAAGTAGTCGCTGGCTTCTGTGTCGCCTTGAAGGCGCTTTGGAGACGGACGCGAGAGCACCCTGGGCGCGGCCGCATCAGGTGGCGTCCTGTGGAAGAGGGCGTGCACACACTCGGACGTTAGAGGCTGCGCTTCGTGCGACACGTGCACCCGCTGGACGGCGCTGTTCGCGATGTTGTGCACGGCGTCACCATACAGCTTGAGCAACGCCGTCTCGGTACCATAGCGTCTCGCTATCCCAGCGCTCTCACGTGCAGCGAAGCGAATCTTTTTTTCGCGTCTCTGAGCAAGTTCGAGCCTCACGGCTTGCTGCTTGCGGTGCAGATCAGCAGGCGGCACCATCTGCACTTCACGAAGATGTCTAGCGATGCCGGCTTGCTTCTCCGCAGCGGCGTTTAAGCGGCGATGCTCCGCCTCCAGGCGTTGGCGCTCATCCGGGCTCAAGGTGCGACGAGGAGCTGGCCGGTAGACGGGTACTTCCTTGTAACCGCCGCGCCTGTCCAAGTGGACGGTCACGATGACCATGATCAACGCAACGGGGCTGTGGCCGGGCCCGCCAGTTTTGTGAATCGGTCACAAAGCCAGCCCAGGAGAGCGCGAGATCCGCAACGCGACGATACGGGCTTGTGGGGTTTCGTGGACGAAGCTGGGCCTTGCGGCTAGGAAAAAGCGCCGTCGCGGCGGCCTTCGCGGCGCGCGCGGCTGCGACGACCCCCCGAGCGCATCGAGCCATGAGCGCGTGCCTCGCTCTTGGCGCCAACGTCGTCATCGTCGGCCTTGTCACACGCGCTGACCTCAACGGGCGCTCGGGCACCGTGCACTCGCGAGACGTCAAGCGTGATCGCTGGAACGGTATGTGTTGCACGGCTGCCCTGATGCACCCCACACACTGCCCCTCCGATTCCTTTCGCCTCACCCAAGGAGCGTGCGATGTGCCGCAGTCTTGGTAGACGGCGAGCCCAAAAAGCTTGCGCTCCGCGAAGAGAACCTTTCCGTTCGCGTGGAGCTTTCAGACGATGACGACTTTGAAGGCGTGCCTCAGACAGCGGCATCCAGCAGCAACACTGCGGGCACCATAGCCAGCAAGGCGAGCGCCAAGGCGGGGTCCAGCACGCCAGCCGCCTCTGCAGGCACGGATTCTGCCGGCGCGGGTGCAAAACGCGCTCGCTCGGGCGCCGCATCTGCTGAGCAGCCCGAGGCACCTAATGGCAAGAAAGCCAAGAAGGTGTCGATGTCCGAGGCCCAAGTATCGAGGGCACCACTAGAGGTCGGTGCCGCTGCGCCGGCGGCCGCCGCGCCGGCGGCCGGTTCCAAGGCCGCCCGCAAGCGTCCGGCTGGCGCGAGCGAGCCCACCTCCGGTGAAGGCGGCGGCGAGGACGGCGGCGGTGGAGGCGGCCGCAAGGGCGGCTCGGGCGGCACTGGCGCCAAGGGCGGCGCGGGCGGCGCGGGCGGCGCGAGCGGCCGCGCGAGCGGCGACCAGACGAGCAAGTGGGGGCGCAAGAGCCGGCAGGCGTCCGGTGCGTGGGAAGCGGCTCTGGACGCGATGCAGCCGCCCGAGGGCCCCGAGGATGCGGACGGCGGCGGCGGCGGCGGCGAGGCCACCGCGGGCGCGCCGGCGGCGGCCGTCGCGGTTCGCGACCCGCGCATGCGAGGCTTCCGTATCGGCGGCATCGGCGAGACGGAGCAAGAGCGTGGCGAGGGCTGGTGCGGCCCCTGGTCCACAGCGACCCGTCTGATCGAGCAGCGGGAACAAGCCCGCTCAGCCCGCGAGGAGGCGATCGCCGCGGGCACGGCCGTTGAGCCATTGGTCCTGTGGAAGCCGCGACGCGACCCGGCGACCGCGACGGCGCGCCGGTCGAGCTTCGCGCGCGTGCCCTTGCTGCAGGAGCTCGCGGTTGCCTTTTTGGTCGAGAACATCGACGCGGTCGCCTCCTTCGGCATCCTGTCGCCCGGCACACAGCACGCCATCGCCGAGAGGCTCGGGAGCGTTCGCAAGTTCGACGACCACGCCCTCGGGCTGCTCACCGCCGAGGATGCGGGCGCGACGGAGCTCGTGTTGCCCAACTGCTCCTTGCTCACCGAGGGCGCGATGAAGCAGGCCCTCAGCCGCCTCGCCGACCACGCAACTCACCCGTTGCGTCTCGTCGATCTCGGCTTGTGTGGACGGCCAATGGGCCCTGAGGCGGTGGCAGTGCTCGAGCGTCTGAGCGAGCTGCACACGCTGCGGCTGCGCGGCTGCTATCGCCTCTCAACGCCCGCCCTCCGCTCGCTCCTCGGCGCGCGCGGCGCCGGCCTCACCGAGCTCGTCCTCAGCTCCAACTCGCAATTCGGTGCGGACTCGATCGGCCTCATCGGCGCGCACTGCGGCGACACGCTGCGCACGCTGCGCCTCGAGGATTGCGATCAGCTCCCGTCCGAGTGCCTCGCGCCGCTGCGCCGGCTGCGCGCGCTCACGACGCTCTCGCTGAGCGGCCTGTGCCTCCTCACGGACGAGAGACTCCTCGAGCTCATCGACGGCTGCGCACCTCGGCTGACCTCCCTCGGGCTACGCGGCTGCTCGCTGCTCAGCCCGGAAGCGATCGTGTCCGTCGCCCGCCTGTGCGCTACGCTGCGCGAGCTCGATCTCGAGGGCGTCGAGCTCGTGACCGACACGGCGCTCCACGCGATCGCCGAGAGCTTGCCCGCCCTCGAGCGCCTCTCCCTCAAGGGATGCGTCCAACTCTCCGACGAGGCCGTTGGCGCGCTCGCCGCCAACTGCCGCGGGCTCTCGCACCTGTCGCTCAACAAGGTGCCCGGCGTGTCGGACGTTGCTCTGCTGGCGCTCAAGACCCACTGCGCCGACGCACTCCGCGTCCTCGACCTCTCCTGGTGCCGCGGCGTGAGTGATCACGGGGTCGGCGCGCTCGTGGACGCGTGTGAAGGGCTCGAACGACTCGTCGTTTGGGGCTGCTCGCAGCTCACTGTCACCTTTTACGACGGGCACTCGAATGACGCGCTGCAGGTCGTCGGCCGCGGCGTGGGGCTGGCGTGATGAGTGCGCGTCTTCTTCGACGGCACGGGTGCTTGCTCGCCCTTGCGGTCTATGAAGCGGCGGCGTACAGCCGCACGTGTACACGTCGTTTCATGATTTGGTGGCGTGTGAGATCAGCTGATCATGATCCGTCTGTGGTGTGTCAGTGTCGAGTGTGGAAGAGTAAGAATCGCATCATATGTCATATATATATCCAGACGAGTTCCGACTTCCGGTTTGCCCACAGCCACACGTTCGCAGTGCCCGCGACGGAACCTCCCCCACTCAACGAAAGGCCCCACAACTAGTTCTACCCCCAGACCCGTTGGCGTTGCCCAGACGCCGTGTGAGGCGCCGAGTTGGTCCCGAGAGGGGCACATGCACAGCCCCTCTCTTCCTCTACCTCGCCTTCTTTGTATAGGCCGGCCTCCACACGAAGACCTTGCCTTGATCAGCATTCACTCCACCAGTGCCATTGATCACGCTCGCGACAAAGCCGCCCGACGGCGAGATGGCCACGCTCCTCACAGCGCTAGGGTGTGTGTCGAGTGTGGCGCACTCGCTCGCGTCGACGTCTTTGAGGAGCGACCAGACCTTGATCGTCCTGTCGTCGCTTCCGCCGCTCACCAGCACCGAGCCACCGAGGGCGAGGCTCTGCACTGATCCCTTGTGCCCGCGCAGCTCGCGCACGAGCTGGCCGGTGGAGAGAGCAAAGACGCGCACGACCGCATCCATCCCCCCGGTGGCGAGCATATCCCCTTGCATGCGCACCGCGCGCAAGGGGCTCGGATGGGCCAGCGTGCGCCGGCTGGCGCCGCCGTCGCGCGGCCAGAGGCGGACGGTCGCATCATCGCTGCCCGTCGCGATCGCCTCCTCGCCCACGTCGACGCAGCTCACACGTGCAGAGTGCTCCCTCAGCGTGGCAACGCACTCGCGCGCGCGCAGACGCCACAGCTTGACCGTGCTGTCGGTCGAGCCGCTCACGACGAGGTCGCCGCGCACCGCGACGCAGTAGACGGACGAGCCGCTGTGCTGCAACTGGCCGGCGGTGGCGAGCGTGTCCGCATCCCACAGGCGTAGGCTGCCGGACGTGTCGCCGGTGACGATGTGGACGCCGTCGGTGGCCACGGCGACCACCTCCGCCTCGTGCCCCTCGAGCACCCCGACTGTGCTCGCATCGGGTCGGTAGACGGTCGCGTTGCGCGTCGAGGTGGCCGAGCCCGCGGCGATGAGTCGTGACTCGTCCGGGAAGAGCTGCAGCAGGTTGATGCTCCCGGGGTCGCCGCCGATCTTGGCGCTCGCCTCTGCCGCTTTGACCGCGCCGTGCTGCCACGCGGCGGGGCCAAGGTCGAGGAGCCAGCCCGTAGGCAAGTGTGGCGCCGCCGACGGGTAGGCCGGGTTGTGGCGCAAGTCGACGTGCAGCTCGCGCAGCCCAGCGGCGGCGGCGATGAGCGACGTGACGTGATCAACATTCAGCCGGTTGCCTATCAGAGAGAGGTGGCGCAGCGACGTAATCCGAGGCAAGGCGTTGCATAGGAGCGATACCGCCTTGCCGCCATCAAGGGCGCCCAGGCCAAGCCCCCGCAGGGCCAGCGAGCGCAGCCGGCCGGTGAGGACTGCCTCAAGGGACGCTGCCGACGCGGCGACGGCGGTGCCGCTCAGGTCGAGGGTGTGGAGGTGCCGAGCGTTGGCGAGCGCGAAGCACTCGTCGGCCGCCAGCTGGCTCCCGCTCACGTCGAGCTCCGCCACCACGCACGACGCCGCGCCTAGCGCCGCCGCGAGCGTCGCGCCGTCGCCCGCGGCCCACGCGCCGTTGCCGCCCAGCCGCAGCGTGCGCAGCGCGTTGCCCTCGCGACCCATCAGCGCGCACAGCGGCCGCAGCATCGCCGAGCACCTCACCGCGCCGGCCATCGAGGCACGCTCGATGCGCACCTCGAGAGTGCCTTGGACCGTCCCTCCACCGTAAATTCCAGGGCGATCGACCGTCCCACCAGACCGGCTGACGCCGAAGTGCACGCCGCTCGGCACGCCGCGCAGCTCGGCGGCCCTCTGGCCGTTGATGTGCCACGCGAGCACGCCGCCGGCGAGCGTCATGCGGATCCGATCGCCCGCCTTGTAGGTGGGCAGGCCGCTCTGGACATCGGAGCCCTTGTGCCTGATTCTACCGTCCGCCGTGTAGCCCCAGCTCCCAGCGTCTGCACCCAGATAGCTGGACAGGGCGTCCTTGCCCGGCAGCGCCGCGCCGATGAAGCAGTTATCAAGACCTCCGCGCTTCTGCACGACGAGCTCGACCATCGGCGAGACCGCGCCGAGCAGCGCCCGCCCGCCATTATCCTTGTAGACGTCGAGCCTCACGCTCCGCCCGCCGTCGCCGAGCGTGGCGCTCTCGACCTTGAGCTCCGGCGCAAACAGCAGCGCGAGCCGCTGCAGCGCGGCGGTCTCCGTCGCGCCGACCGCCTGCGCCGAGCAGTCGACCTCACGCAGCGACAGACGGCACGCGCCGCTCACCAGGGCCGCCTGCCGCTCCAGGACCGCCTCAAACGGCATCCGACCGTCCGTCGTGTACAGCACGTTCGCGAGCCGCAGCTCGGCGAGCGGCGCCGCACTCTCGCGCAGGCCCTCGCCGATGAGACGCGCCGCCTCGGCCGCGCATGACGAGCCGCTCAGATCGAGCGTCGACAGGCTGGTGCTCGCCTTGAGGAGCGCGCCCACGACGGCGCCCTCAGCCTCGCCCACCGCCTGGCCGCTCATCGACACCGATTCACCTGATCGCAGCTCGCCCACGGGCATCACCCACTCGCCGAGCCTCAGCGTCTGCAGCGCGCGGCCCGCCGAGACGAGCGCGACCGCCTCGTCCGCGCCCAGGCCGCTCCCGCTCACGTCGAGCTCCGCCACCACGCACGACGCCGCGCCCAGCGCCGCCGAGAGCGTCGCGCCGTCGCCCGCGGCCCACGCGCCGTTGCCGCCCAGCCGCACCGTGCGCAGCGCGTTGCCCTCGCGACCCATCAGCGCGCACAGCGGCCGCAGCATCGCGAGGCACCCCGCCGCGCCCGCCACTGCGGCACGCTCGATGCGCACCTCGAACGTCCCGTTATACCCGCGGACGCCAAAGTGCACGCCGCTCGGCACGCCGCGCACCTCGGCGGCCCTCTGGCCGTTGATGTGCCACGCGAGCACGCCGCCGGCGAGCGTCATGCGGATCCGATCGCCCGCCTTGTAGGGAGGCAGGCCGCTCTGGACGGCAGAGCCGTTGTTAAAGATCCTGCCGTCCGCCAAGTAGCCCCAGCTCACGGCGTCGTCAGCAAGATAGCTGGACATGGCGTCCTTGCCCGGCAGCGCCGCGCCGATGTAGCAGCGATCAGGCCAGGTGCACTGCTGCACGACGAGCTCGACCATCGGCGAGACCGCGCCGAGCAACGCCCGCCCGTCGTCCTCGAGCCTCACGCTCCGCCCGCCGTCACCGAGCTTGGCGCTCGCGACCTTGAGCTCCGGCGCAAACAGCAGCGCGAGCCGCTGCAGCGTGGCTGTCTCCATCACTTCGATCGCCTGCGCCGAGCAGTCGACCTCACGCAGCGACAGTCGACACGCGCCGTTCATCAGAGCCGCCTGCCGCTCCCGGACCGCCTCAACCGGCATCCGACCGTCCGTCGTGTACAGCACGTTCGCGAGCCGCAGCTCGGCGAGCGGCGCCGCACTCTCGCGCAGGCCCTCGCCGATGAGACGCGCCGCCTCGGCCGCGCATGACGAGCCGCTCAGATCGAGCGTCGACAGGCTGGTGCTCGTCTTGAGGAGCGCGCCCACGACGGCGCCAT
>Ga0210243_101791_pt1 | contig 14158 bp, 13 predicted proteins | sample ChrtobMeP5a_32mM_FD_155461 | JGI IMG/M metagenome (GOLD analysis project Ga0210243, IMG submission 155461) | Chrysochromulina tobin associated microbial communities from unialgal haptophyte culture, Seattle, Washington, United States - P5a_32mM | ecosystem: Host-associated > Algae > Haptophytes >...
TTCCGGGGGTCAGACCTGTTGAGTGTACACCTCACCTTCCCCACAGCACACTGTTTGGCGCTCGGCGATGCCGCTGCCTCTTGTCTCTTGTCTCTTAGTCGTTCTCTTCACTTGGAAGGAGAGGAGAGTCTCCTCTACAAGGGTCTTACGATGATGGGAGTGATGTTCAGCTGGATCTTGGTGGCGATGCACACACATACATCCCCAAGTCGTGCGCGAATGGACGACGACTGCGTGGACGTCCCTGCAGCACCCGACTATGACCCGACGGTCTGCTTCTCGTTGAGCAACCTTTCGGCGTTGCCAAAGCAGTGCATTGCGCCGACATGGTCCCTGGATCCTCCCTGCCCTAAGTGCTGGACAAACGACGCGCCTGAGTACGTGCCGGGCACGAGTCCTACGACGTTGACGAACGAGCTCAAAGCTGCACTCCAGTCGCAGCTTCCGGAATATCTAGACCTCATGCAGCGCCAGCGGCCGCCCTCGCACGCAGATGACGGCACGATCTTCTCGGGCATCGGCGCGCGCGCGCTGCTGTACCTCAAGCTTCACGAGGCGACCGGCGATCCAAAGTTTCTTGCGCAGGCCAATCCGTACGTTGATGCGATGGCGGCCAAGATCGAGTCACAGAAGTTGGACGATCGCGCCACGGGCGCGACTGGCTTTCAATGGTCGCACATCGGCATGAGCTGTGTGGCTGCGCTCGCAGCCGACCGCGCGGGCGACGCAGCCAAGGCGGGGCAGTACGTGCAGGACGTGCGCGCGGCCTTCACGAATGGTGACGGAACATACGACGACTTCGATTCGGGCGGTGCGGGCCTGTTGTACGCCGCGCGCTTCCTCGACGAAAACCTTGCGCCTTCGGGCAAGCCCTACATCCCTCGGCCACTCGTGTACGGACTCGCGTCGCGCATCATCAACCGGGGCAGCGCGACGGCCACGGCCGCCGGGCACCCGGGCGTCATGCAGTGGCACGGCCCGAATGACGACGGCCTCTGGCTCGGCCAAAGCCACGGTGTGGCGGGCGTGGTGCAGCAGCTGCTCGAGGTGCCCGAGCTGCTCGAGAACGCAACCGCGCTCGGCTTCCTCCGGCGCACGCTCGACTGGGTGGTGTCGCAGCAGTTTGCGAGCGGCAACTTCCCGACGGAGTACTACAATGCCACCGAGGATGTACTCGTACAATGGGATCACGGAGCGCCGGGCGTCGCCGCGGCACTGCTCGCCGGATGGAGGGCCTTTGGGCAGGCGTCGTATCGGGCGTCTGCCGAGCGGGCACTCGAGTGCTGCTCAAGGGGCTCATGAACTGCCACGGTATCGGCGGCAACATCTGGATGCAGCTGTATGCGGCCAAGCTTACGGGCGACCTCAAGTACCGGTACCGCGCCCTTGCCTTTTTAGGGACGGTCCTGAGCACACCGCTTCTGTCCAATCTCACCCAGATGCGACAGCCACAGCCGCTGCCCAACGCGCCGTGGGGTTTTTGGACCGGCTCTATAGAGTCCAGCATCGAGCTCTGGACTGATTTGCTCTATCGCGGGCCGGCCAACGCAAGCATGACAGGTTGGGAAGCGCGCCTGTGATCAGAATGGCACTCAGAAATGACAGAAATGACAGGTTTGAAGCATGGCAGGTTGGGCGGCGTGCCTGTGAGCGCAGCGCAGAGCGCGCGGGTCGGGCGTTCGCCCTTACGTAGCGCGCGCAAGGGTGCAGTGGCCGGCCGATTCGTCAAATGGTGCAGTGGCCGGCCGATTCTTCGTCGTCCGCCGCTCTACGTGATGCCCAGAGCCCCCCGCCGTCGACCCCCGCCGCGCCCACCGCTGCATCACGGGGGAATGATCTGTTTCGTGAGTTTGTGCGGATGGCCTTTTGTGTGGACACCCTCTGTCAGCCGATAGCATCTGCGGCGGATAGCCTCGCGATATTATTTGTTATGCCTATCGTATGGTGTCGCGTGTCGGCGCACGCGTCTAATCGCGGGTACGCCAAGAGCGGCCCCCGGCGGCGGATCGAACATGAAATTCATACTACGGTAATTCCCTAAGGCTAAGCGCTAAGGTGTAACGACACGCGCATCTTCCATCTATCTAGTATGTTAACAGCGTGTAGAGAGTGTAGTAAATCCGCCCGACTTGAAAATCAGCAGCACGCCTCGCCCCGCCGGCGGAGCGGGACGCCACAATTTCCGAATGCATTATGGTGCGCCGCTGCCGTTCGACGGCGGCGCGGCGAGCGCAACGTTAGCTCCGCGCCAGCCTCGCCGCCCTCACCATCGAGCGCCTCCGGGTGCGTCGCGGTCGATGGGCGCGTGGCCTTCACCGATGAGCCGCTTGGAGGTGCCGGCTCGGCCGTCACCCTCCTCCTCCTCCTCCTCCTCGTCTTGCGCCTGGCCGACAAAGTAGAGTTGCCTCGTGGATGCAGAGTGGATGGAGAACTTTCCAACGCGGTCCGGTGGCGCAACGTCACACAGCCCGAGGAAGGCAAAGATTTGCGCCTCCTTGCGCCAGGGCTGGCCGTGTTGGTCAGTGCGAATGTAGAATCCGCACGGGCACATCTCACCCCCCTCGCGTTGTGCGGGGCGAAGCCCCTTCTCCGAGAGTGAGTAGCCCTGCGCGTTCGCCACTCGCGAGACGTACCGGTTAAAGGCAGCCGAGCCGGTGAGATGAAGCAGCGCAAAGGGCTCCTCGTGCTCGTCGAAGCACCGGATGTCCATGCGACGGTGCAGAGCGCCCGGCACGGCGCCCAGCCGGCACAGCCCCATGAAGAAGCCGCCCGCGAAGGCTCCCTCCTGCCCCGTCGAGCGCCCGTATTTGTCGAATGCTTCTTCCTTGGGCATCGTGAGTACGTCGGTGAGCAGACCGCATCGCTGGAGCTCCGCGATAAGCGCGAGTAGCACGCGCAGCTTCAAAGACTGCCGCACGGCGCCGCGGCCCACCACGGCGCCGCTGCCCACCACGGCGCCGCAGCCCGCCGTGGCCTCGCCGCCGCCCGCGCGGCCGCCGGCAGTCACGAACGACGATGCAGGAACGAGCGCTTCGCCAGGTCTACCAGTGCCGCCGCTGACGGCGCTTCGGTCAGCGTCATCGTCGTTGTCATCGTCCTCACCAGCGGCGACCCGGAGCGCGGCACCGTCAAGGCGGGGGTTGGGGTCAGGGAGCACGAGCAGGATGTCGATGTCGTGTGCGCTACTCGCGCCACGACGGAACGAGCCCGTGAGCTGCAGGCGCGGAGACCGGCCGGGCGCGAGGTCGAGCGCCGTGCTGCGCGCGATGGCCTCGACCTGACGAAACACGGCCTCGATCTCCTCGCGTGGGATTGGTTGCTGCAGCTCCTCGTGCAGCTCAAGGCATCGCACCGCGCCGGACGTCATGTGCAGCGCGGCGTGCAGCGCTGGACCACCCGCACGCAGCTCCGCGACGGAGTGCACCCCGTGCTCACGAATGAGCACGTTGGCCTTCTCCAGCCCGATGCCCCACACGCGCATCAGCTCCTCGCGCGCGATCTGCTCGGGCAGCGCGCGTAGGCTCTCCGTGCGGCTGAGAGAGCCCAGTCGGTAGAGCTCCACGCACTTCTGGACGGTGGCTTCGCCAATCCCGTGTACCCGGCGCAACGCTTGCAGCGTTTTGAGACTCACTGGCTCGCGCAAATGATGCTCTATGGCACCTGGAGCCTGTAGATAGTGTTGGTTACGTGCCCAGCTGCCGTGCTGGCCAGAGCCGCCCGCGCCGCTCTTGTACGCCGCCCCAAGCTTCTTGATCTCGGCGATGATGAACTCCTTGGTGGAGAGGCCCTGAGCGAGCGCGACCGCGGGGCCGAGCGCGTCCATGTCATCGTCCTCATCCTCGGTGTCGGCGGCGGCCCGGGGCTGGTCCGTGGTGTGTGAGCGGGCGCTGCTGTGCGCAAATGCCTGCTGGAAAGGGTGCGTGAGCGAGCGGGCGCCGCCGCCAACGCCGCTGCCGCCACCGCCAACACCATGTGTGCCAGCATCGCCGCCGTTCAGGGCTCCAGCGCCTCCTCCAGCACTGGCGCCAGCACTGGCGCCTCCGCCGAAAGCACCGCCGCCAAAGACGTCGCCGCCGATGCCGCTGCCGCCGCCCGCGCCGCCGCTGAAGCCGCCGCTCAAGCCTTGCATACCATCACGAGAGAAGCTCGCAGCGCCCACGGCAGCGCTCAAGCCTGGCATACCATCACGAGAGAAGCTCGCAGCGCCCACGGCAGCGCTCAAGCCTGGCATACCATCACGAGAGAAGCTCGCAGCGCCCACGGCAGCGTGTTTGGATGGGGTCGTCTGCGTGCGCCGCTCTCGCTCTGGGTCGGCTGGATGGCGATATACATCGAGCTGACCGGGATCGGGCAGGCGCCGCTTGGCTTTGATGCACGCAGGCACCCAGTTCTGGTCGTACACGATAGGCCATCGAGAGCGCTCCAAGGTCGACAGGGCGCCCACCTGATGAGAGAGGCAATCAGAGGTCATCAGAGGTCATCAGCGCTCCAAGGTCGACAGGGCGCCCACCTGATGAGAGAGGCAATCAGAGGTCATCAGAGGTCATCAGCGCTCCAAGGTCGACAGGGCGCGCACCGCCGCCTCTGGCTCAACAGCGCGATCGATTATGAGGCAGGTGGCGTCGTGCACGCTGTCCACAAGTATCGCGCCGTGGAGGCGCGCGAGCCTTGCTGCATTGTCATACATCTTGCCGCCGACCCGGTACTCACCCTTGCGACCGATGAGGAACTTGAGGCCGCTAAAGATCCCCGCCGGCACAGCCGCCAACACCGCCGCCGGCGCTGTCACCGTCACCGGCACCGGCACCACCGCCGACACCGCAGCCGGCACCGGCACCGGCACCACCGCGGCTCCCGCTGCAGCGTCTGCAGCCGCCGCCGGTTCGGGTGGCGGCGCTGTAGTCGGCCGTGGACGCACAGAGGCGGGCAGGTCCATCCACTCGGCAGCGCTGCCTGTCCGTTTCTCGGCTTGCCTGGGCAGTGATGGCTGGACCGCAGGCCCTGCCACTTTCACTTGTCGCGCGCTCAGCCGCGGAGGTAAGGCCACGCGGATCTCCATTCCCGGTCCGTAGCCGGGAGGTACCACGTAGGCGAGAAGCGTGCCATCGGGGGCCGCCATTCGGAACTGACGGCCCGCAACGCAGCCCTGCGGGATGACCGCGTCGAGCGTCGCAGGCGCCGCCGTGGCTCTTGGTGGCGCGCGCGGCAGCCCGCAGAGCGAGTATCCGGTGAAGCCTTCCCGAAGGCCACTCGGGTTGAACGCCACTGAGTCGCGATTTGGCACGCTGACAAACAAGATCGGGTCGTCAGACTCGCATCCTGGGGGCTGATACTTCTCGTTATCAGCGTCTCGCGTCACCTCAACGGGCACGTCGTTCGGAAGTATAAAGCCATTAAGCCACGAGCGGCGCTTGCCTCGCAGCAGGACGGTCACGGTGGAGGTCGCCGAGCAGCGGCGCAGCTCGAAGTGCACTCGCGACAAGTATGGGTCGCCGTGCGCGTGCACGTCGCACCGGCTTGCGTCTCGACCGATGAGCACAACTTCGCTCGTGAGCGGCACATCTGCAGAGCCGTCGTGTGGCCGGAGAGTGAGTAAAGGCAGCACGGACGACATGATGTGAACGAAACGTGATATGTGACGTTAACACGACAGAGCCGGGCTACGGCACTGTTAGTGCCCGCTCAGGATACACACACCTCACATGACCCCGTACGAGACACGGAGCACATGCGCCGCAGCTCGCGGCATTGATTTCTAACACTCACGCGACAGCTGTTTTAACAGGAACTGTTACTGCCCCTCAGTGAGAACGGTACCCCGACTCAGCGTGGGACTCACTTGATGCGCGGCGGCAGCGGCTTGTTCCCGATGAAGGCCTCCATCATCGTGTACGCTGCCGACGGTCGGTAAGTCGGCGCTAGATGGCCCGCTCCTTTGATGGACACAAACGTCGCCTGGCCGTCCGCCCATTCCATCACGTAGCCGCCCTGTACCTTGCGCCCAGCCGGCAAGACGCCAAACGGGCGCCACGGCTGCGTGAGCGGCAGGCCAAGCGGCCGAGCTGCCGGGTCGGAGGCGTTGAGCCGTCCGGCAGGCGTCCACACGCCAGAGCCGTTGCCGAAAAAGGGGACCCACACATCGTACATGGGAAGCGTCTGCAGCCCTGATGCGTCCGAATCCCCCTCGTAGACGAGCACTCGCAGGCCGGCCTTGAGCGCGCGCTCGTACACGGGGCCGACAAACGGCGCGTCGATCGTATAGTTCATGCCGACGCCGTTATCGAGCACGATGAAGTTGTTATCGAGTGGGATGCCGAGGGCGGTCAGGGTCGCATTCGATCGAAAGTACACCTCCATCGAGTCCACGAGGCACGCCGCCCCGAGCCCGGAGTCGCCGTCGCCGTAGGACCGGAAGGCCGGCCCCGCTGCCTCAGACGCGTCGTCATGGGCACGATGACGCGAGACGGCCCCCCCTTTGGTGCGCGCCCCCTGCTCCTCGACCGTCGCGACCACACGTCCTGCCGCGTGCGCCGGCTGCGAAAGACGTCGGTGCGCGAGGCGCCGGTGGCGCCGGCGCGGCGGCTGGCGGTGCGTGCGCGCTGGCGGTGCGTGCGCGCTGGAGGCGCCGGCTTCGGCGGCGGGTGCAGCGCCGTTGATCTCCCCAGTCTCCCCTAGCCGACGAGTGCCGGAGATCTCGTCCGTCACCTCGTCGGGGCAGGCCTCGAAGAGGTTGTACACGAAGAAGTAGCCTACTTCTTCGGCCATTCGCACGCTGACGAGGTGAGTGCACGCCGGGCTCCAGTTTGGGGGCGGCGTGATCCCCACGAGCTCCTCGTGCGTGCACGTCGCCATGATCTCATCCTTGAGGCCCGTCGAGAACTGCGAGTGGCCCCAAAAGAACTGCACGTCCCAGTACGGGCCCGGCAGCGTGTTCGGATATTGGAACCCGTTGTTGAAGAGGTCGATGCACCAGTTGACTGGCCGGCCTGGCATGGGCACGCACGAAGTGCACCCGTCTCCGATGGCGAAGCCAACAAGGTTGACGCCGGGGATCGGGTCCTTGAGCCACGCGTCGATAAAGTACGGGATGTAGACGCCCGCGTCTGCGTCGCGAGGGCATGAGGACAGTCAGGGAGACACTCCGAAAGGCACTCCGAGGAGCCATGCAAGGAGAAGGAGCATCGTGAGGGACAATTCGAGGGCTAGCCAGCGCACAGCTCTCGCCAACAATCGTCACCGGGTTCTTGTTCTTCGCCAACTCGGGAAAGGCCTTGGTGAAGAAGGCGATGTGCGCCTGGTGGTCGGCGGCGGCGACGCTCAGATCCGTCCACGGGCCGCACGAGTAGGCGTCACCGCTCGGCCCACCAGTGGAACCCGCCGTGCCGTTGCCCTCGGTGCAGAACGAGGCGCCCATGGGTGCGGGTGAATCGATCTCGCACAGCGACGTGACGTTCGCCCATGTGTACCGATTCGGCAGAGGCGTGGGCAGACCAGTCTTCTTGAAATCCTCGGTGGCATACGACGCGTCGGAGAGCAGAAAGGGTCCGAACTCCTGGAAGAGCCCGTACGTACTGGGGGCACCCGGCCCGCCATTGTACCACAAAGTCATGGGCTTCTGTTCCCAGTCTGGCGACATGGCGCAAATGTAGTGAAAGTACATCTTGCCACGGCCCGATGGTGGTACGCCTGCATCCAGGAATCCAGAGTAGTACTCGTAAGGTGCGGTCGAAGGGACGCCGGGCAGCGTCGCTTTCATGCGCACGGGCGGAGGCTCCGTGGCAGCGAGTGCGGCGTGGACGAAAGGCAGCATGGATGGGTCGGAGTCTCCGAGCGCGCCGTTTCATGCGATTCGACTTTCTGTCTCGCTTCACACTGTTGGTCTGAGCAAATGCTCGCGACAAAATTATACTTCGGTACATGTACCTAGTTTGACGGTCCAAGTTCCGTCAACCCGTCCGATCACGAACAATCCAAACAAGGATTTTTGCGGGGTGTCCGCCGTCAGCAAGACCATCCGTCCTAATGATGGGCCTGGCTCAGGCGCTGCTCATGGCGGCCGCTGCGGCGCTCGACCCGGCCGTGGGGGAGGTGGGCGTGCTCAACGGTGGGCGCCACTCGCGCCAGGAAGTGGCCAACGAAGTCTCTGGCGGCGATCTAGCGAAAGAACTCAGCGAGGTCCTCGGCACCGAGAACCGGATCGGCTTCCGCCACTGCGGACTGTCGATCGGCTCGGAGGACGGCAGCGACTCCACCGTCGTGCACTCGCTCGATCGCATCGCCAAGGTCGCCCGGATCCTGCATTCGTACCCCGACCTGAGGGTGATGATCGAGGGCCACGTGCACACCTCGGCCCCGCCCGAGATCGCCCAGTCCTACTCCGAGTACCGCGCCAACTTCGTCGCGGCCATCCTCGAGGAGGAGCACGGCATCTGCCCCGGCCGCGTGGAGACACGGGGCTGGGGTCTCCACGCCGCTCAGGCCGCGCTCTCTTCCGAGCACCCCAACGCGCGGTCCGCCAAGGCCGGATATGGCTGGGTGGAGATCTTCGTACTGGTGCGTCGCGGTCTCGCGGAGGGAGCGTCTCGAACTCGCGACGTGCCTTGCCCGGCGCGGTGGCGCGGCTATCAGCCTGGCTGGCTGGCTGGCTGCCTGACGGCGTCCTTCTCGTCCCTGCCTGACGTCGCCGGTGCCCGCCGTGCCAGGTGCCCATGGGCCACTGCCAACATGTCTTCCCCCAGGTGCCCGACTACTACCTCGCTGCGATGGCCTCGATCGCGGGCGAGGCGCAGCGGCCCGTGGAGCTCGATGCGCCCGAGACGGCACCCACCTCGGCGCCCTCGCTCGGCACACCACCGCCGCCCGCGCCGCGCTCGCAGCCCACTTCCCACCCGATCTTCTTCATGCAGCCTGGCGCACAGGTGGGCGAGCCGGTGGCGCTGCACCTCGTCGAGCCTCGGTACATGCTGCTCGCCCAGCGCGTGTGGGCAACGGACAAGATGTTCATTTACTGCGCCGACGAAAAGGTTGCGTGGCCGGCCCACGTCGATCCTGATGCATGCGTCGTCGTGCGCATGCAGAGCGCAATCTTCTCTCCGAATGGCGAAGCGGACATTCTCGGCACCGCCACGGCGCCCTTCCGGCTGCATCATGCGAGCATCGAGCCGGGCACAGGCGGGCTCTTCAGCACGGACGATCCGCTTCCCCACACCGCGGAGGAGGGCAAGAATCATCACCCGCCCAATCTCCCGCCCAATCTGGCCCGTCCGGTGCCCATGTTCTTCGTCGCAGTTGCGCTGTACGTGCTGTTCTTGAAGAGCAAGCGCAAGCCACGCGCCCAGGCTGCGCCGATGTCGCCACTGCCAGGCAAGATCGTCGTCGGCAAGGTCGTCGTCGGCAAGGTCGTACCGATCTCGACAGTGCCAGGCAAGATCGTCATCGTCAAATGAGCTGGGAAGAGTCAGTACGGTGCAGAGCTCGACTCTCGAAAGGCGCGGATAGTGTGATGGTCCACAGGATAGTGTGATGGGAGAGGTGTGGACCCGTGTGTGATGGGAGAGGTCTGGGGACCGTTGGAGAACGCCTCACCCCACAGAGGCCCCTCATTGGAGGACGCCTCACCCCACAGAGGCCCCTCATTGGAGGACGCCTCACCCCACAGAGGCCCGGACTGTCACTGAGTGTGTGTATGTTACTGTGTGTCGAGCGCGTGTTGCGGCGCGAGAGGGACCAGATCGGAACCACATGGTCCTTGCGTGCTGTGAGAGTGTGCACACATATTAATAGGATAGGATAGCTAAATGTGCCACCTGGTAAATGCGCGCGTCCAACGCAAGTGAAGATGTCAGGTTCAACGGTTCAAGTCAGATGTCAGTCCTCACAAGTCTGAAGTCACCGCGTCATAAACAACAGACAAGTTCAAGTTCAAGTTCCTTGAACAACAGACACGACCTTTTACAGAAGCCTATTGAATGCACTCTCGAGGCTACATGTAGCTGTGAAGGTGAGTGTCGACGGAGGGGGGGGGGAACCCCTCACACTGAGGTGGAAGCGTGGAACTCCCTCACACAGGACACACACGATGAGGGTTTTGCGTCACAGTGTGATGGTTTCGCGTCACACTGTGAGGGGGTTCCGTCGAGGGGTTCCGTCACAGTGTGACGCGCGCGCGCCTCACAGTGTGAGGGAAATCCGTCTCAGTGTGATGACTTTGGGTTGGTCTGCCTCTTTGGGTTGGTAATGGGGGGGCTCGAGAATTTGGGAGCGCTGCGAACACAGAAAAAGGAGAGTTTTCATTCGATAAGGCATGCAATTGTCCCCGAGACATAGCGCGACCGGAGCAAAGGGCTAGAGAAAAAGAAATAGGTATCTAAGTAGAGATTCAGGGAGGGGCGCCACCTATTATAGGGATGCCTCGCTCACTTTAATCGAGGCCGGCGGAGTTGGTCGCCTAGCGCGACCGGCATCCCGGGCTCCCACTTAGTGAACGGGGCGCGGATATGTAAATTGGTTTCGAATACTCTAATGGCTAGGGGGGGGGGGAGAGGCGCGTCCCTGTTTTACGCGGAGCGCGGCGCTCAACTTACGCGCATCATGGCGCTTCTCATCAGGGCCGATGGAATAAGATGCAGACCTCAGCCTCAAGCAGCGCACAGGGCAACGGCGCCGTCTTGGGCGTTATGCTCCCCCATACATGTACTGAAGAGATTTGGACAATAGTTACGCTAACACTTGTTACAAAAGGAACGCGTTCCGCTAACACTCGTGTTGCAGCACGAAGCAACAATGCCTTTCAGGCCTTCGCGCAAAGGTATCCGTCTGCACAACCGTTGGCCTGGCCCCGAGCGCTGACGCATGGTCTCGCGCGCTCCCATGCCCAGCGCCGTGCCGCGCGCGCGCGCGCGTGGCGCCAGCCCCGCAGCGCCCGCGTCACTCAATTGCGCTGGGCACGCCCGCGCCAAGCACTGCGCTGGGCGCGGACGCGCGCGAGCCAACCCAGTGGCCGCACGCCGGCGATCGATATCGCGCCACTCATCGCGCGCTACCCGCCCGCCTGCCTTCCTACGCAGACTACATCCTGAGACTTCAAGACATCGAGAACCCGGGAGCCTCGAGATCAATGCTGCGCCTTCTGCTCGTCGCATTACCACTCGTCGTCGCCTTGCTGGCGGCGTTCGACGCACAGGGGATCAACGCCCTTCAGTTCGAGGTTAAATATCCGCTTCAGTTCCAGGTGCGATCTCCGCCCAAGTCCCGCCCTCTTCGCCCCCAGCCGCCACGCGAGCTCAACACGATAGCCCAACCACAGCACACTCCACTCCGCTCGCATACCACCCGCCAAGCGCACACATCACAATGGACGCGCCACGGCACTAGAATGCGGGCAAGACGATCCACCCCACGATCTACTTCGTCACCAACCAACATCCACAGGTGTGCCCCCCAGCCCGGCCGGCCGCCACGCATGCGGCGCAGCTTCGGTCGGCCCTGCCGCTGCGCGCGCAAGGCCGCTGCGCATGCTGCAGGCGCACGCGCACGAGGCCGCGCGCGTGCGATGTCCGCTCCCGCGCCTGCCCGACTCCGTAGACTCCGCGCCCGCCGCGAGGCGCGACGCCACTTGCGCTGGCCATCGGCACGTGTCGAGCCCGCCGCCTCGCCTGTTTTGCTGACGGCTTGCGCGTTGCTCCCCCGGTGCAGGCAGCCGCAGCTGCGTGCGGTCGGACTCGACGGCCACCGCGCACTCGACATCTCCGTCACGACCGGCAGGCGCGACGTCGACACCACGGTCACGAGGATCCGGCCGCCGGCACGCCTGCGGGCTCTGCCACATGGCCCAGGCGGCGAGGAGCATGTGCCTGTGAAAGCTGTTCCTGTGAGCCGGGCACGGTCGTCCTCGAGGCTGCGGCCCCGTCGGCGCTCTGCTCGACCCGCTCCTCACCATCGAGTACGGCCCCGTCGACTCCGTCCTGGTCATCGGCGCCATGACCTCCGCAGCAAGCACCACCGCGGCCTCCACGCCGGCGCCGCCTCTCGCAACGGGTCCACCACATCACGGCCTCTCGCGCGACGACAGCCCACACTCATCCGTGTAGCACTCACCTGCATCTACACTGCACGCACCTCACACTCGCGTCACCGCCTGCCAATCGTAGCCCGCTTCCACTCCACCGCCCGTGCCCCAGCTGACACGTTTCTCGTTCGTTCGCGCAGCCCTCGCACGACAAGACCTTCTCGTCGCCCACCGCGGTCGGCGAGACCCCTGGTTCGTCCTACCAGCTTCATGAGGACAACAATGCCTCGGCCGCCGCCGGCCAAGGCGCTACGCAAGATGAGCCGCTTGCGGTGCGCTCAATCACTGCACACGAATGCGAGCCAAGCCAGGCGCCCGCAGCCTGCAGGCCCCGCGCCCCCGCCCAGTACGGCGCCCTCGTTGCAAAGGGGACGCGTGTGGCCATCGCCATGATCGCCCCTGCCTCCACGCGTGCCACCGCGCGATGATCGCCCCTGCCTCCATCGTCTGCGTAGCATGTCCACGCCACGTAGCCGTGCTCTCCGAATGAGCTCACGGCCGTGCGATCGTACGCTGCTATCCCTCGCCCACAGGTGCATTTGGGCAAGACAACCGCCGCCTCGATGGCGATCCAATCGGACGAGACGTACTTGAGCAAGCTCGCCACGATCAATGGCAACCCTGGATTGCTCTACCAGCGCCACGAGGGCAACGCATCGGCCGCTTCTTCCGAGCAGGTGATCGCCAGCAGTACCGAATAGCGGCCGCGGCGTGCTCTCGCCGCCGCTCAACGGCCCGTCTCTCTCACCTCTGGCCGCGGCGACCTCTCTCGCCTCCGCCTCAACGTGCCCGTCTCTAACGTGCCCGTCCTGGTCGTTGACCTGGCCCTTGCCCACGCTCCGCAGACGCGGTCCTACGTCGATATCATCGTCTCCATCGCGGTGGATTTCGCCGCCGTGGCAACGGCCGTTGAGTCGTCGGTCGCTGCGATCCTCACCTGCATGTGGGTGGAGCGCTTCGACGGCGCACTCGTACTGCTCAGGCTCGGGTTGCTCGGGTTCATCTTCGTTGCAGTTTGCTCGGAGCCGGATCGGTCCGGCCGGAACAAGCGCTCCGCGATTTTGTCTAAAACCAATCGCTCCTACCGAAACAAGTGGTTCGAACTGGCCTTGCTCGCGCACTTGGTCCCGCGCGTCGCCGACGCACTTCTTCCCCACCGTCATGTCCCACACACCCACTTACCTCATACGCATTACCCGCCTCCGCCTCCACCGCCTCCCCCATCACCGCCGTCGTCACCGCCGCCTTTGCCGCCTTCGCCACCGATGCCGCCGATGCAGCCGCAGCTCGAGCCGGGCGAGTGCGCTGTCGTCTACATGAAGGCAACAGACCCCACTGAGATTGGGATCGTGCTCTTCGATCATCTCTTTCCCGGCGATACGATCTACATTACCGACAACCAGTTACAACCTGCAGCAGGAGGCTGCAACGAGTTATGCTCCTACGCCTCCGACGGCAATTGCGACGATGGTGGCCCCGGCGCCGAGTCCGTTTTTTGTGCCAGGGGCACCGACTGCACCGACTGCGGCCCTCGCCCTTATTGGTCTTGGTCTTTCAACGAGGGGCACATGATGTATACAGCCCCCACGCAGAGGCCCCCCGGCACCGTCCTCACCTTGAGCAACTTTGTGGCGGCCCCCGGTGCGCCGAACATTTCATTGGAATACAGAGACGAGCTCATCGTCTACCGGATTGGTCTGGGGCGAACCCGGGACAACCCCACATTCCTATGCGGCCACTGCGGCAAGATTTCTTGCATCGAAGGCACATTCCCAGGAGACCCGTGCTTTGACCCGTGCGGCTTTAGCAACATCCCAGGTGGCATCTCGAGCTTCCCACCGGGCGTGTGGAACCACTTCAACCGAAACATCGAGAGCCACTACAACTCGAGCGCGACGGGTTTGGCGGGGTATGCCCCCACGTCGGGCTCCAGGGCTGAGCTGCTTGCTGCCATTGGCAACCGCACCAACTGGTTCTTCCTCTACATTAATGTCGGCGATACGAGACCCATTCGGGATGTCGTCCCCGCCGGTGGGTATCGCATCACCAACCTCCCTCCGTCGATGCCGCCCCCCCCCTCTCCGCCGCCGA
>Ga0210243_101799_pt1 | contig 14103 bp, 7 predicted proteins | sample ChrtobMeP5a_32mM_FD_155461 | JGI IMG/M metagenome (GOLD analysis project Ga0210243, IMG submission 155461) | Chrysochromulina tobin associated microbial communities from unialgal haptophyte culture, Seattle, Washington, United States - P5a_32mM | ecosystem: Host-associated > Algae > Haptophytes >...
TAAGCGGGGGGGGGGGGGGGGGGGGGTCCAGGGCGGGTCCGGGTGGCACAATTGGGGCGCAATCGGACTCGGAGTGTACTAACGGTCTAACGCAGGCGAACAGGCAGAGCAAGTGCGAAGTGCGAATTCATTGAGCTTGTTTTCTTGTTTAGGTACTTGTGTTGTTTCGACTAATTAGCTTGCTTGCTTGATAGAGTCCCTGGGGCATTCATGTGATGGTACTTGTTTACTACTTGTTTACATGTATGGCTGGAAATTCTCTGAGAAAACTAGAACTAGAACGTTAGAAGCTGTCTCTGAGCATGCATTGTGCGCAAGCGTGACGACCATTTCAGAAACCCCTTTCAGAAACCAATGTCAGAAACGTGCCCAACGTCCCCGAGTGAGTGAGTTGACTCAACGTCCCCGCCCGCCACTTTATACATGTACTGTACATTCCTTTATTTACAATTTATTCCTACATACATACGATCACTTATGCATGAGACAGCTTTTGAGGTGTTTTCAGGCTCTCCGCCGACGAGGAACACACTTTCTGACGGCTGCCTGGTGCCGCCTGTCCGGCAGCAGACACAAAATCCTCGATTTCCCGTGTTTCCCCACACGCCCCACTCAAGTCGTCCACGGCGCGAAGCGGGGTCGACAGGCCACCACCGATCGACGTCGCCGGTCGCCCAGCGATCCTCTTTCAACCCAGCACCAGCGGAGGATTCGAGCCCAATGCCTTCCACAAAGGGTGGCCCTGCTCCTATGGAGACGACCCCTGCGACCAGCGCCTCGCCTGCGGCGTCGAGGATGTCCCGCACGAAGCCCAACATGCCCGAGGAGTTTCTGGCCTCGCCCGTGCTCAACGGCCTCAGCTCCAAGCTGAGCTCCAAGCGCAAGGCTGAGACGCCCATGGGATGCCACCTCACGCAGATGACCCGCCTCCGCGACGGCCTCATCGCGGATGACAGCCAGCTCGACCTCCCCTACAACCGGAAGAAGGCGACGCTCATCCTGAGCGATGGCTCGCGCCATACGGGTTACTCATTCGGCGCGGAGCGCTCGATGTCGGGCGAGGTGGTGTTCAACACGGCCATGGTCGGCTACCCCGAGTCGCTCACCGACCCGTCCTACCGCGGCCAGATCCTCACCCTCACGTTCCCGCTGATCGGCAACTACGGTGTGCCGTCGGATGCTAAGGACGAGCTCGGGCTCCCCGCCTTCTTCGAGTCGGAGAAGGTGCACATCTCGGCGCTGCTCGTCTCGGACTACTCGCCCGACTCGTGCCACTGGAACCAGGTCAAGTCGCTTGGCGAGTGGCTCAAGGAGAACGGCGTGCCCGGCCTCACCGGCATGGACACGCGCGCCCTCACCAAGCGTATCCGGGAGCACGGCGCGATGCTCGGCAAGATCGTCTTCGAAGAGGACGACGAGAAGCTGGTGCCGCAGATCGATCCGAACTCGGACAACCTCGTCGCCCAGGTCTCGATCAAGGCGCCCAAGTTGTACACGTCATCGGTCGTGAGGCGCCTGAGCTCCTCGGGCAAGCCCATGCGGATCCTCGCGATCGACTGCGGCATGAAGGCGAACATCATCCGGTACTTCCTGTCCAAGGGCGTCGAGCTGCTGGTGGTGCCGTGGGACTATGACTTCCTCTCGGAGACGTACGACGGCCTCTTCATCTCCAACGGCCCCGGCGACCCGACGCAGTGCGGCGTGCTCATCAAGCGCCTCGCGGTCGCCCTGGCGCGCGAGGGCGCTGATTTCAAGCCCGTCTTCGGCATCTGCCTGGGCAACCAGCTGATCGCGCTCGCGGCAGGCTGCAAGACGTACAAGATGAAGTACGGCAACCGCGGCGCCAACCAGCCCTGCATCGACACGCGCACGGGCCGCTGCTACATCACCGCGCAGAACCACGGCTTCGCGGTCGACGTCTCGACGATCCCCGAGGGCTACCAGCAGCTCTTCGTCAACGCCAATGACGGCTCGAACGAGGGGCTCATCCACTCGACGAAGAACATCTTCTCGGTGCAGTTCCACCCAGAGGCATGCGCGGGCCCCACCGACACTGACTTCCTCTTCGAGATGTTCATGACCCGCGTCCAAGGGGCGTACAACCCGGTCACGACCTCGTACATCGCTCCGATCACCGGGCGCATGCAAAAGATCTTGCTGCTCGGCTCGGGCGGCCTCTCCATCGGCCAGGCAGGCGAGTTCGACTACTCGGGCTCGCAGGCGATCAAGGCGCTCAAGGAGATGCAGTGCCACATCGTGCTCGTCAACCCGAACATCGCCACCGTCCAGACCTCGGCTGGCATGGCCGATCGCGTCTACTTCCAGCCGGTGGTCGCCGAGACCGTCGCGCAGATCATCGCCAAGGAACGCCCGGACGGCATCTTGCTCCAATTCGGCGGCCAGACGGCGCTCAACTGCGGCGTCGAGCTCTACCGGAGCGGCGTGCTCGAAAAGTACAATGTCAAAGTGCTTGGAACCCCTGTCGACGCCATCGTCGCCACCGAGGATCGCAAGATCTTCGCAGAGAAGCTGCGCGAGATCCACGAGAAGATTGCCGAGGGGCTCACGGCCGAGACGCCCGAGGATGTCGTGGCCTGCGCCCGCAAGCTCGGCTACCCCGTCATCCTGCGCGCCGCCTTCGCCCTCGGCGGCCTCGGCTCCGGCTTCGCCTCAAACGATGAGGAGTGCCTCGCGCTCGCGACCCAGGCCCTCTCGGGCTCCCCACAGGTGCTCGTCTGATGACTCCTCTGATGACTCCTCTGATGACTCTCGGGCTCCCCACAGGTGCTCGTCTGATGACTCCTCTGATGACTCCTCTGATGACTCTCGGGCTCCCCACGGGTGCTCGTCGACTGATGACTGATATCTGATGGCTGATGACTGATGACTGATGCTCCCCTCAGGTGCTCGTCGAGCGCTCGTTCAAGGGCTGGAAGGAGATCGAGTATGAGGTGGTGCGCGACGCAGCGGACAACTGCATCACCGTGTGCAACATGGAGAACTTCGATCCGCTCGGCATCCACACGGGCGATTCGATCGTCGTCGCTCCCTCGCAGACGCTCTCCAACGCGGAGTACATGAAGCTGCGCTCAGTCGCCATCAAGGTGGCGCGTCACATCGGCATCGTGGGCGAGTGCAACATCCAGTACGCGCTCGACCCTGACTCGGAGGACTACTTCATCATCGAGGTGAACGCGCGCCTCTCGCGCTCCTCCGCCCTCGCCTCGAAGGCGACCGGCTACCCGCTCGCGTACGTCGCGTGCAAGCTCGCTCTGGGGGAGCAGCTCCCCGTCGTGCGCAACATGGTCACCAAGACGACGACTGCGTGCTTCGAGCCGTCGCTCGACTACTGCGTCGTCAAGTTCCCGCGCTGGGACCTGAACAAGTTCCGGAACGTGTCGGCCGGCCTCGGCTCGGCGATGAAGTCCGTGGGCGAGGTGATGGCCATCGGACGCAACTTTGCCGAGGCGATGCAGAAGGCGATCCGCATGGCGGCGCCGGGCACGCACGGATTCGAGCCCAAGCCGCCCTCGTCAACGGGCATCGGCGAGTTCGGCACGGAGGAGTCGTTCAAGCACGAGCTCGCCAACCCCACCGACCGGCGCGTGTGGGCGCTCGCCGCGGCATTCGAGTACGGCTACACGGTCGACCAATGCTTCCAGCTGACCAAGATCAACCCATGGTTCCTCTCGAAGCTGCACCACGTGCACAAGCTGCGCTGCGCGCTCAAGCAGCTCACGCCGCAAACCGTGACCAGTGACATGCTGCGCCATGCCAAGCAGCAGGGCTTCGCCGACTCGCAGATCGCCAACGCGATGGGCTGCGACGATATGGTGGTCCGCACGCGGCGCAAGGCGGAGGGCATCACGCCCTTCGTCAAGCAGATCGACACGCTCGCCGCCGAGTTCCCTGCGCAGACCAACTACATGTACATGACGTACAACGCCCAGGAGTCCGACGTGGCGGTTGAGACCAAGCACCGCACCACCCAGACGACCATGGTGCTCGGCTGCGGCGCGTACCGCATCGGCTCGTCGGTGGAGTTCGACTGGTGCGCCGTCTCGTGCATCCGCACGCTGCGCAAGCTCGGCCACCGCGCGATCATGCTCAACTACAACCCTGAGACCGTCTCGACCGACTACGACGAGTGCGACGTGCTCTACTTCGAGGAGATCTCCCTCGAGCGCGTGATGGACATTTACGAGCTCGAGAAGGTCGACGGCGTCATCATTAGCATGGGCGGCCAGACCCCGAACAACCTCGCGATGCCCATGGAGCAGGCGGGCGTCAAGATCATCGGCACGTCGGCCTCGTCGATCGACAAGGCCGAGGACCGCAACAAGTTCTCCGCCATCCTCGACAAGATCGGCGTCGATCAGCCCGAGTGGTCGGAGGTCACCTCCATTGCCAACGCCAAGGAGTTTTGCGAGCGCGTCACGTACCCTTGCCTCATCCGGCCCTCGTACGTGCTCTCGGGCGCGGCGATGAAGGTCGTCTTCAACGACAAGGACCTCGAGAAGTTCCTCGCGATCGCGTGCGACGTATCGCCCCTCCACCCGGTCGTCATCTCCAAGTTCGTCGAGGGTGCCAAGGAGATCGAGGTCGACGCCGTCGCCAAGGACGGAGTGATCGTCAATTACGCCATCGGCGAGCACGTCGAGAACGCGGGCGTGCACTCCGGCGATGCGACCCTCATGCTGCCGGCCCAGAAGCTCTACGTCGAAACGTGCCGTCGTGTGAAGCGCATCATGCGCGCGATCGCCAAGGAGCTCAACATCAACGGCCCGTTCAACATCCAGCTGCTCTCGAAGGACAATGAGGTCAAGGTGATCGAGGCCAACGTGCGCGCCTCGCGCACCTTCCCCTTCGTCTCCAAGACGCTCAAGGTCGACTTCATCGAGATCGCGACGCGCGTCATTGTCGGCGCCCACGTGCTGCCCGCTCAGATCTCGCTCATCGATGTCGACTACGTTGGCATCAAGGCGCCCATGTTCTCGTTCACGCGCCTCCTCGGCTCGGACCCCGTCCTTGGCGTCGAGATGGCTTCCACTGGCGAGGTCGCCACCTTCGGCGAGGACAAGTACGAGGCGATCCTGTCCTCCATGCGCGCCGCCAACTTCCGGCTGCCCAAGCGCAACGTCTACCTGTGCATCGGGCCGATGGCTGCAAAGATGGAGATGCTCGAGTCCGTGCGCGAGCTCATTGGGATGGGTCTCAAGGTGATCTGCTCGCCAGGCACCGCCGACTTTTTCAAGGCCAACGACCTCGACATCTCGATGATGCACAAGCCCTCCTCGGGCCTGCTGCCCTCGGTGGTCGATGCGCTTGAGGCAAAGGAGATTGATCTCGTCATCAACATTCGCGACTCCAAGGCAGACGACGGTTCGGTCACCGATGGCTACCTCATTCGGCGCAAGGCAGTCGACTTCAAGGTATGCCTGCTCACGGACGTCAAGCTCGCCGCCCTCGTGATCCACGCGATGTGGCGCCTGCACAATGGCAAAGCGCCGCCCATGAAGGCGTGGGACGAGTTTGGCTCGTCGTAAGCCGCGACCGAAGGCGACAGAGAGCAAGGGGGCACACGCAGCAGGGCGGGATCTGTCTGGCCGACGTGCGAAGCCCCAAAGTGCCAGGAGGTGGCTGCATATGGTGGTGGTGGAGGACACGCGCTCTACTGGGCAGAATGGACCGCGCTGAGCCGGAAGGACAGCGCTAAGGAGGGCCAGTGCTGTGCAGCAGCAGAAAGGGACGTGGCGATACGGTTCTATGCATGTGGGATGTGGCTTCGATGCGCATTCAATAGGAGGAGAGGGTTTTGCGACTCGGGTTAACCTACCCGGCCAAACATTAGTCAGATTGTGGCTGGTACATAGACGCGGGGAATTCCATACGCGATCGGATACGTGTAGTGCATCTCCCGCGGGACCGCGGCGCCGGGGCGGTCTTCCCCGGTCGGGTCGAGCGCGCAATCGGTATGTATAATATACGTAACAGGAAGACACACACTGATGTCCGGTCCGATCGACGACCCGGTCACGCTAGACGCTTGTCCGTTGTCGCTTCGCCACCCTCCACCGGACGCGCGGGCGCGCGGGCGGTCCTCGGACCCCCGCGGCGCGCGCAGCTTCGGACTCGCGACTCGGCAGCTTCTGGCGCTCTAGAATGGAATATCAATGCTCGCGACCATCTCTACCGACACACATAAAGCACAGTATATATATACAGAAATAGTACAGAAATGATATGCTATTCATGCTGTGCGGGAGGCCTGGACCCTGAGTGTGGTCTCCTGCGCAACATGAGCATCATCCGGGAGCAACGTGCGCGCGCTCCGATACCCGTCCAGGGGCCTGCGGCCTGGGGCGGCATACGTTTCCGTGTTCGCCCCCTCGGCCCATGCATCTGCGTCGCAGAGTCATCATGGCGATGACATCTATTGCGGTCGTGCGCTGGGCTCCACTTCCACCCCCAGAACGTCGATCATGTCCCGTTGACCAATTGTTTCTTGCCCACGGCAATCCATGCACCTCGATCATTGCACCACTCCCGCGGCACCTGCGTATCATGGCACCTGTGATGAATGGAAGTAGCTCTCTTCTTTAGCTTCATCGTGCCCTGCTTTGCATTCGAGTGGCTCACGCCCATTGGCGAGCTGCGCCTTCTTCTGATAGAGTCCCTGACTTGTAATGCTACCACCTCTGGCTATGCGTCGGCCACGGCGACGTCAAGCAGCCTGCGAAATTGGGAGACCGGGTCGGTCAGCGAGGGAGCGAGGTCGGGTGGAGGGTGGGGGTCGCGGAGCGGGCGGGCTGGGAAGCAGAGCACTCGGGGAGGGGTGGGGGGAATGCGGGCGGCGGCGGCGGGGACGGGCGCACCACTCATTGACCCATGCATCGGCGGGGGTTTCGTGCATCTCGCTCCACTCGCCGTGAGGCGCCCCGCCGCTACCATTCGTCCCAAAGTGCCCAGGCAGCAGCGCTGCATGCCCGAGCTGCTGCTGCTGCAGGTAAAAGGCCTCGGCCAGCAGGGCATACGCTTGATTCTGCGCGGCGGCCACGACGGCGGTGGCGGTGGCGGCGGCGGCGGCGGCCTCGGCTTTCATGCTCGACACGGCGCTCGCCGCTCCGGTGGCGGTATCGCTTGGCGCGGCGAGCCACGGCACCGCACTGGGCGCTGGCATAAAGGACGTCGCGTCGAATCCGCCGCTCGACACGACGCCACTCGAGCTGCCAGGCATGTTGCACAGGCTGATCGCATTGAAGCAAGGCCCGGCTTGCTGAGAGTTGAAGCCGCCCGCACCCCCCGCGTACGAGGCGCTGCCCGCCGGCAGGGGCGCCAGCAGCTCGTGCCCAACCCAGCTGTGCGGGCCGCACTCCTCGGACGCCGCCATCATGGCCGACGAGTGCGGCGCACTGCCCTTGGGAGGAGTGAGCGTCGCCGCGAGCGCGTACTCGCTGCTCATGACCGGCGCATGCAAGCTGACGCGCATCGGCGTCATGGAGGGCGTGCGCATCTCGGCCTCCACCTTCGCATCACCAACCTGCACGAAGACTGATGAGAGGGGGGCGACCGGATATGTGCATCCCTTTTTTGGATATGAGGAACCCGCCACGTCCCCTGCCGCAATCTCCGCGTCGAGCTCGTGATCCGAGAGTGAGGTGTTGCTGCTGTCGCAGCGTAGCTCGGTGCGGTCGCTCGTGTTGCTGCGCGCGGTGTCCAGCACAAACTCCTCGTCCTCATCCTCGTCGCCCCAAAACGTCTCCTCCTCCTCCTCCGCCTCGTCCACGTCCACGTCCTCGTCCTCGTCGTCCTCGTCCTCATTGGAAAAAGAGCAGCGCTGCGCCGCCGCGCGCTGCAACATGCTGCGCGGCGAGTGCGCCTGCTTACGCGGCGACTCCTTGCGCTGCCGCTTCGTCGTCACGGAACTGCTCCCGCCGGCCCCGCCGCTCGACCCCCTCCCCTGCCGCTTGCCGTGCGCCGGCGGAGGCAGTGTGTCCAATCCCTCCATCTGGGCGCGCGCCAGGTGCTCAAAGTTGCGGATCCACTTGCGCAGCTGCGGCACGAGGGGCAGGAACAAGCCAGGGTGCATGTCAATGGGCGGGGGGGGCGTGCCTTGCTTCCGGCCCAAGGGTTCGCAACGCCCGATGCGGTTTCAGGCGCTCATCAAGTGTGGGGGCCGCGACCCCGAGTGAAGTCGAGGCGCGGGGGGGGGGGGGGGGGGGGGGGGGGGGGGGGGGGGGGGCGCCCCCCCGGGGGGGGGAGGGCAGGGCTGCGCGCGGATGGGCCACCCTCGAGGGAAGGAACTGCCGCTGCGCGCGACGCGCGCCCCCCGCCCGATCGAGTCCTGAAAGGAGGCTGTGACCCACCTGGCAAGGCTCGATGCCCGGGAAGTGAGCGCAGGTGGGCTTGATGCGGTTCTGCTGTGGGCGCTGCAGCGCGGCCTTGACAACTATGAGCTTGAACGCCGGATCGTACGACATGCGCTTCCTGGGCTTCCCCTTGGGCGCCTCGCGAGCCTGCGGCATTGATGATGTGTTCCTTGCTCAGTCACCGTCCGGGTCGGGGCTTTATTTTTTTTAGATTCTTCGACGAAATCCGCCGAAAGTATTGCACCGGTTTTGGAACAAGTTTTACTTCTTCGGGAAGTTCGAATCAACGTGATTAATTCGAATCGACCCCGAGATCGCGAGGCGGCACCCCTGGCGGCACCTATCCTCACGGGTCGCGAAACACGCGCCCGCACTCGCAGTCTCGCACACGATAAAATAAGGCGCAACGAACAAAGCACAAATAAAGGCTTCAATTATCTACAAAAGACAAAAGTGGCTTCATTCGATGTCTTGTTGAGGACAAATGAATTGAAGACCGGACACATAAGTATACATAAGTACATATGAACCTTCATAAGGGGACACACAAGAATCATGGCGCTCGCAAACGATGAGAATTCGTCAAGTTGTCTCCGTGAGGATCTGTAACCTATGCGCTAAGGTACAACTGTGAATAACAACTGTCGCAGTGCACGCGCGCGCGCAAACCGAACTACATGCAAAGGGGCCCCGCGAACTTTCCCCATTTGGGCGAATCGGCGGAAATCACCGAGCAAAAATTGAGGGATGCTGGGAGCATTCGCTGCATTATCTCCACCGTACGGTCCGGCCGCGACACCGCAGGATGGCCCGTCTCCGGTTGGCCCGTCTCGGACCGATTCATCGAACGCCCTCGCGCCCCTCACGCAGCCGCTGCTCGGGGGCGACCAGTTCGAGACGAGCGGCGACGGCTCCGGAGGCTCCCAAGGCTCGTCAATCTACTCGCCGCTGCCGCCGTCGGCCTCAAATTCAAGGCTCTTGCCGGACGGCAGAGGTGGCACCTCACTGTTTTCCGAGCAGGTCGGCGCCTCCGCGAACCGGTCGGTCCTGCGTGTGCTCGAGGCCGAGGGCGAGCCGAGTGGCCGGCGCTTAGAGCAAGGCCGCTTGCCATCGTCGCGGCCGCCGGCCGCGGAGACGACCTGGTCCGCCGCGACGTTCCACGCGCTCCCGATCGCGCTCATGAACGTCGCGCTCGCGCACGTGTACGCCCACCTCATCTGCATCGGCACGACCCTCGAGCCCGCGTACGTGGCGGCGATGCACATCTTCGGGATGGTGGTGGCCCAGTGCGTGCTGCTGCTCACCTCGGGCGTCGCGCGCTTTGCGATCGCCTCGCCCGACGTGACGGTATCGCTGCTCTCTCGCGCCGCCGTCGTCCAAATCTATCTCTCGGGCGACGTACCGGTGGCCAACAGGGAACCAACTGCCCTCGCAGCGCTCGGCGTGTGCTCGGTGCTCCAGGGCGTCTTCTACTACGGCTTAGGCGCTCTGCGTGCGTCCGAGTTCGTGCAGTACCTGCCCTACCCGGTCGTGTGCGGCCTCCTCGGCTCGACCGGGCTCAACATCATGCAGTCAGCGCTGCTCGTCACCGTGCGCCACGGCGAGAGCACCTCCCTTACCGGCATCTTCGAGATGTTTCAGCGCCACACCGAGCAGATCGTCGCGGCCGCGGCCTTCGCGGGCGCGCACATGGCGATCGCGCAGCAGACGAACGCGGGCGCCGCCTTTCTGCTCTGCGTGCCCTCTGCACTACTTCTCTTCTATGGCGCGGCGGGTTTCAACGGCCTGGACGGTAACGACCTCATCGAGCTCGGCTGGCTTCTAACCCCTTCGGCGTCCCGTCCTCTCTCGGAGCTGTGGCTCGCACGCGAGCTGGGTCGGGTGAGCTGGGGCTACACGCTGCCCGACTTCGTCTCCGCGCTCTCGTACTCGCTCGTGTGCGTCATCGCCCTCGTGCTCAAGACGCTCGCGATCGAAGCTTCTTCGGGTACGTCCGTCGAGATCGACCGAGAGCTAAAAGCCCCTGAAGATCACTGACGAGACCACTGATGACCACTGATTGCCTCCCCCATCAGGTACGTCCGTTGAGATTGACCGCGAGCTGCGCGCCGCCGGCCTCGCCAACATCGCGTGCGGCGCGGTGGGCGGCGCGCTCGCCAACCAATCGGCCTCGTCCGTCGGCGCCCTCCGGCGGCTCGGCGTCACTAACCGGCGCGTCGCCGTCGTCGCGCTGCTCTTCGTCATCGTCGCCCTCATCTGGCCGCATAACCTGGCCAACTTTGTACCCACCTTCGTCCTCGGCGGCCTCTTGCTGGCGCTCGGTGCGGATGGCCTCTGATGACCTATGATTGCCTACCTCATCAGGGCCGGCCTCTTGCTGGCGCTCGGTGCGGCGACGATGGCCTGATGACCTATGTTTGCCTCCCTCATCAGGGGCGGGGATGATGCTCGACTGGGCATGGCTCGCACGCCGCCGGATGGACGCGTCGGGCTTTGGTGCCGTGTGCGCGGTCATGCTCACGTGCGCCCTCGCTGGCCCCACCCACGCCATCTTCCTCTCCCTCCTCCTCGCCGTCGGCTCTTCACACCTGCGAGCCTCCAAGCTCCGTGCCCTCAAATACCACGCGTCCGCGCGCTCCGTCCACCCTCCCGTCTCGCGCTCGCTCGAGGCTCAGCTGGCGCTCGGCCGCTTGGGAGGCGCCATTCACATCATCGGACTCGAGGGATTCGTCTACGAGGGTACGATGGCCAAGCTCATTCGTTACATTTTGCAGGCGCTCCAGCTCGCACGCGGCGAGATCCGCTTTCTGCTCCTCGACCTCGCAGCGGTGCAGGGCATCGACCCATCCGCGTGTGCTCTCCTAGGGCGTGCCTCTCGCGTGCTCCATGACCGCAGAGTCACCCTCGTGCTCGTCGAGACGCTGCCCTCGCTACTGCCCATGCTCACGAGTCATGGCGTGCTGCCCGACCCCGCGGACGCAGCGGGCTCGGCCGCCGCCACCAGCGTGGGCGCCGCTTATGCCTCCAAGCCCAACCTCGCGCCCGACACGGCGCCACCGGGTTCAAAGGGACCCTTCCCGCGCACCGCCTCGTACGTGGCACCGACCGGCCCCGACGCCGCCGTGCCCGCCATCCCGGCCCTCGGCAGCCGCCTCAGCTCCTTCAACGGCCTCTCCGCGGTGCTCCGCCGCAGCAGCGTGCGGGGTCTGCTCCTCTGCCCGCTCCGCCCGTCTTCCCTCCTCTCGGGCACAGGACTCCCCACAGGACTGCCCACTGCCGCCGCCCGCTCCGGCTCCAGCTCCAAGTCGATGCGCTCGAGGCGGCGCGGCTGCGGACTCCTCTTCGACACGCTCGAGAATGCGCTCACGTGGGCTGAAGACGCCCTCCTGCGCGTCGAGATTGGCAACTCGCCCCTCTCGCCCGACTCGGCGCGTCCGGCTACCCCCGGCACTGCCTCCAATGACGGCTCGGACGGCGTCCAGCCGACCGGTCGTCAATCCATCTTTAGGCCGTACGCGCTCGACGTGCAGCACGGCAGCCTCGGCCCGCCGTACGCTCCGAGTGGCATCTGGAATGCCCAGTGCTCGTGGGAGGCCTTGCTTCCCTTTGGATCGCTCTCGATGCTGCCGCCGGGCAGCGTGCTCACCGAGCAAGGCGTGACCAACAAGGAGATCTTCTTCACCCCACCAACCGTCGATGTGCCCGTTGAGTTGAGCGTCGACGTCGGCCATGCCGCCGGGGAGCTGCGCCTCCTCACCACCTGCCACGGCGCTGCCTATGGGCTCGAAGGCGCGCTGCTCGGCGTGCCCGCGCTCGCTACGGCGCGCGTGCTCGGCGCCACCGAGCCATCCTCAACGGCCGCCGCTGACCTTCTCGAGAGGCGCGGCGCCGGCGCCGGCGAGCTCCAGGTACTCGTCATTGGCGGCGTTGGCCTCTCCAAGCTACGCACGGCCCAGCCGGCGCTGCTGCAGCATCTGCTCGGCGCGGCGTTCACTCAGCAGCAAGATCTCACCGCGATGCTCGCGCGCCGAGCGACACTATGGCGCTCAGGTGGCTGGGCTGGCGCGCACACAGAGCCACGTGTCGCGCCGCATCCGCGAGAGTGATCGCTCGGCTCAACGCCACCATGGCACACCGTTAAGCGTTATGCATGCTGCTTGCGCTGGAAATATGTTTAGCATCCCCGATCCGAACATCTTTTACTCGAGTACAGCGCGTGTAACAGCGCGTACAAATAAGAATATTTGCCTCATGAACAGTATATACACCATATTGCAAGCGCCGTCGTGGCGTCGAGAAATCCAGAATCGACTTCGTGCTGGAGGTGATGGGCCAATGACTTTGTGGCATCATCCCGCAGAACGTTTTGAATGTGGGGGTTTTGGGTAGCCCCTGAGACTCTTCACACGAGAAATGATGAGTGAGTGAGTGAGAATTCCACTCACTCTTCACAGAACTACTAGTATTCACCCATGCTACGCCCAATCCTCGCCGCTTCGACCGCTTCCGCGCTGGCATATTACCTCTATTTAAAACTCTCAACCACGCAGCCGGCAGTGCTCACCAGTGCTGTATCTGAGCCAACATTACCAGCAGCTGCTTCCTCCTCATCAGCTGCTCCAGTTTCACTTCCCGCTGACCCGCCGATGCCGACGCAGGCTCAGACTCCAGCAGCTCCACCGCGCAGCGAGCTGCACGTGCTCCACAGCGGCGGCTTCGCAGCCGAGGTTGCCGATATGCTAGTGACCCAGGCGAACGCCTCCTCCGCTGCGCCAGCAAAGATCCATGTCAGCGGGATGGCTGACTTCAAGTTGTGGCTCACGCGGACGGCGCTCACGGGCGGCGACCCACCCACAGCGCCGTTACGAGTCGTCTTCGTTGTCTCCACCATCGAGAATGAGCAGCCGCCCGAGGACGCGGGCGCGTGCACCCGCTTCTTCCAGCGGCGAACACACCCGAAGGACATGCTCTCGGCTCGCCTACGGTACGCGGTGCTCGGGCTCGGCGACAGCAACCTGCTGCTCGACAGGCAGACGACGACCGCCAAGGACTGCAACCAGGTGGCGCGCAAGCTCGACCAACGGCTCGCCGAGCTCGGCGCCGAGCGCCTCCACGCACTTGGCGAGGCCGACGACCGCACGGGTAACACAGAGCTTGGACCCTGGCTTCAGTCGTTCGTGACGACTGGACTCGTAGGTTAGTTCGGAAAGGTTAGTTCGGCTCTTCGTCAGTTTCGGCGTTGCAGATCTGCTCGGCGTCTTCCAGCAGCACACTGCCAATGCGGTGCCGGGGCGGACGACGACGGCGCCTGGCCCGTGCCGGGACCAGGGCAGCGAGGCCAGATTCAAGATAGATACAAGATTGCCTCTGACTGTTGGCACTTGGGGCGTCGCTACCACGCCGTGCCGCGCTTCCTACTCGCGGTTCACGGATTAATACAGTATCGTCGTCGATTCTTATCGCTTATGGGCCCGCGGGGGCCCGCCCCGCGCGTACGAGCTACGCTACCGTTTACCGTTAGTTTACCGGATCGGGTGTTTAATCGGGTGGGGGGTGCGTCTAAGATCGTGAGCGTTTCTGAGGTCAGGTCTAGCACCCACCACTGCACGAAAGAAATGGTGCCACTTATCTTCGATTCCAGTAGTGCGTGATTGAACGTGTGCTTGAATGACTTATATGACCGCTACAACACGTTTTGCTCATACATTGTACGCCACCCTCATCGCCGGACCCT
>Ga0210243_101804_pt1 | contig 14086 bp, 9 predicted proteins | sample ChrtobMeP5a_32mM_FD_155461 | JGI IMG/M metagenome (GOLD analysis project Ga0210243, IMG submission 155461) | Chrysochromulina tobin associated microbial communities from unialgal haptophyte culture, Seattle, Washington, United States - P5a_32mM | ecosystem: Host-associated > Algae > Haptophytes >...
GGGCGGGCGTGATCGTGTCCTTGCAGTGAGTGCAGACGGCGCGTACGCCCGGCAGCGAGTGAACGAAGAGCGACAGCATGGCTGCCGAAGGGGACCGTGCGCGAAGCAACAGAGTCATCCCAACTTGTGCTAAAATTGGTTGCCATTCATTGGAAACAACCGACGAACTCGAGAGGCACATATCCGATGAAACCTCACACTTGTTAACGTTGTAGAGCGTGTCGGTCACAGTGTATCCGTCTTCGGGTACTTCGAGACCAGGGAGAGAGTCAGACGCAAACAGATAGTCGTCGACAAACGCCCCCACCAGCACCAGCCCCGCACCAGCACGCGGTGCAACGAAGGCCTGACCGTTAGGGGGGAGTAACGCGACACTCGACGCGATCGCACCGAAGGACAGGGCGAGGAGCATTAGCGCGCGAGCACTCGGGCCGGGCGCGCAACACATCATCTCTCTCATGTACATCTGGCCTGTGCGCATCGATCGTCGGGACGGAGCAGCCGAGAAGGAACTGACGCCGACGGACCGTCGGCGAGTTAAGTTTCCTCTGGTGCCCATACCGCGTGAGCAGCATACAAGCTCATTCCGTTTTTCCCACAGGGTGCCTATGAGGCTTTCCCCTGGGGAGCCCCATCCCCCCAAACGGCGGAGACGCCCCATACCCAGGGCTCTCCGTATCCCCCCCGATCTGGTTCCATGATGGAGACCGTCCCTGTGACCTGGCCCTTCACGTTGAGTTCACAGCTGCGTAACTTTGGGCGTCACGCAGCAAACTCTTCGCCCTATCTGTTTTGTGGGAAAAATCTGGGTCGGTGGTGCACCCGACCGACCGACCGAGACAAAGGACACCCTCGCCCTAACAAGGACACACAAAGGGTTCAAACGCAAATCGGGACTACCTCGGGCACATTGCTCGGGCAGCAACTTAGAATCGAATATTCGCTTAATTCAAAACAATCTACAATGGCTGGCCTCTACCCGACACTCGCTCTGAACGACCCCCTGGCGGCAACCCCGATGCGTGCGTCAGACCCCCGCACCCACGCAAACGCACGCGCGACACATTGATTGCTAACGTCTAGAGATTTGAGTCGCTAACGTTTGAGGAAGCGTTCAATTTCTTGATTTTTCCTTACTTAACGGGTGACTTAACGTGGTGTTAATGTCAAAACGTTTTAAGCGTGGCACCACCGATGCCACGCCGCCACGCCGCCACACCCCGCCGGCGCCACCACCGCCGGCTCCACGAGTACGAAATATACATACTCACAACGCGTTCACGGTAAATCAGTTCACTCGCGATTCGACGACACGACGTCCCCGTCAGTCATAAAGTCGGAGATTCCGGGACTGACCGCAGGGTCCCAACCACAGTCCATACGCTTCGCCACACGCGCCGGCTCGGCTGTCCCCGGCTGTGTCCGGTGCATATGCCCATGCGCCATGTTGAGACGTGAGTGGGGTACGGGCGCTGGGCGATCGAAACCAAGTCGTTCAGCAGCAAGGGTGTAAGCATGCGCTCAAACTCAAGGAGGTTTCTCTCGGGGCCTACGGTCCGCCGTCCGCTCTAGTCGGCCATCGTCTTCAGCTTGACGGCGATCGACTTGAACTCCTCGAGGTCGATGACGCCGTCCCCGTTTGTGTCGAGTACCTTCATGCACCGCACGAGCTTATTCTCATCAATCGGCATTCCAGCCGCAGCGTACGCAGCGGCGAGCTCCTGAGCATCAAGAGTGCCCGAGCCATCCTTATCAAATTGCATGAAAGCGCTCTCCAGGTTGCCTTCCATCATCCTGGCAATCTCGTCCATCAAGTCCTTGGATCTTTGGCGTGCACGCTTCCCGATCTTCACTGCCTCCTCCCCGAGTACTTTTTCGAGCCTCTTGGCGCGCTCAACCTGCTGCTCGGTCTCGATGGCCTGCATCGCCAGCTTCTCGATCGCCAAGAGCACGGCGTCACCACCTGACTTGATGGCCTTCAACTCCTCCGCAGCTGCGGCGGCCTGCCTCTGGGCCACGAGTTCCTTTGTCTTCGCCCAATCGGCCGCATCTTGTTCCGCCTTGATGCGGGCCTCTTCAGCCTTCTTCTGCTCCTCCTCCTTGAGCCTTGCAGCGCTTGCCGCCGCCTTCACCTTTGCCCTCTCCATCATTGCGTTAGCCTGCACCGCCTTGATGCGGGCCTCTTCTTTAATCTCGTCGTCATCGAGGGTATGGTTTCGTTGGTTCAGCACCGTACGACCCATCGCGAGCTTTGAATGGACGGCTTTGAGGTGGCCGCGAGGTGACCGAAGGGCGTCGTGACCGACTTTCTCGCTGATTTCGTCGTGAGCGAACCGTTTTCAGGTTCAAACCGCAATTACCAAAAAAAGCTGCCACGAGAAAACACGAATAAACTCGAGTATCCACCTCTCTTTCCCCACAGCGCCCTGTTTGACGCTCGGGCAATCCGTCGCTTGTCGAGAGGAGAGGTATTTTTTCGCCCGAAACACGCCATCGTTGAGAGGAACCAGAGGATACATGTAGCAAAATAGTGTTTCGGGCGTTCTTTGATACGGTAACGTCCCCAAAGAGTCTCGCTGCCCCATTAACGGCCTGTGTAATACAGGCTGTGTCGGCCACGCCTCCGTCCATTGCGATAGCGGCCCCCGTGCTTGGGGGTCCGGAGAGCGCGGCGCGCGGCGCGCGTTGTGTGTTTCACAGCACAGCAGCACGAGTTGACACGGCTCCGACGAGCCCGATGCCGCGCGGCCACGGCGCAAAGCCCGAGGTCCGAGCAGCGGAACTGAGGCTTGCATCAGCTGAAGCCAGTGTGCTGGCTTCGATCGCCGAAAAGGTCGGCCCAGCCCCTCGACAGCAGCCGCAGCAGCCGCAGCAGCCACAGCGTCCGCAGCCCCTCACGCTCTCTGCAATTCCGAACATGCCTGCGGCCGCTGCTTTGGATGTGCTTGAGTCTCTTTTGGCTCTTGATGAGCTCGCCGAAGCCGATGAGAGCTTGCCGCGGTGCATCGCCTGCCTCGAACGGTGCGAGGACCTGTGGAGCGGCAACGACGATGAGCCCCACACACTTCCTCATGGGCGGGCGCTGACTGCCGTCGCAAAGGCCATGTGGAAGGCCGAGAGCACGCAGCTCTTTCCACATAAGCTCTTCGGCTATGCATGCATGCTCTTGTCTGCAATCGTCGAGGCCATTTTAGACGACGATGCCGATTTTTCGGATTCACGCTTGCCACGGATTCATGCTTGCGACTTGGTGGACGCAACCGAGGCCACCCTAGCGCCGCATAACAAGCCCACGCTCGCGAGCTTGCTAGCGGCTGGTCTCGAACGGTTGATGTCGACGCCATCGGGCAGTAACGAGGATCTCATCCTACTCCCGCTCCGTGCGTTGCAGTCGCTCGTCTGCGGGCTCGCGGCTCATAGCAGCCACGGCGGACCCGACGGGCTCGGTGCCGCACCTCTGCCAGGGGCGCGTGTGCTCGGGTTTGTGCGCTCGGGAGCGCTCGGGGCGGCGTTGGACGCATCCCACGCGCATGGTCAGTCGTGGCGGGTCCACTCGAGCCTGGAGGGCATCCTGAGCAGCCTGGTGGGCTCGAGGGCCGACCGGCCCATCCCCACAGAGCCACCGAGTACAGTGGGCGACGCTCTGCTCGAGGCGGGAGTTCTGGGCCCGGTGGTACACACAATTCGCACGTGGTGTGCACGTTCCTCCGCGATGGAGGGCCTCATGGAGCGCTCGACGGCGCTGCTCGATGCGCTGACGAAAACGAACGCGGGCCGTCGCGCGGCGCGCGAGCTGGGTGCGGTCGACGCCCTGGGCGAGCTGCTGGCGCAGTGGCCCGACAACGCCGAGCTCCAGAGGGAGATCAAGATCCTCCGAGCCGTGATTTCCTGTGCAGATGAAGGGCTGGACGCTATGCTCGCTCAGCTGGGGCTCACGGGCGGCGCGCCTGCAGCAGCGGCACGATCCGTGGAGCTACCGTACGACGCAGCAGCCGCCGAGCAAGTGCTGGGCCAGATGCTCGTGGAGCACGTCGGATCCCAAGGCCATCTGGTCCAGCATCTGCCCCAGCTCCCACAGATGCACGTCGGATCCCAAGGTCGACGGATCGAATGGGGGAGCGGAGATTGCGCGGGCGTGGCAACTTACTGGTACTGAACGGCGAAGAGTACCGGAGACCGCTGCTCCTTAATTTCCCGAGGCCACCGACGGGTCGCGGGTGGCACCTTGAAGGTCCAGGCGTCATCGAGGGCGAGCACGACCAGGCGAGAGGCTAGTAACAGTACTAAAAAGAGAGGCTGGCTGCTGGCTGCAGACACTGTCCACACCTCCAAAATCGCCCGCGCCGTATTCATACCCGGTCACCTCTACCGGGTCCTCATTCACATACAATGGTCAGCAGAAGGAACTCCATTCTCCGAGCCTGCTATCTTACTGTACCACCGGTCTACCCGCTCTAGGCGGCACGCCCCGAGCTGCCAGCCATCGAATTCAACAGTGCATCATGCCACCATCCAGTCAATATCCTGGCAGCCGTGGCTCGAAATTCGCTGGGTACGGCTACGGGCAGGGACCCGCATCTCCCGCCGCCGGCGCATCGCCCCGGCCCCTTGACGCATCACTCTCCTCCTTCTCGGACCGGACGATGGATGTCTCGATGGAGGACCTGACCGCCGGCTTGGAGGGTTACGATGTCGTCGAGCCGGCAGTGCCCGTCCGCCACGGCCGCCGAGCACGTGAGCTCGACACTTCGGCAGCTGCCAATCTGAGCTCGAGCTTCGGCAGCCGAGGCAGCGCCGACGTGGCACTCGACGAGACGCTCGATCTCTCGGCGAGCTTCGGCGAGCTCGAGGACCTCAATCTGGACGTTGTCCGGCCACCCACTGGCCGCCCCGGCGCTGCTGCCGCATCCTCTTCGTTGGCGGGCGGCCCTGGGAGCGGCGGCGGCGGGCGCAGCACCAGCGGGGCAGCCGGCGGCGGCTTGGGCAGCACGGTCAGCAGCGCCGTGAATGCCGACGACTACGAGGTGGAGGAGGACGATTTCCTAGAGGAATCGCTCGACTCGCTGCCCGACTCGGGCACACCCTCGAATCCAGCACCAGCCGCGGCAGCCGCCGGGGCAGCCTCGGCCGCGGCCGCAGGACCAGCGGGTGACCGCCCTCGTCCGCAGCTGAGCAGCGTCTCGCACGCGCCCGTCTCGGCGCCGGCAGCCGACGAGGACTACGAGGCGGCCGTCGATGCCGCACGGGTCGCGGCCGCCGTCTCGGCCGCCACGGCGCCGCGAACGAGCGTGCGCGCAGCGCTGAGCGCCTCTGGCGCCACTTCCACTTCCACTTCCACTTCCACTTCCACTTCCACACTAGCGCCGCTTCCACGCGCCACTGTGCTCCGTGTCGTCACGACAGATGGCGTCCCCGATGTTGATGCCTTGGGGACGCCCCCCCGTGACACGTCCTCAGAGCAGCGGGCTCGCGCACCGGCTCCCCTCGTGGGGCGCGCGCCCGCCGCTGCCATTCCTCGCTCGCCTTCGGAGCTCACCTCGGCGGCCGCAGCGGCCGTTGTTGCCGCGGAGCGTGCGGCCCAAGAAGCCTCGGCGGCCATCGATAAAGCGGAGCGCGCCAAGTCGACCGCCTCGTCGCCGGCGCCGCGGCCTCTTTCGGCCGTGTCTTTCGATGCCCCGTCACTCTCCGCGTCCTTTGACGGCGGCAGCGAGGCTGGCGGCGGCGGCGGCAGCAGCACGCTCGCGATGAAGCGCCAACTCGCCGAGACCGTGGCTGAGAAGCGAGCTCTCAAGGAGGAGGTGAGGCAGCTGCGGGAGGAGAATGCGCGCCGCACGCGACAGCTCGAGGCGGAGGAGAGCGCACGGCGTACGCAGGCCGACGAGCAAAGCCGTGTGGTCGGGATACTGCGCGGCGAACGCGAGACCCTGGACAGCACGGTGGCGGCCTTGCGTGAGCAGCTCGCCGCCGCACAGCAAGAGCTGGCTGCCATGCGCGTGCGCTCGTCGGACGCTGCCGCGGTCTCGCGAGAGGCCGAGCGCCGAGCTGAGCACGCCGAGCGTGCACGCGAGAACGCCGAGCGCCAGCTGCGGGAGGAGCGTGAGCGCGCGTCGCACCTCGCGAGCGAGGCGCAGCGGCGTGAGACGGAGCTCGAGTCGCGGCTCGCGCGCCTCCGTGAGCAGAGCGACGAGCAGCTTGCCCATGCCAAGGCGCAGCTGCGCGAGCAGCTGTACACCCAGCAGCAGGCAGCGCGCGAGGCTGCCGAACCCGAGGTGCAGCGGCTGACGAAGCAGATTGCGGAGTTGCACGCGGCGCATGCGGCTGACAAGGCGGCGGAGGCCACGCGCGTGGCTGGGGCGGTGCGTGCGGCCGAGGAGCGGCACACGGCGCGTCTCGAGGAGAACGCGAAGGCGAGGGCGGAGGAGCTCGCGCGACTCGGGAGTGCGCATGAGGCGGCGCTCCTGCAGCGCGAGCAGTCGCACTCGCGCATGCTCGCGCTGCAGGCCGAGACGCTCAAGGCGCAGAATGCCTCGGCCGTGCAGCTCGCGGCCGGCGCGGCCGAGGCGCTCGCCAAGCAGCGCGAGGAGCAGTTGATCTCGGCGCGCCAGATCCACGCTGCCGAGATCGAGCAGTATAAGCAGCTGGCCGACAAGCTCTCAGCGCAGCGCGAGAAGCAATTCGCCGAGCTGCTCGCGCTCGAAAAGGAGCGCCAGCGCCACGAGATGGCCGATGCCAAGGCGCTCCTCGAGGCAGGTCTCGAATCGCGCGAGCAAGCTAAGATCGACGCGATGAGCTCGGCGCAGCGGATGGCCAAGGAGGAGATCTCGCACGCGCGCGAGGCGTGCGACGAGCGGGTCGCGGCCCTCAAGCGAGAGCATGAGGTGCAACTCGCGGCCGCGCAGCGCATGCATGCCTCCGAGCTGGAGCGGCAGCGTGAGCTGCAGCGCGCGGCGATGGCGGCGCGCGAGCGCCAATTCGAGCAGCAGCTCGTCGACACGGCGGCGTTGCACAGGGCACAGCTCGACGCGTACGCCAAGATCGAGACACAGGGCGGCCAGCTGGGCGCGCTCGCGTCCGAAGTGAAGAGCAGCGCCGACGCGCTCGCGGCGCTGCGCGACAAGATGGATGCGGACCTGTGGAAGGGCGTGCTCAAGTCGGAGGCGGCGCTCGTCCAAAAAGAGCGCGCGCTCAACGAGGTGCAGGCGGAACGTGAGCGCCTGTGGGGGCAGCGCGAGAAGCTCGTGGGCTCGATGCAGGTGGAGCTCTCGAATGAGCAGGCGCGCATGGCGAAGGCGTGGGAGCAGACGATGGCGGGCTGGGAGCGCGTGCATGCCGACCACGCGCAGCTGCTCGAGGAGCTGCGTAAGCGACGAGAGGAGTCCGAGGTGCATGCCAAGGCCGTCCACGACGAGTGCGGGCATGCGAACGCGTCGCTGCAGGCCGAGATCCAGCTGCTCAGCGCCGAGCGCCAGGCGTGCCGCGACGAGCGGCGCGCCCTCTCGACGGCGCTGCTTCAGCACCGTCAGGAGGTGAGCAAGCACCGCGAGTGGCTCTTCGGGGCCATGGAGTCGGTCGCGCGCGAGCGTGAGGCGAGCGTGTACAGCGTCGCGTCCGAGGGCGCCAAGCTCGACGCGACGCGACGCGCCGCGGAGCAGCAGCAGAAGAACGCGGCGTACGAACGCGCCGTCGTGAGCAAGGAGCGCGCCGCACTCTCGGAGCACCAGAAGGCCCTCTCCGAGCAGCGAGAGGAGGTGAATCACGAGAAAGCGGTGCTCGCGTCCACGGCCGCCCAGCTGGCCGCCCAGCGCGAGGCCGTTGAGGCAGTCGCCAAGGAGACGGACGAGACGCGCGCGCAGCTCACGGCGCTCGCGCACGCGACCGCGCACGAGGCGCAGGCGGTCGAGCAGCGCCAACGGCTCTTGCATGAAGAGGCTGAGAAGCTCCTCAAGCCGCCTACGCCGCCGCCGATGGTGCCCACAACGACGCGCGGAGGGACGCCGCGTCAGTTCAGTACGATCGGCAACCCGTACGAGGCGCTCGGCCGCGCCAACTACACAGCGACCGCGCTCAATCTCTTCACGCTGCCTCTCGTGGGCTCTCGAAACGCAGGCCTACCTGAAGATCAACTGTCCCACGTAGATGCAGCGACGCGCGCGGCCATGGAGCTGTTCAACATCGAGCCGTCGGGGGCGCTCTCGCGTCTCGCCGTTGCGCCACCCGCCACGCCGTCCGCCGCGTGGCCTGAAGTGGGCCGTCCCCCGACAGCTGCTCCGGATGTGGCACTTGAGTCTGTCAATGAGGCCGTGGGTGATGACTAGTGCTGAGCCCGGCGCGCCGACCGACCATTCAACAACCCGCAAACAAGCACGATGGAGACATGGAGACGTGGGCTGCGGCGGGCGGCGCGGCGGGCCGTTGGCACGACTGCCATGCCCGCCGGGGGTCCGGCCATCGCGCATCGGTCGCGGTTGCGCTTTGCGGCTGGCGCGGCACTGATGTGTCAATGACATGTGGGGGGGTTGCGAGTATGTGCCGGGGCGTGGAGCGGTCTAGCATAGCACGACAGAACGCTGCATTTTGTACCTGCTCAAACATGTACGCGGCTCACACATCGCCGTCGTCGGGCACGACCAACATGATGGAGACGCCAAAGTCACCCCAGCTGTGCCAACTCAGCTGCACAGCGACGATCCACGCCACGAGGGCGACGCCGCCGCAAATCGCACCGACAAGGGAACGATCCGCGTATTTTTTCAGTTGCGGGTCAGCCCCCGGTTGCCTGGCCGGCTTGCGGAAGTGCACCCACGCCACAAACCAAAGCCACGGCAGGGCGGCAAAGCCGCCATAAAACATGCGCCGCGCGACGCGCAAATCGAGCGCCGCCTGCTCCGACACCGAGGAGCCACCGATGGTAGACACCTCGATTCCGTCGAATGACTCGACGCTGGGCTTGCCGCGCGTGGAAGTGCCGTCGACGGCGACATCTGTGACGGCCGACATTTGTTTGCAAGGCCTGCAGCTTTGTGAACAGGGCTGTTAATACTCGGCCGCCTTCTCTCCCCCCCACGCAATTGACGCTTCTGAAACCATGTTTTATACGTCGTCGGCACGTGTGCAGATGTGGTCTGGTCCGAGTTCTCTGTGGGTTCTCAGTTGTCCTACCCACGTGGCTCCGGAGAGGTGCCTTAAAGAACTTGAGTGAAGGTGATCTTGTTCCTTTTAATTAAGGGGCTAAAAGGGGAAGGGGCCGTCACGAGTGTACCAAACTACGACGCCCGATCGGCGGACCGGCGCGATTGCCGATTCGGCATTCGCGGGCAATGGGTTCGCGGGCACTTCGGCGCAATTGGGGCTTCCCGTATTCGCGCCTACGCGTAAACGGCGTACCGGGGATCGCGTTGTTCTTCGCTCGTTTGTCGAGGCGTCTCTTGTCTCTCAAAATTGAGTGAGTACACCGCACCGCACGCGGGCGACACAGCACGCGCGTGTGTCCACTGTCCGGTCTCAGTTTACAGTACAGGTGCATCATGAGTTGCATGCGTCACGGCGGTCTCGTCTCTCGTGCCACAGCAACAATCTCAAAAATCGGGCGTCTGAAACGTCTTGAGCCCGAAGCTGAACAGCCATCCTGCGACCAAGCCTGCTGCGAGCAGCTTGACAGCCTCCGTCAGCGACAAGGGTTCCTCCTCCTTGGCTGGCATGCTGAGCCCGCGCGTTGATCCCGTGAGGCTCTTGGCGATGTTGGCCTTCAGTACGTTGCGCTCATCCTCCAGACCGTCGTCAACGACATCACCATCGCCCTCAAGCGCCGTCACCACCGAAAGCAGCGTCACGCCGTCGCCAACCTTCGACCAGCGAACCTCACCGGCGGATACCATCACAATCTGCCCTGCGGCTACGGTGGCCGTTTGATCACCCTCGTTGAGAGTTGCGCTCCCATCCTTAACGTAAACCATCAGCAGCTCGTCATTGGCAGCGCTCTTGGAAAAGTCAACCGCGCGCTTCTCCAGATTCGGCCAATTCATGACCCCAAGTTCTTTCAGCGCCTTGTCGTCTACTGTCTCCACTTCAAAGCCACACCGCGCGCACCCGTGCCGCTTGCTCGAGGTAAGTGAAGGCCGGCCGGCTTGACTTTTGATGCCATGGATGTGGGTGTAGGTAAGCGCAGGCCCCGAAAGCAGCACCGCTGCGAGGACAATCGACATCTGAAACAAAATGCAATGAGGAACTTTCGCTCGAAATTTCTTCACGGTACCGGTAAAAATGTCCCGGCTCCCCGTGTCTTTTTACCGGTAAAAAGACACCGGGGGGAGCCGGGACACACACACGGGACTCACGGGACACACGGGACACGCGGGCGCACAAAGGCACGCGGACCACACAGACGAACCTCACAACCATCCAAACCCACCAACACTCAACCCGCACGATACAGCGAGACGACCGAAACCGCGGCCGACTCAACAGCCGCAGCCCCGGAGCCGACCGCTCCCCGCGGCCGTGGACTCAGAAGAGTCGGTACCGGTTATCCGGTTCAGTCAAGTCAAGTCAAGTCACGTCAAGTCAGGTCAAGCTCAAGTTCAAGTTCAAGTTCAAGTTCAAGTTCAAGTTGAACTTGAAGCCAAGTCAAGTAAAGTAAGCAAGCAAGCCGCAAGTAGCATGTAGCAACACATCTCTTACCGCTCCGCCCACACTTATTCCTACTCTGCTGGCTCTCGGAGTACTCAAGTTTAAGTTACTACATGAATAACAGACAACCTAAAGGAAGCCTATCGAATGTGCTCTCGAGTACTCGTTTGCGCTAGTTTAGGTAGAACTTGTGTCAATGACTGATCTTAAGTTATGCTAATGGGACCGAAGCTGCTTACATGTATTTTTGCTGTCAATCCGTCATCTCGAGTATAATGCAGCAATCTCGCCTAATATATTAATATATAGACAACTACAAGGAACTACGAAACGCTCAAACGTACATGTGAGATGTAAGAACTGTGTCTGTGAACTCTCTGTGGAGGTCGGAATTTTGTCCACGTGCGGCGAACATCCGCATACCGCACGATCCGTCGGCATGTTACGACCTATCATGAATCGGGTGCACGCGCCTGCGTTATACCTGACGGCGGCGGCACCAGAACCTGTGTACAACTCTGCTACAACTCTCACTGCCTGCAAAGAGAACTGCCTCTGCCACGGAACTGCAGCTGCAGCCCATGCGACGTGAGGCGATGACAGTCTTATTTTCCAACGGGTCATGACGTCACTCAACGGTCAATCTGGACGGGAGCACGGTCATGAAGCCGATGGAGCTCGAGCATTTGCGACCGATTGTACAGGCCGATGCCCACAAGGCAGAGGCACAGGCCTGCCACGTTGGTGCTCGTGAGCTGATCGCCGAGCAGCCACGTGCTCGCGAGCACGGTGAGCAGCTCCTTGAAGATGCCGGCGACTGAGAGCGTGAGGGCCGAGGCAAGCTGCACAACCTTGAGCTCGGTCAGCAGTAACGCGAAGCCTAGAAAGGCGCCGACCATGACAAGACACGTGATCGTGGGCCCCTCGCTCGAGACCGCCATGTAGTCGCCGAGATCCGAAGCCTCGCGTACCAAAGCGAGAGGCAGCAGCCCTGCGAGCCCAAACGGTGACGTGTAGTACAGGAGGGTCACCGGATTGAGTAGCGCGCGTGGTGCCTCGTCGAGCATGCGCACGTTGCCCAGGTCTGAGCTCTCTCGCGGCGCCATGAGCACCTGCGTGCATGCCCACCGGAAGCCAGCGCACATTGACGCACCAAGCACGAGCAGCCCGCCAACAAGGTCACTCGACGCAGGACGGCTACCTGCATCGGGCGGCGGCGATGGCGGACTGCTAGTCAGATTACTGCCGCCCGACGCGTGCCCGCTGCCCCCGCCGCCCGCCGCGCCATCAGTGCCCTCGATGCTGTCGACACCGCCGCTGCTGTTGCCCAGCGCGGCTGCCGTCGCCGCCGCCGTCAAGCAGCGCCGTGTCAAGCACCGCCACGGGTGGCGCAGACCACTCGAGATCACGGCCAGATCAGCGAGCGCACGGCGCGTGTCTACCGTGCGGATTTCGAATCCGATGCCGAGGGGGAGCGATGCGTTCATCGTCGGTGGCGCCATGCTGCTGCCGTGATCGCCCTCTTCGCCCTCGAGATGGACCGAAGCGAGCGAGATGCCCCCCGCGATGAAGAGGAGCACGACGATCAGTTCCGCACGCATACGGAGAAGACCGTACATGGCCGAAAAGAGCATGATCCACAGTGGCACGGAGCTCTTGACGATGGTGTAATAGGTCACCGTCGTGTAAAGGAAGCTCAGGTTGCTCATCGCAATGTCGCCCGTCATCGCAAGCCCCGACGGCGCCACCTCTAATGCGATGACACGCCAGCTGCCAAAGCGTACTGGCGGCATGCCAAGGCAGTACATGAGCAGGCGTGACGCGGGCACCTTGAAGGCGATGTGGAGCGACGTTACGAGCAGCGGGAAGTGGAAGTCGTACACCGAGAAGAGCCATTTATTATACAGCGTGATCGTGATCGAGATGCAATACCAACATCCAATGAAGAAGAGCACTCTCAAGATCGAGACCAACGGAGGCATTGGGGATGATCCCATAGCCACCTCCGTGTCAAACGCGTGAGAAAAAGCGTTGCGCGGCAGCTCGGATATATCGTCGGCATTCTGCTGTAGCTCATCATTCAGCGCAACGGGTCGGCCGGCCTGCTCGTCTAAATGGTCAGGCTCCTCGTCAGCTGCTGCTGTAGTTGGACCCATGGCGCCGCGGCCTTTGCAAGCGCTGATCCCGTGCCTTGCAGAGGCCGCGTTGCTGCCACAAAGCGAAGCCGACTCCTCCTCTATGGTGACTGACCTCGGGAAGTATAAGGCCGACGTCGGGGTGTCGCGAACGACGCGACGCGACCGTTTTGTGAGTGTGAACGTTAACACGTCACACTGGAACAGACGGTAGAGCTACCAAAGGCCCAGCCAGGGGAAAGGGCCGTTTGGGGCTCTATTGGGCATATGGGGAACCACATGCGGATGCATATCGGGAGAGATATGCCGCTCACGTTTCAGGTTCCAAGGGAATCTCGAAATGGTTTGATGCGCATCCCGATTTGATTCCAAGGGGAGACACGGACAGGGTGCATACACCTCGAATCCTCGTTGCGGCTTGCGGGGAGATCCTCAAACGATGGTGAGTTGGCTACTCCATGACATAAGACATATCACGGAATCACGCATGTCGAGCTCTCAATCTCAATCGAGCGAGTCTGGTGTACGAGTGGTGGGCTCACCAGGCTGCTTGTGTGCATGTAGCTCTGATGAACAGCAATTCAAGTCAAAGACGCGACCAAGTTTACGCGACAACCGGTGCTACGGCACATCTGTTGATGTGTAGATTGTGTATGAAGCCCTGGTTGAGCGGGTGACGGGGGGTTTCCTATACAAATTGGTAAACAAATTGGGGGGGGTTTCCTATACAATACGTATCCTGATGTATCCTGCATGTATCCTGCATGTATCTTGCATGTATTTCGATGTGTCCCGTTCAGATACATCAAGATACATTGAGATACAACAAGATACATTTGTATCTGTCTCTTCGGCTATCATATGAAATGTATCTTACCTAGGGATATGTATCCTTCTTTAAGATACATTTAGGATACATTTAGGATACATTTCAGATACAATGTATCTTAACCCTCAGATACATGGCACACAAGATACACTCACGATACATGTCGGATACATATGGGATACATTCGAGGATACGTATCTCGAGCCCTACTGGCGCTTGGATGCGCGCTTGGATGCGCCCTTGGGCGACGCCTTGATCCCCGCATGTATCCCGCATGTATCTTGCATGTATCTTGATTACCTCTGAGGATACATGTATCCCGCATGTATCTTGCATGGATCCCTCATGTATCCCGCATCTCAGATACGTACCTTTCAAGATACATTTGAGATACATGTATCTCTTCATGTATCTCAGATGTATCCCGCATGTATCTTGATCACCCTTGCAGATACATGTATCCCGCATGTATCCCGCATGTATCCCGCATGTATCC
>Ga0210243_101805_pt1 | contig 14080 bp, 9 predicted proteins | sample ChrtobMeP5a_32mM_FD_155461 | JGI IMG/M metagenome (GOLD analysis project Ga0210243, IMG submission 155461) | Chrysochromulina tobin associated microbial communities from unialgal haptophyte culture, Seattle, Washington, United States - P5a_32mM | ecosystem: Host-associated > Algae > Haptophytes >...
CGATCCGAGCGCGACTGAAGCCGCCAGGGAGCCCGGCAGCGACGCGCTCAAGGGCTCGGAGAGCTTGAAAGAGGCTGTGAGGAGAGAGTGTGAGGAGACGATAGGACGAGAGAAAAAGTGTCCCAACCTGGATACGGCCCCGGTTTACCGCGGTGCCGTCCGGCCGGCATGTCGCCGCGCGTCGCCACGCATTGTGGTGCGCTGGTGGCGCTCGCTGGCGGCTCGGAAGGCTGTCGGAACACGGAAGGCCCGCCCCCGCCCGCTCGGCGGCCGGTGGCAGCTCACGAATGCCACGCCTGGCCCCACTTACTTCGACTGGTTGAGCGGCGTGAGCAAATCGGCGATCGCAAGTGTGGGGTTGGGCGGGCGCTCCTTGATCACAGTGGCGACGGCCATTGAGAGCTTCGCCTGCACGCCGAAAAGCTCGAGGTACGCGCGGCCGTCCAACGCGTGAAGGTCGACCACGGAGGTGAGGAGGACGGTGCGCATCTCGCCCGTGCCAAACCAGAGGCGCGTCGCCTCCTCGTCGCACTCGAAGACGGCGTTGAACATGGCAAGTAGGAAGGCCGAGTGGGCGGCGACGGCAAGATGAATCTCCGGTCTGTCGAAGAGGGCCGTTGCAAACTTGCCCGCCCGCAGGCCCAACTGGGCAGTTCGGCAGGGCGTGTTGCGTCAGGGAGTGGAGGAGGAGGAGCTTGGGCGGCTGGCGCACATCCTTATTAGGCAAATCCTGCCTACTAAGGAAGTTGGCGTTCGGGCGCTCGCGCACATCCTGCCAAGGCTCGCGTGTCCAGCCATCCGCCCAAAATGGATCCTCCTCGGCCTCGAGTTGAGAGTAGTCGACTGCTGGATAGAGCGCCTGGAGTTTAGACTTGGCGAGGCGCTTGTCGCAGGTGTGGCGGCCGGCACGCTCGTGGCACAGCTCGTGCGCCATCACGCGCAGCCCGCCGCGCTTCACGTGCGGCTCGAAGGCCAGTAGCCCGGTGACCGTAGCGCGTCGCAGCGGGGAGACGATGAGAAGCTGTGGCTTCAGGTGTGGCTCCGTATGCTCGAGCAGCGCGCGCGCCTCGTCTTCGCCCTTGTCAGTGAGCTCTGCATCCACGTACTTGAGCTCCGGATCGTTGTCGGGCGTGTACGGTTCAGAGGTGCCGTCCCAAGCGGCATTGGCACGCCAGTCGCGCTGTGCCACGTTGTGGCTGCGAGCAGCCAGTCCAGTGACGCACGTGGCGTGAGCGGCTTTGGTTTGGTGGTAAGCGTGAGGTGGGTGGAACGGGCTGGGATTGGAGAGGCGGATTTGCGCACTGGCCCTCGCCGTGCCGGATGAAGTGCACCTTCTTGGCACCTTTGGGGATTGGAGCATCATGCGCCACGCGTACAGCGAGGACTCTGCGGCCCATGGCGGCCTGCACGCCGGCGGCGACCGCGCGGAGGGCTGCCATGTTCTGTTCCACCTCGGTAACCTGATGGGCTTCCACGGCCGTCGTCGCCAACATCGGTTGTCGGTGTCCTTCCTGTACGGCCGTCGTCGCCAACATCGGTTGTCGGTGTCCTTCCTGTAATGGTCGGCGGGTCGTCGGCGGACTCGAACAGAAGCGGAGATTCGTGCTCGTACGTGGGCCCTGCGAGCGGAGGCATGTGAGCCTCCCTTACCCCAAACTCGCACTCTTCTCCAGGCTTTTCCGCACTACGACTTCAGATTCGAAACGGAGATTCCGAAGCAGCACACAGCACACGTCACTCCTCGCTATGCAGGCCGAGGTGGCTCCAGACGCGCCGCTGTTCGAAGACTTCATCGTCGCCGGGCTCGCGCGCGACGCGCCGGATAAGCCTATTGTGCCAAAGGTGCTCTACAACTTCAAGAAGGACACCGGCATTAAGGACGACATCGGCGTTAAGGACGTTATCGAGTTCTGCTTCCCAGACCTGGAAGACGTGAACGGGCCATCGGACTCGTTCACGTTCACGTTGACGAAGGTGGAAGGCACGCGCATCTTCGGCTACTGCCGCCATCTCATCCAGAAGGGCCAGATGCCCATCTGCCTGTGCGTCGTTTCGCGACGGCCATGGTTCACACTCTTCCAAGAGATGCTGAGCATCGTTCAGAGCAACTACGACCTGGTGCGCTTCGTGCCGGCGTTCGTACCGTGCGCGCACGCCGCAACGGCCAAGGCCGGCAGTGGCAGCCGCGACCTGTACATAGAGCCACTCGTCAACGGCCAGCCCTTTTTTGGTAGATTCAAGCTGAAGCCGCCGGCGGATAGCCGCCCGACGGGTGTCAAGTTTGAGGCGCTGCTGTCGTGCCTGGGCCCGGGGTCGCTCATGCGCGTGCTCGGCGCGCTCATGACGGAGCAGAAGGTGGTCTTCTCCGGCTCGCGATGGGGTCACGTCTCCGCGTGCGCGCACGCCGCGACCTGCCTTGTATACCCACTGGAATGGCAGCACATTTACATCCCGGTGCTTCCGACCTCGAAGATCTCGTACGCGTCGGCACCGATGCCGTACATCGTGGGCGTGCTCGATCGGCACCTGCCCACCCTCGAGGCCGAGCCACTCGACGGCGTCCTCTTTGTCGACGTCGACAAGGGCATCCTTGCCGCCACCGACGAGCAGACGCTTGAGATGAGCCAATTACCAACACCCTTCCGAGAGCATCTCGGAGCACGGCTGCAGGCGCTCCAAAAGGCGGCCAAGGACGAGAAGCGCACCGTCAGCGACGACGATGTGGCCAAGGCGGTGCTAGGCACGATGGTGCGCCTGCTCGGCGCCTATCAGCAATTCGTCAAACGCGGGTTGGGCAACAAAGAGGGCGTGCATACGGACTTTGATGAGGACGGCTTCATCAAATTCGCGCCGGAGCCTGCGCAAAAGTTCCTGCGCGCGATGCGCGGGAGCCAGCTCTTTGAGGTGTGGGTGTGCCAGCACGTCGACATGTCAGAGGAGCAACGCGCCCTGTCGTCGTTTGAGCGACTATTAGCCAAGTGCCCCGCGAACGAGCTCGGCGGCGCGGCGCTGATGGAGACGCTACCGCCGCCGGAGAAGGGAGGATTCCACCTGGGGGAGAGCGCCGCGGCGCTCAAGAAAATGGTCAACAAGGACCAGCTCCAGGGCGCCGCGAGGGTGAGCGCCAAGGCGCTCGGCGCAGCGACGATCGCCGGGTTCAAGATGGGCAAGTTGGCGGCGGCGGCTGTGAAGGAGAAGGCGGGGGAGATCAAGGTGGGTGATCTGAAGGACAAGTTCTCAAAGATGCCCGGCATGGCTCAGTCGCCGGGAATCAACCCCTACGCGCCTTCGACGCGCTCCGTCGCAAGCTCGTTCACCGCCATGCCGGACGACCCGTTTGCAAGAGAACTCGGTGGCTTAGAAGCACCGCTCAGCGGCGGAGGCGGCGGAGACCTCAGCAGGCAGGGGGGGCGCGCTGCGCAGATGCTGCGCGAGGCGTACGAGCAACGGGCGATCGAGGCCGAGGAGGGTGCGACTGCGGCGGTAGCCGGCGCGGCGCCCCCGGGCAGGCAGGTGCTCGAGACGGCGCCTCATGGCGGACGGGCCGCGCAGATGCTCCGCGCGACCTTCGAATCCAAAGCACAGCCGGAGGCAACTCTCATTGGCGGTCCACTTTCCCACAGAGGACCTGCGCCTGTGTGGACGGATCCGTTCGGAGATGTCTCCGCGACACTCTGCGGTGTGTGGACGCCGTCGCCATCTAAATCATCATCCCCTTCCGTTCAGAAGCGCGCGACGACGGCGTCAACGGCAGCGGACCTCGCAGACGTTTTTGGGAGTACTTTTGGTGTGAGCCATCCGCAGCAGATTCACCCAACTGCGCCGGCGGCCCCCGCACCCGTGCCCGCCCCCGGGCCGCCGTCGACAACGTACGACTTCGAGCCAGGTGCCATTGGCCTTTCGTTGGCAGATCACAGCAGCGGTGCCATCGTCGTGATGGAGGTAGTGGATGGCACGGTTGCGCAGCAGAAGGGCGTGATGGTTGGGATGGCGTTGCTCGCAGTCAATGGCGAAAAGGTTGCCGGCCTCAGGAAGGACGCCGCGATGGAGATCATCAAGCGCTACGCGAACACGACGCGACGCCTCACTTTCTCGAATGAGCGGCTCGCAGCACGTGCGCCTGCGCCTGCACCGCCGCCACCGGCCCATGACATCATGCAGGTTATGCTGGCAGCATCGAGCACAGACAATTTGTATGGCAGCTTCTCATGCGGCTGAAGGCAAATTGGGCCGTATGGGGGGTGCTCCTAATAACGCCTACTCGACTTACCACGGGCTTGTCACCTTGCCAGCTACCGTACCTGGACAGCCTTGAAGGGCGGTTGTCGAGCGAGCGCTCAGGTTCCATGGGACCCGATGCTGCTGTTCCAGAGGAGGGGAACGATGCAACGCTTCATGTACAGTAGACGCGGCGCGCGGCGACGCTATGTGTTCTTTTGATGTTTTCAATTCAAGTTTTCACAGTGAACAGTGATTTCCATGTCCGGAAAGCGTCGGGCCTCACCAATCTTGCTCTTTTCGCTCAGCCGCGCTCTGTGCGGCGCCGCATCGGCCGCACCGCCGAAGCGCGTCGTCTTCCTCGGTACGCCCGCGGTCGCTGCTCGCTCACTCGAGCTCTTGCTGGCTGGGTCGCGGGCTGGCCGCGGCGGAGGCTTTGACATCGCTGCCGTCGTGAGCCAGCCGCCGGCCAAAACTGGGCGCAATATGAAGCTCACTCCGTCGCCCGTGCACGAGCTCGCCGAGAAGGAGGGGCTCACGTTGCTCACGCCGCCGAACGCCAAGGATGAGGGCTTTCTGGCGGCGCTCGCCGACCTGCAGCCTGACCTGTGCGTGACTGCCGCCTACGGCTGCTTTTTGCCACAGCGCTTCCTCGACGTGCCGAGCTTTGGCACGCTGAATATCCATCCTTCGCTGCTCCCGCTCTACCGTGGCGCTGCGCCGGTGCAGCGCTGCCTCGAGAAGGGAGACGCCGTGACGGGCGTGACAGTGGCGTTCACGGTGCTCGCAATGGATGCTGGCCCGGTGCTGCGGCAGGTGCAGCGGCCACTCCACGGCGACGAGCGGGCGACGGACCTGCTGCTCGAGCTCTTCGAGGCGGGCACTGAGCAGCTGCTCGAGGCGCTGCCGACCGTGTGGGACGGCAGCTGTGAGGCGTTCCTCACCCCCCAAAACGGTGCGAAGGCCACCAAGGCCGATAAGGTGCTTATAGAGGAGGCTGAGGTGCGGCTGGACGTACTGTCCGCACTCACGGTGCATAACCGCGCGCGCGGCTTTGCGGGCTGGCCTGGGGTCTGGACGATGCTCTCCCTAGGCGACGGCAAGCAACCGGTTCGCGCCAAGCTCCTCTCAACGGCCGTTGACACGGCGACAGCGTCGTCCGCGAGTCGCGCGGTGACGCTCAAAGGGCAAGCTCTCGAGCTCACGTGTGCCGACGGCAGCGTGCTGCAGGTGCATGAGCTCACGCTGCCAGGCAAGAAGCCCGTCAACGGCAAGGCTTTCTTCAATGGCCTCAATGGGCGCGAAGCCCGCTGGATTGGGGCCGACGAGGAGGCAACGGCCGGCTCCGATGCGCCACCAGCAGGCAGTAGCTAGGGAGAGTCTGAGGAGAGCGGACGGACGCGTGCCACGGCTCGGCGTCCGCGGCGCTGTCGCGCCCCGGTCTTGGGATCTGGCGCGCGGCGTGGCGTGGTCGAGTCACGCACTCTCTTCCACGCCGAGTCACGTCGGCTCGTCGCGGGCGCCGGCGGGCCGGCGATGCTCTCTCGTCGTCTCGCCGCATGAGCATGACCGGTCGAGTCTCGTCCACATCAGTGCGGATCATTAGCACACACTCCCGTGCCTCTCACTCTACGAAACAGAAAAACCCTTCCTGGGGTGTGCTGGAAACCTCTATACCTGCTACACAGTTCAGATAAAACCGGCGACTCACTCACCTCTACAGCTGTTCAAGTGGAAGCGGCCGCTGCGGCCTTCTTCTCCATCACGGCGTGCATCCGCCGATAGTACTCGACCATATTCCGTGCCGCCTTGTCTTTGATGTATCGACGCTCCGCCTCGAGCGTCTCCGAGTCGGGCGAGTTCAGATAGTAGTTGATCTTCAGGACCTCTCGGGCCTTGGGGCCCGAGGGCGGGTCGTACTTGGGGCCGATGATGCGCTTCTGATTCTCCTCGCGCTCGAGCAGCTGGATGCGGTGCGCCATGTCGTACGGACTGTGAATGCCCACGTAGCCTCTCTCTCTCTCTTTGCCGAGAGAGATCTCCTCTCGTGCTTCCATGTAGTTGCTCGGCCGGAATGGAGGCTTCGGCTTCTCGTCCCTAGGCTTGCCGGCACCGCCCCGCGCCGAAAGAGGTTTGCCCGTCTCCAAGCTGCGGGCAGCGCTCGGTTTCACCGTGTTGGTGTCGAAGAGACCTGTTGCCTCGCCACCCTTTGACTTTGCAGTCCCGGTCTTCTGCTGGATGACCATTACCTCCACGTCCTCGGAGGTGAGCTGGCGCAAGGCCGGAAAGCGGCGCGAAGTGAGCGATGATGAAAAGACGCGTGTGGGCGACGTTGAACCCATCGATTGTGGCATCGATTGCGGCCGACCGCAGCGGCTATCCGATGTCGCGGGCTGCTGGCGATGGGTGGCGGCGTGGGCGAGGTCGAGGCGGAAGACCTCACACAAAAAACAACAACTTCGCGCCGTGGTGGTCGCTCAGTTGTGGGAGGTGGGGGGGGAGGGTGATGCGATCTTTCGGGAGCTCCGAGCTGTTCCCCTCCATTTGATGATTTTCTTGCCTGAGGACTCTGTCAGCCGATGCTCGAGTGGTCGTGTTGCACTGTGCCTGCCAATGCTCGAGCTTCCGGCCCTGCGCGACGACGCTCAGCAGCAGCACATACTGCGCCACGGCTTCGTGTGGCTGCTCGCCGCCTTCTCCGCGGCCGGCGGCCTCTTCGTTGGCTATGCCATCGGCCTCGTCGGTGGGCTGTCGTCCTCCTCAACGTTTGAGAGCGCCTTCCCCGAGATCCTGTCCAATAAGCAGACGCCGTACTTCGTCCTAGTCTTCGTGCTGGGCGCCGCCGCCGGCTCCGCGCCTGGGGGCTTGTCGGCCTCCTGGCTCGGCCGCAAGGCTACGATCATCATCAGTGCGACAGTCGGCACGATTGCGGGTGTCGCGATGGCGTGCACGCCCCCGCACGAGGTCGAGTGGCTCTACGTGATGCGCTTCGTCTCGGGCACCGCGGTCGGCGCCATCTCGGTCGTGGTACCGCTTTACCAGTCCGAGATCGCGCCAGTGCCGCTCCGCGGCAAGCTGATGGCCACCTTCCAGCTCTCAATCACGCTCGGCATCATGTGCGCCTTCCTGACGGACTATGTGCTCTCGCGGCTGCCCGACAGCGGGCCCGAGTGCGAGAACTACGCGCTCTGCCATCAGCGCTGGCGCCTCGTACTCGCGCTCCAGATCTTGCCTGCGCTCGTGCTCATCGTGGGCATGCAGCTGCTCCCCGAGTCGCCACGCTGGCAGATGATGCGTGGGCGTGAGATGGCAGCGAAGACTGCCCTGCTCTCCATCCGAAAGTCGAACGGGCTCGACGTGCTGCAGGAGCTGCACGAGATGAAGACCTATTGCCGGCACCACGGCCTCGGCCGCGGCGTCGTTGAGGCTGTTGGCCTCGGCAGCGCGCCCTTTGACAGCGAGCCGCGCGACACCGGTACTGGAGGCGGAGGCGGAGGCGGAGGCGGAGGCGGAGGCGGTGGCGGTGGCGGCTTCGGGGCGGTGATCAATCGGCAGGCCTACCGGCGCTCCGCCTCGGCGCTCGCGCAGCGCATCTCGTCACTGCCCGCGATGATCCGTGCTACCTCCGAGGCCACGTCGACTCGTGAGCCACGTCACGAGGTGCCACGTCACGAGGTGCCACGTCACGAGGCCACGTCGACTCGCGACCTCGGCGGCGGCGGCGGTGGCGGCGGCGGCGGCGGTGGCGGCGGCGCGGGCTCGCCGCTCGCGATGCCACTGCTCGCGGCCGAAGCTCCCGAGGCCGAGATATGCCCGAGATCTGACCGAGGGCTCGCGCCCGAGGCTCCCGAGGCCGAGGCTGGCGCGGGGCGCCGCGTGAGCCTGCCGACGGGGCCAGCAGAGGACGAGAGTCGCGAGGGTGTGCTCCCTGGCGCGGCGCTTCTAGGACAACGTAGCCCTCAGACCTCACAGTGGGTGCATGCAGTGCCGGTGCCGGTGCCGCTGGGGCAGCTGACGCCCCTGGCTTTGCCGCCGCCGGGGGAGGCGCCTTCGGGGCAGCTGCCGGGCCTGGGGGCGCTCGGGATGGCGCTCGGCCTGGAGGCGGCGCCACGTTGGTCGCTATGGCCTGATGCGTCGTACGAGCACGTGGCGGTGGCGCACGCTGTGATCCTGCATGCTCTCTCGCAGTTCACCGGCATCAATGCTGTCCTGTACTACTGCGACACGTACCTTCGCAAGTACATCGCCCCGAAGCTCGACGATGGGCAGCAGCTGCCCACGCTGGCCCTCATCGGCGTCGTCAACTTCCTCTCTTGCACGCCAGCCTTTTTGCTCATCGACCGCTTCGGCCGGCGGCCGCTGCTCGTGGCCGGAGCGCTCGGGATGGCGCTGACCATGTTCACGCAGTCGGCCATCTCGTACTTCATCGTCGACGAGCAGGCTGAAAAGGACAAAGACTTATCCCGACTCGCCCTCTCGCTCGGCGTGACGCTCGCCTTCGTCGCCACCTTCTCGGCCACATGGGGCGTAGTCACGTGGGTGGTCGCCGCCGAGCTTGCTCCCATGCGCTGGCACGCCGGAGCGCTCGCGCTTGCCACCGCCACCAACTGGCTGTGCAATGCCGCCGTGGCGCACTTTGCGCAGCTCGTCTCACAGAGCGTCGCCTTCGCCTCCTTTGGCATGTGCTCCGTCCTCGCCGCCATCTACGTCCAGCAATATCTGCCCGAAACGGCCGGGGCCTCACTCGAAAACGTAGGGGTCCTCTGGGCCGCACGCATCCTGCATCAGGACCCGGAGCAGCCAGCTCGCTCGCGCTTCATCTTCCGGCTGCTGCGCCAGCTCGGCAACTCGTCGCCGTCTCTGGCTGGCTCGTTCTCCACACTCCCCTTGCCGGCCCTCTCCTCCTCAACCCCTTCGCCCCGCACGCCACTCACCAACGTAGCAGCCGACGACGCGGGCGGCAGTACAGGGGGGGCGGCCCTGGCCGAGGCCATCGACGCTGCTTGCCTCACCTCCACCATCATCGGCGATAGCGATCCAGCAAGCCCTGTATTCACAAGCCCTGCTTCCGCCCCTGCTTCCACCCCCGCCGCCACTGCGAACGGCGGCGGCGGCAACACCTCTGACAGCCCTCCCCCGGTCTCCATCTCCTCGCGCCTGCCGCTCCTCGTGCCACGCAACCACGCGTCCCCAGATCGCACGGGACTCGATGTATTCACAGCGCTGCCGCCGGCCGCCCCGTCGGCAGCGCGAGAGGATCTCGAAACTCTCGCGCCGCCGCCAGGCGCGCCCTCTCGGAGTGTGAGTGCCCTCTACGGCGCCTACCCCCGCCTACCTCCCGGCGCCATCCTATCCTCGACAATCGAGGTGCGCTGCTCGCCGCCAACGGCCGGCCGAAACACGGCGCCGCTGCCCTTGTCATCCTTCGGGCTGCCGTCGGATGCGCCGAGGGTTGGTTACGCGGCTACGGCGAGCCTCGGGGGCGTACCAAGCGAGCTGCCGTCGCTCGCGCCGCTCGGGGCTGACCCAGATATGCCGGCCCTTCACAGTCCCTCGTGTTCACAGGCGCTCGTATTCACAGGCGCCCCGGCCCGTCTCGGCCGCTCGCAGTCGCTCACGCACTCGTTGCCGCACGGGACGCATGCGACGCTGGCGGCCCTGGCCCCGCGAACACCCAGCCTGCACGGCCACCGCCGCCCCGCGTGGCGCGGTGGACAGCCAAGTGACAGCAGCGGCGGCAGCGGCAGCACAGTAGGCGGCAGCAGGCACGACCAGTCGGCGCGCGCCGTCGGGTTCGGCGCGTCGACCGCCCAGAGCGGCGGCGGCGGCCCCGACTCTCTCTCTTTGCTCCAGTCGTCGAGCTCGAACCATGACACCAACGTTGTGAAGCAGTGGCGCGGCTCCGGCGGCGAGTCGATGCTCGTGATGCTCTGTGCCTTCGACATCTGGCTCTCGGTCCTCTGGCTCTATGTCGTCGTGCTGGCCATCGTGTGCACGCCAGGCATACAGCTGATCTGGACGTCGGAGGCCCATAGTACGCCCTACCAGAACGGCTCGTCGACCGACGCCGCCTACGAGCCCTTCATTGCTCTCTTTGGGCTTCTCTTCTGCGGGGCATCGGTGCTAGTGACCATCGCGCTGCTCGCGCTCTTCTTCATGCGCGAGTGGGCGCTCGTCTTGTTCCTGTGGAAGCTATTCGAGCTGCTCGGGCTGCTGCTGCTCCTGCTCTCGTACACGCTCACCTCACTCGCGGGCCTCCGACCCTCCGACGAGACGATCGCCATCTCGCTGCTCACCACGGTCGGCTTCTATGTGCTCTACACCCTCGTTCTGCTGCGCCAGCTCTGGCAGATCCCGCGCGTGCGCGAGCACTATCGCCGCCTGCCCACGCGGCGCGAGATCGCCACGCTCGACTCTGGCATGCTCCAGTTCGGCTCCTTCTTCTTCCGCCGGCAGGACCTGCTCGGCGCAGGCGGCACGGCGCGGGTCTACAAGGGCATGTACGCGGGCAAGCTCGTGGCCGTCAAGGAGATCGCCTCGACTGCGATGATCCCGTATGGGCGCGCCGAGGCCGCGCTCCTCTCAAGGCTACGCCACCCGTACGTGCTCCACTTCTACGGCTGCTGCGCGCACGACCACCACCTCTACCTCGTCACCGAGCTGTGCGACACCACCCTCAAGGAGCTCATCGCACGGCGCGAGCAGCGGCAACGGCTCGCGCTCGAGCCCGCGCTCTCGCTCGCCATGCAGATCGCCGAGGGGCTCTCGTATGTGCACGAGGCGGGCGTGGTGCATCGCGACCTCTCGTCGTCCAACATCTTCCTCTCCGTCAACGAGGCCGCGGGCGGGGCGATCTCGGCGAAGATTGGGGACTTTGGACTCTCGCGCCGCACAGCGGAGGAGACGTCGATGACGGCACTCATCGGCACGATCCAGTACATGGCGCCCGAGATGCTCACCTCGGCCGCGAGCGGCGGGCGGGTCGAGTACTCGGCCGCCATCGACATCTTCAGCTTTGGGATCATCCTGTGGCAGCTCATCACGTGCTCGCAGCCGTACGCCAACCTGCTCGGCGTCACGATCAACCGGTGGCAGCTGCTCCAACGCATCGCACGCGATGGGCTCCGGCCCGAAGTGCCCGCGTACGCGCCGCGCGCGCTCGTGGCGCTCATGACCGAGTGCTGGGCGGCCGAGGAGCAGCTGCGCCCCGCCTCGAACGAGCTCGTCCGCCGGCTGCGCCTATTCTACCTCGAGGCCTTCGGAGCCGAGTTTGGCGAGCGTCTCGGCGTGACGCTGCCTGATCCTGACGAGTCGGCTGCGGCCGAGGCCGCTGTGGAAACCGCCGAGGCAGAGGCCCCATCAGGCAGGCGCAGCCGCAGCTGAGCCCCCTGATCGCACGGCAAGTTGCACCGTGCTGAGTATTTACGGTTGCAGGGGCGCGCACAGGCTTCCTTGGGGCAGGCGGACCCACAAGTCGAGTTGCGCAGTTGGCCACACAGCGACACAAAGAGAGTACCGGTACAGTTTAGCGTTCACAGTCAAGATTCGGACATCAAGGACACCGGATCGGCCGGTTACACCGCTCACACGACATTACGTTACCCTGGCCTCCCTGGGAGCTGGGTACGTGAGGCGCCAGAACGTTCATCGGCACGACATCCGGGCGGATCCGACAGGCATGCTGATCGCATGCCGGATCCGCGGTACAAGATGAAGAATTTGAAGTAGATCGGTTACGCTCCATCGTCTCGCTCGCCGTCCCCCGGGTCGATGCGAGCTCGAACACCTCAACCTGCTACCTGCTCCGCTCAGAGGGTGGAAGACGAGAGAGTCAGAGTGATGTCTGATGGACGGGAGTGTGTCTGAGGAGTGTGTCGGCAGGTTTTGAGATATTTGTTATTATTTGACCATCACAGAGCGCCCTGCTAGTTATCGAGCCAGAGCTATACTTGTTAGCTCAATGCCGAAGGTGCGTCACACACGACCGCATCACACCACTCCGAACGCGGAACCCGTATCTAGTATCGTCCGGTACGTCAAGACTCGAGTGGTCGCCGAGCCCCGCCCACGCCTACGCGCTCCCGCGGGCGCTACAACTCTACGCAGAACGCCGCGACGACGCGCGCCGCTTGGGCGCGTGCTGCCCCTCCTCGTCGTCTTCATCCTCGCCCTCACCAGCACGCCCTCGCTTCGTGGCCTTGAGCTGCTGCCGCAGCGCCTCAATCTCCGCCTCCGCCTCCGCCTTGGCGGCCGCCATCGCCGCCATTGCCGCCTCCGCCTCCGCCTTCGCCGCTGCCATGGCGGCCGCTGCCTTCTCCTCGGCCTCGGCAGACGCGCCGGCCATGCGCGCCGCCATCTGCTCGGCCATCCGATCGAGCTCTGCCTCGTGCTCCTCGATGCGCCGCCGCAGGTTGAGGTTTGGCACCAGCGCCGTACCGAGCGTCGCGCGCGTGAGCGGGCTGAGCGGGTGCGGGCCGCGGAGGACCTCCTCAATCGCGCTGCGCTCGTAGGAATGCCCATCGGATGCGACCACCGGATCCTTCATCTTGTCGTACGTGATCGGGCATGTGAAATCAGCAGGCAGCGCCACGTTCAGCCCGACGGACTCGCGCCGCGCGCGCCGCGTCGCCGCCGTCCGCAGCTCAACGAGCCGCAAGTGCACGCGTGCTGTCATCGCCTCGTCTGTCGTGCCCATGGCCGTCGCCATCGCCAGCGCCGCCTCCAGTGCAGCAGCATCCTCGCCCGCCTCGGTGCGCTGCAGCCGCTCCGTCGCAACTGAGCGGAGCTTTCGCTGAAGGTGAGGGAAGGCGTCAAGAGGCGTGGCGGCGTCGGCGAGGGCGGCGAGGATGGCATGGCTACAAGTGGGGCTGTCTGAGAGATTCTGCAGCGCGCCCGCCGCATACGTCGCCTCCGAGCCAGCCCCCGCCTGCAGCATCGCCACGAGCGGCGCGATGGCGCCCGCCTCGCGGATGGCGTTCCGGTTGGTGTCGGTTGAGTTGGCGAGGTCCCACAGCGCGCCCGCCGCAATCGTCGCCGCCTCCGAGCCAGCCCCCGCCTGCAGCAACGCCACGAGCAGCGCGATGGCGCCCGCCTCGCAGATGGCGTTCCGGTTGGTGTCGTTTGAGATGGCGAGGCTCCAAAGCGCGCCCGCCGCCTTGGCCGCCGCCTCCGAGCCAGCCCCCGCCTGCAGCAGCGCCACGAGCGGCGCGATGGCGCCCGCCTCACAGATGGCGTTCTGGTTGGATGTGTCGGTTGAGTTGGCGAGGCAGCACAGCGCAGCCGCCGCCTTCGTCGCCGCCTCCGAGCCAGCCCCCGCCTGCAGCAACGCCACGAGCGGCGCGATGGCGCCCGCCTCACAGATCGCGTTCTTGTTGGTGCCGTTTAAGTGGGCGAGGTTACACAGCGCGCCCGCCGCATTCGTCGCCGCCTCCGAGCCAGCCCCCGCCTGCAGCAGCGCCACGAGCGGCGCGATGGCGCTCGCCTCACAGATCGCGTTCTTGTTGGTGCCGTTTAAGTAGGCGAGGTTACACAGCGCGCCCGCCGCATTCGTCGCCGCCTCCGAGCCAGCCCCCGCCTGCAGCAGCGCCACGAGCGGTGCGATGGCGCCCGCCTCACGGATGGCGTTCTGGTTCGCGGCGCTGTTGACGGCAAGGTGGTCAATCGCCAGTGCAGCTGCCGAGGCTCCATGGCCGCCCTTGAGAAGCTGCACGAGGATTGGGATCGCGAGCGCGACGGCCTCCCTCTCGTCAGCGCTCATGCGACGATTTGTGAGCTCACAGAGCTCCTTGGCGTGGCGCTCCAACGTGAGCGCCACGCGCTCGGCCAGCGGGACTTGGCGGGACGAACGCATAAGAATTCACGA
>Ga0210243_101811_pt1 | contig 14046 bp, 12 predicted proteins | sample ChrtobMeP5a_32mM_FD_155461 | JGI IMG/M metagenome (GOLD analysis project Ga0210243, IMG submission 155461) | Chrysochromulina tobin associated microbial communities from unialgal haptophyte culture, Seattle, Washington, United States - P5a_32mM | ecosystem: Host-associated > Algae > Haptophytes >...
CCCCCCGACACCTCAGTGTCTCACACACATCGCCGCGGCTCACCGCCCTGCCCTCGACTCGAACTGAACTGTCGAACTGCGATGATCTCCGATGATCTCCGGCCGCATCGGCCATCTCGGTCGTGCACTCGCAGGCGCCCCACATTGCACATAGGTCTGTCTGAAACGGTTGCGAAGTTGCGATGCCCCACGCCCAACGTCCACCTGGGACTGCCTGCAGGCACGCGCGCGGCACCTCAATTCTCTTTGCCCTCCTTGATCGCGATGCGCACGGGCGCCGAGCTGAGCGCGGCCGTGGAAGGCCCCGCGGCTCCGCCTCGCACCGAGGAGTCCCTAATTAGGGAGTCCCTAAACGGCAACACGGGCACCGGCTTCGAGCTAGCTAGTCCCTTGCGAAGGCGGCTCGCCTCCCGTAGACTGACGGTCACTTGCGACCCAACGGCCAGACCGGTACCGGTACAGCGCGGCTCTGCGCCGGTGGTGGTCGCGCCCTTGCGATAGGCGCGCCGCTTGGCCGCCTCGAGTTCCTTTTGAAGCTCCTCCATCTGCATGGCAATCGAAGGCCGGGTAGCTTCGACACCCCCCGGTGCGCCCGGGACGGCGCCAAGGGCAGCCTTGGCCGACTCGGGCGGCGCCCGGGACGGCGCTCGGCTCGCCAGCGTGCTCACGGCAAGCAGGCTCGCCGTGGCCGCGGACGGCAGTGCGGCCGTTGGGAGCGCTGCGCCGGGCGCCTGCCGGTAGCGATCAAACTCGGCGGCAAGCTCCGCAAAGTTGGCATGAAGCGCGCCAGCCTCACGGGCGTGGCGAGCCCTGAGCTCGTCGATCTCGGCCAGCAGATGCTCATTGGAGGTGAGGAGCGCCGCGTGCGTCTCACGAAGCATGTCGACGAGCGCACTGCTTGCTTCGAGCGCTTGCTGGTCCTTCAAGTGCTGCTGCTGCAGCTCGTCCACTTGCGTGAGTAGCCGTGCCTTCTCGAGCGTCCACCGATCCTCAGCCGCCGCCACCGCCGCCGCCATGGTCGGGCCCGCCGCCGCCGCCGCCGCCGCCACCGACGGCAAATGTGCCTCCCAGGCTTCGGCACGGCGCGCGGCGGCAACGGCCGTCGAGATCGCCGATGCGGCTGCCGCGAACGCCGCCGGCGCGGAGGGCGACCGCTGCGCGCCCGGCAGATTCGTCAGCTGGTTCGTCAACTCCCCCTCAGGCTCCATCGCGGTTGGCAGATTCGTCAGCTGGTTCGTCAACTTCCCCACAGGCTCCGTCGCGGTCGTGGCCGGGGCGGCGGCGGGCGGCGGCGGCACGGGCGAGGGCATCAGAGCCTGAGGCGGCGGCGGCGATGGCGGCGGCGGCAGCTTGGCCTGAGCAGGTGGCGCTTGCGACTCGACAGGCGCCGTCGTCGTAGGCGCCGTCGTGGCAGGCGCCATTGTGGCAGGCGCCGGTGACGGCGGACGACGAATCGGCAGTTGTGACATCGGCGATGCCAGTGCCTGCGTCAACATCGTCCTCGTCATCGGCGAGGGCATCTGCGACGGCGCCGCCGGCATGCATCCACTCGACATCGACGAGAGCGAAGGCACATGGAGCGACGAGATCATGCCCTCGCCTGATGATGATGAGATGCGATCTCGCGACGAGATCATGGCCTCGCAGGAGGATGATATGCGATCTCGCGACGAGATTATGGCCTCGCCTGATGACGCCTCCGGTGCGCCAATCCGGATGGCGCGAGATCGCACCTCGAGTGCTCGCGCCTTCGCAGCCGCAGCCGCGTCTGCTGTCGCTCCATCGGACGTCACCTTCTCCGCCGTCACCTCGACCTCCGCCGTCGCCTCCGCCGTCGCCTCCGCCGTCGCCTCCTCTGCATCCCCCGCCTTTGCGGTCGGTTCCAAACCCACCGGCACTGAAGGTGGCTGCTCGATAAGTGCCTCGCCGGCGCCGACCAACTGGTGCACGAGTGACTCCGGGGCTTGGCGCTGCAGGGCGCAGATTGCGGCGGGCACCGGATAGGCCATCACCGGCACACGCATGGACGCCTCCATATAAGGCACACGCATGGGCGCCTCCATATAAGGCACATGCGAGGGCGCCTCCTGTGCTGGGTCAGTCGCCTCGTGTGCTGGGTCGTCCATGATAGGGTCGTCGGCGTCGTCAGCGCTCGATGCGGCCGCCGCGTTCTCTTCCATCTCCTCCACCTCCTCCACCTCCTCCACCTCCTCCACCACCTCCAACGCCTCCGACTCAATAGTAGGCAACGGCTCAGTACTCAGCCCCTCCGCCTCTGCCCAAGCGTCGGCCTCGGCGTCCGCCGCTGCCAAGGCTTTGGAAACCTCCTCAGCCTCCGCCACCGCCTCCGCCTGAGCCGCTGCCTCGGCCATCGCCATCGCTTGCGCCTGCGCCTGCGCCTGCGCCTGCGCTTGCGCCTGCGCTTGCGCCTGCACTTGCGCCTGCGCTTGCGCCTGCGCCGCCGCGACCAGCCCCGCCCGAGCCGCCGCCTCCAAGTCCATCAACTGCCTCGCCTCGAGCTCAGCCTGCAGCTCAGCCTCCGCTGCGGCGGCCGCCTGGTTCGCCGCCTGAACTGCTCCCCACGCTTCAGCCATCGCCACCTCAACTGCCTGATCCGCGGCACCCTGGCGCTGGAGTGCGAGAAGCCGGAGAGAGTTCGAACAGCCTGTGAGCGACACAGCTGCCGTGGCCGCCGCGAGTGCCCCTTCGCTCTCGGCGGCAAACGCGGCGTGCGTCGCAAGCAGATGGCCCGCAGACGCACTGCCCCGAGCTGGAGGCAGGGGAGACATCTCATCGAACTCGACCTCGTCGTCGCTCTCTTCGTCGTCGTCATCGTCACAGATGGCAGCCAATGATTGGGCGCGCTCGGCCGCGCTGACCTCGCGACCATCGAGCCGTGTGAGCGACGGCACAGCGCGAAGTGCCCGGAGCCGGTGCCTGCGGCCGGCGTGAGTCACAGGGTTGAGGCGCAAGTCGAGGACCTCGAGAACTGGGTTACATCTGAGCTTCTTGACCTCGCATATGCTTGAGACGCAATTGAAGTAGAGATTGAGGGTGCGCAGGCGATGCAGCGACTGCATGCCGTCAAGCGAGGACAAGCAATTGCGAGAGAGGTCCAACTCGGTCAGCGAAGTGCAAGCGAGCAGCGAGTCGCCCAAGGACTGCAACGACTGCCAGTGGCCCGAGACCGTCAGGGCTGTCGCCTCTCTCAGCGCGCGTTCGCCTAGGGCTTTTTGGACGAGCGCGCCAGCGTAGCTCTGGTCGGCGACGACGTTGGCCATGTTCCCGCTTCCGCTCGTGGTGCAGCGACGCGCCGTGTTGGTCTATTTCTGTGGAAGCAAATTCACGAATCATGACGAATACACCTGGTACCGATTGGGCGGGAGTGCGGCCGCCTGCTCCAGGAGCATTGCCAGGCTCGCCGCGGCCCTCGCGTCGCTCGCGAGCACGCCACCGCCGCCGCCGAGCAACGAGCGTCGCGCGCGCTCCGCAATCTCCGCGGCGGTGCTGCCCACAGCCCGCGGCTCGACGGGCGCGATGAGCATCATGTTGTTCTCCGTGTTGGTGCGCAGCTGGTGCACCTGTGGGAAATAGCGGCGCAGCATCCGCACGAGCCGCACCGACGTCTCCAACCGCCGCGAGGGAGGGTCTTCACTGTATTCGTTAATGACGAGGACGCCGCGGCTCGTGAGCACGCGATACATTTCGCGCGTCGGGTCGCACGCGGCGAGCCGCGGCCGACGGCGTGAGGCCAACGGCGCGGCCGGCTGTGTCGCCGACGCCGAAGCCGGCGCCTCCAGCTCCATCGCGGGCTCCTTCTCTGTCTCGGGCGGCTGCGTCGAGTCGATCAGAGCTCCCAGATCGAGATCAATGACGAGCAGATCGTACGATTCGTCCTCCGCGTGCTGCAGGAAGCGCGCGCCGTCTGCCGTGTGCAGCGTGCACCTGCCGTGCGGCGGCTCGCACATTGTGAGTCCGAGGTGTTCACGCGCTGCATCGAGCACTGCTCCATCGAACTCGACAGCGTCCACAACGAGAGTGGTGCCGCCGGGGACACACGCGCGCCAAAAATGCAGGAGCGAGCCGCCCGCGACGCCCACGAGGCATGCGCGCCCGTCCGGAGCAAACCCGCCATCGAGCCACGCGAAGGCAAGCAGGGTAAAGCGAAGGTGTGGCTTTTCTAAAGCGCCCGCGACCGGCACCCATGCGAGCGTGTCAGCATCGAGCTCGAGGTGCACAATGGACTCGGGCGGGTTGGATGCGCTCCCAAGGTGTAGCGCACGCACCGCCTCAGACCGCGACACGCCACGATGCGTCACGACGATGTGCTGGTACCATGGCTTCGAGCCGCCGCTGCCCGCAGGCCTCGCGTCATACGTGGCGAGGACGGCTGACGCTGCCCGCGCTGCCGCCTGCTGCCAGCGTCGGCGAGTAAACAGCAGCGTGATCGAGACGATGCCGATCGTCAGGAGCACGATGCGATGGTCATTTATCGGCGGCGCCATTTTGCGCCTTTTTGAGCTTTTCGAGCTTCTCGATGTCCCGGTAGACAGCCTGGCGCATCGTCTGGCGCTCGCGCGTCTGGAGGCGATGGACAAAGTAGACCACACCCAGCGCGCCGCCTCCCACGGTGATGAGCGCGATCACGCCGCGGCGCTGCAGGAGCGACGTCGTCGTGAAATGTGCGCGATGCGGACTCCTCCGCTTTTCTCCGCGCCGTCGCTCGTCGAGACGTGCGCGCGTCGAGGCTCGAGACGCGGTGCCGTGAACGGAAACGGTATGAAGTCAGCTTCATTCCTCAACAGATCGGAATCAATACATACACCGAGCATACACTCCTGGCGGAAACCGTAGTGAGCGTTCACCTGTGGGTCCTCGTGGTTGTTTCTCTAGATGACCCGTGGTTGAGCTGTTGCTGTCACCGCGGTCTCCCACGCGGCGCTCAAGCCCGCCGCTTGGCATCCTCCTCCATCGCCAGCTGCGCGGCTGCGTGGAACGCCGCCTGCAGCTGCGGTGCGGGCGGGGTAGGCAGCACGCCAAAGGAGCGACCGCTGTTGCGGCGCCGGGCGCCGAGGCGCGGCGCGTTCTCTTTCGGCGGCGGGATGGCCGGGCAGCCGCCGCGCGCTTCGTCAAAAAAGGGGCGCTCGAAGGCATGGTCGAGAATCTCCGTGGGCATGCCTGCGATCGCGGCACGGGGGTTCGGATTCGGCAGGAGCGCTTCGGGCCCGAGCACGGTCGAGTAGAAGGCGTAGATCCAGCATGGGTCCGAGATGTTCCGGCTCGGCCCCGGCTTCGTGTGCGGGCATTTGGCGAAGCGCCCGTCGTGCTCTGCGTCGTACTCCTCGACGGCGCTATGGACCATATTATCGCTGCACGTCTTGTTGACAATCTTGATGACCCTGGCCGACCAAGTGCACGTGGCCGGGCTCGCGCCCGGCGCGTCGCACCAGCCCGCGGCCGTCGAGGAGTACCACATGTTTACGCCGGGCCCGGCCGTCTTGTTGAAGACTGTCCATCCCCAGCACATCCACGGATATGAGATCCAATTCTCCCATGTGCACTGAGTGAAGCCGCCAAAGGCCGTCGTGATGTTCTCCGCGCCTACGGCCTTCTGGCTGTTGCAGTCGTGCGGATGCTCGTAGTCGCCACAGGTGCACAGGTAGTTTGAGCCGTGGCATGGCAGGCGTGAGAAGGGATCGATGTCGCTCGCGTTGCACGTGTTGCATCGGGCATAGTCGCCAAAATCCCCACGCACGGTCATGACGAGCTTGGAGATCACGAGGTCGTGGTCGACCACCTCCTCATTGGAGCACGCACTGCTGTACTTACCAATGGGGCTCGCGCACTCGATGGGCATTGTCTTCGAGCTGAGATCGAAGAAAATGTCGCCGCGCAAATCGGCCGTGTCCATGTTCACAGGGATCACGCCTTCGTGCAGCGGGTTGACGTGGTAGACGGTCAGATCCGTGTCGGCGATGCCGGCGATTATGGAGAAGAGAAGGCTCGCCATTTTTTTCGAAATACCAGGAGTGAATGGTGTCGAGTTCTAAACATAGGCTGTGAATAGCAATAGGCTTTGGTACTCGAAAAGCCTTCTCAAGCCGGCACCATTCATGTCACGTGCGTGGCACGCGTACCGGTACTGTGCTACATGTAACACTTCGCACATAATGTCTGTTCACTAACTTCACTTACTTGTGGTCGATCACGCCTCGCCCAGCTCCTGCCTTCGCCTCGCCTCGAGCTCAGCGCTCAGCCGTCCGAGCAGCCCGGTGCCGAGCACGTCGCGCTGCGTGAGCGAGAGCCGATACAGCTGCTTGAAGAGGCTCGCGTGCGTGGGCTGCGCCGCCTGTCCATGCAGCCTGACGAGCTCCTTGAGGACTGCATGCAACTCAGCCTCCATCACCGGCCATAGCGCCGCCACGAGCGCACATTCACGGCTACCCGCCGGCGATGGCACGACGGCCGCGTGCGCCGCCGCCGCGGCGGCCGCCTGTGCCGTCGGTGCCGCCTGCGCCGCCGGCAGCAGCGTGCGCGTGGCGGTGACCGGTAGCAGTGGGAAGCGGAAGGCCGCGAACGCGGCGTGTGTCGCGAGCAGATGGTCGAGCGCCTCGCGCAGCCCTCGAATCCTGTCTGGCACCTGTGGGGAAGGGGGGGGGGCGCCGCGGTGAGCACTTGCATGCCGACCCGGGTTCGACTCGAACTCTGTTCCGGTACCGTCGGGGGCGCAGGGCGCACGTGCCGGAGCAGCTTGACGAGATCCAATCTGACGAAGAGATGATCCGCCGCATGCGTCTCCGGGGAGAGAAGCTCGAGCGAACGCTCAAAGTTCGCCTGAGCCGTTGCCAGGCTCGGGGCCACCCGCGCCGAGGCCGCCGCCACCCATGCCGCCGTTGCACTGGTGGCGCCGTGGTGAGCACCGGTGGCGCCGTGGTGAGCACCGGTGGCGCCGTGGTGAGCACCGGTGGCGCCGTCAGAGGCGCCACCGTGTTCGGCAGCCCCGACGGCGGTGGGTGCACGTAAGTAGCGGCGGCACTCGAGGGCGCCGAGCCGGTAGAAGACATCGGCCGCGGCTGTCGCGTTGCCCGCGGCTAGGAATCGTCGAGCCGCGTCGTGCAAGAGATTGGGCGCGGTGCGCAACGTGGCCGCGCCGCCGCCCGCCGAGCTAGCGGCATCCGTCGACGCCATCGCCGCTGGGGGCGGTGGCGGCTCCAGGCCCCGCTCATCCAGCCAGGTCGCATAGAGCAGCAGCGTGCGGGCGAGCTCCTCGTTCACTTGACGCCACAGGGACGGGTCCGTCTCGGGAGATCCGAGGAGATCATGCGCTTGCATGCACGTGGCGACGCAGCGCTCAAGGTCGGCCGCATCCACGGCGAGGGAGTACATGCCGTCCCCAACGCCTCCGCCGCCGCCGCCGCCGCCGCCGCCAGCGCCGTGATTGCCGCCGTGATTGCCGCCGCTGCTGCTGCCGCCGCCGGCAGCACTGGCACAGGCGCCGTCGTGGGCAGTGGCGCCGGCACGGGCGACGGCGGAAGCCACGGCGCCGCCTGCGACAGCGCCCGCGACAGCGCCATGGTCGCATGCGGCAGCCCGTCCGTTGGTAGCGCCGTGTTGAGCGCCTCCGCGGAGCGCCGAGTTGAGCGGCAGGCCGGCGCCCGCGGCGGCGCCACTCATCGAGAGCCGCGAGCGCAGCACGAGCGCGAACGCGACCGCCATCTCCGCGGCGGATCGAGTGTCGCTGATCGATTTGAACAGCTCGATCCCCTGCTGGTAGTGGCGGCACGCCTTGGTCGAGCGCGACGTGCTCATGTAGAGGTCGCCTAGCTCCACGTACGCATCGCGCAACCGCGTGCGCGTCGAACGGAGCGTCGTCGTGGGCACGAGCTTGAGGGCACCGAGACAGTGGCCCACGCACAGCTTCAGGTTCGCCTCGGCATCGCTCCCAAAGGAGATCGGCAGGCCGCTGCCGTGGGCACCAGCGCTGCCATGGGCACCGGCGCTGCCGTGGGCACCGGCGCTGCCGTGGGCACCAGCGCTGCCGCCTCCTGCGCCACCGCCTGCGCAGGCACCCTCGACAGGCAGTCCCTCGACAGGCAGTCCGCCCGCCGCAGTCGCCGCCCACCCAGGCAATAATAGCTCGGGCTCTCGCAAGGCCTCGCGCAGCTCCGCATCGAAGGCACGCCTCTCAACGTCCGGCGCGCGCGCGGCGAGCAGGTATGCGTCGGCGAGCAGCTTGAGGAGGAGGCCGCGCTCTGGACCGCGATCCGCGGTGCCCACGGCAGCGCGCACCAGAGCGGCGCGATGGAGGGCGGCCACGGCGCGCCCGGGACGGCGCACGAGCACGTACCGGTGCGCGAGGTTCGTCAATTCGCGCCCGAGCTTCGCGAGGAGACGCAGGAGGCGCGCCGGCGCCGCGCCGGGCCGGCAGACGCTGCGAAGGGCACTGATGCCCTCGATGAGCGAGCGGAGAGCCGCACGGTGCTCGGCGATCGCGCTGCATGCCTGCGGGGGGGAGGGGCGTCGTGGTGAGCACTCGCATGCGGCCGAGAGGATAGGGTCGGCGATCGCGCTGCATGCCTGGTCCGTCAGGGTGTCGTCCTCGGACTGAATCGCCGCGTCGCCGCCGCCGTCGGCGGGCAGGGGCAGGCGCGCGTGCGCGAGGTGCAGCGCGATGTCGGCCAGGCCCTCATGCGCCGCCGCCGCCATCGGCATCTGTTGCCTACTTTGGGAGCTACCGGTACCGCCGCCATCCCGCAGCAGAGAGACGCAAGTCTCGAGCAGGCGGCGCCGCCGGAGTACCTCGTGCGCGGCTGTCAACTGCTCGGCGATGCGCCAGCACAGCAGCGCGACTGGCAGGGCGAACGGACGCACTGTTGGTGCGCGGCGTGCTGTCCCCGGGGACGCGGCCTTTGGACCCGAACGTGCGTCGTCCTGAGCGGCCGTTGAACCCGGGGACGCGGTGGCTTCGGCGTTCGAGGCGGCGGCGGCGGCCGAGGCGGCGGCCGAGGCGGCGGCCGAGGTGGCAGCGGGTGCTACACCATTTCCCGTCTCGGCCGTCTCCGCGGATGCTTCCTTTTCCACCGCCGCCGCCGCCTTGGCCGCTGCCGTCTCGGCCGCAGCCGCCGCCTCGGCCGCTTCCTGCTCTGCCTCTTCCGTATCCGCCGCCTGCTTGCCCACAGTGTCCTTGTCCGCAGTGTCCTTGGCCGCAGTGTCCTTGGCCGCAGTGTCTTTGTCCGCAGTCTCCGCATTGGCGTCGTCAACCGCCATCTCGGTGATGTCGAAGAGTTGAAGTTCGTCACCGCCGCTAGAGCGGGTGAGCCAGTAGGTCCCAGCCTGCATGAACGAGGCACACAGCGGGCACTCAGTAGCACTCACCGGCCACTCAGTAGCACTCAGCGGGCACTCAGCGGCCACTCAGTGGCCATTCGTGTAACGTGTAGGAGACCATCAGCGACTCATTAGCACTCATTAGCACTCAGTGGCCATCCGTGTAACGTGTAGGAGACCATCAGCGACTCATTAGCACTCATTAGCACTCAGTGGCCATCCGTGTAACGTGTAGGAGACCATCAGCGACTCATTAGCACTCATTAGCACTCAGTGGCCATCCGTGTAACGTGTAGGAGACCATCAGCGACTCATTAGCACTCATTAGCACTCAGTGGCCATCCGTGTAACGTGTAGGAGACCATCAGCGACACTCACCTCCCGTGTGCAGTGCTGTCGAAGGAAGCGAAGTACGGAGACGGCACACTCAGTGACCGCCGCGGGTGAGAATCCCGCCCCGATGCCGCCACCGCTCGGCAGCTGGCTCGTGGGTACCACACGATAGCCTTGCACCACCCCATCGGTGTGAAGGCACAAGGCGACCTCGTGCGCGTTGGAGAGGACGTTGTCGAGCCAGTAGTCGAGGCAGACGAGGGACGTGGCGGCCGAGTTCGCCTCGTGTAAGCCGACCGAGAAGCCGGGCGCATGGTACCTGTGGGGAAGTGGACGGGGCGTCGTTGTGAGCACGCGCATGCACGACCAGGCGCAGCCCGGCGGGTTGGGTTCTGTGAGGAAAGGTACCCGTCGCTCGAACGGCTCCCGTCGAGGGAGGAGCGCCCGTGCTCGTCCGATCGGAAGATGACCGTATCGGAGCCGAGAAGCAATGAGAGCTCCGCGAGCTGCCAGTGCACGACACGTCGGAAGCCTCGCGGCGGCTGACGTGGCGGCATCCAGGACTCACGCTCGTCGTCGTCGGTGTCGTCGTCGTCGGTGTCGCCATCCAGATCGAGATCGCCATCCAGATCGAGATCCTCCTCGAGCTCGTCGTACGCGTCGCCGCCGCCGCCGCCGCCGCCGCCGCCGCCGCCATCATCGCCATCGCCAGCGCCAGCGCCGCGGCCGTCGCCGCCGCCGCCGCTGCCGTCGTCGTTCCGACCGAGACCCATTGAGTAGCAAAGAAAACGAGATTGCAGTGACTTGCGATGCAGCTGCAGCGCGGTGCCGCCGCCGCCGCCGCCGCTGCCACAGCCGCCGCCGCCGCCGCCACTGCCATCGCCACCGCCGCCGCCGCCGCCCGCGCCGCCGCCGCCCGCGCCGCCTGTGCCAAACTCGCCGGCCGATGGCGCGGCGGTCGTCGCTCCGCCGCCACCGTGCTTGCCGCCCTTGCCGCCCTTGCCGCCCTTGCCGCCGGTGCTGTCACGGGCGCGTGCCCACGGCTCTGCCTCGAGACCCTCAAGCACCAACGTATCGCCGACTCGATGGACAGCGAGCGAGATGGCGCCAGGCGCGTACAAGAGACGAAAGAACTGCTTCATGTTCTCCGCCGGCGCGATAAAGTCGACGCGGTCGCCGCACTGCGTGAGCGCCGCGCTCCGCAGCTCACGCGGCATCGAGGTCGGCGCATCCAGGTGGTTGGGTGCGCCGCCACCGCTGTAGCTGGCGAGCGCCGTCTGGAGGTGCGTGTCCTTGGAGAGCATGCGCAGCACGGGTGAGCTGCGGCTCGTGCTGAAGAGCTCGTGTGGTGGCGGCGCCGCCAATGCGAGGGCAAGGGGCGGCGGTGGCGGCGGCGGCAGGGAGGGCAGCGGCATGGCCGGCGAGGGCAGCGGTATGGCCGGCGAAGGCATCTTGAAACTGGCCAAGGGCGGCACGGCAGCGAGCTCGCGGACGAGACGTGACATGAGAGATGAGCCGTCTTCGGCATCGTCGGGCAGCGACAGCGACTCATCATCATCGTCCATAGCACGGTCGCACAGCCTGTCGGCGGGCGCGAGCGAGCGCCAACTTTTGTGCCGTTATCAGCGAAAGAAAGCTACCGGTACAAACAAGAAGAGCGACTTCCCAACGTACAGCCTCGGTACACTCGAGCGTCTGGACTACGATCCGTCAAGAGGCGTGTGACGAAACACATGTTTTCCTCTTCTGTTTCGCGTCGAAATCCTCGCGCCACGGCATGAGCTCCGCCGGTTCCAAAGGTCGCAAAGGCCAGTTGGCTGCCGCAGCGGCACGCGCACGCCTGATGCGAGCCGCCGAATTCGATGGCCTCATGAGCGGAATCATCGCAACCTATAAAAAGCTGCCCGCCATTCCAGATATTCATGGGAGACTGCCCGGGCAGAAAAAGGAGACCAAGAAGGTGGTTGTACACCTTCCTCCGCTGGATCCAGTTCGATTCCCCAAATTGTACAACCCAGAACCCAATGGGTTATCGATCGATCCGTACGACACCAATAAAAGAAGGAAGCAACTCGTCGAGGAGGAGGACGACACGGCGGAGAAGAGTGTCTCTGAGCGGCTTGCCGCCGCGCTGCGTGCGAATGCCGCGCGTGTGCTCGACCTATTTCGTCAATGGGACGAGAACGGCGATGGGGAGGTCTCGCGGGAAGAGTTCACGCAATCCTTCGCGGAAGAGGACAGGCTCATGACCGGCCTCAATGTGAGCATGCATGAAGCTGCCTTGCTCTTCGACGAGTGGGATGCGGATGGCAGTGGCACCATCAGCTTCCAAGAGCTGAAAAAGTGCCTCAAGAAGAAGCGCAAACCCACCGAACCGGCGCGGCGGGTTCGGCACGGAGGGGTGCGGCTGCAGCCAATCCCACAGGCGAGCACAGACGGAGTCGGAGACATCGGCGCGCCAGCAGCAGCAGCAGCAGCAGCAGCAGCAGCAGCAGCAGCAGCAGCAGCAGCAGCAGCAGCACCGCCGCCGGAGTCGGCACGCGCGCTGGAGCCGGAGCCGGAGCGGGAGCCAGAGCCAGAGGCGCAGCCACCAGAATAGGGCCTCTGCCTCCTGAGGTCATCCAATTTGAGACTGACAAGTTACTAAATTAATTATGTATGGCGAATTCTGAATTGCGCTGCACAGCAACCGACAGAAAAGCATAACGCCGCGCCGGGGCGAGCGTGCAACTTTCGCGTTGTGTTGGCGTGAAGTATGGCGAGCTCGTGAAAGGAAAGTCATGACAGCCTCCCTTCGCCTGTACAGCGCCGTCTCCGAGCTGTTCGCGACACCATTGATGGCCGCTGCAGCGCTTTTCAAGGCGGGTCCGGCCGCAGCTCGGCAGACGCTTGCGCTGGGTGCGGCGGCGCGCCCAGAGTGCAGCTACTTGCTTTGGGTGCACGGCGCATCCGTAGGGGAGACCGTCTCTGCTCTGCCGCTCGTGCGCATGCTGCTTGCACGCGATGCGAAGTCGGCAGTGCTCATGACTGCCAGCACGGCGACAGCGTTGGCACGCCTTTCCATGGAACACCTCGGTCCGCGCGTGCTGCTCCAGCATCGACCGGCAGACGGCTCTGTGACGATGCGGCGCTTCCTGCGGCGCTGGCGTCCGGACGGCTTGCTCGTCGTCGAGTCAGAGTTGTGGCCGAGCCTGCTGCTGCAGACGCATGCATGCGGCGTGCCCATCGCACTCGTCAACGGGCGCCTCTCCGAGCGCTCGCTCGATCGTTGGCACGCCGTCGCACCGGCTACGCTCAAGGAGCTGCTCCGCCTACCTGCTGTGACGCTCGCGAAGTCGCCACGGATGGCGGAGCAGCTGCGCGAGGCGGGCAGCCCGGCGGCCACGTACTGCGGCGACCTGAAGCACGCGCGCGGCGCTGACTCGCAGCTCACGCAAGCCTCGCTGGAGCGCCTGCGTGAAGCGCTCGCTTTTCGACCCGACGGTCCATTGTGGCTCGCTGCCAGTACTCATGATGGCGAGGAGGCGGCCGTGCTCAGTGCGCATGCGGCGCTACGCTCTGGCGCGCACCCAAACTTGCTGCTGCTCCTCGTCCCGCGCCATCCCGAGCGGGGTGCCGACGTCGCCGCCGCCGCCGCCGCCGCCGGTCTCGAAGTGGCCAGGCGCAGTGCCGGGCACCCTGTCGGTCCGACGACGGCGGTGTACGTGTGCGACACATTAGGCGAGCTGCCAGCGCTGTACGCGCTCGCGCCGATTGCCTTTGTGGGCGGATCGCTCGTGCCACTCGGCGGTCATAACGTGCTCGAGCCTGCCCAGGCGCCCGGGGGCTGTGCAGTGCTGCATGGGCCGTATGTGGAAGCGACGGCCGAGGCGGTGGCGGCTCTGGGCGCCACCGAGCCGCCGGCCGCGCAGTGCGTACGCAGCGCGGAGGAGCTGCACGCGCGGCTCGACGAGGCGCTCCGCGATGTTTCATCGGTTTCGTCGGTTTCGTCAGTTTCGTCCCTCGCGGCGCGGCGCGCAGCCGCCTCCCGAGCCGCTCGCGCCCTTGAGGAGGGCGTCAGCGAGCGTGTGTGGGGTGCCCTCGAGGGTCCGCTTGGGCTGCCACGTGGTGGGCACGGCGAGCGCACGGGAGAGGCGAGACCAGCAGTACCGCTTAACATAACAGAGACATAGAGAGCGCGACCGAGTAGTTATCTTTTTTTGGCGCTCTCGCGCGCGCTCAGGCCCCGCTCGCGATGCCCGGGTTGCCGGGACGTGGCCCCTTGCATTTCCCTGCCCCAGAGCAGCGACCGTGGTTACAGGTTTTTCCCTTAGTCGTTCAGACCGAATCTTTTCTGCATCAATCAGGAAAAAAGGTTTCCAAAAGCAGCCTACCGGTTTTAGCCCT
>Ga0210243_101817_pt1 | contig 14034 bp, 7 predicted proteins | sample ChrtobMeP5a_32mM_FD_155461 | JGI IMG/M metagenome (GOLD analysis project Ga0210243, IMG submission 155461) | Chrysochromulina tobin associated microbial communities from unialgal haptophyte culture, Seattle, Washington, United States - P5a_32mM | ecosystem: Host-associated > Algae > Haptophytes >...
GGGAGTGTGATGTGTTCCCGCCCACCCACCGCGATTCAGAGCCTGGTCTAGCTTTAGCAGGGACCGGGATGTCGCGCTCACCAGGCTGCCTTTGTGTAGTTTGATGAACCTGCAATCACCAACCTACGCGACCAAGTTTACTCACGTAGCGCGAAAACAAGTAAAAGACGAGGCGGCGCGCGCGGTGGGAAATGAGCGCTCTACGCAAAAAGATCGCCGAGAAGAAGGCGCTCAGCGAGGCTCAAAAAAAGCCGCCGTCGCCCCCTCCTCCTCCTCCCCCCCCGCCGCCGCCGCCAGCGCAACAGGACCATGCTGAGGAATCGCGGCTCGCCGCCGCTCCGTCACCTGCTTCCACGCTGCCGCCTCCGCCTCCGCCACCGGTGTCAAAGGCCACCCCGCGGCCATCGAACAGCAGCGGCTTGAAGCAAGGCTGGCTCTCCAAAGGACTGCTGTACCCTGAGGGCTCTTCTGAAGCGGCCCCCAAAATGTGGCGGGCCACTGACGCCGCCGAGCGCCCCAAGGTCTTTCAGGTGCTCTCGACGCCTGATGAGTACGAGGTGTGTGGCGACTTCTCTGCAGCAGGTCGGTTCATCGGCAAGGAGGATTTCAGAGTGACGCGCGACGGCCTGCGGCTGCGCATCCAGGGCAACCCAAACGAGGACCCACAGTCGCTCGTTGCGGGGCTCGACGAGGTCGTCACGCTGCCCATCGATGCTGCCTTCGAGGGCATGAGCGCCGAGTACACGAAGACCTTTGCGCTCTCGATTCGCATTCCGCGCTCGCGCGAGGTGCAGGAGCTGCTCGCGCAGCTCTCCGTAGAAGAGCGCGAGGCCATCGAGGCGCGGCTCGCCGACCCGCCCATCGAGCCGCTGCTGCGCGAGCTGCCCGCCGCTGCAGACGCGCCCGTCCACGAGACCGCCACTGGAGCGAGCGCCGTGGCAAGCGCGCCCTTGGCCGCCGCCTGCGCGTCCTTGGCTGGTGCTGATGATGCTCCCGCGAATGCCGCAGCTGATGAGCCGCCCCAGCTGCCGGCCGAGGTCAGTGCCGTGCGAGCAGCGGAGGCGGACGCGTAACGGACGACGGTGATGCAGCCGACGCCGCTTGAAAAAGCGCATCTCTGGGTGTCATTGTCCCCGCGTCCGGGAGCAGCGTACTGCCCTGAGCCGACCCATCTTGCCAGCCAGAATTGTCAGGGATCTTTATGTTTGCGTGCATAGACAGTGTAAAGGTCTCTCGTAGCCGATCGTACACATAGGTTAATAGGTTAGAGTCGCCCAGCGCATGCCAGCGGAGCCTGAGTGAGCCTGAGTGAGTGAGCGCCGTCCTTTTTGAACAACAAAGATTCGCACGAAGAAATTCTCCGATCTCGCTATGTATCTTCGCGCCACAGAACAAAATGGCAGCCGACGCGATGTTTAGAGGAGAAGCGCCCGTTGCTGAGCCGCCCCTTGCGGCCGCCGAGTGGGTTGCCGCCGGCTTGCTGCTGGCCATCCTCCTCGGCACATTCCTGCGCGTCACCTCCGCTTGCACCAACTGGATGGAAGGGCTGCTGCGCTGGCACCAGCACGACGAAAAGATGCCGGTGGGCAAGCCTGTGGCGGTCGCGCGCTCGTCATCGGGTGCTGCTCCGCTCGAAGAACAGCTCGCCACGGTGCTCAGGCGTGAAGCTGACCTTAACGCGGCACTTGGACACGTGCGGACTCGTGCCTCGAGGCTGAAGCACAAGTTGGGGCAGGTCGAGGAGCCATCAACAGTGCGCATGTCCTCTGCTGCGAAGGTGGGCGCTGGGTACGATCCCAGGGCCGTCGTGCCTGATTTGCCCACGCCTCCCATGACCGCAGCACGGCAGGAGGTGGCGGCCGCACGGCAGGCCATCCTGCTGCGCGCGGCGGCGCTGCAAGCAGTCGCGAGCCGAGCTGCGTCGGAGGCGGCTGCCGCCCGCGCAGTGGCGCTTGAGGCGGCGGCCGACGCAGCGGCAGCGCGTGAGGCAGCCAGTCAAGCTGCCGCAGACGAGTGGGCGGAGGCAGCCGCGGCCGCGGCCATGGCGGGCCGGGCGGAGGCGCTGTTGTGGGGCGCGGCGGATCCGGTGGGGGGGGAGGCACAGGGGGCGGAGGCGGAAGCGGAGGCGGCGCTGCACGAGATGGATGGTATCGGGGCGTCCGAGGGCGGGTGGATCCCCCTTGGCGAATGGGGCGGCCTGAGCGACGGCTCGACCTCAGCCGACGAGATGGACGTTCTCGAGGCGCCCGCAGCATCGCACCGTCCCGGCTGCCTTCTTGCACCGGACGCGGCGAGCCTGCCTCCCCCCTTCGCCTTCCTGGCCGCTGCCAGCGCCCGCGAAGATGATTCCCGGCACCGAGAATCGAGGCACCGAGAATCATGCAAGGCCGCCTCGCGGAGAGGATGATGTGCCTGAAGGCCACGCAGTGCATGCTCGAAGCGCATGCGGCATGACTGAAATGTCGTGTGCACTGGATGGAGTCGAAGGAGACTTCCGACGTGTCGCCGACGAGACCCGCGAACGACGTGGACCTCAGCTACCGAGAGCTCGCGTGCCCGGGGCACATGCCCCAAACAGCTGTACCGACTGCGACTCCCACACACGTCGGATCACGTACAACGCGGAACAAACCGAAGCGAATGTAAAATTTACGATAATATTAGGTTGACGGTTGAGGTTCATACTATAGTAGTATTCGAATCGAGCCGGTTACGAGCCGGGAGCCGCTGTGACCTGCACCCGTGGTACTGCACCAGCAATATTGTGGCACCCGGCAGCCTGTTCACCCGCTGAGATATTGGATTACTAGCGGATAGTACGCTTACCGGATTTGCAAATGGATCTCCCGGCGGGGTTCCGGACACGGGATTGAGAGCCAGTTTTAACCGTTGGCGGGCTTGGGGGTCCTCTTGGGGTCCTCTAAGCCCCCCCAAGGAGGGCGAACACACAGAGGCCTCAAGGCGAGCGAGCCTATGGAGTTGAATAGGTTTCTCTAAGGTTTCTCTCGAGCGCTAGACCGCGGGGCGGGCGCTAGACGGCTAGAGGTAATAATAAATCTCCCGATGTGCGATGAAAGGCGAACATGTGTTCCCGGTGCGGCACTATTTAGGGAAGGAGGAAGTCCGCACCCAACTCCCTCTTTTCAATGGATGGACTCAAAGTGGGAGTCTACACCGACTCCAATGTGACGCGCTTCTGCTTGGGGCTAGCGGCTTTCTCTGGCCTAGTCGCCGTCGGCAGCACCGCCTTCAGTCGCTACGGGCTGACGGGGCAGGAGCGGTTCCGACATTACCTCAGCTTTTACATGCGCCGGCACGCAGATTGGTGTGGCGTGGACGACGATCCAGGATATCGGCTCCATCGGCTGCTCGCCGCCATTCTCGCCGATCACTCACTGTTCCGCCTCGCCTTCCCATCCGGGTGGTCGCCGCTGCCGCCGGCGCCCTTTACGCGCCGGCTGCTCGAGCTCCTGGCGCTCGTGCAGATGCACGGCATGGTCGGCATGATCTTCTTCGTGCCGCCAATCCGCGACGCGATTCCCGTCGCCAGCTTGCCGTTTGCGATTCTCGCCGCACTGGCGTGCATTCTTGCACACGTGCTGCTGCGCGCGGCACATGAGCGGTTTCACGTGCAGTGGACGCTCGCTCTATACCGGCGGCACGACGAGCACGGCGGATGCGAGGGGCACATGCTGGCGCGCGCGGCCCTCGCGCACTTTGACGCCGCCCACACGCTGCGCGACGTGCTGCGTAGCTGGCAGCGTGTGGCGCGGCAGCTCGGGCGACTCGAGGCGACGTTTGCGCGTCTTGCGTGTTCGAACGTGCTTCGCGGTTGGCGGGCGGCGTGCGCTGCAATCGAGGTGCTGGCGGCGGCGCAGCGGCTGCGCGTTCAGAAGGTGCACGCGTGGTCGCTGATCAAGCCCTCGTGGCTGCACGCGTGGTGCGACGACGTCGGGGAGCGCCTGCGGCCCCTGGGCGCGCAGCTTCGGCTCGCGATGCCTCTGCACGAAGGGCTGATCGACGCTCTCGCGAGGTCGACCCATGCGAAGCTCGCGCCGAGTGCGTCGGACCGGTTGCTCGAGCGGCCGGCCGTCATGCGCGCGAGGCTCTTCTTGGGGGCGCGCTGGGCGTTGGCCACGTGGGTGGCCTCGCTCCATTTGATGGCACGCGAGCTCGAAGCGAGGCGCGCCGCGCGTACCGCCCTTGGCGCGCACCGGACGGCGGTTGCGGCGCGGCGTGCGGCGTATGTGCTCGGTGTCGCGTGGGGTTTGCGCGCATGGGCCGAGGCTGTCGAGCTGCTGAATTCGGACGAGGCGGCGCTGCAGAGCATCTCGGCGCAGATGGGCCCCTTCGGCGCCGGACGAGGTCACGCCTTTGGACGAGGTCACGCGCGCGCGCCGAGTGAGAGTACCGGCGACTCCGAAGGGAGCGACGACGACGCCGAGGACGCGGGCGCTGTCGCGGGCGCTGAGGACGGCAGCAGCGGCGGCTTTGGGCGACTCGCGCGTAGAGGCTCCCTCGCAGGCGCCATCGACCAAGGCACGCGCGTGTACGGCGGCGGCGCGAGCAGTGCGAGTGGCAGGAGCAGTGCAAGCAGCAGGGGCTGCCGCGGCGGCGCGGGCGATGCAGAGGAAGCGTCGAGGGCGAGCCCGTCGTCGGCGTGTGCGCTCGCTTGGACGGGCGTGAGCGCTCTCGAGCCCTACGCCCTGCTCGACGACCCTTCACGCTTGGCGGCCATCCAGCAGCACGCGATCGCTTCGCATCCAGAGCCGCCAGCGCGCGCGGCCCTCCAGCGCCCTCTCACGAGTGCTCTGCCCCATCCGGTCGGTGAGACTCTTCTCTCGGTCGAGCGTGTGCGCTGCGTGCAGGCGGGCAAGGCGCCGCCGCCGTACGCGCGTGCGCAGGTGCGCATGGCGCTGCGCCGGGGCGAGGTGACACCGCGTGGTGCGCATGTCGAGGGGCAGCGATCCAAGCTGTTCTCACAGCTGGTGCGGCTGGCGGAGCGCATCGAGGTCCTCGCCCAACGCCAGCTGGAGGAGAGTGCGGTCGCCGCGGCCGCCGCGCAACAGTCGCCAGTGGCCGCCGTGGCACATGTGCAGCCGGCGGCGCTGCTCCTGACCGAGGGTGACGACGCCGACCCGCTGGTGGCGTCTGTGTGCGAGCGGCTGCGTAGGGAGGTGAGCTGGCTGCATGCGGAGCGCATGCGCGTGCTGCAGCTCGCTGAGCTCCGGCCGGCGGCCGCCACGTGCCCAAAGGCCGACCCCAACGTAACGGCCGCCACGTGCCCAAAGGTCGACCCCAACGTAAAGCGGCAGCAGCCACCGTCGAGCGTGCAGCCCCGGGCAGTGCTGCTCGCCATCGACGCGCTGCTCCGCGACATCGACGCGGCAGCGCAGCTGATGCTCGTCGAGCGTCCCGAGGCGCTTGCCCTCCAGCGGCGGCTGCACGAGGCCGCGCACGCGAGGCAGCGCGAGCGGCAGGCGAACATGCTCGCGGCAAGGCGCGAGGAGCAGCAGCGGCATCAGCTGCGAGCACTCTACGAGGAGGCGCCGTCGGACTCCTTCGGACGCTCATTCTCATTCGGGCGTGTCGCGTCGGACTCATTCTCATTCGGGCGCTCCTCGTCCGCATCGGACGCCCGGAGCTTCTCCCGGGAGCCCACCATGGGCTCTTTCGTGCGACGGGGCCACGCCACTGGCCACGCCACAGGCCGCTCCTCGACGGATACCTCCGCTCGACCCCTCTACACGTGTCGCACACTACGCGGCGCCGCTGGGCGCCACGGACGCACGGGCATCGTCGACGAGGACTCCTTCTCCTTCTCAGGGTCACCCTTGCGCGCCGGTACCTCGGCTGCCGCACGCCTCGGGCCTGATGCCCGAGGCGATCGGCACGAGCGGGCGGCGGCGGCGAAGCAGGCGGCGGCGGCGCCGAACACCCTCGAGTTCACCGAAGAGGAGGAGCGCTCGCTTGAGCGGACGTCTCGCACGCTGGACCGGTCCGCCCGGCTCGCTACCCTTTTGAAGCAGCGCGCCTCCATCGTCGACCTCATCGACCAGCACGCCGCAGCCCACGACGCCGCTGTGGCGGAGGTGGCTGCCGAGGCCGCGGCCGCCGCCGAGACCGCCGCCGCCGCCGCCGCCGCCGCAGCTGCAGCCGAATGCGGCACGCGACGCTACACCTGGCGCAGCGGCACCAATCGCAGCGGCACCCAGCGCTCGGGCACCCAACGCTCCGCTGGCCTCCCCACGCCCGGGCGCGCGAGCCTGCAAGGGGGAGGCCCGCAAGGGGCCCCGAGCGCACCGGTCGCCGTCTCCGCTGAGGCCAACCGATTCTGCGCCTACGTCCCGTCAAGCCGCGGTCGACTCTCAAGCAGGCGCCCAAGCAGCGCCATCCCCTCGACGCGCCGCTCAGATGCGTCGAGCTTCTCGTTTGGCTCGAGCCGGCCACTCAGCCGCTCCCCGGGCCGCTCGACGTCGCGCACGCTGAGCGCGAGCCAGCGCTCTCGCGAGGGCCTCGCACGGCAGGCCGAGTCGCATGCCTTGACCCCCGAGGAGGCCGCGGCCGAGGCTCTGCGCGCCAAGTCACGTGCCGAGAGCGGCCTCAAGCGCATCGACGCCGCCCTCCGAAAGCTCCTTGACCGCCACCAACCCCACGGCGGCAAGGGCACCCACAAGGGTGCCGACAAGGGCGTGATCCCGTCGCCCAAGGCTCCGCTGCCCATCGCGGGGATCGCTGCTGCTGCAAGGCTCCTTGCTGGTGCGGGCGGAACGAGTGTGTTCGAATCCGCACACCTCGAATGCACCGAGGCGCCCCGCGTTCACTTCCTCGAGACCGGGCTCGAGCGAAGGGTGCGCAATGAGCCGCCAGGCGTTCCCCAGGGGATCCGCCGCGCCGCCGCCCTCTCACCGGCGTCGCCCGAGGTGGCGTCGCCTGGTTACCATCCCTGGACCCTCGCGGGCCTTGTGCAGGCGGACTCGCTCGTCGCCCTCGCCGCCGCGCCCGCTACCGCTGTCGTCGGGGGGGGCGCCGCGCCCGCCGGGCCCGCCGCGCCCGCCTCCCCTGGTTCGCTAGGCCTAGCCGGCTCGCCCTCTGTGGCCGGGTGCACCAAGGAGGTCGCCGCGAGGCCGCCCGAGTTCCATCTGATCGGCACGCGGTGCGTGCAGCGGACGCTCCCCCCGCGCAACCCGGCCGATGACCAGGTGCACTTGCGCCCTCAGCACAACGTGGCGCTCGAGGCGCGCCGGCGGGAGCGGCTGGCCGGTGAGCTGCTCGCCAGCTCTGAGCTCGAGGCCCCTTTGCATGCGCGCCAGATGTACAATCGGGCGGGCGGCGACGCACCGCTGCCACGCCCGCCCGTCTGGATGGACTCGCAAGCGAAGTTGCGCAAAGCACTTGCCTCCGAGAACGCTCAAGAAGCCATGCGTGCGCGTCGGAAGCGACGGCTTGCGGAGGCGGCCTCCCATACGGCGGGCCAGGTGACACGTGCGCAGCGCCTCTCACGCCACGTGCACTCGGCGGCGCGCCGGGCGCTCGAGTTCTTGGTGGCGGCAGGTGCGGCGATCTTCCGGTGGCTCTTCGACTTCTTCTGGACAGATGGGCTCGATGCGATTGAGGCGCGCCACGCCGAAAGGGAAGTAGCCGCCGTCGCCAAGCGCGGCTGCGCCACCGATCGCAGCTTCAACGGGCGCAGCTTCAACGGGCGCAGCTCGTTTGGGCGCACGGTCGCGACTGCCTCGGCCATTGGCTCCTTCCACAAGCGCATGGTGGCGCTCGGCCGGGCTTCGCGAGCCGAGCGGGAGGGGAGAGCCGAGCGGGAGGGGACCGAGCGTGAGGGGAGCGGCGTGGGCCTTGGCGGCAGATCGAGTGCGCTTTCGCTGGCCAGACTCCGCCATGCCCTGATTGGTGGTCGCCGGGGAAGCCTGTTGGGTCGCCTTTCTCATGCTCGTGGTCGGCTCACTTCGCGTGCGCCCTCGCGGCTGCCGCACTGGCTCGGGCGGCCGGGCGCGCCGATAGGCGCAGCAGGTGCGGCGACGGCAGATCGTGGGGTCGACATGCGCCTCTTCGGGCGCGATCTACATGAGCACGAGCCTGCGGTGCGGGAAGCAATGGCCGAGCTCTCCTTGACACAGCCGCCACCCGCCCGCGGCGCGTGCACACGGTTGGCCGGCGCGGCCCTCGGAGGCGCTGTGGCGAGCACGGCCGCGGATGAGCTGGAGCTGGCAGCGGAGGCTCGGCAGCAAGCACGTACCAACCGGTCGCTTGGCATGGAGCTGCGCGAGCTCGCGGCCGAGCGGCGGGAGCTCCGCGACGAGATCGCACAACGTCGTCGACGCTCCCTCGCCCTCCGCGCCGGCGGATCCCCACAGCTGCCCAGGGATCCCCACAGTGGCAGCGGATCCCTCGGCGGCGGCGGCGCGAACGGCACCAGCTTCGCAAGGCGACTGCCGGTGCTTGGCTTTTCGGCGCTCTCACCGGCCCAGGCAAGTGAAGAGGCGCTCGAGCATCTCTTGGATCGGCTGCACACGGTTGACACGCGACTGCAGCTGGTTGTCGTCCAGATTGCCTCCCAAGGTGCGCGCGAGGCCGGGCCCATCGCCCTTCCCACTTCCCCACTACATTCTCCAAACCCACCTCCCAAACACCCCTCCCCCCTCCCCCCCTCCCCCCCTCCCTTCAGCCATGCTGGCCAAGGAGATGGCCAAGCACCTCGAGCTCGACACATTCCTCATCCAGTATGGGCTCTCCCGACCGTACGCCCGCGCCTGCGCCCCGTCCAGACTCGCGCCGTCCAGACGCCCCGTCCAGACTCGTTCACACTGCGCCCCGTCCAGACTCGCGCCTAGCTCGCGCTGGGCAGTCGCGCAGCGGACGGCGCCCCTCGCCGCCAGCGCGGCTAGCACGGCCGAGACGCTCGCCGCCGAGGCCGCTGGGGTGGACGCGGCCGTGGGCTCGCACCGGCGCCGGCAGCGCTGGCATGCGGCGTGGAAGGCGCTGCCGGCGATCGTGCTCGTTGCGCTCATTGCGGGCGGCGGCGTGGCCACTTCGATACTCTCACTCTGGGTTCGCCCCGACGGCGTCGCTCCGTTGGATTGGCTCGTGGCCGTTGGTACGGGCCTCGTCGTGAGCTTGTTGATCATCGAGCCCTGCCTCGCCGCCCGCGCCCACCTGCGCCGCACGCACCGCGACCTCCAACGGTACCAGCGCGATCGGAGTGCTGAGGCGGAGCGGGCTCAGGCCGAGCGGCGGGCGGAGCGTGACGAGGTTATGGCGCGGCGGCTCACTCGGATGGGTGCCGCTGCCTACGCCGAGGAGGCGACGGAGGCGCATAGGGCACGCGAGCGCGCGAGAGAGGCGGCGAGGGCCGAGGCTGCCCGCCATGCCACCGAACGGCGCACCCTCGCCATCGGCTCCGCACTCGCGCTCCCTGCGCTCCCTGCGCTCCCTGCGCCCAGCTCCGCGCCGCACGCGCCAGCCGACGCCGCGGCGGAGGAGCTCGCCATGGATGTGCGCTCGCCCTGGACTGCTGTGAACATGAACGCTGTGAGCCCGCGCATCCCGAGGCGGCGAGGCGGCGAGAGTAGCCGCAGCTACCACAGTCGGCACTCCGACCAATCCAGCCGTTACAGTGACGACGAGAGCTTTGGCGCGAGCAGCCACGGCTGCAGCATCGATGCGTACAGCCAATACAGCGGCAGCCAGTGCAGCGGCAGCCAGTACGATGGCAGCCAGTACGATGGCAGCCGATGTGGCGGCAGGTCTCGTCCAGGCAGAGCGGGAGGCTCCGCGGTAGGCTCGAGCGGCTCGGAACGGCGCCGGCGCCTCGACTTTGCGGGGAGCGCGGACTCGCACGGCTCGCACTGCTCGCACAGCTCGCACGGCTCGCACTGCTCGCCCCCATTCCCAGGCATGCACAGCAGGCACCAGCGTGGTCGCCACGAGAGCCGCGGCAGGAGGCACTATTCCACCGACTCCAGCATCGCGGACGACAGCCTCGGTGCATAGACTAGATTCACAAGATGCGTAAGGATGATCACAATGCCTAATAATGTCAACATCCGTCACTCTAATCGCGAATAGTGCGTCATCATTGACGTCTGTCGACTTGAGTGTATCGGGGGGGGGGACATCGTCTGCGCCTCCCACGGGACCGGTGGGTGTGTGTCTTGGCAAAAATAACGTGAACGTGAACGGGGGGGGAAGATGATGTGTATTCACAGCTAAGTTTTGCCTACGAACCAGCTGGAACCACACCCAGCCGGTTCTCCTGCCTTCGCCTGCGATTGTGGATGATCGACAACGACGGCATACCTCCGCTGCCAAACTACTATCCAACGGAGCCATCATCCATCCCACGATCCACGCAGGCGACGTGGCTCGACCGGCCCTCGACGCCGCTCGTGCATGCCGACGTCTTCATGCGCCGGCGCAACTTCGTCACCTCGGACCTGCACGTGCTGCTTGTGACGACGGACAAGGCGGAGCGACAGCGGATGAAGGTGGAGCTGGGTGGGCTGCACTACTCGACCACGGTCGTGTCCTCGGGCAAGGTCGCACAGGCGATGTTGAGCGAGCGCGGCGGCGAGTTCCATCTGGTGATGATCTCGGCAGCACTGAATGGCGAAGGCCTCGATTGCCTAGGACTGCTTGCGTGGATTCGAGACGTGCCGGCATTGCGCGAAGTGTCGCTCATCGTGCTCGGCTCCTTCTCCGTTGAGCCGGCGAACGCAATCGCGCTCATCAAGGCTGGTGCGACCGACATTCTGACGCGGCCGGTCGCGGTCGAGGCGCTCATGCGACTCCGGCATGCGGTCGGCACGTCGCAGTCGCTCACGCAGCAGCGCGCGCACCGGCGCGAGGAGGGCGGCGCGCGGCTCGTCACGCAGTACATAATGCGCAAGGAGCGCGAAGGGCGGGCCGAGGGCCTGCCTCCCTCGGTGCTCATGGGCGGCGCCGAGCGGCGCGACGGGAGCGAGCCGCCGAGACCGAGCGTGAGATCGAACGCGCTGCTGGGCGAGGTGACCGTGACCGTGCTGCTGATGCAGCGCGAGAGCCGTAAGTCGGCCGAACTGCCCGCCCTCCTGAGCGAGTGCGGCTACCAAGTCAAGGTGGCGCGCACCAAGCACGAGGTCCTCAAGCAGCTCACTTCGCGCCACGCGAGCTGGTCACTGCTGTGCATCGATTACGGCTCCGAGCACGCGCCCACGCTGCACCCGGGCCAGGCGGACTTTGGCGGGCAGGTGGCATTCGTGCTCCGCGAGATGGCGAGCCGGCAGCTGCTCGTGCCGACAGTCGCCTTCCAGGAGGAAGCCACGACCGACCGCGTCGTGCGCACGATGCGTGCGGGGCTAGCGGAGCTCTACCTGCCGCCATACACGAAGCCAAAGCTACGCGGGCTGCTGCGCTACGTGCTCAAGCCTGCGGAGCTGCGTGAGCTCTCCGAGGAGGCCAAGGCGCTCCACGCAGTCCAGCAGTCGACCTCGTCGTACGGCGGCGGCGGGGCCAGTGGCGGCGGCGGGGCCAGTGGCGGCACGGGCGGTGGCGGTGGCACACCGCCCTCGGCCGGTGGGGGGGGGGGGGGGGGGGGGGGGGGGGGGGGGGGGGGGGGGGGTCGTCCGCGCCGCGTGTCAACCGAGGGCGGGAGTGTACCGGCGGGCCCCCTCACGCCCGCCGCCACCTTTGCTATCGCGCGGATGGAGTCAGTACGCGCCGTCTCGCCGCCCCGGCACAACGAGAGGCGTACCCTGCAGATGCTCTCGCTCGCCCGCGTCGAACGCGAGGTCGCGGCGGCGGCGAACCGGCTCGCGGCGATGGACTTGGGCGAGGGTGGCGAGAGCCTCACGCAGACCGCCTCCAACCGGCGCGCGGCTCGGGAAGAGCTCGCCAGACGCACCAAGGCCACCGCCAACGACGAGAACGACGAGAAGCTGCACGCATCACGCGAGGCCATCGACGCGTACGCACGCGCCGCGGAAGGGGCGAAGCGCAACGCGGTTCGGCTGGCCGCAGTGCTCGAGCGCGAGGTGGCCATGGGAAACGCGGGCCGCTCGCGCGACATACTCGAGCAGAGGTGCGCCGCCGCCCTCTGTTCAGTCGCCGCCGCGCGCACCCTCGACTCGCGTTGCCTCGCGTTGCCTCACGTTGCCTCTCCTCGTTTTGCATGGTCGCATCCCACATCGCCGATGTGGTCATGTGGCCATGTGGCCATGTGGTCATGTGGTCGCATCCCACATCGCCTCGCCGCCTGCTCCCACATGACCACATGCTGCTCCACACGACATGACCACATGCTCCACATGATGTGCCGCGTGCGCGCGCAGGGTGTCGGCTGCGAACGCGGCGGCGGCGGCGCTTCAGAACAGGTGTGCGCGGCTCGAATGGCGAGCGCGCCAAGAGGGGCGCCAGCAGGCAGGCTCGCCTACACCGAGCGTCGGCGCCGAGCGCGAGGAGGCGCCGCCGCCGCCCGCTGAGACTGACGCCGACTACCTCAACGCGCCCGCGCTTGCCGACCTGACCCTCCTCATGGCCCCCCTGTCGGCCCCCACGTCTTACGAAGCGCCGCGGCCCGCAACAGCCGGCGCGACCCTCGAAGCAGGGCCACGGCCACCGCCGCTGCTCGTCGGCGGCGAGGGGGCTGCTTCGGCGCCAGGTAGCGCCAGTGCTGCCGTGCTGTCGATCCCGACAGGCACGAGCCTCGGTGCTTCGGCTTCGCTTCCATCGCTCTCGATGTCTTCCGAGTGGGAGCGTGTGCCTCGAGCCGTTGCGGGCGTCGTTGAGGATGTGCACGAGGGCGCACGATCCGAGTCAAGCAGCTTCCGTCGCGCGAGCCCCGGCCGACGCCGCCCCCGAGATGTTCCCCACAGCCGAGACGTTCCCCCGATGAGCCCCGGCCGGCCCGGTGCTCGTGGCGGCGCCCTCACGGTCGGCGCCGAGCCAGCAGGGCCGGCCGCACTGTTCCACAACAGCCGACGCATCCAGCTGCTCGCGTGGCGCGACTCGATGCGACTCGCCGAGAGCCAGGCCGCCTCGACGCGCGCCGAGTTCGAAGTTGAACACGAGCGGCTGAGGGCCGCCGCCGCCGCCCCTCCGGCTGCCAGCGTTCCTCCTGCTGTCACTGCTGGCGGTGGCGGCGTGAACGCAGCGTCGCCGGCGCCGATGGCCACTGCGCCACTTAGCGTCCCCATGTTCTCGCCGCACAAGGCTCTACTCGAGCGCTCCCTCAGGCATGCGGCTCGCTGTACTCGCGCTTGCTCCGAGATTGGAGATTGGAGATTGGAATCTCGCTTGCTCCGAGATTGGAGATTGGAGATTGGAATCTCGCTTGCTCCGAGATTGGAGATTGGAGATTGGAATCTCGCTGTACTCGCGCTTGCTCCGAGCCTTGCAAGCTGCGATCTTGTCCTCACCTCCCACATGCTCGCTGATTTCATGCTGATTGCCGCGCTGATTGCATGCCAATTGCAAGCTGCGATCTTGTCCACTCTCATCCCGCCTCCTGTCCGCTCGCTCACGCCTTGCAGGGCGAGCAATGGCGCGGCGATGGCGGCGCTCGCGCACGCGCAGAGGTCGACGACCGTGCGCGTGCCTACTGCGCGCCCAGGCGCTCCGCCTTCATGCGTCAAGTAGCGGCTCTGTAGCGGCTCTGCCCCCCCGTCCATAGCGAAGCCGAAGCAGACGTATAAAGGAGAGCGAACACAAGGAGACGTGGGAGACCCCCTGGGCCTGCCTGCCTGGCGGTGCCAGTGACATGGCCACTTCACTTGCATCAATCTGGGTGTGGCTCGGCTGTTCACGCTCACAAGTCTCGTCTGGAAAGAGGGAAATCAAAAAGTTGTTCCAAAAAAGGCTCTTGTCTCCGGTCCTCTCATTCACGAACGTCGAAATGCTACAGAGAATGCGTCCTCGCCCGAGCACCACGCTGACGAACGTGACGCTCGCCGATCTTGGCGAGCTGCTCCTCCCTATTTTCAACCTGCTTCAGGACGATCAGTGGCGCATCTCTCTCGCGATGGCCTGTAAGACGCTCTGTACCGA
>Ga0210243_101819_pt1 | contig 14023 bp, 15 predicted proteins | sample ChrtobMeP5a_32mM_FD_155461 | JGI IMG/M metagenome (GOLD analysis project Ga0210243, IMG submission 155461) | Chrysochromulina tobin associated microbial communities from unialgal haptophyte culture, Seattle, Washington, United States - P5a_32mM | ecosystem: Host-associated > Algae > Haptophytes >...
GAGGTGCGGGGCGCGGCCGAGTGCGGGGCAGCGCGCGCGGCGACAGGCCATGGCGCGCACCGGTGAGCTGCGCGACGGTCTCGGCCTCCTCGTAGCCCGCTTCCGGCGGCACCATCTTGTCGCCCGGTGGCGTGGGAGCCACCGCGGCCTCGACCTCCTCGCGCGAGAAAAAGGCGCCCATCGCACCGCCGCTTCCCTGTGGCCTAAGTGTCCTGTGGGGTGCTTCACTTCCGTGTGGTGGTTACAAAAAGTGTGGAAACCTCAAAGGGGGGCTTCCCCCCCCCCGGAGGGGGGGGCGGCCCTCCCCGGAGGGGGGGGCGCACTTAGGCCACGTGTTTAGGGGCCAGCCCCACAGGACACTTAGGCCACAGACAAGCGGCGGCGCGATGGGCGCCTTTTTCTCGCGCGAGGAGGTCGAGGCTGCGGTGGCTCCCACGCCACCGGGCGACAAGATGGTGCCGCCGGAAGCGGGCTACGAGGAGGCCGAGACCGTCGCGCAGCTCACCGGTGCGCGCCATGGCCTGTCGCCGCGCGCGCTGCCCCGCACTCGGCCGCGCCCCGCACCTCCGTTTTCGAGGAATCGCGTGATATGCTGATTGCTCGGTACCCCCAACTTTCCCCATCGCGCCCATTGGCGTGTGGCTCTTTTAAAGGGTCCCCGACCACGCCCTGTTGGCCCCGGCTTGCACTTTTGTGCAGTTACGGCACACATCACCAGCCTTGACGTGTGTTTAGCGCACACCTCTCCGGGCTCCTGATCGTGGCCTGGCGGCGCATGGGCGAGCGTGGGCGCCCCTTTGGCGGCGGCGCGTGCCTCCCTGGTCCCTGCTCACCCATAGTCCCGCTCGCGGCGCCCTCCCGATGGCTCACCGTGTTGCCCTCGTCATCGCCACGACACTGTGGTTAGCTGGTTACTCGATGCCGTCGCTCGTCACGCGACGGCGGCGTCGAGTGACTTATTTTGCGTTCCCTTTCGGGGGGCGCGCCAACGGGCGCGTCTACCGACAGTGCAGACAACGCCCCCAGCGGCCCCGGGAGCCCTGTACAGTGCGTTTGCGCCGCAGGCAGTGCTACGCGCACTCCCGCTGCCAGCAGCGCGTGCGGAAGCGTGCGGCTGCCGCCCGCCGCACGCTCGCCGGCTGCGTGTGCGCCGCAGGCTGCCGCCCGCCGCACGCCCGCCTAACGCCTGCCAGCTGCGTGTGCGGCCGCAGGCTGCCGCCCCGGAGTCGAAGGCATTGCCTTCGAGGGCGAGCGTGTGGCGCGAAAGCGAGTAGGTCGTGTGGGCTCGTGGCTGTGTCGTGTGTGTGTGTCTCTAGAGGTTCGTATTTCGCCGGTCTGCCCGCTGGCGCGCGCTGCGGACCGAACTGCAACGCGCTTTGACCGAACCCGCGTTTCGCCCGGCCTTCACCAATACACCCAATGCAAATTGCGTGTTCGTACAGGTACACCGTCACCGCACGGCCGGGCGCGACCAACCACCAGGTTTATACCACGACCGTCGGAGCTCGTACGTAACTTCGTGACACGCACTGCTCTTCGGCGGCGGCGATGCGCGCGCCTCTCCGCGCCTCTCCGCGCCGCGGCTCGCTCCCGCCCTATAAGGCACAACTTCGGACTCGGGCTGAAGCCTGCACACACGACAGGCGAGTGCGTTAGGCGGGCGTGCGGCGGGCGGCAGCCTGCGGCGCACACGCAGCCGGCGAGCGTGCGGCGGGCGGCAGCCGCACGCTTCCGCACGCGCTGCTGGCAGTGGGAGTGCGCGTAGCTGCCTGCGGCGCAAACGCACTGTACAGGGCTCCCGGGGCCGCTGGGGGCGTTGTCTGCACTGTCGGTAGACGCGCCCGTTGGCGCGCCCCCCGAAAGGGAACGCAAAATAAGTCACTCGACGCCGCCGTCGCGTGACGAGCGACGGCGTCGAGTAACCACAGTGTCGTGGCGTACGGCAGCTTGCAAGCCGCCTGACCTACCACGCCATTTGAGGATGCCCGGGTTCGCGCGCCGCGTCCGCGGGTGCACTGCCAACGGCCGTGGCCGCCCGCCACAACCGCGCGGGAGCGCGGCAGCGGGCGCTGTTCGGGTGACCAGGCGCTGCTCGGGCACCTCGTCAGCCTTGCCCTGCCGCCCCGAGCGGACCGGTGGAGGCGCCCTGGCGGCCCCCTCCACTCGGGGCGCGCCGAGGCCGATGGGGGGCGAGTCGACTGAGCTATCGCCGCCGGTGGTTTTGTCCGCGCCCAGGTTGGCATCGGTCGGGCCATCGGTCGCGTCGGCGGCGTCCCAATCCGGCGCGGGGGCCGCCGCTGGCGGGGCGGCATCGGCCGCCGCTTGTCCCTCGTCTACCATGGCTGTGGACGCACTTCTGCTTCCGCGAGCTGTGGGAAGACGAGATGTTTGCTCGTCAGATTTCGACGCGACATCGTGAACACTCGACTTCCATGAAGCGATCTCGGGTCGGCGGAGGCGGAGGCGACGTCATCGATGGCAGCGGCGACGACGGCGATGTGAGGGTTATAAGCGCCGAGGGCGAGGTGGTCGCGTGGTCCCGTTTGGCCGCGGCGCGATCGGCGGCGCTCGCCAACTGGGTGAGTGACACTGGCGGCGCCGAGGGGGCGTTCGCCACTCTGGTGCCTGCGGCTGCGCTCCGCACGCTCTCGCGCGTCGCCGAGAGCGGTGCGGAGGATGGCAGGGCGCTGGAGGGGCGCTCGCTCGCGCAGCTCGCGCAGCTTTTGCACGGCGCGCACTTTCTCGACGTGGACGCCGAGCTGCGCCGCCTCCTCTCGCGCACCCTGTGCACCGGCCACCTCGCCGGCAAGAGTGGCCCGGAACTCGGGCGGCTGCTGGGCGTCGTGAGCGACTTCCCCGCTGAGGCTGAGCGGGAGGCGGCGACGGAGGAGCCGCTCTACACGCAAGACGCTCAGCACGACGCCACGGCTCCGGGAGCGGCCGACGCACCCACACCGCCAGCGCCCATGTGCTGGCTCTCGACACAGCTCGTCAACGAGGACGCCCTCGAGGACGCCCTTGCGGACGCCGACGTGCCGACGCTGCGCGCGCTCAAGGGCGTGAGCCTCGCATGGCGCGCGCGGGCGCGGCGCGTTCTGTGCGCGCGGCTATGCGCACGGGTCGGCCTGCCGCTTTCGAGCAACCTCGTCGAGGTGACCGAGCTCGACCTCTCGGACAGCCGCGCCGCCGGTCGCCTCATCGCCGACGCGGCCGACGCGTCGCACTGGCTGCCCAACCTGGCAAAGGTGACGGGGCTGGGCGGCTTCGAGGTGGACGTGGCCGCGCTGAGGCGCGTGGCGTCTTCGGGTGAAGACTCGTACCCGATGGCGGGGGTGCGCGCGTGCATTCGCGGCGAGGGCGAGGCGCCGATGGAGGTGCTGCTCGCCGCGTGCGCGCTGCGCGACGGCGAGGCGCGCGTGCCGCCGTGCGCGTTCTGTGGGGACAGGTCCATGATGTCGATCGCACTGCCCGCCGGCCTCACGAGCCTCGGTGCGTACACCTTCGCTGGCTGCTCCTCGATGATGTCGATCACGCTGCCCGCCGGCCTCACGAGCCTCGGTGAGGGCGCCTTCTTTAAATGCTCCTCGATGACGTCGATCGCGCTGCCCGCAGGCCTCACGAGCCTCGGTGAGGGCGCCTTCTTTAACTGCTCCTCGATGACGTCGATCGCGCTGCCCGCCGGCCTCACGAGCCTCGGTGTGCGCGCCTTCGCTGGCTGCTCCTCGTTGATGTCGATTGAGCTGCCCGCCGGCCTCACGAGCCTCGGTGTGTTCGCCTTCGCTGGCTGCTCCTCGATGACGTCGATCACGCTGCCCGCCGGCCTCACGAGCATCGGTGATCACGCCTTCCAGAACTGCTCCTCGATGACGTCGATTGCGCTGCCCGCCGGCCTCACCAGCCTCGGTAAGAGCGCCTTCGCTGGCTGCTCCTCGTTGACGTCGATCAAGCTGCCCACCGGCCTCACAAGCCTTGGTTTCTTCACCTTCTTTGGCTGCTCCTCGTTGACGTCGATCACGCTGCCCGCTGGCCTCACGAGCCTCGGTGAGGGCGCCTTCCAGAACTGCTCCTCGTTGACGTCGATCGAGCTGCCCGCCGGCTTCGATGACAGCATTCTCAGGTCTGCCGGAGTGCGACCCAGCGCTCATCACGGCGCCCTGCGTGCAAGCCCTCATCACGGCGCCCGCCCCCTTCTCCCCACAGGTCTGCAGGAGTGCCACCAAGCGCTATCATGCGACTCGCACAGGCGGTTGATGTCGATTGAGCCGCCTGCCCGCCTCGCGAGCATCGTGGACCAAGCCATTGTGCCCAAATCAAGCAAGCGGCGATTGCCTTTCTGGTGCAGCAGCATGCCTCGCAGCCACAGCTGTGTGCTGTAGGCGTTGTTGGCCCCACAGCAGGTACATGAATCATGATGTAGACCCCTACCGAAAGTCGTGAGCCATGCCGTGAGCATCCTGGTGGCTCCACCTGGGCCAGCCCCGCGCATAAGTCATCCACGCGAGAACGCGCAGCATGTGTTTTCCTGAACAGTGAACTAAATATTGATCCTCCAAACCGTTTTAGAGTCAAGTCTATCTTCAGAACTTCACCGTTCGTTACTGTAGGTACGGTCCGGTGAGACAAAAGAAAAACTTTTCTATCTTCACACCGCACTTCACATGTGTCGTTTCATCTGACCCTTTCGCAAGCACCAGTCTGTGTTTCGTGTGGTAGTGGCTGGTCGGTACATGTACCTTGTGTATCGATTCACAACTGACCCTTTCTCAAGGACAGGTTTCGTGTGGTAGTGGCTGGTCGGTACCTTGTGTGTCGATTCAACTGACCCTTTCGCAAAGGTCCACCGAGCGACGCGACCGCGGTGGCAGCGCCCGTCTGTCCTGTGTTTCGTGTGGTAGTGGCTGGTCGGTACCTTGTGTGTCGATTCAACTGACCCTTTCTCAAAGGTGTGTTTCGTGTGGTAGTGGCTGGTCGGTACCTTGTGTGTCGATTCAACTGACCCTTTCTCAAAGGACAGGCCGTCGGAGACCCTGATTTGGCATGGCTGCACTTCAGGGCAACATGGCTGCACTCCACGACGTGCAGGGTAACATGCTGCACTCCGGCACGATGCTGCACTCCCTGCAGGAGAACGCGAGCCTCGCGGCGGTCGGAGTCGGCGCGTCCTTGGAGGCTCTGCGGGATGCCCTCAGAGCCGAGCTGCTCGAGGGCCACGGCGGGTGTACGGCGCACATGCTGACTGCATTCGGCGGAAGCGAGCGCTGTCTCGAGCGCTTCCTGGTCGCGCGTAAGCACAACGTGGAGGAGGCGGCGGCGGCGTTCCGAGCGACCGCCGTCTTCCGCCGCGAGGAGCTTCTAGACACCGAAGGGGACGGTGCGTTCGAGCCGAGCGCGGAGATCAAGGAGCGGGTGGGAGCGCTCTGGCCGGGCGCGTACTGCGGCTTCTCCGTCGACCATTGCCCCGTGCAGCTCTTTCGGTTTGGCGGGCTCGACGTGGGCGCGCTCATGGAGCAGGCAACCGAGGCTGAGTTCCGGCAGTACTACCTGTGGTGGATGGAGCGGTCGCTCGCGCTGCAAGCTGAGGGCGGCGCGCGTGCAGCAGCCGCGGCGATGGCGTCGGCCACGGCGGAGTGTGGGTCGGGTGCGCCCTCCTCGTCTTCGCCCTCCTCGCCCATGCGTGGGATGATCGAGGTCTACGACTGCGCCGGCTTGAGTGTGACCACTCTCACCCTACGAGCAGGCCACACCGGCCTGCTCCTCCTCAAACGGGTCCTGAGCATCGGCCAGTTACATTACCCCGAGAACTTGCGCCTCGCCCTCTTCATCAACGCGCCGCTCGGGTTCGCGTCGTTGTGGGCGCTCGTGAGCTCGGTGCTGTCCGAACGGACGGTCGCTAAAATTGAGATCCGGCGCGACGACGGCGCGGAGGTGTGCCCGCGACGGCGCTCCTTGAATGCCTCTGGTCGCTGCCCGCGACGGCGCTCCTTGAATGCCTCTGGTCGCTGCCCGCGACGGCGCTCCTTGAATGCCTCTGGTCGCTGCCCGCGACGGCGCTCCTTTGATCGCCTCTGGTCGCCCCTCTCTAGCCGCACGCCCCCGACGGCGTCCCTGATGGCGTCCCTGATTGTGTCCCTCATCAGGTGCATCTCGAGCTGCTCTGATGACCTCTGATGATGTCTGATGACCTCTGATGACCTCTAAAGACTCATAATTGCCTCCCTCATCAGGCGCTGCTCGAGCTCCTCGGCTCGGCCGCAGCGGTCGAGGCTATGCACGCCTCCCTTCGCATGCCTGAGACCGGCACGTGGGGCGAGTGGGCGCGTCGGCGGGCAGGCGGCGCGCTCTCGTACGTCACTGGATGATGCATGATCATTCACGAACGTCGCTGGAAGATCTTTGTTGAAAAAGGTTCATGACTGTGGGCGGGCGCGGCCACTGGCGGAGCGAACGGGACGGCAGTACAGGAAGCGATTTTCCTGAACCGTTCAGCCTGTGTGAAGGCTATTGGTTTCGAATTGCATCTCTCGCCCGGCATCTCGCGGCGTCTCCCGGGACGCGGGAATGCGGTACTAAGTAACTCGCGTACTACACATGCATTTGTGAGCAGGTGTGTGTGTCGCTCCCGCCATGCGATAAACATAACGAATCATTACACATTCGATTCTCCACCCCGCGATCGAACACTAAATCGAACACCTCCACGATCCGGATCCCGGATCGCCCCGGGTCCTAATCCCCAGCCGCCCATCTCAGAGTGTGCATCTTGGTGCATGGTACCGTAATCGATATCGATTCTCGAATGTGCGCGCACGGTGCAATAGTAGGCCAAAGCCAACGTGCAATACTTTGCAAGGGAAGGTGGGCTGCTCGCTGCACGAGAAGAGAGCTCTTGCGCGTCTTTGGCACCCCAGCAAGGTGGAAAGGCTATCCCCCACGACGACGCCTGCTTGGCGGCCAGACCTGCCCAAGACGACGCCTGCTTGGCGGCCAGACCAGATCGCCTCTTGAGTATTGCGCCATGGCCCCCAGCGTGCGCGTTCGCGGCGGCCCTATCGGCGGCCCTATCGCATCATATGGACGGCTGCTGCAGGTCATTACAAGTCATTATAGGTCATTAGCGGCCCTATCGCATCATAGGTACTGCTGCTGCAGCATCGCCGTCGACGTTTTGCGGGCCGCATCGTTGAACTGGTACGGCTTATTCCAGAGCCAAAAGTTGGCAGACCACTTGGTGGCACTCGGGTCGAGGACGTCGCAGCCGCCGTGCAACGAGAAGTCGTCCATCTGACCGTTGGGGAGCATCGAGTAGAAGATGATGACCTGCCCAGATGAGAGGACGCCATCAGACGCCATCAGATGAGAGACGCCATCAGACCCCAGATGAGAGACGCAATCAGACCCAGATGAGAGACGCCATCAGATGAGAGACGCCATCAGACGCCATCAGAGGCGATCAGAGGCGATCAGTGGCGATAAAACGCCATCAGACGTAATCAGAGGCGATCAGTGGCAAACAGACGCATTCAGAGGGCTATCAGACGTAATCAGAGGTAATCAGAGGTAATCAGACGTAATCAGACGTAATCAGAGGTAATCAGAGGTAATCAGAGGTAATCAGACGCATTCAGAGGGCCTGTACCTTGCCTTCCTGTGGGTAGACGGAGAGGCCCTTGCTGCAGTCAAAGTAATCATAGGGCTGCGGCCCCCCCTGTGGGAACTCGCTCGTCGCGGCGCGCGGGAAGTTGGTCTGGCCACCGCCCTTGGTGACGTCCGGATCGTTGGTCACCTGTCCAAATTAGGGAGACACGTAAAGAGACACTTGCCAAATTAGGGAGACCCTCATCTGCACTCCGTGGCACTCCAAATTAGGGAGACTCGATGGGCCAAGCATGCATGCAAGCAGGGGCGCTCACGATGGCGCTCAAATTGTTCAGATAGAAGAAGACGCCGAGCTCGTCATCAGAGGTCATCAGTGGTCATCATAGGTCATCAGTGGTCATCAGAGGTCATCAGAGGTCATCAGCACTCACATTGTTCAGGTAGAAGAAGACGGTGGCCAGTCGGTTCCGGGCGCCGTGCTCGACCGACGCGAGCATATCGGGAGAGCTCGCGTATGCGGCAGGGTCGAAGAAGTCGTGGTGGGCAGAGTAATGCTCCATGTGATTGTACCTGTGGGGAGGTGATTGCGCCGTGGTGAGCACTTGCATGCTGGGGGGTGATGGGCTGAGTCCTGCTCCATGTGATTGTACCGCAGGACCTGGATGTACATAGTGGCACTCCAAGGCGCAATCAGGCATGCAATCAGGCACGCATGTACCGTAGGACCTGGATGTACTCGGCGTGTGAGATGGGGATGCGGGTCAGATACTGGACGCGGCGGTCGATCTTTTCGAGCATCGGGTCGCGTGTCGTGGGCAGGAAGTACTGCGACGAGGTGCGGAATTCCTTGGCTGCCTTGCCTGTGGATTAGAGGTCATTAGAGGTCATTAGAGGTCATCAGATGCACTCCCTAAGGCCATCCGATGGCAATCAGAGCTCATTAGAGGTCATTAGAGGTCATCAGATGCACTCCCTAAGGCCATCCGATGGCAATCAGAGGCATACGCTGATGCTCAAGGACGCTGATGGCTGATGACTGATGGCTGATGACTGATGGCTGATGACTGATGGCTGATGATTGATGGCTGATGGCTGATGCTCAAGGACGCACATGTCGGCGTGCTTTGGATCGACTTTGAGATCGATTCTCCCGATTTGCATGCAATCGGACATCCGCATGCCATCAGACGCACCTATATCGGCGTCCTTGAGCGCGACGCCCGATTTCTCCATGTGCGGGCTGGCACGCTCAATGATATACTTGGACTCCTCGGCGCTCAAAAAGTTCTCCACCTCGACGACCAGCGGCTTGAGGGAGACGGTGACCACGCGCGTGTCGACGCCAGGCGCGGTGAGGTTGTGAATGATGTGCACGTGGCCTTTCTCAACCGGTGGCCAGAGCCACTGCCCCCCCTCGAGGCACAGCAGCCGATGGAGGGCCCTGTTCCCGCGTCCGAGGGCTGCCTCGGCCTTCACAAGTCGGACCCCATCTTCCGTGAAGAGGGCGGGTCGTTGGTACTTTGGTCCTCGCGAGGGGAAGCGCAGCTTGTAGCGCAGCACGGTGATGATGTCGTCCGCCTTGGACAGCGAAGGCAGCATCACCACCCGCGACGGTCGCTCGCGCCGCTCCATCATTGGGAAGATGGCGAGCATGGCCGCGACCCCGGCCTCCTCACCACCGCGTACCTCGTCTTCATTCTCCCGCCGCCAGCGAGGAGGCGGGAGCACGCAGAGCAGGTGCATGCCCTGCACAGGCTCCGGAGACAGGAGCGGCGTTGGGCCGAGGCACGCTTCGATCGATGCAGCGTCGAACTCCGCCATCTTCACCGCCGCCTCGAGCTCTGCGAGAGCCACCCAGTCGGCGCCCGGCACACGCGGGCACTCGGCCCACCCGTCGATGCAGCGTGCGGGCGATCGGGGTGGCTCGCGTGCCATCTCCGCCGCGGCGTTGGAGGATGAGGGCATGGTCGAGGCCGTTGGCGGTGCGGCCGCAAGCGTTCGGAGCGTGAATGGCACGGCGATCGCAACGGCGATCGCAACGGCGCTTCCCATCCATAAAAGCCGCAACGTCTCAGCAGAGGCGAGAGAGCTAGAGCCTCCGCTGTTGGCCGGTGCGGGCTTCTTGGCGCTGCCGCTGCCCGCACCTCCGTTCGGCTTCGGCTTTGTGCCCTTTCCCATGGAAGTCGAGTGCTCACGATAACGCGAAAAAACGTGTTTGGGGAGTTACCGCGCTCTACCCCGAGGCGCGAGGGGAACCCCAAGCACCCACCCACCCCAAGCGGCCGGCCGACGGCCCGAGACCAAATGATGGCGGAGGGGGTCTTGACTTGACTTGAGTCTTGACCTCTCATTGTGACCTCTTTGTCTTAAAAACTTGAAGAACCGGCCCCTCCTCCTAATTCAAGTAAGAATTTATACGCTCCACCGCTCCAGCATGGCGTCATACGTGTGAAACCCTTCGGCTATGTGGAGAGGTGGGGACGTGTTGGCATCTTCGTGCTGTGGTAGCAAGGGCCCCTTCGGAAGGGCACTGGGACAACGCGATGACCAGATTAATATGGTCTTACTTTTAGAACTGCGCAGTAGAGTGTGTATAAAGACCAAAAGAGCGGTTTGTAGTTCCGACTAGACCCTGACTCTCTACTCGTTCGATCAATTTTTAGTCAAGCTTCAGCGATCTCGGTGTGGCTGACCGTTGTGCGCAGGGGGCCTGGCCCAGGTGCCCCCTGGATGTTCACAGGGCATGGCTCACGACTTACGGTAGGGGTCTGCATTATGATTCATGTACCTGCTGTGGGGCCGCCAACGCCTGCAGCACACAGCTGTGGCTGCGAGGCATACAGCTGGTATGCTGCACCAGAAAGGCAGCCGCCACACTGTTCTGCTTGATTTGGGCGGCCTTGGGCACAATGGCTTGGTCCACGATGCTCGCGAGGTGGGCGGGCGGCTCAATCGACATCGACTGCCTGTGCGAAGCGCAAGATGGCGCTTGGTGGTACTCCTGCAGACCTCAGAATGCTGTCATCGAAGCCGGCGGCCAGCTCGATCGACGTCAACGAGGAGCAGTTCTGGAAGGCCTGATCACCGACGCTCGTGAGGCCAGCGGGCAGCGTGATCGACGTTATCGAGGAGCAGTCAAAGAAGGTGAAGAAACCAAGGCTTGTGAGGCCGGTGGGCAGCGTGATCGACGTCATCGAGGAGCAGCCAGCGAAGGCGCTCTTACCGAGGCTGGTGAGGCCGGCGGGCAGCGCGATCGACGTCATCGAGGAGCAGTTCTGGAAGGCGTGATCACCGATGCTCGTGAGGCCGGCGGGCAGCTCAATCGACGTCAACGAGGAGCAGCCATCGAAGGCGAACACACCGATGCTCGTGAGGCCGGCGGGCAGCTCAATTGACATCAACGAGGAGCACCAAGTGAAGGCGCGCACACCGAGGCTCGTGAGGCCGGCGGGCAGCGCGATCGACGTCATCGAGGAGCAGTTAAAGAAGGCGCCCTCACCGAGGCTCGTGAGGCCGGCGGGCAGTGTGATCGACGTCATCGAGGAGCAGCCAGCGAAGGTGTACGCACCGAGGCTCGTGAGGCCGGCGGGCAGCGCGATTGTCGTCATCGAGGAGCAGCCATAAAAGGCGTGCGTACCAAGGCTTGTGAGGTCGGTGGGCAGCTTGATCGATGTCAACGAGGAGCAGACATAGAAGGCGCCATTACCGAGGCTCGTGAGGCCAGCGGGCAGCTCGATCGATGTCAACGAGGAGCAGTCCTCGAAGGCGCCCTCACCGAGGCTCGTGAGGCTGGCGGGCAGCTCGATCGATGTCATCGAGGAGCAACCATGGAAGGCGTCATCCCCAAGGCTCGTGAGGCTGGCAGGCAGCTCAATCGACGTCAACGAGTCGCAGCCATAGAAGGCGCACGCACCGATGCTTGTGAGGCCGGGGGGCAGCGCGATCGACCGCATGGACCTGTCCCCACAGAACGCGCCCGGCGGCACGCGCGCCTCGCCGTCGCGCAGCGCGCACGCGGCGAGCAGCACCTCCATGGGCGCCTCGCCCTCGCCGCGGATGCACGCGCGCACCCCCACCATCGGGTACGAGTTTTCATCTTCTTCATCTTCTTCCGAACCATCCGAAGACGCCACGCGCCTCAGCGCGGCCACGTCCACCTCGAAGCCGCCCAGCCCCGTCACCTTTGCCAGGTTGGGCAGCCAGTGCGACGCGTCGGCCGCGTCGGCGATGAGGCGACCGGCGGCGCGGCTGTCCGAGAGGTCGAGCTCGGTCACCTCGACGAGGTTGCTCGAAAGCGGCAGGCCGACCCGTGCGCATAGCCGCGCGCACAGAACGCGCCGCGCCCGCGCGCGCCATGCGAGGCTCACGCCCTTGAGCGCGCGCAGCGTCGGCACGTCGGCGTCCGCAAGGGCGTCCTCGAGGGCGTCCTCGTTGACGAGCTGTGTCGAGAGCCAGCACATGGGCGCTGGCGGTGTGGGTGCGTCGGCCGCTCCCGGAGCCGTGGCGTCGTGCTGAGCGTCTTGCGTGTAGAGCGGCTCCTCCGTCGCCGCCTCCCGCTCAGCCTCAGCGGGGAAGTCGCTCACGACGCCCAGCAGCCGCCCGAGTTCCGGGCCACTCTTGCCGGCGAGGTGGCCGGTGCACAGGGTGCGCGAGAGGAGGCGGCGCAGCTCGGCGTCCACGTCGAGAAAGTGCGCGCCGTGCAAAAGCTGCGCGAGCTGCGCGAGCGAGCGCCCCTCCAGCGCCCTGCCATCCTCCGCACCGCTCTCGGCGACGCGCGAGAGCGTGCGGAGCGCAGCCGCAGGCACCAGAGTGGCGAACGCCCCCTCGGCGCCGCCAGTGTCACTCACCCAGTTGGCGAGCGCCGCCGATCGCGCCGCGGCCAAACGGGACCACGCGACCACCTCGCCCTCGGCGCTTATAACCCTCACATCGCCGTCGTCGCCGCTGCCATCGATGGCGTCGCCTCCGCCTCCGCCGACCCGAGAACGCTTCATGAAAGTCGAGTGTTCACGATGACGCGTCGTTATGGGTGTTTGGTGACACGTTGCGCGAGGGGAACCCCGTGCACCCACCCACCCTTTATAGGCGCCCGGCCAACGGCCCGACATCGCTTCATGGTCCTCACGCGGCAGGGGCGCACAAGGGGCTTGGGGCGCAGATCCATGCAGATCCCCAATCCATTCAAGAGTCTAATTCACACCAATTTGGCGGCGGGAAGCCCTCATCGATTTTTCATTTTCACTTTGCGTTTCCCCACACGCACGCGAAAACTATCGGTAAATCGTCACGGCACAAGCGTCCCTGACGCCCGCACTTTGAAGTTTGACGATTTGACAAGATTTTACTTTCTGCTCGCGATTCTCTCCAATGTCCAGACTGAAGGCGCGTCGTCTCCGCCAGACTAACCTTTCGATTCGATCCCCGATTGCAAGAGTCGGCATAGTCTTGGCATCGTCGCGGTGTTCGGGCTGTGCCCACGAATGTCTACGATCCCCGTTAGTCCAGAAGTCCACCTGGGCGCTCGATTGCATTGGGCGTGGGAGAAGACGAGGCTCACACCCTTTATGTGTGTCGTGTGTCGTGTGCTCGGCTCGGCGCAGCTACGGCGCAGCCGTTCCGTCTAGAGCAGCGTATCCTCCATCGTGTAGCACGTCGTCAACTCGTCATCAGCAATGCGGACAAAGAGGAGGCTAAAAGTAGCGGCGAAGTCATCGGCCACGCAGTGCATCGTGTTCGGGACATGGGCATCGTGTTCGGCCCATGGGCAGCAGCTGCGCGCCGTCACGCGCTAGCAGCCTCGCCTTGACGTCGAGCAGATTGCTGGCCGCCTCTCTCTCTCTTGCGGCTTGACGATCAGTGCGAAGTCGACGCACCTGACGAGTCACGAGAAGCAGCGAGTCCCAGTGGCGCTCGCCGAGGCCCGTGCATGACCGCGGTCGAGGGTCCGTGTGCAATTTGCGCCAGGTTTGCGCCAGGTGCGCCAGGTTTGCGCCAGGTTTGCGCCAGGTTTGCGCCAGGTTTGCGCCAGGTTTGCGCGAAAAGTGGTTTCTTCGGCAAGACGGCAAGTTTGTCTAACGGTTTGTGACCAAGTTGAGTCTCTTGAGAACTGGTAAAGCTTGTGTCGATAGTCGATCGGCGGGAAGCCCTAATCGATTTTTAATTTTCACAAAGCGTTTCCCGCCCTCTTGCGAACAAATTCGGAAATTCGTCAGAGCCGTCCGCACCGCTGCCTCCGCTATGAATGAGATGCCAGAATATATATTATATCACAAAGGCCCACAGAACATGACAATATGTAACCCAAGGGAAGGGAAGGGAGGGAGAGCAAAATCCCAAGGAGGCGCCCGTGACGGCTCCCCCAGGAACCTGTTCCCCACAGAGCCGTCCGCACCGCTGCCTCCGCTATGAATGAGATGCCAGCATCCCA